>Ga0179593_1482167_pt1 | contig 18087 bp, 26 predicted proteins | sample CZODoug2_1_08_16_FD_185931 | JGI IMG/M metagenome (GOLD analysis project Ga0179593, IMG submission 185931) | Vadose zone soil fungal communities from Angelo Coast Range Reserve, California, USA - CZODoug2_1_08_16fungal (PacBio error correction) | ecosystem: Environmental > Terrestrial > Soil >... | reverse complement strand
AATGTGAAGATATTGAGGACAAACATTCTTCTCAACCCCAACACTTTTCTATAACGACTATCCCCACTGTTGCCTTTCATTTTTGAGTACCCCCTCATTAGCTCCCGGCATGCTTCATCCCCAGGTATACGCCCTCTTTTCACGTCCCTTCTCTTAGTTACCCCCCAGCAGCCTCTCCCCCTGAGCCCTTCTAGCCTTTCCCCGCTGGGCTAGCCTAAGCTTTTGCCTAGTTAGCTGACACCTTCGTTTTGCCCCCGGATCAACCAACTCTGGTTTTTTTTTCGACTAGAACTCACGGATTCCGGAGTAATTTTTTCAGTTTTATCTTACTGTCCCCATGAATGTAGTTTCCAGATACGCTGGTTTTACCCCCCCATTTGGTCAAATCCCCCAGATCACCTCCAGGAAAGTTTTCCCACGGTTTCACTCCACTTTTTTAGAGTTTCTAGTTACTTCAAAGAACTATTTTCCCCATTATCAACACTCGACTTCCCCTTCTAGTTATGTGGGTTTAATACCCATTACCATTTTTTTCAAAACGACCCCGATTCAATCCCTTTGGGTTGGAACCCTCCCCCCCCCCCCCCTTTTTTACAAACACCTTCACCACCCCCATTTTTTCACGCTCCCAGATGATGAGACACCAAACTTGTCCTCCCCCGTGGTCTTTTTCCCCTTTTTACACCACCTTTTCCTTGACATACCCCTCTTGATCGTTACATTATAGGTTTTTTGGGGATGGACCCCACAGCGGGGGCAGACGGGTCTTTCGGTCCCCTTTGGAACCCCAGGGCGGTGGTACTTCAATCCCCACCTGTCAACGATGCATCGTTTCCCTTGGTGTTTTTTTTTTTTTTTTCTCAACCCTTTACTGGGGCCTTTCCCCTCGACCTCGCCCCCTGGACGAAAAGGTCAAAGTTAGTGGTCAAGACTTCCTTAAGGATAGTAAAGTCTTGACTTATTAACGCGTTTCGCCGTTCGGACCCTTTTTTTTTTTTTTCCCCCCCAAGCACCACACCTAGCCCACTGGCGGCATTAATCTTCATACCCCCCCCCAAATTTTTTGGATTTTTCTTCTAAAGTGTTTCTACCCCACCATAAGCGGTTTGGTGAATTATTTTTTCCTCCCATTCCTGAACTCTTTTCCCAACTTCCTTTCTTAACTGTGCAATTCTATTTGGAAAACCAGGTCGTGTTTTCAACAGCCTTCCTTCTCACGATTGTCATTACCAACGTGTATTGACCGCCAACCTATTTACCCAAACTTCTATGAGTTCCAAAACGTCATCTATTTCTTGATGTTTCCCCATTTAATGTGTCCCCCTTTCTTCAAAGTAATTGATTACCAACTTAGCTCCCTTCCTAAACCCTCCCACCCTTGCACTAATTTTGCAAATTGGCCACTCCCCGCTCGGCCAACTCCTTTCCCCCCTGACAACGCGCGATGACCGCGGCGCCCCCCCAAGCCTTTCCGGTTTTGACAAACCCCGTCACCGAGTCACTTCCTCCGTTAAATTTCTTTCCCCCGCTCCCACCGCGTTCAGCCTTTCCTCCCCTTGACCCTTCTGAAAGCCCCCTTTACCCCTGTTCCTGTCCCGGTCTTCTTATATAGTTGTGTAACAAAATTTACTTTTGGTTGCCTTCCTTGCCTATTGCCACCCCGTTAGTTTCCTCTATTTATCCCTATCGTATTACGATAGTTGTCCACAAACCCAAGGGTTTCCCACGTTTTTTTTCTTTAATTACCCTCGCCTTCGATTGCTTTGGCCTTACACATACACCGTCTATTCTACAGACCCTGCCTCCCTTCACTTTTTCCCCTCGCTACCCACTATTTCTTAATTATTTCAAGTATACCAATTTGACCCTTATCCCTTGATTTTTATTTTTTTTTTTCTCAGCCCCCTTGCTACTAGCATATTTTATATTACAATATTATCACCCCCCCAAATTCTTTTTCCCCCCTTATCTTTTCACCGGCCTATTACACCCCCCTAAGGTCCACAGTCTATATTATACGCTTCCCCATTAATATTAACAGTATTTCGCATTAGATTTCCTTTTACAAGGCTCCCCCCTCTTTTAATCCCCTTTTCCCCTACCGATACTTGTCCCTTCTTCTCTTTTTCCTTCTTCGTTTTGTTCGTTTTTGATCTCTCTTTCTTCGTTTTTTTTCCATTTTTCCAAGTTATCCTCTTTATTCCCACCCCTTAAGGACCTATATAGGAAAGTACACTTACTATCAACCCCCTATACTTCTAATCTATTCAGAGTTACCCAACTTATTCTTTATAATTTCTTGTCCTTTTTTTTTTTTCCCCTTATATTACAAATTTGAATTTTTTTTCCAATCTACCCCCTGTTAATATACATTCCTCTCAGCCTGGGCTCCTTAAAAGTCCCGTTGTTCCTTATCTTTAATCCAACCCTATTTAGACTTAATCCCCCTTTAACCTAGTGTTTTTGGCTATTTTAAAAGTTATGGCTTTCATTATTTTTCTTCTCCTCCTTTCCTACACTGTATTTAACGTCCTCCGTCTCTTTAGCTCGTTCACTTCCGTCCTTTATCGTAATAATACGATGTAATCGTTGCTTCCTATTCCCCCCCCTTGTCGCCGATCCCCTTTTCCCCACCTATTATCTTAGTTACCGCCTTTACCCAACGGACTTTCACCCATTTTTTAGACAACTTTGTGTTGAGCATGAAGTCGTCAAAAAGGCTACCCTTCTGTCTTGTTGAACAATATTACTATGTTAGGCCCTGCTTTTACGTGGCGGGAGGTTGTTTTGGTGCTCGGGTAATTTTTTCCGCGGTCTGTTCCGTTACTTTAATTAGTTTTGGTGTTTCTCGGAGTTGGCCACAAATGGTCTGCGGCTCCCATTAGCGGGACGAGTTTCGACTTTGGAGTTCACATAAATGTTCCTGTCTTCCGTTTTACTTTAATTTATTAGACCCGAGTCGTGACCCCCCTTTGCCCCCCCTCAATCAAGATCTATACAGTTTGCATATCATCTTTCGCATTCTTTTGCGTGAACGTACCATGTTTTTGGGTGTTTCGCCGGCTTTTCCACTCAATTTGTTCCACCATACCCTAATCCTATATTATTGGTCCTTGTTCAAAGACCCCCTTCCACCGTCCTTTTCTTTTCCCCCCCCCCTTCTACGAATTTCCCTCCTTGCGCCTCTTTGTATGGTTTGTCCTCCTTACCTCCCCCGCATCTTTTTTCTAGGGTGATGTTTTGAAACCACAAGTTTTGTCCTTCCTTCTTCGCGTTTCTCTATTCCGTTTACTTTTGAGAGCTATCTTAGATGTGGTTTGATCCCATTATCCTAACTTTTTTGGCGGTCTTCCCTTAATTTTTTTTTTGGTTCGTCGTTTTTAGGGACCCGCTTTTCCTTATGTCACAATGTTTTATTTTTATTTTTTGCTTTTTTATACCACCCGATTTTTGCCACTCTTGTCTATGCCTTTGGTCCCTTTGCTTTATGTTTTCCTCCGTGGGTTTAGGGTTTTGTTCACCCCCCTTGAGGTTTATCCCCTTGATTTTTCGTCCTTCTCAGAAAAATATTCTGGTAAACCTTTGTCCCCAAGCTTAGTTTCTTTCTGCTTGGGGTTGGTTTTTTTTGTGACCATAGGGACCAGTACTTTGGTTTGTGATTACTGCCGTCTTTTGGTTGCGCTTTCCCTTTTGTGTCAACCCAGTCCCACGTTGTGTCGTCCATTAAAACAATTTGGGATTCCCGGAGGTGTTAGTTAAGGATGTCTTTCCCCGGTCCCTTATTTTTCCCCCTTTCTGCATCTTTGATTGCTCTTTTTTTCCTTCTTTCAAGGTGATATGCCTCTTTGCCCTGTGCTCAACTGTCTTCAGTGAACACGCTAAGAATATTCTTTCCCCCCCTCCCTTTTCCTTAATTTCTGTCCTTTTCAAATTTTTACCCCTATACCCCTTCTTCCTTTCTTGCTCCTTTTGGTATCTTCTTTTCCCCTTGCTTCTTCTCTCAAGTTCTAGTTCCGATTTTTTCTCTTGTTATTTTGCCCCGAATGGTTATAACATTTGATTCCCAGCCCTACCTTCCCTGCACTTTCCTCCCCCCCCTTCTCTTATGTTTAGACAATATTAAGGCCTACGTTGTTTGGCCGTCTGTCTCCCCCGTATTATTCCCCCCCTACAATGATTTCTTTCCCTTTCTTTCACCTGTTTTCCCCCTTCTGCCTTGGCTTGAGTCCTCAGTCCTTCCAATTTCCCTCACCTCCACTGCACGCCATGGTAATTATTTGTCCTGGTCAGGATAGTTTTGCTAAGATTTGTTGGCTCCCATCGTCTATCTCCCCATATATATAAACACTATTACTCTTGTACAACTGCTTCCCCCATATGCCCTGATTTTTGTTCTTCTGTCTTCTCTCCAATATTATGTTTTCACCTCTTGCCACCCCCCCCCTTTGGCCGAGCATATGTTACCCACACATCCGTACATTTTATTCTTGGAAACCCCTTCCCACCTAATGTGACTGGTTTTTTCCCATACAATATGACTCCCCTTCTTTCCCCCCCCCCCCCGGTTCGCTGAGTTCTTTTTTCCGTCCAACTGACCGCAGATGGTGTGCCATTCTTTTTGACATTTTCATTGGCTTAGGAGCTGATATTTAAATTTTTCACTCCCCCCGAGTCTTCTAACAGGTATGCACGTTCAACCTTGGTTTTTTCCTAAGGTTGGCGTTGGACTTCTTTTCAACTCAGTTTCTCTGTTTTCCCCTTCTTTTTTTCCCCCCATTCGTTGGCACATGGCCCCACAACCTCATATAGGCCCGTCTCTTGGTCCGCTTCGTAAAAAACTTGGTGCCCCCTTTCCTTTTACAAATTAAACAAATAGAGTTTTTTTTTGCCTCTTCTTACCCTTTCTCTGCATCCCCAGTTTATTGCTGTTTTGTCCCCGTGGTGTCACACTGTTTGTTGTTGATATGGCCTTCTGATGATCCTTTTTTTTTTTCCTTTCTGCATACCCCTTTTTTTTTTCCCCTTTGATGATTTTTTCTCACCCCCCCCGAAATTGCTACCAACTCCCCCTTATTTTTACTCCCATATTCTTTTCCCCGCCCCCCTTTTTCCTCTTAAGTTTTTGCCTGTTTTTTCCGCAACCCCCCCCTAAACCTCGTTCATCCCTTTTCATTATACCCTTAGTCAGGTGTGCTTTGATTTTCACAAGCCACCATACAGTTGCTTTCCATTCCCTTGCCTAACCCCTCCCCCCCCTTTTTTTTTCTCTTTTTTTCCCCCCCCTTTTTTGCTCGGTTTGTTGTGTTTATTATTTGGCCCCCTTTTTGTCTAGTCACCCCTTTTTTGGTGTATACCGGAGACGGGTATGATTTTTGATTTCGCGCTCTTTCTCTATTCTAGATTTTTGGCCCCTAGTTGACCCCCCCTCCGTACTTTCCCAATTAGCCGTTTACTTTTTCCCATTTTTTTTTTCCCCTATAATTTTGCATTCGGTCTCACCTACTTTCCTTTTTTGTCAACTTTTTTTTTTGTGCCCTCACCTATCCCCATCCATTAATCTCATCCCACCCTTTTTAAACTTTGGCAACAATCCTTGCGACAACCTTTTTCCCCTTGGGTCCCCCGTTTTCCCCTTTACTTTTTGGTCCTTTTTTTCCTTTCCAGCTCTGGTGAGTGAACCTCTGCTCTGGCCCCCCCCCCTGTCCAACATAACCTGTTAAAAAGGGTATTTTTCGCGGCCCCTTTGAAGGGCGTTCTCATTTACGAGTTTCCCCCCCCATTTTCCCCTGTGATCATACCTATTTTTCTTTTCCCCCCCCTCTCCCTGGTGGTTGTTTTCGTTTTGAGTTTCTAGTAAAATCCCATTGCTTTCGTTCCCCTCGGTCTTCCCGCCTCTTCCATGTTAATGGAGTGTGATTTTTGTCTTTGTTTTTTTTGATTACAGGCTGACTTTACGTTGGGATTTCTTTTGAGGACTTTAGGAAAGATGGACTCCCATCGGTGCATCATGATTCAGGTCCTCGGTGACCCCAATCGAACTTTTTCACACCCCACACTATGCCCAGAAGAGGACATTCAGGGTTTTTTTTTTTGGGTGTTGGAATTCTTCCCCTCTCCTGTTTTTATTTTCTGTTATACTCTTTTTTTTTCTTATTTTTTCCTATATTTCCCATAAATACTATTTTCACCCAAGTTAAAGAGATAACAAAAATAAACCAAACACCTAAAAAAAAAACTTCACACAATACATATATATAAACAAAAGATATTTAACAATTAAAAAATAATTATTTCCATTAGGAGAGAGAGAGAAGAGGACATAAAAAACAAAAAAAGAGGCGAACACTAGAAAACCCAACTACCAAATCAATCCTAAACTAGTAATAGTACAACACCATTACACAATGAAAAAAAACACAAAATCTCCCTCCAAAATTAAAAAAATTTATCACGATACAAATATAAAAAAACATAAAACCAACCCCAAGAAAAATAAATTCAAACCCCAAACCAATAAAAAAAACACCCACACAAAAACAAAAAAAAAAAAAACAAAACAAAAAAAAAAAAAAACACCAAAACCAAAACAAAAACACCCAAACCGGAAAAACAAAAAATCAAATACAACCTACTCCTCCCTCACCCCCACACCACCCCCCAACCACACCAACCTTCACAACCCACCAAAAAACCAACCAAAAAAACCCATTCTAAAACCAAAAAAACAAGACACACCAAAAACAAACAAAAAAACCAAAATTTTTTTTATACCTCTAATCATATTTCATCCCCCCCAAACCCAAACCAAACCAAAAAACCAAAAACCAAAACCCAAACCAAAAAAATCTGGGGGGGGGGTGGGGGTTGGGCGGTGTTTTGGGGGTTTTTGGGGGTTTGGTGTTGTGGGGGGGTTTTTTGTGTTTTTTTTTTTGGTTTTTTTTCCACCCCCCGTTTGACCCAACTTTTTTTGTCCCCCAACGTACTTTATCCATGTCTTCTCGTGTCCTTTGTTTTTATCGTTTTGGTTTTTCTTTTTTGGCCATAGTTTTTACATCGTGGTTTTTTTTCTTTCTGTGTTCTTCCCATTTGGGGATTTTTGCCCCCCGTCTTTCTTGGCAATCTACCACCACATAATTGTTTTTTTTTCCTCTTTTTTATAGTTATGATCGCCACCCCCCTCACTGTACCGAGTTATTATGGCGTACTTTGAGTACTTCCTTTTTTTTCCTTCCTCCCGGTTTTTTTCTATTTTTCCCCCTCGATAATTTCTCGATCTACCTTACAGTACCCACCTTTCCGATACCACCCCAAAAAAACCCATTTTCCTCTTCCCCCCTTTTGTGACTTCCTTTTCCCTTTTTTTCAAGATATATAACCTCCCCACTTTAAGTCCCTTTTTGGACCCCCGGGTTTCAGACTTAGTCCCCCTTTTAGCGTCCAACTGCCCTGATTTTTTGCTTTTCCCCTCTCTCAAGCACCTGCTACTTTCCCGAGTTTTCTTGGATTTTTTCCACCTCGGTTCATTGGTTTGGCTTTCCCCAAAGGCCCACCTTCACCGTATCACAGTTTTTTGTTTGGTTTTTTGATAGTCCACTCCCTTGTAGTTTTTTAAAAGATTCTTTGTCTTTGTCCTCTCGCTGTTCCCTGTCTTTTTTTGAGGGTTTTCCTGGCAATTTTGGTTGAGCAACACAAAAAACACAGCTTTGAAGTCCCATATCCCCCCCCCCCGCCACACCCGGTTTCCCCCTGTTGTCCCTTCCCTGGTCGGTCCCCCCCCCTTTCCCTCTATGTGGCACCTTCCCCCGATTTTTTTTTTTCTCAAGTTTGCATATGTGTTCTTTCCCCCCCCTTTTTTGACCCCCTTGCCTACTAACTGGACCTCTCTTCTTTTTTCCCCTTTCTTTGCCCCCCACGAAATTGGTGTCATTTTTCCCCCCGCTAAACTTCTTTTTATCGGGCCACTTTTTTTTTTTTGCTAGGCAGCGCCCCCCCCCCTTGCCCCCCTTGGTGTCCATTTCTCCCTTTTTACTTTACCTTCCCCCCCGCCTTTTTTCCAATAATCCTTCCTTTTTTCTCGGCATATGATCCCCTGATGTTGCCCATCGCGTTCGTTTGTTTAATAGACATCCGTCCGTCTTGTTGTTTTGTTCCAATTTTCTTGGCTTTTAAAGAAGGTTAGTTTTCCCTCCCCCTGCCCCCCATTTTGTTCTTACTTATTAGGTGTTTCCCCTTTCCAGCCCTTTCGATTCTGCCCATTTTTTGAGCGGACAGATTGTTGCCCCTGGGAGATCTCTTTTTCAACATATTTTTTTTTTGGGGGGGGGACCTTTCTACCCCCCCTTCCTGTTTGAAAGGTGTTGATTGGATACCCCGCTTTGTTTTTTTTCTTTTTTTTTTTTTTTTTGTTTTCTTCTGTCCCTTTTGTAGTAGAAATTCCGTACATTTTCTTTTTTCCTGACCAGACTTTTTTTCATCCTTTTGTAAAACCCCCAAACCCCCCTTTGATATACCCCGTCCAAATCAATTCGCCCCAGTTAAAGTCCCCTTTTCTTGGAATCTTCCGTTCTTTTGCCTGCCTTACTCTAACCATTTTCCACCTGTTTTCATAGGTTCCCCTGCACATAGGTAACCCCACAGATTACCCGAGCCTCTTCCGTAGGGTGAAATTTCTCTCCCCCCCCTTTTTCTTTGCTACCCTACCCGGTTCTCTTTGAGTGGCTCTTCCTTTCCCCCCCCCATCTTTTGTCCTATAAAGTGCCCCCCTTCAGCACATTTTTGGAATTCCGGACGTGAATTTTTCCATTCCCTTTTCTTCAATGCCCCCCAGAAGGATGTCTTTCAAGTATACATCTTTTTTTTTGTTTTTTTTTTTTTGTTCTTTTCAATTAACTTTTTGCCCCCCCCATGGTAATCTTTTTTTGTATCTTTCTCACTAGTGCATTACCATTTGCCCCGGCCCAGTGCTCCTCCGACTTTCTCGTGCGTCGCTTTACCAGGAATCTTTCTCGGATGGAAAATTTCAGTACAAGGTGTTTTCACTAAACAGTTGACCATGTGTACATACCCCCCCCAGTCCCTTATTGTGGTTATCACTGTTGTTGATTTAATCACCACCTTATTTCGTTGACTTCCGGACCAATACATCATTTTGCCTCTGCCTATAAACTTATTACTGCCGCTTCTTGGAGTGTTGGCCCAACCACCCCCCCACCAACCCCATGTGGAAATACTTCATCTGCTATGATATTTCCCCTCTTTTGGAAGGCGTGCGGCTTTTCCCCCCCTACCCCTTTCTTTATCGTTTAGGCCCCCCCCAAATGATTGTGACCCATACCACCGCCCAGCTGCTTTGATTTTTTTCTCGGGTTTTTGTTTTTTTTCTAAATTTTCCTCTTCCTGCATCTCTCAGACACTGCTTCCCTTTTTTTCCCCCCCCACGTCTTTTTTTTTTTTCATACCCAGTGCGACATTGAGCTTTTTGCCCAAACTATATACGCCGATTTTTTGTTTCTTCCTGTTGTGTTTTCCTGTCCCCCCCCCCCACGCCAATCCGCCACGCAGCACCCCCTTCCCCCACTCCCTCAATTTTTGTCTTTCTTTATTGAGTATTACACAAAATTTTCCAATTAAGCGGTTGTTCTCCATTTTTCGTCCCAATAGTCCACCCTAATCTGTCCTCTTCTTATTTCCTGTTGTTCCCCCCCTTCCCTGTGACCTACCCAGTTTTCCCCCCTTCTCGCTCCCCCTGACCTTGTCCTATGACGATACAGGATTACTGAGTTTCTCCCCCGGTTTTATTCGCTCTGGATTGTGCTTTGGTACTCACTGTTTTTCCCCCTAAAACATACTGTTCTGATATTTTTCCCTTTTCTTTTCTAATTTCCCCCCTTTCTGTCTATCTTCCGCCCACTCACTGTCAATATAGCTTATGCCATTTCCCCTTACCGCGCTGCCACCCCCCTATTATCTTTCCCCCCCCTCTCCTCGAGGTTGTTTTTTTTTTCCTTCAACCCCCCCCTGTGGCACGCCATTCAGCCCCATACCACTCGTGGTAATTATTTTCCTTCCCGCTCCCATACCGACCGTTCTGTCCCTTCCCTATATCGAATCCTTCACCCTTTTTTCAGTTTTGGGATACGTCTTTCCCCTATTCCTTGTTCACTTCCATACCCATAATTAGGTTTGCCCGTCTTTATTTCCTCGCTCGTCCTATATCCTCTTCCACTATGCTCTTATTACAGACCCCACATTAATTTACCGACTCTCAGGTTTCCTTTTCTGTAGGTCCCCGGATTTTGTTGACTTATACTGCTACAGTTTACATTAATAGCCCCCAGATTAATTCCTCCTCAAAAACTTTAAATATGTAACCTTCTGATTAAGGCTTTCCAAAGTTTGCTTTTCTCTTTCCCCCTTGTGGCTGGTTTTGTGTTGTTTTTTTTGGTTTTTGTTTTTTTTTTTTTTTTTTTTTTTTTGTTTTTTTGTTTTTTTCTTGTTTTATCTAGTAACCGGTATTGGATTCTTAGCTTCACCCTTCCCCACTCCTATGGACCCAATCCACCCCCCCTCCACACCCGAGTTAGAAGTCAACCCAAGTCATGTATTTTCACCCCCTATTAAGTACTTCTCGTCATTTTATAATTAGGTATAGTTATTTATATTGCCGTTACTCCCCTTTCTCCTATATTCTTACCCTTTCTTTCCTTCACTTTTCATTATCCCCTCCCCCCCAACTCCCTCTCTGGTGTACACATTCCTATCTGTTTCCTTCCTCCGTGTTGGTTTTGTTGTTGCTTCTCCAATCCTCTCTTGTAGTTTAAATTTTCCCTTAATTGTTGTCTACCAACTTTAAAAATCGTAATCAGAAAGATCCCTAGAATTCATTCTGTAATCGTATACTTTTTTATCCTTTATCTTCCATTTATTTGTATTCCTCTTATAACTATTACCATATATGTCCTACTTGTGTTTACTTTCTTCTCTTTTCCCCCCTTACTTGTGTGTTGTTCCCTTCTTAAGGTTATATCCCCCCCATCCGTGTTCTCTCATTTACCTTAAACGTCGTTATTAGTCCAGAATCAGTTAGCTTACTCCTCCCCTTGGTAAAACGTTGAAGATAAGTTTAATTATTTACGGGGAGGGCATTCCCTCCTACTCTCACCCTTCAAAGTAATTCTGCTTTTTTTTTATTACCCCTTAGTTAACTTACTTCATTCGTACTAATTCCTCCCTTTTGGCTTACCCCCTACTCAATTCGTTTTTTTAGTCATATTCGCCGTCCAAACTCCCTCTTTTTCCCTAGTAACCCCCGTTTCTTTAATCATTCCCCCCCACCTTAGATTCCAGCTTTGTTAGACATCCTCCCTTCTAATGCTAACCTCTTCTGGAGCTGGTCAGGTCCAATACACCTATTGTCTTGATTGTCCTCGTAATGGTTTTTGGTCTGGGCTTTTTGGACGGGGTTTTTGTTCGTGTGCATGTGTGATGTCGGCTTGGGTTTGTTATACATCTGTTGTCTTGCCTGTTTCTTTTTGCCTGGCCCTCTTGGTTCACCCTTTTCTCCCCCCATGGGTTAATTTTGTGCCGTTGGATGCATTACTATTTTTTTCTACCTTTCGGACTTATTAGTCTGACTAGTTTGTCCCACATTTTCTTTTTTTTTTGCCCTCTGGCAAATCTTAAGAATTTCTTTTCTTTAACCCCGTTTTGTTCTGTTACCCTTTTTCATCTTTCCTTTCATGTATTTGCTTGTATCTCCCCCATCGTGGGGAGACGTATGGGTGTTGATTAGTTTAACCTCCTTTGTTTTGCTGCCCCATTTCTTACTATTTCCCCCATACTTATCTTATTTAGGATTGTCTTTTTCCGGCACTCCCCCCCCATAATTCTTGAACCTGGCTGGTATTTTTTTCTTTCAACTTATAGAACCCCCCCCTATGTTAATCTTGATTCATGAGAGTTGGGCTGACAGTGTTTTTTTATTCTTGTTGCTTTGTTCTTTTGTGATCCCCCCCCACAATTTTTCCCTCAGTGTCCCCTGCTTTTTTCTATTCAGTTTTTGCACAGGGCCTTTTTTTATCTCGGATGTACCCCCACACTTTAGCAGTGGGTCCGGAGTAGAGGCCAGGATTTCCCCACTTATGAGCACACCCCCCCCCTATGCACCTCGTCATCGGTCATGTTTTACTTATGTCCCCCCGGGGTTTTTTCGTTTTTTCCTGTTCACCCGAAATTTCCTGTTCCGCGCTTTCCAGTCAACCTATGTCATACCTTTCCAAAATCTAGTGGAGATTTTTTTTTCCCTTCCTGGTTGGGGGTTGTTGTTTGGAATCGGTCCCTTCCCTCCTCCCGTTGGTTTTGGCTGATATCATTTGATGCGCCGCTTTTTCCCATGTTTTTTTCCTCATCCCGTTTGTACCTTTTCCCAGCCCTTTTCCCCCAGCCCTTTTTTTTGCGTGTTTCATCATGCTCCCACTGTCCTTTACTTCCAAACACTGTCCCTAGATATTTTCTTTCTTTCCCTTGCTATTGTACATTCTTTCTTGTCCTTTTCCTACCCGAGAAGATACCCCTCGTTTTTTTCGTATCCCTTTTTTACTTTTCCCCATCCTGGATTGGGTCCCCCCTTACTGTCATTCTTTTTTTGTCAAAGTTACCCCTTTTTCACAGTGCCCGTTATTCCTGGTTTTTCGCCCTTTTTTGGGGCTATCCCCCCCCCTTCCCCTTTTTTGGCTAGCCTTTAAATGGTTCTGAATGTGTTTTGCCTGATGCTTTATTTTCTGTCTCCGAGGTTACCAACTTCCCCCGTCCACCTTCCCCAAAAGAGCTTATGCCTTCTTCCCTCATGTGTTTTCCATTGGTCCTTTCCCCTTCAGAGTGTTTCTCTCCCCTTGTACTATTGTGCTCATAACAACGAGATTTTTTTGCGGTTTTTTTGATCTTTCGGTCGGCCTCTGAGTTTCATCGATATTGTACCTCCCCCAGGACCCCCCCTTCGACCGCGATTTTCTGGATAGGTACGGTCTAGTCTGCTAGTTTGTTGCCGAGATGGTCTCTGTTTTACCCTACCGATCTTTTTTTCCCTTATGCTCTCTTTACCTTGACCCATCATCGACATTTTTTCTTTCTCCTCCCCACTCGCCCCTGACCCACCTGATTGTTTTCTTTTAGAAGGCCCCTCCCAATTTCCATATCCCCCGTTTTTGTCAACACCTTGTCCGAGCTTTTTTGTCGTGTCCACTCCGACTATCTGGGAACTTCATTAATCTCATGAGACTTGGCTTCTAATAACAAACTTTCTGTCTTTTCCTTTCCCCGTTGAATTTTTCCAGTTCGATCTTTTCTTTTTTCGGAACAACGCCGTTCCCTATGGTGCCACTTTAGTACATTTTTCTTGCCATTTCAAGGTCGTTTGTGTCCTTATGACCCTCTACGTAGTAATTCCTTTAACCATTTCTTTTTTCAATTTGGTGTGGCTTTTTTTTTTGCTGCCCCAATTTCGGGTCCCCCGTTCTTCCCCCCAGTCTTTGTATACATCACCATTTTCTTGTGTTCCTTTTTTGTGCACTTACACCCCGAATATATGTTCCGTTACTGGTTCCCGTCCCCTTGTAAAAATGCTATTTTATTCCCACGTGTAGTTTCAACCTCCTCCCCTATTTTTTTTTGTCTTTTCAGTCGACCCGGTTTTACTTTCCCCTTTATCTGGCCCGTGACACTTTTTTGTGGTCTTTTTTTGAAGATGTCCTTTTCTCTTGTGTCTCTTTTTGTTGCTAATTGTCCCTATTTACAAAATTTTGCATGGTCTTCCTCCCCCTTTCCCCCTGGTGCTTACTCTGGACTTCTTTCCCCACCATCCCCTCCTCTTCTTCCCACATTTTATTACTATCCCACTTCCTACCCTTTTTTTTTTGGTGCCCCCTCCACCATGAAACCCCCCCTCCTTTTCCACTCCCCCCCAAATCTGCAGTAATCCTTTCTTCCGAGTTAGTTCTCGTACAACTGTGGCCACCAATCATTTGTTCATTCCCGATGTTCTTCTTGTTCTAAAGGGTCCCAAGCTTCCCTTTTATTGGTTTTTGTGTTGTGTTATTCTTGGGTCACCCCTACTCTTGTAAACCTTATTCCCGGTGGGGGGACTTTCGTACACCCGTTTTTTTGTTGTCTTAGACCCTGTGGGCAGATGAGTTTCTTTCCCGTTATATACGTTTATGTATCCTCGGCATTTTTGACATTCGGACCTGAGTCCCCACTTACCCAAACGTCGCCAATCCTGTACCGCGTTCATTACCGTTTTCCTATCCCCCTCCCTTAAAACTTGAGACATAACTTTTTGTTTTGTTGCAGTCTCACAAATCTCTTCAATCCATATCTCATCCCCCCTCTTTAGTGAAAACCATATTTCCCACAATTACCACTTTTCTCTTCCGGTAGTTACGTTTTTTGACCACCCCGGTTTTAAATGTGTTTACTGGGGGGTTTATGCTGTTTTTGATTGTCTATTTTTCCCTAGAACCTCCTTTCTTGTCCTGGCCCGGTCAACACCAATGTGCTCCCGTTCACGCCTTCTCAACGGAGCGTACCTTGGTCCTTGTGGTGAGTTTCACGCTGCCCTTCTTGCACCACGTCCTCTCCCCTCCTCATATTTCTATAATACAATCTCCGTCATTTCCCCGTTGTATTTTCTCCGAGATTTTTTTTACCCCCTATTTATTTTCCAAATTCCTTGCCCTCTTTTTTGTCCCCCCTTTTTCCCCCCCCACCTGTACGCGGTCACCCGATTCCCCCTTTCTTTCCTGATTATTTGTTGTGCCCAAAATGGACCGTTTTACTCTCCCCAAGGTGCTCTAGTCCTTCCACCCCTTCCCCGTTCCCCAACCGTGCCAGGAAACCCCGTCACACCCTGAACCGTTTGTTTTCCCCCCACTTCCCCTACTTCTCGATAGACCGAAGTCTTGACTTTTTTTATGCCGTCCCAACGGACTTTGAGATTCTTTGATGTGATTATTTTTTTTTCTGATTTTTACAACATCCCTCAAATTCTTTTTTTTTTCTTCCTCTCATGTGAGTTTTTTGCTAGTGAACACCTTCTGTAGTACGATGCAAGGTGTTCCGTTCACTCTTTTCCTTCACTTTTCCCACTTCGGGTTTCCTTCCGCTGCCTCTAAGAACCCCCACTTCGACCCGCTCCTCTTCCTTTAACCTTCACGACCACCATCTTCTACTATCCAACCAAAACCATATTTTTTTTTTTTAACTACTTTCCCCCCCCCTCCCTTAAAGTGGTTCCCCCCAAAGATATACCCCCCCTACCCCCTGTGCCACTTTTTTTTGGGGGTCTTTTTCTCCCAAGAGAGTCCCTGTAAACAATTGCTTGTTCTTTCTTTTGTCCCCCTCTCCTCCTTCCCCACACCCTTTTTAAAGCCCACCTTGATATTTCTAGTTTCTGGTACTGTTTCGTACCCTAGGTTTTGCGGTTCGTCTTACCCCCTTTCCCCGGAACTTACCTTCCCCTGGCAGGTGATCGACCCGTAATGTTTTTTCCCCCACCAACCTCTCTGTTTTGAAATTTTTATTTCCATTTACCCACACTGAGCAATATTCCACCGTTTTGCGTTCCCCTGGCTTTGTGACTATTCTTCACCCACCCCCCTTTTCATCATCGCAGCCTCACCACCAGACCCCACACCCAAGTCCCGTTTCCAAGGCCCCTTGTATTTTGGTTCCATCTTATGCCCAAATTTCCCTGCTTTTAATTTCTCCGTTTTCCTTCTGTCCTTTATTACCCAACGAACATTCCCCTCCATTTTTAACCTGTTGTTCTCCTATATTTTCCTGTCACCATTATGGCCCCCCCCCCCGCTTTCGGGTCCTCTGTTCTTCCCCCCAACCTATCCACTTTAGGTGGCTCATCTTCAACGGTCCCTCCTTACTGAGCTGCAACCCACCTTTCTCTGATACCTTTATGAATTTTAATCCTTTTTAAATTCCAACCACTCCCTTTTCTTTTTAAAAACTTATCCGGCTCCTATTTTGCAGCCTCCCGATGGCCCCTTGCCCTTTTCCTGGTTCCCCTCCACTCCCCTCTCTAAACTGTGTGTTCCCCCTGGGTCGAAAGTTTTCCTTAGTGTAATTAGACGGCCCAAGTCTTTTCCCCCTTTCTTTTCCCCGTTTTTTTTCCATCTTTTGTTCGGATTTTTTCTTGGTCCCCTTCTAGGAAAGGGGTGACCCTTGTTCTCTCTTTCCATATTCTTCATGCCTTCTCATACCCATCCCTTTGTAGTTTCACCACGTTCACCCTGCTTCTGTCCCCCTTTTTTCGTTTTCTCCATGAATAATTTCAGTTCGGTTAATTTTGTTGCTCCTAGATCACTGTTGAAGATCCCTACTTGCAACAAAATTTCCCCCTTGCTCCTCTCCCTTTCCCTACTTCCCATTTTCTCACGCTGTATATATTGTGTCTAGCTCCCTCCGCTCAAACTGGGCCCTGCCCTACCTATAACCTTAATCGTTAATACCGCCATCCTTACCACCCTCTGGTTGTTCTTTTCTTTTACCACCAGCCCCGGAGCCTCTTTCCGAGTGACATTCCTGATTTCCATTGTTCGGCGTCGCGTCTTTCCTTCTTCCTCGCCTGTTTCTCTACACCCTCTTTGGGGTCAGATAAACTCTGCCGTCCTAGCACGTGAACGGATTTGAGCAATGCAATTCTATGAATTTCATCACATGGACGGAGGCTCCTCCCCTCCCTTTTTTTCACACCCTTTCTGCAATTTCCTCCTCCCAGAGTCATGGTCCCCTTCACTTTTCGAGTTTTCTCACCGTTAGCAACGTTTCACCTCACCCTCTTCTATATCCACCTAGGGAGCTTCCCAAAATTCTCCCCCCAACAAACCGTACCCCCCTGGAACCCCCTCCTTCATTACACACATCACGCTGTGTTAGCCTTCTGTTTAACCTCCACCTCTTCCTGTACCCCACACCACATGATTAGTCCCCCCAAGAACCCCTTTCAAAGAGCCCATCTGTACCCCCCGAAAGGCCGTGTCTCTTTCTACTTCCACCCCCCACACCAAAATTTTCCCTGAAATACCATAGTCCTTTACATACCTATTTTTTTTTTTCACATGATTCGCGTTCAAGCAATTTCCCTTTTTCGTAGGATAATTTTTTCTACCCCCCCCTCTGCTGTTGATTGCCCTATTCAACCTATTGCCCCGCTTGCCTGAGTGCAGGTCTTTTCCCCATCAGCTTTTACTTCCTTTCATCGGATCCGATCCCCTTTGAGACCATTTTACGGGGGTCTACCACTCGGAGGCCTTCGTCAGCGCCCCTGCTCTCTACTCCTCTCGTCTTCCTTGGGTTCAGCACACCCAAGCATAAAGCGCCTTCTTCACCCTACAAGTGTTTTTGAACTGTCTTAAACCCTTCACCCGCGTTTAGGAATTTATCTTTACGCACACCTCCCTAATATACACTTCCTTTCTTTTTACCCTGCACCTGCCCTCTTTTGCAACAAACGGTTGACACCAGTTCCCTCGTCGCCCCCCACGACCTTTGACTGCACTTAAAACTGTTTTTTGCTCCCTCATCTTCCCGTAACCATCTTTTTTCTTTCAAATATGCATGGTTTTGTCCCCCCTTTGTTTTTTTTTCCTATTTCCTTTCCATTTGCCACCTCTTCCTTTCTTCCCCCCCTCTTTCACAATATATATATGTCACTGGAATAATACCACCCCCATTTTTTTTTTATTTTTTCCCTTCCCCCTTTTTTTCCCTCCCCCTCCCCTCCAATTTTCAGATTGCCATGTGTGACCTCCCAGTGGGTTTTTTTTACTGCCTCCACCCTTTCGCTTGATTTCCGTCTCCGTGCCCCACCCACCTCTTTACGCCAAACCGTAAATTGAGGTCTACTCTTTTATTCCTTTTCCACTTGTCTTTTCCCGCTCCATCCGGACGTCCTCTTTACTAACTTAGTGACCCTCCTGTCTAACTTTTTCCTTTTTTCTTCTCCTTTTGCACTACACTCCCAAAACCCATTCGTTTTGGGCGCCTTTCTGCCTCTGCTACACAGTATCTCATCCTTTT
>Ga0179593_1441254_pt1 | contig 18087 bp, 17 predicted proteins | sample CZODoug2_1_08_16_FD_185931 | JGI IMG/M metagenome (GOLD analysis project Ga0179593, IMG submission 185931) | Vadose zone soil fungal communities from Angelo Coast Range Reserve, California, USA - CZODoug2_1_08_16fungal (PacBio error correction) | ecosystem: Environmental > Terrestrial > Soil >... | reverse complement strand
AGTCTTATCCGCTCCGTACAAACACCGTTGGGTCCGTAATAGCCGTGCCTGTCCCACTAGAAGATTGACCTCCTTCCTACTTGTACCCTCCTTCGATTAGACTGCGACCTGTCTGAAAATGTAACCAGTAATTCCACCCTGTCCCGCAAATCGCTACGGGGTGTTCACCCAATTTTTTTCAATCTGCCTTCGACTGCGTTTTTCGGTATACCCGGACGGGACTGGCGGTTTCAATCCTTGTCTTTTGATCCTCTTGATGTTGTCCTACCAGCTTTGAAACTCGCGTCTGCAAAAATTCTTCCCGACGTCCCTTTTTCCTCCTCTGCGGACAGTCCCGTTGAATTTAGCTACCTCTTCCCGAGATTTTCTTAGTTTTTTTGTGCTTCGAGGGTCGAGGTCCGCTGTTTCTAATAATTTTTCGCGCACCATTACATCCCGCCCGTAAAAACTTGATCGCCCCCTTTGAACCACACTCCCCCCGAATGTGCTTTTTCGCGGGAGGACCCCATGATTTTTTGTTTAAGTCGCCCTTTGTGTCGATCCAGCCATCCCCCTCAGATTGCGTTGAAAAGTCCTTCGTTTGTGCCTCTTCCTGACTTGCCTCCCTCCCTTTTGCGAATGGTTTGAAGGTTTCCCCATCTCTCATGCCTTACCCCCTTCCGGCTTGCGAGTCGTATCCAACCAGGTCTAGGGGCTTGCGGCTAATAGGTTCATCCTACTTCATCTGGGGCGGTCGGGTAATTCCTGTGATGAGACTTCCTGTCCACTTTGTTCTATCCCCAGTCGTGGCATCGTCCAGCCTCTGTTGTATCCCAATGTCCTAGTGTTTAACTAAGTTACTGCTTGGCTTCGATCCGTGCTGGTGAACTAGCAGACTTTTCCCCCTGATCTTCCCCACCGGTAGGAAAGCCGCAGATTCAAAGCGGGTAGCTTTTCCCGATGATGCCAAACCTCTCTCTTTTCACGCCCCTACATGCTGCGAGGCCCGAGATGAAGCCAAAACTTTCCCCTGTACTCACCAGCCTTTTGATCCCCCAGGTGATTGGCCCGACCCCACAGGAAATCGATTAGGCCACCTGAATCTGCTTAACCTTTTCGAAAATCGGTCCTTTGTCTTGTGGCGTCCTCCTCCCTCGCTTGTGCACTGAAGGGCCCTCCAGATTTTTCGCAGCTAACCCTCTTTGTTTCGAGGTTTCCCTAATTGGACCCATCCAAACCTCCCATCTGGTGCCCATACAGCCTGATCATGTCGCCTTTCGGTTGAGTGTCTTTCCCATTGTCGCGATATCCCGTAAAACGATCTCGGAAGATTTCTTATTCAGCGGCCGGAACCCTGCATCCTTGTTGCCCCCAATACTGAGTTAGGCCCTTTTTTCGGATATGGCTCTTTGACTGCGCGTGTACTGGAGTGTTTGCTCTAGGCTTGCCACCGACCACTAGACAGAGGTTTCGTCGGAGCTGACTTGTAAGTCCGCTTGCGTCATGACTTTCAATAAACTCAGACTGGTGCCCCTGATACCTTAACTGTTCGCCAAGTTTTGTTATCGTCTTTCAGCGCAGTAACTTTCAAAGCTGCTGGCCTTTCCGTCTAATGCCCAGTTTGTTTCTGTCCTCCATATGCGCGCTTTTCATTCGTTTTTAAATAGTGCCGTTGGTAAAGTGACCCTTTCGTCCAAAGGTCCCGCTTCCAGGCGAAGGTAATAGCCTTGGTTTGTTTCTTCCCTCGCCCGTTGACCCCTTTCCGGTTTCTGATAGATGTTTAGCTCTCGCCAAATCTTCCTCCCTAGTTGATTTTGAGAGAGAGGATTCATTGAAAATCTCCCCGTTCGGTCAGAGGGGAGCGCTCTCACTGTACTTCCAGGTTTCCTCTCCGCTTCCTCCCCCTCCTTGCGTTATTGGTCGCCGGCAAGGTCACTCCCCGACCCTTCTATAGGCGCACGCAGACGGCCGCGCGAATTTGGCACTTGCCTACCTGTTTAACTGGCGAAAAGGCCCGATCCGTCTTTAACTCTGCTCTCTCCACCGTGCTCTAGCTTGACCATGACTTCCCTTTCCATTAGTTTATGAGATATGCAATCCGAGACCAGATCTAAATTATGCTACACCGAACTAAGAAGTTTCTATATCTCTTTCTTTCGGGCTTTGATCTTAATCCCAAGGAGCCATTGCTCCAACATGTCCTTCACTCAGGTTTTTAACAACAGAGCTCGAAAGCTCCCTCTTCTTCTTTTACGATGACTCAGAGGTCTTAGTTTCCTTTCGAACCGGCGCCCGATGGCGGTTCGGAATTTGTTCCGCATCATATGTTTGACTACTTCCCTCTCGTAAACCGAGTGACTTCGATTATTTCGAAATTGTGATAGCAGACCTTATGGCCCCTCGCTATTGGGTGCGACCCAAGAAGCCCACACCCTGACTGCTGTCTACAAGTTCTCTCTTCAAGTTGAATAGTCGCCTACTGTGGTTCTCACCTTTGTCTTTTTTGTGCCATGTTGAGACTATACCGCCTGTTTCTTCTCCTGACTGTTGTCCTCAGTCCTTTCCCCGTTCTACGATTTGTATCTCCGAAAATGTTCCTGGCTGATTTGACCTCCCCTCCGGTGACGAAGCGAACTTCGCCGTCTGGGAATCAGCCGGACGGTAATTCAACCTCTCCTGTCAATAAACGCGCCAGGACCCTTGCCGAACTCCCCACTCTCACTGGGGTGGGGTACCCGGTTTTGCCTTACTCCAGGACCTTCTCCCCCCTCAGGGTTCGTTAAGGTCACCGAACGGGTGACGGTTTCCCTTTTCCCTTTTCGAAGCTTTGGTTTTATTCTCGCACTTAGATGAAAGGGAGGTTCACTCGTACTTTCGCCAAGTTCACCCCCCTCCTGCCCTTGCGGATCGACAAGTCAATGTCCCTACCCCAAAAGATTGCAATACACTTCACGTCTGGCAAAACTGGATTTTCCTCCCCCACTTTGCGCCTTCAGTCCTACCAAAGTCTGTTGTTCTCTCCTCCGCCCCGAGCAGTGGTCGGTCCCTTAGCAAGTTGTATTCGTTTCTTGATTTTTATCCCCATAAAGGATGGATCTACTGTGGACCCAACCAGAAGCAACCCCCTATGACATTAGTGCCCTCCTTTAGGACTCGTTCATGCAACTTGTAGGTACGTCAGGTTCGCGCGTTCTTTACGTCGGTGAGGCGTTGTTCATTCCCCTACGAGTCGCGTGTTAGGCCCCGAAATTCCACCCCATTCCCCCCCTTCTCGCTCTCCACCGCTTACTGAACCCTGACGACCGCGCCATCGGCTGACCCACTGTTCGTCCCTTCATTTTGTCGCGCCGTTGTTGGTCTCCCCTGTACGCCCTTAATTGAGGCTCCCAGGGTGGTTCCCCTTTCCCCTTTCAAAGCACACAAGCTGGTGCCGCTCGTTCATGGCCTCACCTGACGTTTTCCCCCCTCCCCAGCAAGACCGAAACGTCCTCTGAGTCAAGCACGTCACGGTTTGCCGCCTCTTGTGTTACCCGTCCCCCCTTCGGCCCATCGAGCCCGGATAGCAATTTCCCCAAATTGTTCATTTCTGCGAGTTGCTAATCACAGCACATTTTCTCCGACCTCCCCTTCCCCCTTGACTACCCTCCGACGGCTTACATCGCGCTGACACGACCAAGGAGGACGGGCCAACGGAAAGTCCCCCCCTTCTCGACGTAGTTATCAAGACGTGTGGTTTTTATTCCGGCGTGAAGGGTTGGTGTTTGTTTCGGTTGATGTGATTTACCGGACGGACAACGATTATGTCTCCCGCAATGATTGGTAGTTACGATCCCGAGAGTTTAGGAACTTTCCTCGTTTTCTCCCCCCCCAACATGATCGAACCCACTCGTACCCGACGACTCTTTCCTTAAATGTTGGATTTCATCATTAGGTCACTTTTAGGGAACATGCTTTGACTTCGTCAACACTCCCCCAACCTCTCTTGATATCCCCCGTAGTGCAGATTTCTCACCCATGGGAAGCCAGTGGAATCTTTCTCCTTCCTCTTTTTAGCTCTGTCCCTTTTTGGAACTCTGTTTAAAATATTAGTGTGGAATGAGCATAAATCTTTGACAACTGCTAGGTAGCACGCTCGCTATGGTATGACGTCCTAACCCATTCCGAGCGACTGTCCATAAATCATGGCGATTGTATTTTTTCCGAATCTGGTTTGTGTTTCGCCCCCTTGGTTACAGGTTTTGCATACCACAGGTATGCGGTGACCGCACGAGCGCATAATTCTCGCTTCCTGCCCCCCACCACACCACTCCTCTCAACACTACCTGGTACCAACCATTTATTTTTTAACGCGTAGAGCCCAGTGTGTTCCAGGTTCCGTTCCGCTTGGGGATAGTGTACTAGGAATCTTGACCTTTTTAGTTTGTCCGCTTGTGTCAGCCCTGTAGCCAATTCTTCCGAAATCGCACCCTTTGTCCTATGCCGATCGTTCCTCCTCGTCCTGTTCGTACACACCCGTGCGGGCCGCCATCGTGCTACTTCTGAACATCTTGTGATTTTCCTTTGCCACGTATTCCATGGTCCTTTAACAACGCCTCCTCTCCTGTGGCTTGGACAAATGGGACCCAGTGACTGTCCTTTCTATTTGCCCCCTGGTTTACAGGGGGAGAACACAAAGTAGGCAGCGTCTTGCCGCGTATCGTCAGAAGCGTTTGACGCGACCATTTTGTTCTCCCCGACTTCTTTAAGTCGCCTCTTGGATTTATGTGTTGCATGTTGGCCTCCCCCTTTGCCCGCTCCCTCAGCTTGAGAGCCGACCCCCACTACCGTAAGCCAAGCATTCGCGTTTCTGTACTCGCCGACCCGTTGCAAACCCTTCCCAGCGGACCTGCAGGGGAGTGATTTTGCCTCCATTACAGGATCATCCTACTTTTTTTTTTTTTTTGTTTTTTTTTTTAAGCCGGAATCCCATGTCCATTGCACGTTCCGAAACACGCCCCTGCCTTTGGCGTTGGGCGAAAACATGACTTTGGTGCGGTTCCTTCCTTCAAGTTTGCTCTCTGATGTGCGCTTTGCAAAAGATCCGTTTTTTTGTGCATTGTTTTACCCCGTGTCGATCCGCAGGCGCCCAGTGTTTTACTTTGGCCGCATCTCTCCAGCCATGTCTCTTCCATACGGTGCGGAGAGTAGTACGTTCAACGCTGGCTCGTGAATTGCAGCATGCCAGTCTTTTGAACTCAATCTGTTGTTGGGTGCGATTTCTCTTTTGCTTCACCGGTTTTATCACGCAACGGTCCACTCTGCTGTGTCCTTCGTTACATCGTCCAAACTTGGCGTTCACCCCCTTTTCACAACAGTATTAGAACGTTCATTTTTTCAGCCCCCTTCCGCTGTCCGTTTCAGTCCCCTCCCACATCATAAGTAACCTGCGTCCCGCTTCCAAGCGGTCTCACCTTACGACAAAACAGAGCGCCGTGCCTTTTCTCCAAGACCCTGAATTCTCCCAAACTGGCCGCGTTCTCCCTGACCTTGCTCGTTCCTGCCTCCGGAGACATCTCTAGCTTTTTATGAAGATGACCCCTGTCTCTCCCCTAATAGTTCTTTGTCTTCTGGCGGAGCGTTTTCCCGAATCCTTGAGACTTTCCTAACAATCTCTTCCTCCAGAATAACAGCCTTATCGTGTTTTTTGAGATAGGTAGTTTTAGCTATTAACCCCCCCCTGCTGGTGACTGACAGAATGCATGGAGACTCTTCCCAGGGCTTGGATCTCTTAAACGAGCCTCTTTTAGCCTGCTTCGTTCTTCGAGGCTGATCTTTGCCCCCCTACCTTTTCCTTCTTCTTTGAATTACATGTTTTTTTTAGAAGCTATTCTGTATGCGATTGCTGGCGCATGCGCGATGCGCGTGTTGGCCAATAGAGCGGCTTTCTGTAGTCCGAGGTTTCCTCGGTCCTCCGTGCATGAATTGATCTAAACCTCAGTCACATGGCCCTTGTGCCTCTCCTTCTCCTCGACTTCGTCACTCTGCTTTTATCCTGGACCTCTCAAATTTTTAACTCCGGCTCTCCGTTTCCTCTCTCTGACAAGGTAGTGCGGGTGGAGCAACTCACACCCCCCCCCCACCCACACACAAAAAACTCAAACCCCAACCCCCCCCCAAAACATCCCAAATGCAATTCATGTGTTTTACCTCTTGACTTTTCGTACTCGATACGAAGGCGGGCAGTTTCCGCGGTAACGCCAGCTCACTGTCCCCGAGAGTCAAGGATTAATCCTCCGAGTTTCCTTTCAAGGCGTGTTTATAGTCTTTCTACTCGTAATCCCAACACTCATTTTACTCTCCGTTTTTTTTTGATTCCAGTTAGTCCTTCCTTTGTGATAACTTCAAAAATTAAGACCCTTCGGCGCAACGTTTGGATTTTGCGAAGAAGATAACTGCTTCGGAATCCTCGATAGCGGACTCTTCTTTGGTCCTCTGCCCTTCCCCGACTGCGTCTAGAGTATGCCCGCAAGAAATGGAAAGTGAATTGATGACCCCCCTGCAACCAACTGCGGTCCCTCTCGTTCACCTACCAGCGCGGGTTTTCAAAACGCCTTTCGAAGCAGGCTTCCCGTCCCGTTCGTACGCTCTTGAGAACTTGTTGCCCCCTCTTTTTATTGCTCTATTATACCTGTAGACCCTCTCACTCCGCTCGGTAAACGCCCGAGCCTCCTACTCGTCCAAGAATCGGGAATTGTCTGTGCGCAGTCCATTAACCGAGCACGAGCTGGGAAAACACTATTGCAATTCATCCCTTTTCTGGGAAGGCTCCCAATTTGCGTCCTGATGATCGCACCGGCCCGCCTAACATCTCTCTAGTTGTTTTTAATAGGCAATTGCCTCGCGCGCGTTATACGCATGATTCGCGAAAATCAAGGCCTGATCCTCTTTTAAAGTATCTCCGGAAACCTCCGGGCCGAGCCGGACCGATTTTCTGCGGCTCGGGGATCAGCCTGGCCCAAGCGCTCCGTAGGGAGGATCGCCTCTCAACGACCTGAGAGAGACCCACGTTTACTCTCTTCCTGATCTGCTCTGTGGTCGACTTCCAATTGATACTGGCTTGAAACGGCGTTTGTCTCTTCCTCCTCCCTGGCCTCAGACTGTTTTTATGAAGCTCTCTGTTTCTACCTCGCGACCCGTTCACTTATCACGCCACTCCTCTTCCTGACCATTTAGTTTTTAGTACACCTATTAACTGTTTGACTGAGTGCTTGCTCATCACCTCTCCGGCTCTGGACAGACGGTACTTTCCCCTCTTACATTTTGAGTCCCTACCCCTGCCATTACCTCAAGCGAGATACGTCCAGAATAATCCGCTGGCCTTTTTTTCTGTCTCGTACACAGTTCTCGTCAGAATCCGCGACCCTCCCACGGCAGGAGTTTTCGTTCAGCCTCCTTTTGGCGGTCTTAGCCCTTTTCGCGCCCCGTTTAGTCCCGACACCTAATTTGATCGGCATTCCCGCTCCCTCCCTTTCCCCCACCAGCTTCGCCCTGCGGGACTCGAACTTTCTAAATACCGACTGCCCAAACGCCCAATCCGAAAGAGGGGCCAACCATGGGCGGTTCCCTTGATCAGCCAGTTCTGTTTTTCTCTCTCCCGCCCCGAGCAGCTGTTCCTTGTTTCAGGGGGCATGGGGATGCCCGTTGGAATGAGGGCCCTTCGAATCTTGAGCACTGTAATCGAACGCACCCCTCATTTTCCACCCCCAAACAGTCAGCAGCTTCTTCGATTCTGAGTGCCCCTTGGCCCGTCCTCTCAGTCCGACGCGACTTTACGTCTGTGAGTGAGGCGCTCAAGCTTTTTTCGGCAAGTTTCGAGTTTCAAGCTGTTTAGGCCTGGCCCGCCCGTCGTCAAGCCCCCAAACAACTTAGGTATTACAAGACCGATGAAAATTGACTCGTCCACGCAATGTTGATCGCGCGATCCGCGCGTCCCCCCTGACGGAATCCTCGTGTTGCTCCCCTAAAGGATAGTCCGGTTTGATTCCCTGTTCCCCCAACCAACAGTCCTTTCAACGGACCATCCTCCCCGTTGCCCCTTTTCCTTCCCTTTTCATATTCTTCAACTGTTCAGGAATTTGGAGCCCACGGCTCTTAACGGTCATGTGCAGTTCCCGTGTGTGTTGACGACCACCTCGTATCTTTCCCTTGCTAGTCAATCAATGGGCAAGTCCTGATTACGATGACATTGTATACATGTGAAGACCCCCGGAAATTCACATGTACGGGCTCCGTGCTCGTCCTCTTCCCCAAGACAAACGGGCCCAACCTTCCGAACAATCGACGTCTTTCTTTCCTCCGGGTGTTTTATTACGTCTTTTAGTCATTGGACGCTGTAGGGAGGTCTGATTGGACCGGCCGAGGATATGGGATCATGATAGCAAGTTTCTTGTCCCCACCCCCCTCCCCGATATTTCCTTTCGCCCCATTTGTTACCCCACACACCACGGACTTCGACCCACAGCGCCACATACTTTTTCTTCCGATCTGACATTGGGTATGCGTCTTATCTCTTCCGCCTGTAATTTCAACCATTGGCCATATCGAAATCTTTCACCGAATTCACAAGCTAACAGGCTCTTACACACTCCCCTCTTTGCAGATTTCCACCCCCCCCCCCTCTACTCTCCCTTCCTTGTTTTTGTAGAGATGCATACTTGGTCAGGAAAAATTGTCCTGTTACTCCCTCTTCTCTTGGAATTCGTTTCGAAACGTCCTGTTTCCCTCCTCCGCTCGTAGTAGGATCCTGAGCTCTTCCATCATGATTTGGCTTTCGAAGTCATTTGTGGCCACCTGGTTTTGAAACTTGTGTAGCTCCCCTGGTGCTGCTTTGTAATTCCCAAGCATTGATATTGCTCCCATCGACGATTCCCCCCCCACCATCACCCCCCTCCAGCGCCACAAAATCCCCCAACCCGTGTCAAAACCCCTTCACTAAGCCTTTTTTTTTTATTTTTCCCGTCTTTTTTTGTCAGCTGCGAGTTCTCGGCGGACCTTCTAGTCCTTGTCCTCTTTTGTAGCCTTAGGCGTAAAAAAAATGCCCTTGTCAATGAGCTCTCTTTCCTCTAGCCTTGCTGTAGTCCCGGCTTTTCCCCCGCCCTAGAAGTGATACCCTGAACCCCCTGACTTTCTCTTTTTTGTTCTCGGTTTGCCGATTCAGCGACTAGATACTGTTTATTGGACCTGACAACAACCTCCTCCCTCCACCCCTTCATGTTGGTGCAACAAACTGATGCGCCCCTGGCACTCCGTCTGAAGCGCTGTTGCGTCCACCTCATTGTTGGACTGATTCTGTTTCAGCGGTTTTCCTCTGCCGCCTACTGTGGATTTTTTTTGATGGGATGGTACCCCCCTGCTGCTTGTACATCGTCGTCCTTGCTGTCAAAGAAGTTTACTCTCCCACTCACGACGTATCCGCATTCTCTGTAAATAGGCGTACCCTGTCCAATGAATGACCTTTACAATGTTGAAGTTTTTTTGTTTTTTTCTTTTATCGTGGAGATTAAAGTGCTCATCCCTTCCTTTAGTTATTAGCCGACATTCCGAATCAAATGAATTCTATCACACTTTCTGCCCCCCACTTTCATCGGCTCACCTTTACATCTCATCCTCCTTCCCCCTACTCTTTCCCTCCCTCTCCCCCCACTTTTCACCCACTTTTTCTCTCTTCTGCACCCCCTTTCTACCCTCCCCTTTCGGATTCCACCTATCCACTCCCCCCTCTTACTATCCCTCCCGTTCCTTTTCTTTTCTTTCTGTCTCACATCCCTCCTTCTGCAGTTTCCGGTCCCAACAGGCCCGAACTGCTCTTCGGTCCCCGTAATTTGAGCGGCGCAGCCGCCCCCCTTGGGTCTCTCCACGCCCCCAGTATCCTTGCAAGTATTGCCTTCTTTGCCCCCATTTTTTCGCATGTGACTCTTTGCGTCCTGGTTGAACCGGTGGGCCTCCCCTATGGCGCACATTGCTAACTGGGCGAGTCGGGAGTTACGCTTCTCTACTCAGTGCAAGCTTAGTCAACCAGTTCTGTTCTGACGAAACGTGGGTTTTAGTTCTCGTTTTCGACTTTTATGTTACTGCTCCCCCCCCCCCCGGTCTAGTTTAGAGAATCGTTTAGAATCGTTTTCCTTCTCTTTTTTCTGGCCTCAATGTCCTTCGTTTTTTCACCTACCGTACGCGGCTCCCCAGGCAGGTGAAAGATTGCACTGACTTGGATCGGTTTCAGGGGAACAAACATGGTCAGGACCATCGTCGTCGCGTTTTTTCCTAACACAGATCTCGGTAATTAAACGTGTGGCTATGTCTTACATAGTTATCACCAGCGTGAACCAGTGAAGGCCCCCACAGGAAAAAAGATAACTGATAACTCTCTTCCCCCCTTCTCCGATTAGCTTGTTTTTTGCCCCCCTGATAGCGCTTGGCTTCCTCCTTTGCCTGCGATCCCCCTCAGGTGAAATCTGACGGTCTCTATCTAAAGCAAGTATATCTCTGAACAAACCATAACGCCATTTTTGTCCTTCGCACTGTCTCTGTCTGAGCGGTGCCTCTCGCTCCCTTTCGCAGACGAAACTCATGAGACAGACTGCGCCCTAATCCGAGAGCGTGCGTGCCCCCCTTCCAACCCCTTCTGAGTGCCAATTCTCCCTTCTTGGTATGGAAGGCCCCGGCCTGGTCGCGACCTCCCGTGTTGCTGTCAGGTAGCCCTTTTCTCTCTTAGGTGTAGCCGGATTTTTCTCAGGGAACACTAGATCACCACCTATCTGGCACCGATCCTCTTTTGCATCGCGTACGCTTCAGCGGTCTCCGTATCTCTCCTTCAAGTTGAATCCGGCTCTTGGCCTTTTCCATATATGACCCGCGTGGAGGGCGGTTTCTCAAGTTCCCCTCCCGCGCGTTTACCCGCATCCGACAGGTCGTAACTACTGCAAAGGTCGTTTCTCCCCTTTTCTACAGAAGTTGAGTCTCCCGCCTTTATCCGTTACCCCCCTCTTTTTCTGGAGTTCCCCTACTCCACCTCTCTCCCCTCGTGTTGACGAGATTTTCTTTGATACGCCCCTCAGTCACTCCATTCATAACCACACTCTCCTTTTCCACGGGAGGGACCCGCGGAGAAAACCTTTACTTCAAGTCCCCCTTCGCTCCGCCCACTTTCCCCTGCCTAGGTAGCCTTTCACGACCTTCTGAAGCCCGAAAGACCAGCTCTGCATTTTCTGTTACAATGCCCCCCCCCCGTCAATACCATTTGATCCGCGGGAAACCAGTCTGTCCGTTTCCCTTTACCGCGCTTCATCCGCAGGCATCGCGCGTCCCACGACGATTGAGAAGAGTCCCTGTTTCATTCCTCGAGCATGGCTATGCATAAATTGTTTTCACAGCATCGAGACACTTCCTTCTAGGCTACACCTCATCCTAGCTACCGCTAATCCCTAGTGCCCACTCCCCTGTCTATTTTCTGGCACATAGACTCCCCTTCTCCCCGAGTGCGTCTTTCAACGGGCCAATAAGTAGCAAGGTTCCCGCCCAGCTCTCCTTCGCCTGCCGCCTGTCTATCAACCTTTCCTGTTTTATCGCTCCATTGCGCCTTTTCTCCAGACCACTTTCTGAATTGTGATCCACCGCTGGCGGTTTTCATTTTTCTAGCTCATGCCCGAACCCGAGGACGAAAGAGTCGATCATCGGCCCTGATTTTGGCAAGTTTCTCCCAATCCTCATATTCGGGCTCTACTCCTAATGAACAACCCGTCCTGATATCTTCCTTTCTTCTTTTCCATCCCTCGTTGCACCCAACCTGTTTCGAATACTGTCTTGATAGCTGCCAGTTTGTACTCTCCTTCCCCTTTCCTCCATTGTTTCCCTCGCTTTTTTTTCCAGTAGCGAAGTACCCCCCCTTCCTTTCACAAGCTGTTTACTGACCATGTGGCTTGCCTCTGAACCGATCGTGTTTCCCGCCCTAACCTGCTCCTGCTTTTCCGAACAGTACGTTTTCCTTCATGCATGATTTCCCTAACCGCCGTCCGAAACGAATTTTTTGATTTGACACGACCATCTTCCGATGTACCTTTGTCGATGTATCCTCTCCCCCCCGTTCGCGTCATGAATTCAGCGACCTGCCCCCCTTTGGACTGTCGTTGCGTTACCCTCCTTATTCTTGCTAAGTCCCTTCGAATCCACTTTGCTTCCCCTCCCCTGCCCGAAACGTAGTAGCAAGGTTCTTTGGGCGAGCGACTTTAGGCCCACCCCCCACTTCAACAGCTTCTCGGATCGCTTTTCCCTTTCCTACCCTAATCCCCCCCCCCGATCCCTCCCTTCGCGGACAAAACGAGTGCGGGCCTTTGCAGTCCGTCCTGGGGTTTCCCGCCTACTGAGCAGTTTGGGGCGTGGTTCCCTGTTGGATTCTTCCCACCTTTCCAAAGGTTTTTTTTCCTTTTTCATGTACTGTACTCGCCCCCCTAAGGCATGGCCTAACAAGCCTCCACGCACCCCCCTACGTACACTGTTCCGATTGGGTTTTTCCAGAGGTCAAACAGCCTTCCCTCTTCATCCCTTCTTCCTCTTCTTTTCTCGCTCAAGCTCTTTCGCAAAAGACAGACTTTTCAGCGCTTTTTATGCAACCGATCCCCGCCTATACCAGAAAACCCAGTCGGCTTCTTACAGAAGTATTTCCAAACCTCGTCTTTCTTGGTATCCGGAGTAATCAGAGGAAGCACCTGAAGCTCTGCCCCTGTCCCCCCTTTTCTCTCCTTTGATTTTCACATTTCCCTTCCCCCTCCACCCCCAAAGTCCCACTATCGCGTCCTCGAACCAGCACCTCTGGCACGGCCACAGGACAAGAAGAGAATTACCACTGTCCTTTACTTAGCACTTCTTCCTTCCCGGCCCTCGTTAGTGTGAATGCCTATACCCTTCTCGCATCCCTCTATCAAATTTGTCCTCCTCTCGAGGGACCATCTTTCTGTCACATCAACCGCGCCAAAGGACTAGCAGATTGACCTCCGAGTACACTCGCCGTCACCCATAAAATTCGACGTGAACTTTCCCCCCTTCTTCTCGGAGGTGTTTCACGCGTTTCGTTTGTCGCAGGTGTTTACTTGGAGTGATGTGATGGACCGGTCTGGACTGAATATTGATTCGCCTAGCACGTTGTTTCCCGTTCATGATCCCGTACGGCTTACGCTCCTGAAAACTCCCCCCCCCCTTTAACCCGTTCCAAACCCTTCTTCGAACTCCAAAACCACCCCCCCAAGTTTGAATTTCGGAGACTTCCTGATCTTGAATGGGGTGGATCCCCCATCCCCCCGAGCGCTTGACGGAAATTCTACAGGGGGACCTTCTGCGAAAGTCATTGGGCATTCACAAGGCCCTTTTATCCCCCCCTCCCCCTTCTTTGGGGCTATTAATGAACAAAAGTGCAAGAGGTGGACCTACTCCCCTTTTTTCGAGAGATCTTCACCGTCTTCCTTTTTTCCTGCTATGAAATCTGGCGTGTTGGATATCACTTATGTAGCTTTGAGTTTCTTGGCCCAGCTTTCCTCGTACTTCCCCGCGGTCGACGCCTTCCCAGTTAGGAAGACTGATCCCTCAGCGAAGTTGAGGTCCCTTTTTCCTCTTTTCTCGATCCCTTTTGTTGAACGAACTGCTGTTTGCGAACCTCGGGGTCGGGATTTGGTAATGGACCAAGCACTTTCCGAGCGCAACCATAGCGTTGTCGGTCCACACCCCCCTCCCTCCCTCGCAAACCCCCCACCTTCGACCCCACGCGGAAAAACCCACCCCCCTTGATAAAGACTCGAGCTTTCCTTCCCCCCTATTTATTGTAAGATGATCTGTATCTTCTCCGTTTGAAATTTTTTTCTGTCTTTGTACTTTTTCATGAGCAACTTTATTCTCCCCTGGCCCCCTTCCCCCGACTTTATCTCTGTCTCACCTAGTGTAACCCCCCTTTCCAAACCTGTCTCCTTCCTTCCGAGATGACTTAATTCTTTTTTGTCGTCGAGTTTTGTTGTTCTAATACAGAGTTGGTACCATGTTCCCAGTGACCTTCTTCTCCCCAATCCAGGGGTTCAAAAACTTTGACTTGAGGCATGCCTATTTCTACGCTGCCTCCTCTCTCCGACTGCGGTCCCTGGCTATTCAGTTTCTAGCTTCTTTGTTCCTCTCGCCTTGTTTTTTCGTTGTGCATGGCACACCAGAGCTTTTAAAGTGAACCCCAAGCTCTCTCCCACTTCACTCATGCCTCTCTCTCTACCCCTTCGTACTTAGTGCCACACTACCTAACCTGGACCAGAGTAGTTTGTTTGATTCTTGTTGTACTTGTTTCCTTCCCCCCCCTATTTCTCTCGACATTCCCCCTGCTCACCTTCCTCGCAGGAACGTCCCTACCCCCCTCCCCGAAAATCGTTCGGTTTTTTTTTTCCCACACTTGGCGGCGACTGGCCCTCAACAAGTGGGTCGCTCCCCAGGATTTCCCCTCCTTTTCCCCCCGTGCTTTCTTTTTTCCCCATCTTCTCTTCTTCACTGTCGATCGCTTGGCTCCAGTTTTTAAATTTGTGCGTCTCTGAAGCATGTCACCCATACCTTCTGGGTCTAGTTTTGAGCCAAGATGGATTTCCCGTTGCTTTTCATTTCGTGCAGCCCACTTCCTTTTTTTTCTAGTTTAGTTCCTTCCTCTTTCTAACTTTCGCGCCATAGTTTGAGAATCCCTTGCATATCCATCGCTGTCTGGTTATTTTTATGGCCAATTTTAACCATGTCAGAGTTCACCCCTCCGTTCCTGCTGGTTTCCCCCTCTCCTTAGGTTTCTCACTCCCTCGTCCCTTTTTCAGGGGCACCACTCGTTCCTGACGCTTTGTTAAGATTCCCCCCTTGTAAACCGCTTTATCCCCCCCTCTGAGTTCCCCCTCCTCCCCCATGGCGCGTAGTCCCGAGATGAGTCCACCTTGCAATCGTCCCTCCGGACTCCTGAAGGCGAACACATGTAGGAAGTAGACTATTAGTTTTAACGATGAAAGATGACCTTTGACCCCTACATCTCAGTTCCTTTCTTCCTGCGGATCGCTCCATCCCTCGTTCAGGCAGGGCCTTTTCTCCCAAGTTGCTCGAAAAATAAGACTCTTGGTAGAAACGTATTTGAGTATGAACCCCCCCATCCCCTCCCCTTTCCCTTCTCCTAATTTAGGGACCTCTCCTTGCATTGCGCCTCGCCCTCCCTCCAAGATTCATCCGCCCCGTTAGACTCAGTTTCTCTTTTTCCCCTTCCTCACCTCTCTAGAAGGCATGCTTTTCACCTCTCTCTTTCTCGAACGTGGTGGCGCCCCTGAGCATAGTTTTTGAAGAGATATCGACCCAATTGGCCTCTCTTGTATCCGATTCTCTCATTTCTCTTTGTTCTCCTTTCATAGCTCATACCACTCAGAAGGCAGCCTCTACAGGTCCCTCTGCTGCGTCCCTTCGTTGACAGCCCCTTACCCATCTCCTTTCTTTCCCGAGCTTACCATCTTTTTTCTTGAAGTTTGGTCACTGTTTCCAATCCAGTTTCGTCTGTTCGCATTCTTGCGTGTTCTTACTACGCTCTGCAGGTAGTTTCCATTTCACGCCTCTTACCACCTTGATCCCCTAGCTCTAAGTTTCTCGCGGTCCGTTCTGCAGTTGTTTATGAGAGCCCCTCTTTCTCATCAATCTCTCCCGTGTTTTTTTCTATCTCTTTCGAGCTCCTTCCCCCCTGACTCCTTCCCGGTTCAGCGGTCGATTGTTTGAACATTAACGTCCCCAAGGACCCGTTTTCTTTCCAGTGATGTCCCTCGTCCCATTTATCTTCCCTGTTGTACCTATTCCGCCAGCACTAACTCTTGGCAACGCGCGCATGGACTTCGTAAATTCACTATGGTTTCGCCAACAATGCCCCGAGCCTTTTTCTCCCTCCCGATCGCCGATACTCATCGCAGCGTACCGCCCCTCTTCTGAGAAAAGTCCCCATCTGAGTTTTATGTCGCTCACATCCTTTAGACCAGACAATACCCCTTCGTCTCTTCTTCCCAGCTCTTTTCATCCTGTGGCACGCACGGGCCTCTCCTTGAGCCCTTCTTCGAAAAGGAGACAAGTTCGCGAATCCCCCGCCCAGAATCGCCCTTCCTTTGAATTTTTCCCTCCCCAGCTCCGCTTCTTCTTTCTCCCGGCCAGGGTCTACTATTCTCTTCGTTTCGTTCCATCGTCCCCCCCCCCTCGAGATCTTTATCCGCACCAATTCGCATTCGGCGTTAAATGCGCCCCCGCTTTCGCTTTATTTTCCTCTCTCCACCTTTATCTGAAAAGGATACTTTCGATTTCTTAGGATGGGTTCCCATCAAGTTTGTCCGGCCCCAAGCCGAAAGGGAGTCTCCGTGTCCTTCCCACCTTTCTGCTCTTTCTCTGCCCCTTCTTACCTTTCTTAATCTTCCTCCCATAATGTGGCCCTTCACCTTTTTCGATAATGTATACCGTCTTCCTTTTTCAGTTTTGAGCATCATCTCTGGATACCTTCCCCGCTTTTTTTGTCTCCCTGTCTGTATCTCCTCCCTTTAAGATTGATCCCGCACCGATTTTGACCCGCTAGTTTGCCCCTGACACAGGTTTTGAAGAAGTCTTTCTTGGCATACCCGCGTACCTTTTTAAGCCTCCCCGTACTTCCTTTTCACACCTCTTCCCCTTCGTTCCAACTGCACCTTTGACCTATATGTACGATCCCATGCCTGACTCGATATCACGAGTTTGACCTTTGGGCGAGTCTAATACTCACCCCTTATCTTTACTGCACCTCCCCCCTCCTTCCTTTTTCCCCTACCCCTCCCCTGTTGTACTTCCCCAGGACTTTTTACTCACTTCAGATCCAAGGATATCACTTGACGCCTTATGCAAAGCACTGCCCCTTAGTTTCCACTTCCCCCCCCCCAGCTGCTCCCCTTCTTATCTACAATTTCTCCTCTAACAGTCATTCCCACCCTAAAACTCACGCTTCCAAATAACTGGATCTTGCTTCCCCCGACGGATTCCCCGCCCCACGTTTTCTGTTTGGTCGTCGTTACGAGTGGCCGTTCTGCCCTCCTGCTATTCTTTTACTACAAGCTAAGATGCAACTAACTTGGAGAGCACTGGACCTTCTGCCCCTCGCTCCACCCCAAAAACGACCCGAAGGCGAGTGGAGTAATCTTTCCAGATTAAACCAAAGGTCACGTTTCTACGCTCTCCTTCAAGTGTTTATGCTTTCTACAGTCGCCTACTCATCCTTTGTCAACCATGGCCCGCAATCGCATTCACGAAAAACCATCCCGGAGTACCTCATCCCCGCCCGACCAATTATAGATAGTACCATTTTACCATTTGCTAAGTCTGCGTCGTCCATACGCTCGCGTCCCATTGCCCTGTCCCTCCCCCGAATTGCATTGACAGGTTTTTTTTCTCACTTTATGTTTCCCTCCAAGTTCTGCGCTCGATCGCTGTATTTGCACACTCCCCTCAATAATGTCCCCCATTCCCGCCTATCCCGCCTACTTTTTTTTTCCGGAACTGCACGGATATACTTTTTTCCAGCACTTTTTTAACTGAACCCATAGGGCATAGATTTTGTGATAGTCCTTGGTGTTCACGTTTCGATTGCGTGTCCTCTCCTACTCTCCTATACCTTTCTGACAGAAGACAAATCCCTCACACTGACTCCCTCTCTCGCTGCCAACCTCAAAGGCACTTGCAAACGGACGGTGTACACTCATCCCTGTGTTTTAATTCCCTTTTTTTCCCCTTTCCTTTTTTACTTTCTGAGTTATTTTTATGTTACGGTTCAGGGCTCTTTCTGCTCTCCATTCCCCATGCTTGGTCAGTACCAGCTTTGAACTGTGAGCTCCACCAACGTTCACTCGTACGCCCACAAAACCCCCCATTTCCTCCCTCCCCCTCCGCCCATGATTTTCCTTTCCATTTGGGAAACCTTTTCCCTATCGAGTCGACCGGCCCTAAATGTGGACATTGATCACTCTGGCAAGCCCCAAAGTTCGGCGCACCCCTCCCCTATGTTTCCTCTCTTCAACCCACCTTTCCTAGTATTAC
>Ga0179593_1380331_pt1 | contig 18087 bp, 13 predicted proteins | sample CZODoug2_1_08_16_FD_185931 | JGI IMG/M metagenome (GOLD analysis project Ga0179593, IMG submission 185931) | Vadose zone soil fungal communities from Angelo Coast Range Reserve, California, USA - CZODoug2_1_08_16fungal (PacBio error correction) | ecosystem: Environmental > Terrestrial > Soil >... | reverse complement strand
CCGCAGGTACACGCCCAGAAATGTGATTTCGTAGTCGCGACATTTTCTTCGATCGACGTCGTTTAGCGCCAAAAGTTTTTGCACATAATGAAGAGTATCTTGATTTTATCCTACTGAATGGTGATTTTTCCCCTTCATCTAAGCCCTTTTTCTAGAGACCTCTTTCCAGACATTGGCGGGATGATCCGGGATATTCCCTAGCTCTCCCTCACCAAAGAGGCAGTCGATATTGAGCAGAAAGCAAAAGAGGAAAGGGTGATTTGGCTCCTCTCCTTCTAGGGCTCCGGAATAATAGAAACTGATTAAACTATCGGTTCACTCGACCCCGCCATAAGGCTCCGCCAAGATCAGCCATAAGATTTTTTAATTTAACGGTTTATTCTTCCCCCCCCCCTTAGATCTCCCCTCTCATCCCCCGCCATCTTTCCTTTCCGCAAGAGACGCCCTAAAGCTCTGGTTGCCTGTGACCCCTCCAGTTTGAAACAGATGGCAGATAGCCCACTCTCCCTCATTTCCTCCGATTCCCCCCCCACATTTGACTTACCCCCCATACGATTTTGGGAAAGAATGCTTGTAAAAGCGTTTCCCTCATGCCTAGTCCCCCCCTTTTTCATTTGCATATCCGAAAACTTTTTTACCTCTCCGCTCTGCCATGCGCATTTCCATCGCGAGAACCTCTGACTGTCGTTGCACTCCTTAGACACGAGCGACTGCCGGAATTTAGTCGTAATTACCCCCTCTATCTTAGTGATCACGACCCCCCACACCACCACGTAACTTTCGACCCCGGCGTCCGATCCCCATGACCTTTCTTCCCGTCGTATCGAATAGAGCAGACGGTTGTGTTAAGGACCCAATGCAAATTGATAGCACTGATTACACCATTCCGCCGCCTTGGTTCCTTCCGGCTGTTCTGTACTTTCAGCCTGGTCTTCCTTCTTTGAGAAGAGTCCCCCCTCTGACGTGGAGAGGACGTCAGAGAAAGTCCCAAAAGAAACCCCCGCTCCCCCCCCCCCCCCCGTTTCTTTTCTTTGGCATTCACCTCGTTTGACCGTGCGGCTTGGCCCGTCACCGTCGATCGGCGAAGTCCTCAGTCCCCCTCAACGGCCTCCGAGCCGTGTCAAATCCCACGTCTGAAACCCCGTCTCCTTCTCTTCATTTTTTCCCCTCCATATCTGTTCCGTGACCGATCTTTTCTCGGTTTCCACAACCCACACGCGCTGTCCCGATCCACCAGGAAGATGAGCTCGCTTCTGATTTTCCCCCCCCTCCGCGTATCTTTGCCTTGCACCGCCTTTCCGGGTTAAGGTTCTCGGCTCTCTCGTATGGTTCTTTTAGGACCCGCCCCCATTGATACTTCAGTTCCTTCTCCGACGCGAGGTTCCCCCCCCCCCCCTTTTGCTCCGAAACCCAGCGTTTCGCTTTCCATCCCGGTATCTTCCTTCTGCTACCCTGAATTTCTTGAAAATTCGAACGCCTTCTGGAAGAGTCCGCACTTCCCGGTTCCACGACTCTCTCCCGAGCCCTTTTCCAGCTTCCACAGCCGGGATTCTCCTGACCTCGTTTTTTCTAGCTTAGGTATGGTGTGTGTCTAGACAGAGTCCCCCCTTCCCTATGATTGTCACCCCACAGGCCAGCGTTTTCGCACTCAGCTTCTTGACGCTGATCTTTTTCATATCCGATTTCTTTCGATGGGCCGATCTTCGAACGTCATAGAAAAGCGTGTTTCAGAGGCTCGGCGCCCCCTTTTTTTTCACGAAAGCTACGGAAGGCCCCGTCTTTAATAAGATAATTCCTTTTTTGAGTCGGAACCCGTTTCATCCAACCCTTCCCCCTTTTTTTCTTATCGCTTTCGATGGCTTGGGTCATTTACTAAAACTTTTCCTGCTTTTACCAAAGGAAAGAAGAGGAGACTCCTCCCCCCTTTTAGAAGTCCCTTCCGTACCAGGTCCCTCATCCTTTCCGGTAATTTAGTTTAGCAGAGATACTTGCGCTTTGCGAGACAGAGGCCCTTCCATCCCCTACCGATCCAGATCGCTCTTTCTTTGGTCATCCCTCCCCTACCTGTTTAAGATTTCCGAACAACGGACAGTATAAAGGAGTGAATTTAATGTTTGCCGTTATGAGCAGCGACATCACTCTCCGGCAGTTTCTCGGGCGCTGTTTTTTTCGATTGAACGTCGCCCATGAGCAAATAACTGGCTAATCTCCCCCCCCTCTACCTCCTGCGCTATGCTGCCGAGAGTTCCTTTGCCGACCTTTTTTCAGAGTTAGCACTCTAGACTTGTTGAAGTCGCGTCCCTGGCCGAGGGTTTCTACGCGCAAAACCAACATTGTCGCGACCCTTCAGCCTTTTTCATCCCTTCCTCCACGTTCAGCAGGTGGGTTATTCCACCACCGCGTTGGCCGATTCTCGCGATTACCCCTGTCCAATGTTGGATCGATGAGAACGATCTTTGTATCCAAAGGACCCTATATTCTTTTTCCTCCTCCTCCGTTTTTTTGTTTTCTCCGATGCTTTCTTCCTCCTGCCCCCGGCCGGTCTCACGATATCTCCGCGTTGTTAAGCAATTCAGGGGCCGGACCCGCGCGGTTTTTTCCCGAACCAACTCCTGACGTTTATTGCACTTGCGGCCCCCGGCGCGGACAAGGTGTCTCGTCGTTCCCAAAAACCTCGAGAAGAGACTTCCCCAATTGGTGCCCGATGGACCCCAGAAAGGAACCACCCTCCGGGACTTTCCGCATGACTCAGCGCTCCCCGTGCCATCGCGGTGCGCTGGCGCTGGAGTTCCCGTTTCTTTTTGACAGCGTTTTAGAGCTGGCCGTCTGATCAGATGGACTCTTTATTCCCGCTGCCCAGAAGATTCGCCCACCATCTGATGCTCACGTGAACCGCTCTACGAGGCCGTGGTTTCTCGGCCAAAGAATACTTGATGAAAAACGAGTCTACATACCGGTAGGCCAAGACTGTCGCTCCCACCTCTCCCCGCGCCTCGACCCCCTACCAACCGATTCTTCCTTAAATTTGCGTTCTTCTTGGTGATTGGACATTCAAGGAATCGTTCGTTTGACGGCGTAACCTATCCGCCCTTTTCTTCCCCCTTATTGAAAATTCCTTGCAGCTTTTTTCGCTCACCTTGACCCTTGAAATCGCCCCGACACGAGAAATTTCAGAGGTTTGAGAGTGTACCCCAGCTATTCCTCCGTCCCCTGTAGCTTGAGATGGCCAATTATCAATCACACTCGTCAGGACTTTTTTTTCGCCCCTTTGGTCTTTAACACGTTCTGTTGTTTTGAAAAAATGTTCTGACTGTCCCCAATCGAGCAAGCCTTCTTTTTCCTTTTCTCTGACCGTATCAGTCTCAATAAGCTGATGGAGATTCTTTCGAAGTGATTTTCGGCCCTGGATAATATTGACGAGTCTTGCGTTCCAAAGTCAGCTAAGTTCTCCAATGAACGCAGAAGGCGTTCGCCGCTTTTTTTTACGCTGGTAACCCTGGTGGCTCGGAGACGGTGCGCCTACCGCCTTAGATAATGCCCGTTAATCGGTCAATGACTTTCCTCCCTCCCTTCATTTCCTAGGCTTCGTGCTAATTACTTCGTTATCGAACCCTTTTTTTCCCCCTTTCGGTACTTTTGAATACGCGTTTTGAGAAGAATGAGTGACATGAAGCACTATCCGTTGATTTAGAAGAGGCGACCTATCAATGCCCCTCCTTTCCAGTCCCCCCCCCGGTGTGGCTTTAGCCCTTGTCTTCGTCCCTAATCCGATCTCAGGCGTCTCCTGTGTAGCCTTTCCAGTGGCAACCGCTGTTTTGCGTAGAGATGCTAGATGTCTGCTCCCCCCCTACACTCGATCTGCGATGGGAAGTGATGAGCATCTTTTTTCCCGCCTTTGGGTTGCCCCCCCGGATCTATGCCTTCAACTTATCCTGAATCTTCGCCTACCTTCCTCCCCCGCGATCCCCCTCCCTTTTTTTCCGCTGACGCTCGGCCTTTCCCCCGTCTTGTGGTTGTTTTTCGTCGTCGGCTTTTGCTTTTTGAAGTCTTCTTTTTACTGCCTCTTTCATAGGCTCATGAGTGAAGTCTTTCTTTTTGAGGCCAGTCGCCTTTTTCACCGCGGCGGAACTGTTGCAATACCCCCAAGTAGAGTCTGCCGGGATTGTTGACCCGCCACACACGATCGTGCTCCATGGCTGTCCCCGATCGATTTTATTTAACTTTTCCGTCAGACTTGATCTTGTCCTGTGTTCAGTTGAGTCCTGAATATACTTTTCCTCCTTCCCTGCGGGCCCCTTACGAAGACGGCCTTTTTTGTCGTCCTATTGTCGCAAACCGGCGCGAAGTCGATATTCCAGTTGAATCGACGAGTCCACGAATCGTTCTGTCCACGGAATTACAACGGAGTTGCTTCTCCGGCATTCTCGCAGGGAGCCGGCGACCAGCTGCTCTTCGTTGACCACCATATCTGTAGGTTTCTCCGCGCGTAATTTTTTAGGCTGATTACTAATGGGGAGGTCTTTTGAGAGAAATTTTGATTCCAGGACAAAGGACCCCCTCAAGATCTTTTTTTCTATCTTGAGTATTCTCGGCGCGGTGTTTTGCCCGGCTTTATTTTCGGGATTAAACCACTGTTCCTATATCACCCTTAGCCAAATGGATTCTCCCCCTCCCTGGAGTTTCCGCTCTCAGCGCTTCCGTCGGAGGCGGCTTGATTTTTTTTTTTTTTTTTTGACAGCTTTATGAATGTACTATCATGACCCAGAGCACAGTGCGGCGTACCTTCTTCCCTTCTTGTCGAAGAACGGAGGCTCTGTTGTTGCGTTTTTATCTCTGGCGATCCCGTATCTCCCGCCGGAAGATGTTGAGAAAAGGACCGCCTGTTTCCGACCTTCAGTCATTAATTTGCTCTATACGCTTACCTCCCTCCCCTAAAGGGAAACATGGAATTTGGTTCTTCCCGACGACTCTCATGTGCGCATCTTTTCAAGCCCATCGTTTGTGCTGCCCACGGTAGCTTTGGCCTCTTTCTATACCTTGTTGTTTTTGACCTATCCCCACCGCCGTCGTTCCCCCTTTTTCTGATCGCTGGTTCTGACGCGCTTTCGCTCCATGATCTTTGATCTCGTGTGGCACCTTGTACACCCGTTTCCGGCCTTTGCTGAGCCCTTTATACTAGCAAGTTGATGGTCGCGAGGGGAGACGAACTTCGTACAGCCCCCGCACTAATTTTTGGGATTACGCCAGTTTTTATCACAGCCTCCTGAGCCCAATCTCCCTTGAAGCACGGCAACCCCCGCCCCCAAGTACCCCGTGTTTCGCGCATTCTTTGCCGTCGTCCCCTCTAAATGCTCCAATTTGGGTCAGCCTAGAGAGTTTTTCGACTTGGCCCGACCCCTCATGAGGTTAATTCTGACATCGGTTCTATCAATTATCCCCCCCCCCAGTATTCCCCTACCCTCAGAAGCTGACCCCCGAGAATAGATATACAAATCTTCTCGTAGTCATTTGACATCGTTTGAGCACTCTGTTCTTTCTCTTTCCATCAGTTCATTAATTCTTCCCTCCGACCAAAAGTGTCCTTGCAGACTTACTGAACCTATGAAGCTTTTAGAGAAATGCTGATATCTCTCCCCTACTTTCTTCTCTTATCTGTTCCCTTTTTCGACCATTCAAGCCCAGCTGCCCGCTATGCTCGGTCGCATTTCGCCTGATCGACTGCTTGATATCCCTTGAATCCAAGTGATAGTCCCACACTCGACTTTCTGAGGAGTAATTTGCCCCGATCTATTTCGGGCCGATGACCGACCTTGCTTGACCAACCACCGCATTAGGCCTACTCTCCCTGTAGTTTAAGCCTCGTTTAACAAGATTTTCACCAGCTATTTTGTCCCGTTTCCCTCATCCCATCCATGCTTTTCCGAACCAGGGGATTCAAACAGCGCCTGGCGGTATTTTTTCCAAAGCTTTTCATATTCAGCACTTAGCAAGCCGAGAGGACTGCCAAGCCTCAGTCCACCCACCCCGCCGCCGACCACCCCAACGTTTTTCTGTTCTTCATCGACTCAGTCAGCTTATTCCTCTCATGTATTTTTTCTTGATGTCGGCTGCGGGCACGTTCCATCCCTCAAATGCCTATCTCAATCAACAGGCGGAATGGCCAAACCCAATGAACTCTCTCTTAGCCGATCTTTTCCTCCGGTTTTCCCCCAGCTTCGGTTTTCGCAACAATTTTCAATTTGTGGACGATTGTCTACAACCCGGCGAAGGCCTCTATCCATCCCCGTGCGACGCCGTTCTCGCTCCCCGCCCTGAATGAGCACTTCTATTGCACCAGCTTCTTTCGACGATCTTCGTCCCTGAGTAGCGCCCTAGTTTCTCCATTGTCAGGCTTCTCCCCAGCAGCAGAGGAGACCATCTCTTCCGCCAACCCCATCGTTTTCCGATAAGACCCTTCTCTTACCTGTCTTCCTTTTTTTTCTGACCGGGGATTATGTGCGGAAATCTGTTAATCCTTCCAGCTTCCGTATTCCAGGGTCCACGCAGCAAGAAGTCAGATCCCCCTCTTCAGAGTACATTTTCTTTTCCGACGGGATATTCTCTTTTCCCAGCATGACTTTTAGTGGCTTTTATCCCATTTCATTGACCCAATCTGACTCCTGAAAGTTCGCCCCGTAGGAAAGGAGTCGCCATCAGTCTCCTTTCTTGGCTCGGGTCATTTCCAGCCTGGTACATCGGTCTTTGTCATATGGTCTCCCGGAGGTCTAGCCCCAACATGGTTTTTCACGGCCAAATTTTCCTAACCCTCCTTTTTTTTTTTTGACTGATCGGTGTTCAATTCATCTTCTTTCTTTCGAAATTACGGGTGAATGGAAAGGACAAACCCCAAATCGTCTGTGATGGTCAGATTGATCCCTCCGCCCTCTCTTCCGGCTTTTCCCGGTCCCCCCCCAATGGTATTGAATTTTTTGTTTTTAAGTAGAGGTATTCCTCAGAAGAAATTTCCACCATCTTTAGTACCAAAGCACCAAGCAGTAATTCCAGTTAATTCCCTGGTTTCGACAGTTCGATCGCTCGCTTGGCTCTGCCATCTGACTCCTGCACCTTCTTCCCCAGGAGATAGTACTTCTCATATATACGTTTTACCGACTCCTCCAACATCCCGGCTTCCCGACTTGCGTGTTCATCAGAATTGTTTGCCGAGCTTCTGTTTCGACCCCCCCGAGGGGACTCATGCGGTTGTCCCTTTCCTTCTTTTCGCGCCCCTCCTGCTCGTCAAGCAGCCCTACCTGGTCCATTCCCGAAAGAGCAAGCGCGTTTTTTTTTCGCTCTGCTTTCCGCGTCTTTTGTGTCATGGCGTCTCCCCCCCTGTCTGAATTTTGCTTAGTTTCCTGTTCTTTTGCTGCGGGTTTTGCTCTAATATGCAACAACCTTTCGAAGAGCCGCAACGTTCCCCCAATTTCTGGAGTGGTTATGAAACACACAAAGAGATTTTCCGCCCACTCATTTTTTCCTCGATTCCCCCCGCACGCAGCCCTCGTTTGATACTTTGACAGGCTTGAGCCCTCTCCAGCTTTCTTATCCTCAAATGTTTTGGTTGCTATTTCGGTCACTTCCCCCTTTGCTCAACATCTCGTTTCCCCGATCTTCTTTTGGCTGCGTGCTTTTTTTTAAACTCTCTCCTTCCCCTGAGCCGGCTGACGGTGTCCAGTCCCCCCCCCCTCTTTGTTGATTTCAACCGTGTGAAGAATTTTTTTTTTTTTATTTCGAGCCAAACCCGTTTGAACCTTTCGCCGCCTGGCCCCTCCCCCCCGCAACCTTCCGATGGAAACAATTCCCATTCTTTTAGGAGATAAGTGATTTCCCCCAGTCATAGCGATTCTTCGTCTATGGCACGCTTTTTTTTTTTTGTTTTCTGCTGGACGTTCCTTTCTGCGGCTCGGCGCTCTTCCCCTACTGAGCCTTCTTCTTTTCCTTACCAGGTTCCGGCAACACCCTTTACTTCTTTTCACTCAATCTGTCGACAGGGCCCTCTGTTGTCTGCCCCGAGTGATGTGACCAACGTCAGTATCCTCCTCACTGGAGTTGTAAGTGAGCTAGAGAATTGATTAGCTCGTTGAACCCGCTTTTCATGACGGTTTTCTGTCTTCCTGTACGAACTTCCTTTCGTCTGAGGCGGCTTCCCCTCCCAGCTTAGCATTGGGAATAGCCTGAATTTATTATCAATGCCCCTGAATGCCATCAAGAGAAAGACTTTTACAGTTGGATGCGCGGATCGGCATCGCATGATCATCCCCCCTTTTTCCTCTCCACTTTCACAATACCTTTTCTCGCTTACGAAGACTCGAGCCCCCGTGCTTTTGTTGTCCTTTGACCGATACGAATTTCCATACGTTTCCCATTTTATTTGACTTGACCGATCTTTCAAGAACTGATGGAGACTGTTTTCCCTTCTGGTATTTTCACCCGGTTTCCTGTAACTCTAGTCTATTTTCTCTTCTGTCGTCCGAAACTTCGTTTCGCTCACAGAGTCCTCCCGAGGTGGCGATCTGCTGTGGAATTTGGACCAAATTCTCTTGCGACTGTCTGTCCCAGCCCGCTTTTTTACGCCTTGACGTGGTTCCTTTACTGAATCTCCAGAACGAGTAGGTCTCGGATTTACGAGTAAGGCGAGACACGATTTTTGTCTGCCCCGGTTCCTTTTCCCCTCCGCGTCTTCGCCCAACGGACCCCATTGAATTTTTTTTTTCCAACCTGATTCTTCGCCCCGACGATGCGCGGCTTGCCCCCCCCCCTTGCGTGCTGCTGTCGTCGGTGCTGTCGTTCTCTTCCTTGTTCAAACGATAGTACTGCCGTCTTATGGGCCATCCGGTAACAATTGAACTGGTGCGTCGCCACCGATTTATCCTGGTCTTCCCGCCGCTACTCAATACTCTCCTCCTGCAGATAGTCCTGTTTTTGTTACAAAGGCTAGATGCCGTGCTTTTTTCCAGTTGCATCTCGCCTTGTCATTCCTCCCGGACAGCCGCGTCTTCTCACAGCTGTGACGCTTGCGGCCCCCATCCCAGAAACGGGTTGTCGGTTAGTGATTTCTTTGGACTGGTGTGGCTAGTGCATTAAAAGGATTTCCCTCTTGGTCCCGCTTATGATGGACCTGGTCTTATTGTACCCTCGATCGGATTCCCTTTTGGCGGCTAACTTTTTCACCTTACCTTGTTAGAGTTAGGATAATTTTTCTTCTGTTCACAGCCCACCGACTCTCCCCCTTGCTTCCAAGAGGCAGCGGGGATACGAAACTGTAAGAGGACGCCGGATCGATGTCTCTTCCGGGTTTTTCGCGGAGGTCATCCTTCATCACTAGCGTTTTCCTTCATAAGTACCTAGGGCCCTAGGTCTTTTTTTTTTTTATGCAAAACCCCTTTTTCCTATTGACTTAATATACTTATCGCATTCTCCTGCTTGAATTCCTAGGCCTGAGGACTGTCTCCTGAAGCCGAGGCCCTGGATCTTGCAACTGCAGCTGCGTACGTTGAGCCTAAAGCGTCCTTTCCGAAACAATCTCCGTTTTTATTTTAATTGCCCGTCTGCGGTTTGAGGGAGTCCGTAATGGGCGTGATGGACTCAAGCCATTCGTCCAAAAGATGTCATTCCTTCCCCTCACACCCCCGATGGTATTTCGTTTCGTTCTAGCCTGGTACTTCTCTGTAGGGACTGCTGTTTGTGTCTCTCCTGAACCGCCCGGGATCCTCTCGAATTTTGTCCCACTAAGTCCGGCCATGCGCGCTTCCGTCGGCTTATTTTTGACCCCTCTCGCTTTTTATCCTTCTTGACCCTTATCAAGCTGCGCGCAACGAGAAAGACCGCCCTCGCTTCGTGCGCGGCATCTGCCCTCTGAGGCTTGGTGACTCTCCTTCTCACGAGTCCGTCCATTTTCTTTAGAAAGTTTATTTCCGCTCGGTCAGTCCACGAGTCTGACCTCCTTCCTCTATTCGATGATACTGCTTCACCTCCGTTCACATGGAATGGTTTTCCTACCTGTTGTCGAGAACTCTTATTCCCATATTTGTTCGCGGCGACGTCCCGTCCCTGGTGGCCGTCCTCCTTTTCCTTCACGTTGTTGGGTTTTTATTTTTGCCCGAACCCTGGTTGCCCCCCCCCGGCGCGTCACCAATCCCCTATGATGCCTGCGTCTCAGCCAGATCGTTTCGGCCCGGACACCCGTCCCTTCTTTTTTTTTTTATGCTGCATCTTCCTTCCTTCTCATCAGAGAACAGTCCTGTAACTTTCCCTTTCTTGTTAGGAGCGAGCAACCGTTGAGAACACCTTCCTCAAATGGCTTCTTGGTCTCGTCCCGAGTTTCCGCCCCCCCCCCCCTCCACCATCCGGCGCCCATTATTGCATCTTCCCCCCATCGATACAGTGCGACTGTCCTCAGATCGGCCCTTTCCTTCCATCATTACCAGACCTTCCTTTTAACGCCACTAATTCGTGTTTTGAGACCTGACCCCTCCCATTTTGCATCATACCGTGTCTATCGACGGGACTTTTTCGATCCCCAACCATCATTCCTCCCACTCTCCTAAAGAAATTTTATCAGAGTACATCGCTATTTCCCCCCCTTTCTGTTTCGGTGCTGTTCCCTGTCATCGTTGAGCATATGGGACGCTACCCCCCTCCCGTCCATCAGTCTTTATCAAAGCTGACTCCCTTGAGCTCATAGTTTTCAAGTCCTCTGCCGCTGTCTTCCACCGGAGAGTATGAGCGACAGCACATGCCTTTTAGTAATAGACAATTTGCCGTACAGATCCTGATATCTCGTTTTGCGTTCTTCGGACAGATACTCTCCTCTTCCCGCGCTAGGTTTGACCCTTTCCGTCCCCTATTTTACAAGATGCCGCGATTGACGGTCATTTCCGGCCCTCTCGCCCGAGATATTACACTTTTCTTCTTCAGTTGGAAACCCACCCATAGGTACCTCTTTTTCCTTTTTTAAGCGCACCTTTCTAGGGGCGCCATGGTCTCTTCCTTTTTTTTCCTAATCCCACTTGGATCCCTTCTTCCCCCCTTTCAAACAGCCGGAAATAGACTGAGTTTCCAAGTTCCTGAAGCAGTTTCACCTATTATTACGCCCCCTTTTCTATGATAGCAGCCCTACCCAACTCCCCGAAATCAGTCCAAGAACCCCCCCCCCCCCCCCCCACTTCTTCACCTTTCTTCTTCTGAGACGTCGCGGCTCTTACTTTCTTCCCAGCTGCTATAGGAGAATGCCACCACTTAATCCGCAAGGGTTATTGTGTAAGCCAGTTAAACTATGATATATTAATTAGAGATCTTTCTTAGCGGCGAGACCCCTCCCCCAATCTATTCCCTTCTGTTTTCTACCTCAACCATATTCCCCCCCTTTCTCCGAGGTGACCTCCAAAAGGCCCAGCCGGTGAGCTCATAAGTTCGACTTACGCTCGTGCCAGCAACTACGACCCCTTTCAGCACCTTTTACGCAATCCTCTTTAGTCGCCTCTATCCCCCTTCGAGCGCCTCGTCAGGTTTTCTACCCCACTCCCGGTTTGTTACCACTTTTGAAGAAGCCACAAGAGTTTCTCTCCTAATTATCCTTCCTCCCCCTGAGGACATGTTACTGAAAGCTTTCTTTTCAATACACAGAGGTTAGTTTACAGCTTTTTCCTTCTTCGCAACCCTTCTCTTGTCCAGAAGTCTACCCTAAATTTTCAATTCAACAGACCTTTCCTTCCTGGTCTCGTATAGTGTTTCCTTTTATGTTCTTCTCCGGTGTAGCCCACGCCCCTCAGAGGACCCCTTGACTGATGTATTTTACACGATCTTCCCCTCTCCCTCCTAAGATTTGCGCTGACCTTCCCCTCCCCTGTCAAATAGGAACTGTTGAATTCAGCCCGGTAAACCCCGACTCTGTTCCTGATCTCGTCCCCGTGGCAAACTCTTCGACAAGATTTTGACTTCTCCATTATTATAATCCCCTGCGCCATGCGATTTCGACCCCCTCTCCCACCTAAAAATTTTCTACTCTTTTCTGGATTGGTGATCCAGTTGGCCTCTCTTCCCTCTCGACCCCCCTTTGCACCCCCTTCCAGACAAGAGCTGGATGTTACTCCCCTCTCTCCAGAAATCTCATTTTCGTAGCTAATTCATCAACCACCTATCACCTAAGATGGGGGTTCTCCCGTTAGAGAAGCTTGCTCTTGTCTCTCCCGCCTCTAAAGCCTCCCTATATCTATTGGAAGGTTCATACCCTCTCCGGTCCCTCCAAGCACGTCATCTCGTAGGATATGCTCTCTAATTTCGCTTGTTGCCCTATTTTGGTTCAGACCAAAGAGGAAGGCATTTGCGCGATTTACAGTGAGAGCAGTCCGGAACTTCTCTTTCCCCCTCCCAAAACTCGGATACATATAATCTCCCCCGATTTGAAGTTTTTCAGAAGCGGATATCTCTGCCGGTTTGTTCTTTGTGGGACCATATTCACAGGTTGAGCTTTTCATGTTTTCCCCTTGTCGCCCTTCTTCGCGGGGTTTTGCAGACCCTCCCCCTGTCAGAAGCAGAGCCGCACTTTGGTTTCGTGACTCCGACCCCCGGCCTTTCGCTTTTTAAACAAATCGCGTTTTCCGGCCTTCTTTCATTGACTTCCCGTCTTTTTTTTCCCCCCCAGCCCCAATCGTGGGATTTGAGTTACAGCGTTGATTTTTTATCCCACTTGCCTGTCTCCAATTCTCTTCTTTCACCCCTCCTAGGTGTTTTTTTGAGGCACTTCCACTTGCTAAAAATTTAGTCATTCCTCTCTACCACCCCCGAGATGTCATGATGCTTGGCACATCGCGACCTCCAATTAGCCGGGGCCGTACCTCTCCCCCCCCGGTTTTTCCTCACACCGTGTCCTTGATGCGGTACTTCTTCCCCTTTAGTCTTGAGTCGACAATTTTAGGAGGCAAAACACCCTGCCGAAGTCGATGTCCCCCTTTACTAACAATCTCCCATTTCCTGCTTCCCCTCCTTAACAAGAAGGATTGCTCCTCTTCCCCTTAAGCAGAGCGCTGACTGAGTTTGGAGAATGTAAGTATTGCGTTTGGAATGCGATTTCCCCTTTTTAGATCTAATTCTCCCCCCCTCCTCCCTGAATTCCTGTTATGCGGCCCCGACCTCTGCAACCCCTATTGATTATAACGAAAGATTTGAGGCGTTGCTTTTGGTGTTCCTTTTCCCCCGTGATGATGACCCCCCCCCACGGAAAAGAAGTCCTCTCTTTTCCTTATCGTTCTTTACTTCTATGTCTCCTTTTGATGTTTCTCGGACTGCTACCTCTTCATGACCAGACGGAGACTTTCTGTGTCATTCTTTACGCCGGTCTTTTGTCGATTTCTTCGACCCTCCCCTCCTCTTTTTCGTCCCCTTGAAGGTTAAAATATGACTCTCGCTTTGCCAAGATGTCCTGGTGTCCCATCTCCCTCGAAGAAATGTCTGGTGTACTCCTTTTTCTCCGGCATTTGACGACCCTCCCCTTGACTCTTCTTGCGCCTTAATACTTCCACACTCGCGGCGTCATTTTCCTTGGAACACCTTTCCCCCTTGTTTTTTTTTTTATGAACGCCTTTTTTCTAAACCGACATCCTTCCTAAGGATTTTGCTTTTCTATACTGACTTTCAATTCAGCGATGTTTCTTCTGATAAGTTGTTCCCTAAGGATTACATTATAGAGTACTTTACTTCGGCCTTCTAAGTCTCAATTCCCCTGAAAATTCAGACTTCTCTCTGAGCACCCCTTTTTGTCCAGGCGTCAGGGTTTACGTTGTCCCCTCGGGCTCGTTCTCGCTGAGCCCCTAATTTTTCGTACTAGTACTCTGATGCTTGGTCCTTTTGTCTTCATGATAAGACCCCTTACGGTCGTCATTTTTCACCCCCCCCGAGTCATTATCTTTTCGTTTACACCTTGAAATCTTTTCGGAAATCGGCTTTACCGCGCGTCTTGCGATCTTCGGATCAAGGTATCCCCTTTGGAGACATAATCCCCTCCCTCCTTTATCTTTAAGCTATGGATTGCGCGAGTGTATGTCGTCGTTTTTTTAGGTCCGGTCATGCCGCCCCCGAATTAGAGATCCAGGCGTAGCAATTTTTTTCCAGAAAGTTGTACCCTTGCAAGTTTTCTTATTTGCCAGTCTCCCAGCTGTATGCCGCCGCAACTCAAGATTCCCTTTCATAGAGTCCATCGGTTTTTCCCTCCTTTTCTTTTACCCCTGGCTCGATGCCGTTTTCTAAAACAGGAGCGATCTCGGTGCCCTCTCCCTCCCCGGAATGTTCTTCGCAATTCTTTCGTCCCTGCTGCTTCCCTCAGAACTGTTTTTTTGTCCGTCGTCATTGCTTGATGATTTCTTTGTCTTCTCCCTTGGATTCATATTTCTTTATGCATGTACCCTTTTTCTGGACCTTCCCAAGATCGATTGGTACCTCTTCCTTGCAAACTTTTTAATTTCCGAGTATTCGCAAAGCTCCTGCAACTCCAACACCTCACTCTGATCCCTTTCTCTGCCCCGCCGTCAGAGGGTGATATCCATGTCCCTGACGTCCTCTATATTCCGTGCTTTTTGTTCTGTCGGCTTATATGTTGGAGACTTCCTCCCCCCATACCTCCGCGGCATAGTGCTTCTGTCTGAAACCCGGAGACGAATTTTATCTTTAGACTTGCGCCTTAGTCATGTCGCTTATTCTTTTTCGGGTTCGTCCCCGGCCTACCGAGCAGGCCCTCTTTGCTTGGCGGATCCTGCAGGGTGAATTCAAGCTTGCATTTCTTCCCCCCCCCCAATCTGCCCAGTTCTCCCCGTCCCTTTCCTGTGGTTTCCTTCTGGGAATTTCCTTTGGCGCTTCTTTTTGAGCTGCCCCTTTTTCAACGATGCGGCCCCCCGAAGTTTGGTGAATCTATGCCTTCTTTAGTATTTTCTTTGTCCCCCTTCTATTGTCGGTTCTTTCCTGTTTCCTTCAACCAGGGTTCTTTTAGACAGGATTTCGCCACCTCCTATGTTGGAATCCTTGTTCTTCGCTGCTTCCTCCTTATTCTGGTTTTTGTACCTCGGGCTAATGTAGTAGTCTTTTCTATTTGAGCGCCACCCTCCCCTGTCCCATTTAGGAGGCAGTTCATTTTTTTTGGGTTCCTTCCCTGGGTTTTTTGGAGCAGGGAATTATCCCGCCCCCAAACTTTCGTTGGATGACCTCCAGCCCTATCTATGACCCCTGACACGCTCCGTAAGAAAGAAGTTTGCCTTCTCCCGACTAAGACCCCGGCCCATGAACGGTGGCTGACGACGTTAGAATGTCGCGCCCCGCATTTAACATTAGTTCGCCTAAGGTCCCTCCCGCGTGGCCTCTCTCTTTTCCCCCGTCCCCTCCTCCGGTTTTTTTTTGATCTCTCTTCCCAACGGGCCTCGTGCCGTAGGCTCTGACGAGGGTGCTTTGTGCCCGCGATTTGCGAGACCATTCTCGAGTCGTTCGTTTCATTTCCCCTTCCCTTGCCCTTGGGATCTAGGATAGATGGCAACGTTTTTCAGGACCAGGTTTTAGCGCCGAACCTTTAGAGAACAGCCTTTTCCGCAATTGGCGGGATGGATTACCCCCTCTCTACGCCGCAAAAAGCCCTCATCCTGGTCGTAGCAAAAATCCGCAGCGACGCCTGACAGACGTTTCCTTCTTTAGGGAGAGTTTGAGGGTTCGTTTCCTTTTTAACCTCATCACTCCTAGGGTCACGGCCGCTCCTCTCCTCGCGCTTCAGCGGCCTTGAAAATAATGTTTTTCGCTGATCGCCCTTTTTTGAGGATACCACAGATTCATCCCGACCAGTCCCGACAAAACCCAGATCCTCTTTCAGACGTAAATCCCGATATACACCCGATTGTGCTTTGCTGTTGAAACGTGCGCCAGATGTTCTTCGTCTTCCAAATCCGCGCCCAGTTTAAGTTCCCTGACTGAAAACCCCCGTCTTACTCCGGTGAGACTCTATTGTGGCTTCCCGATCTGAAGAGTTGCAGCCATAATGCGATCTTAGAGCAGCACGCCGTGGCCTGAGCTCTTCTATTGAGTGAGACCCGTCTCCAGAAGAGACGATTCGCCTCTCGCCCGACGTCAGATATCCGTCTATCCTTTTTATTTCAATCTCTTCCCCAAAAATATCCCCGAAGGGAATTCCTTCGTTAGTCGCCAACCGTCTACTAAGGCTGACTTCTCGGACCCCCTCCTATTCCAAGCCGATAAGGCTTTTAGTTAGCTCAAACACTGGTATCCCAGGAGCCAGACGTTTTTGTCTTTTCGACCCTACACCCTGATTCCATTGTGGTGGCTTTTTAATACCCATTGGATGCCCACGTAGTCCATCGAGTTGTCCATCTCTTTCCATTCATACCCTGCCCCAAGTGTTCACCGATTAGCCTTTACTTGGAGAGGCTCCAGAGCAATCCCTAAATTTTAACTCCGCGAAGACCACCACCCCCCCACTTTTTTCTCTGGGACGAACTCAGGTCAGAAGAATGTCTACTTCGCGGCTGTCTGGGAAGGTCTTCCGCCTTTTTCCAGATAGGCCTCAGCCCGCAACGTCAAGTTCGGTTGAGAACCGATCCTCACCCTGTCGTTCAAACACGATTATCTTTCTTCTCTATCTTGGTTACGGCTCCAACATAGATTCAGGTTGCGACTAAACCATATTTAAGGTGCCTCTCCGTGCCCACCAGGAATCCGGCCCGTTTTTGAGCTCCATCTTTTCATTCCTCCTCGACCATAGACCACAGCTCCCGAACTCCATGCACTCGGTTATATTACTTCTTGCATTCGTCTCTACGGCTCTTGGGCGTAGCTCCGTTGTAAGTTCCTTTGCGACCAAGACTGTCCATACCCCCCCTTTCGACTCCAACCAGCGTCGCTTTCCGACTTCTCCACTTTTGAGGATGAGACTACCTTATTGCTCTCAATATGAAGCCGGAAGTTTCCGTAAGCCGCGCCATGAGTACGCCCCCGTAGCCGCAGTTCCAGTGCCCTCCCCATGCGCAGGGACTCGCCGACATCGGTATTTTTCTTCTTTTTTCCCGACCGTTATCCTTAGTGTTCGCCATGTCGTCGCAGCGGAAATCGACGAGATCTAAAGGTCCCCTTCCCCCTTAGCCCCAGCGTACTCCAGCTTCTTTCGATGCTCTGTTCATTAAGAACTGTTTTTAAACGGCGACACGATGGTGACCAGTTGAAACAGGCTTTCTAGAAACCCCTCGTCGGTGGCCCTAGTCGGGGCGCCACCTTGCTCAAAACCTCTCTCCGGTCCTTTCTTTAGTTTATCCATTTTCTTTCCTCCACATGCGCGTTCCTTCCCGCGCATTTTCCTAAAATTTCTTTCTCCTTTCTGAGGGATGAAGTGTAATTCGCCTGCACGCATTCGTCCCCCCCGATCATGGAACGCCCTTCGGTTCAGTTTCAAAGCATACCCGATGGCCTTCGTAATGAATTAAGCACCCTCAGTCCCCTGTAATTTAAGTTACCTCATCGGGGTCCTTTTAACAGTTTTCCCCTCTCCCCTCTTTCGCCCCTATCCTTCCCCTTTCCCTGAAACTCGCCAGATCCTTTCCGAGCTCGGGAAGTTACTTCCCTATGCCTCCAGAAAACATTAGTAGTAAACCTTCTTTTATACAGATTGCCGTTTTTCGCCTTCAAATCCCCTTCGTTTTCCCATTTTCTCCGGGTAAGAAGAGTCGTCTCGCCAGAAAGGTCGTCCTCAGACCTCCTCTCCCGAGCCCTCGACCGATGCGACGCCTGCTTTCCTTTCCCCCATGCGCCGGATCTTATTCCGCAGTGCGTTTTTTTACCTTTTTTGGGAAATTACCAGGTTCTTTCCTGGAAGGAGTATAGTTCTTGCTAGCTCCCACCAACAATGTTCATCCTAGCCGCATTCATTATACCGTCTCCACGTCCTCGTATGTGGTTAGGAACAAAGTTGTATTTTTGAAAGGCGAATGCCTTTCGATTTCCGTCACTCAGCCCCCTTCTTTGGATCGGTGAATGAGAAGGCCCCGATGTGAGCAAAGTTTACTTGAATCC
>Ga0179593_1465065_pt1 | contig 18088 bp, 41 predicted proteins | sample CZODoug2_1_08_16_FD_185931 | JGI IMG/M metagenome (GOLD analysis project Ga0179593, IMG submission 185931) | Vadose zone soil fungal communities from Angelo Coast Range Reserve, California, USA - CZODoug2_1_08_16fungal (PacBio error correction) | ecosystem: Environmental > Terrestrial > Soil >... | reverse complement strand
TCCTTTTTTTCTTTTTTTCTCCATGCTTTCATTTTTACCCTTTGGGGCTTTCGAAGGGATTTGTCCCCCCCTTGTTTTGATTGTGTGCTTGCCGCAGTTCCCCCAATCGCTGTATCAACCTACTTTTTCAACGCGAATTGATTTGTCTTTTTTTTTTTTCCCCCAACCCCAGTCCAGCTGTTGCCCCAACCCTCCTCTCCTTGCGTATAGTTGGGTGGAGAACTTTCTCGCAGGAAGGGAGGTTTCGTTGGCGTTACGGTACTGTACCCTTTTTTCGTGTACGTTCCCCTTCTTGATTCCCTTTTTTTTTTTCGCCTTTTTTTTTTTCTTACCACCCCCCCCTGGCTTGCTTGAAATGGTATTTTTCCCCCCCCGCTTTCCGGGAATTTTGGGGGCGTAAGCATCCCCTGGTTTTTGGTTTTCTGGACAGGCTTTCGGTTGGGCGTGCGTTTTTCGGCTCGGAATTGTTGTTTTCTTTTCGGGTTGTCTTTTTGTGTCCTCCGACTGTTTTTCTTTTTTAAGTCCCCAATCTTTCTATTTCGATTTCTGACCCATTGGCGTTTATTTTCCTTTTGCCGGTTCGGCTTAGCTCTCTTTTTCCCCCTTGTCTTCTTTGAGTTCCTTATTTGACTGGTGGATCTTTCCTTTTTGAAAGATTGTGAGCCAGTTTTTCTGAGCTACAAAATTCCCCTTTTCCTTTTTTGCCCCTGCGCTTGACGGTTTTTTCTTTTTTTTTTTGCCATTTTGTGTGTCCTTTGCTTGATGGTTTTTTTTTTTTCCCTACGCCGATCGACCTGACTCGGGACTCGCCCGCTAATTGGCTCCTCGCCTGACGGGAGATTTGTTGCCTGAGGCGTTTTCCTCTCCTGGCCGATTTTTTTTGGCTCCCCCGTTTTGAGAGGAGCTTAACACCCTCCCTTACAGACGCTCAGTACCCTTGCATTTTTCGGGCCGGGTGCTTCCGTAATTTACATTCGCCTCCCTTCTTTGCTGGTTCTTTTCATGACCCCGACAATTTTGAGTTTTGCCTCCCGTTCGTCGAGCGCTTTCGAGTTCGGCCTTTTTGTCCTTTTTGGGATGGGTCAGGCCCGCCCCTCGAGGTCTCGAATCTTGTCCCCTCGCTAGGAGACGTTGTTTCCCGCGGTCCTTTGCCCCGGTTGAAACGCCCCCTAGCGTCGGGCTCCCTTCAGTGCCCTGATCTTCTTTCACCTCCTTTTGGCGGAGGGGCAACAACCTTTTTACCCCTCCCGCACAGCCAAACGCTTTCCCTCCCCAAACCATTTTTGCTTTCTTCCCCCTTTCAGTGGGTGAGCGTCAACTTTTTCCAAATGGCGCCTTTTCTTGAATTTCTTTCGTAGATCCCTTCCTCCTTTAATCCTTGTGATTTGTGACCTTCTGGGCCCGCCGACTACTCCTCCCTTTTTTTTCCTTCCTCTTCCTCCCCTTTTTTTTTTTTAATACAAGGAACCCCTTTTTGCACCGATTTCGGCCGGTGCCTTTTTTCCTTGCTCCTCTGCAATCTACTTCAGTTTCTAAATCTTCCATTAGTTGGGGCGCTTTTTCTTATCCCAATGGGTAAAAGGGGCAGATTTTTTTCACACGTAGTCTCCTCGGTGTGTGCCCCACTTCTTTTCTTCTTTTTTCGGAGTTTCCGATGTCATTCCTTTCTAAGTCAACAGACCGTTCCCCCTCCGGCCTCGAAGGCAGCCCTGCCTCCCAGAGTTCCCTCCACTATTTCTTCCTCCCCGGGACTCCCCCCCACAGATTTCGCCCCCCTTACTCAAGAAAATTTCCGCCCCCCCTCCCCATGCCTCTGGAATTCCTCTCCCTCTTTTTTTTTGCTGTTTTTTCGGTTTTGCGCGTCACACTTGCGCCCCCCCCCCCTTCCAGCATTGATTTTTTTTTTTTGGGACTCCCTTTTTTTTTTCCTTTCATTAGCTCCCGTTTCCCCCGCTTCTTCTTCCCTATGTGTTTTTCTTTATAACCCTTCCCTTCTTTCTCCGGCCCTCTTTTTCGCAACACCCCCCAAAGCAGACATATTTCAACCTTCCCCCTTTCAGCCCGTCACACAGATTTTTGCATTGCAAAAAGAATGCGTTTTGCGTTACCCCTCTCCCCATTTTGTACCCTTTGCAACAATTCGTTCCTATCCTTTTCCCGTTCACCACTCCCTTTTTCCCCCCTTCACTGAAGAACACGGCATCTCTTCCTCCCACCTCCCCCCCAAGCACTCGCCCCCCTCGTTCGGAACACGCTCTTCTAATAATTTTCAATTTTTTTTCCCCCACCCAACCAAGTTTTTGCTAATTCGCCCCTTTTTCGGTTTAATAAACCTTGAATGAAGTCCCCATTTTGCCCGAATCCTTCCCAAACCACCCGCCCTTTCTCCCAGATTGACCCCCCCCCTCCTTCAGACCAAGGATGGTTTGCTCCCTCCCCCTGCCCCCCAGTTCGTTGCCCCTGCTCTACCTTCCACCCCCCCCCCATGCAATCAATCTTTTAGTCTGAAAATCCCTCGCTTTCCCCTTTTTTTGTGACCCCTTCCCCCCTTTTCCCGGACCAAAACCCCGGTTCTCGCCTTTTTTAGCACGTTTCCACGTTTTGCAGGGTCTGAATCACCCCACACTACTGGAGTCTTCTTTCCCCTCCCCCCCGTGATTTTTGTGTCACTCTTGGGTCCCAAATACTATACCACCACATTCCTTTCGCGTTTCACTTTGTTTCCCGCGGATTTCCAAACCCTTCAGACCTTCTCCCACCTTTTTTTTCCCCCCCCCCCATCCAGCCAAGAATGGGTTTGCTGCACTTACGAACTTCCCCCCCCAACATTTTCCCATCGGCCTCAACCCCGGGATCTATCTGTTTCTCCTTTTTTTTTTTTTTGTTGAGCGAGATGCATCCCTTTAATTCTTGTTTTGGGCTGTTCATTCCCGTTTTTTACTTATTTGGTTTGGGCGTTTTGCTTTCGTCCTCCTTTTTTGCGCAGGGACATCCCTTTTTTTTTTCCCCCCGTTTCCCTTTGAGAGCCCCAATCTTTTTTCTGAAATTTCCCCCTCAGTTTGGACCCCCACTGAGTTGCCGGCTCTTTCCCCCGGGGTTTTGGCGACTTTTGCTGAAGTTGCCTCTTGCCTTTTTTTGCATCTTTTCGGAGATGCGGACTTCTTGGGGTTTCGTTTTCCTTCTTTTTTTCCGATTTTCTTTTGGTGGCGAACGTATTTCCTCCCTCCCCTCCTTTGCGATCACTTTTTTCCTTCCCCTCCGCGTTACTCCTTTTTTGCCTTTTTGGCGGCGAGAATACGGTTTGACATCTTTGTTTTGTCTCTTTTTTTAGGGTGTACTTCGGTGTTTGGGTGTTCGTCCTTTCGGCTTGATGCGCTGACCTCCTTTTTTTTTTCAAAAAATCGCTTTTATCCTCTTTTGTTCGCGACCCACCTTATTTTCGTCCCGATTTTCGAATGTTTGTCGTTGATTTTTGTATAGATGATTTCCTTCCTTTTCTTGTTTTTCCCTCTTACCTGAGTTTATCGAAACGGGATTGTTTTTTTTTCAAGTTTCCTTTTGGCTCTTTTTTTAGTGGCTTCTGAATTTCTGTCTTCTTCCGCCTTTTGATGCGACCTTGTGACTTTTTTTTGGTCTTTTGGTGATTTTTTTTTTTTTTGTTGAATGCTTATCTTTTTTTTGTCCCCCCTCCTTCTTCTCTCCCTGCCCTGCTCTTTCCTGTTTTTTTTTTCTTTTGTTTTTTTGAAATCGAGTCCGTTTGCATTTCCGATGGACCTCGTTTTTCTTCCTCTGAGCGCTGGTGAACGTCTTTTTTTTCCTTCCTTTGCTTTTTTTCCTTCTTTGTTCGCTGCAGGATTGGAGACCCCCCCCGCCCCGCCCCCTGTCAGCCGCATGCGTTTTTTTTGCTTTAATTTTCTCAGAAGTTTTGCGTTGGTAGATGCCCGACATCGTGGAGGTTCCAGTTTTTTTCTTTTTGAAGAAGTTTCCCCGTACTTTTCCCTGATGTCTTGGTCGGGAGATTTTGTGGTCCTCTCCGTGAGGCCTTAGTTGGGGGCCGTTCTTTTCTTTTTCCTCTTCCCCCTTGTTGCCCCGTGGTAGGTTCCCGAGTTGGCTTCGCTTAATATTCCCATGACTTTTTTCTTGCGTGCCGAGGAGGCAACCCCTTTTCAACCCGTTCCCCCGGGCCAAAAATTCCTTCTTTTCGGACCCATTTTTTCCTTTAGGTCCATCTTTTTTCTTTCTTAGAACATTTTCTTCCTTTTTCTCTTTTCGGTTTAAGACCCCCTCTCCTTTCCCCCTCCAGTGTTTTGTTTTAGGCTCTCCCCTGTCCGAATTTCTCCCCGCCGAAAAGGTTTTCCCGCTCCCCTCCCCCTCTTGGGTATTTCCCCTTCCAACCGTTTCGCCCTCTGGATTTTTTTTTAGACCAGGGCATCCGATCTTCCCTTCAGTGGGCGGTACAAGAGGCTATTTTTACACTCCCTCTGTTTCCGTCTTATTGTATCCCCCAATTTTTGGCCAACGTTACCACCTGCTCCCCTTCGACATTACCCCGTTACGTCTCCTTCCCCTTTGGACCCCCGGCATTTCATTGACCCAACGTTTTTCCATGGAGCTTTTTTTTTCCCCCCGTGGTACACCCCCTTACCCACGATTCCCGTCATCTAACCGTTTTCTTCCCCCCTTTCTTCGGTCATTTTTTTTACCTGAACCCCTTCCCCTCATTTGACCCTTTTCCGTCTCTTTTCTTTTCCCATGTTCTTCCCCTTCTCGCAAAAAAATGCGAACTTGGCCTTGCGTGTCCTCCCCTGCCATTCGTCTTTTTCCCGTGAGATGTTGCGCTTTTCATTTTTTTTTTTTCCCCAGTATATCCTTTCTTTTTCCCTTTCGGATAGTTTCCTTTTTTCGACCCCCCCAGCCCCGAAACCATCCTTTCTTTCCCCCCCACCCCATGGGCACCCCGCTTTTCCCCAAACGGTCGCCCCCCATTTTGGTTCTCCTTGCTTGCATCGCCTAGGAACAATTCCTGACCTCAACCCGTTCGAGGCCTCCCTTCCTTCACAAGAAGCCGTCGCTTTCCCCCCCCGGGACGTCCACTTTTTTCCCCTCGTTTTAGAACCACGTCCCCTCCTCGCCCCCCAAATGTTGAAAAATTGACCCCCAATCTTAATAGAGGGTTACATTCCCTTTCTTCCTTTTTGTCATCAGCCGCTTTCACGCCCCCTGAAGCCGCACGCACACCACCCCCCCCCCTTATTTCCGAATCCCCCGCATTCCTGGACAAAAAATCGAATGTTCTTGACCTCTAAGAATCCCCACTTCACCCCAGATTTCTTTTTTCCAGGAACCCAATTTTCATCCCTTCTTTTTTTAGCGAATTTCCTCTTCCCCTCAGTTTAAAAAAACTGTCCGTAACCTCCCCAACCACCGGGGTCAAGTTCACAGCGCCCTTTTTCTTCCTTGTCTAGAAAAAAGTTTGTCTTCATTCTTCCTTGCAAAATTCTGCCCCCAACGGTCGGAGGTTTTTCCTACCGTCGGTCTGTCGGTAAATCGTTCCCACTTTTTCCCCTTTCTGCGGTGACTCTGTCTTTTTTTTTTTCAACCAAATTTTTTTCCCTCTCCTCCCAACTCCCGCAAAAACCACCCCCCACCCCCTTTGCTTCCCCTTTCACCTCGCCGCCCACAGAATTCCTCGGCAGTTCCCCCCCGTTAAACCAAATTTTCCCCTCCAGTTTTTTTTTTTTTTTCTGATGTGTTTGATTCCTGTCCTTTCGTGGGGCTTTTTCCCTTTTTTCTGTCACTCCCTTTTTTCTTTTTTTTTTCTTCTGTTTTGGCGGCGATCTCCGCAGTTTTTTCGGGATAAGACTTTCCCCCTTCTCAAATTTTTTTTTCTTCCACACGCACAGCGTTTTTTTGACACCCCCCTCGGCAGCCCCTTTTCTCGTTGGGTTGTCCGATTGCTTCCTCTTTTTCTTCCTGACGGGGAAACGTCTCTGCGTTGACTTTTTCTCTCCCCGGAACAACCTTTTTTTTTTTTTTTTTTCCCTTTAGGCCTGGTTCCGATTTAACTTTTCCGACCCCCTTCCCCTCCACACCCCCGTGATTTATTTTGCCATTTGGGTTTCCTTTCCCCTCTTTTTCTCAGGATTTCTGTCGTAGCATAGTTTTTTTGTAAGGCGTCTTTTTTTTGGTTTTGGTTGGCTTATTTCCTTTGCTTTTGTTTGTGGTCGGAGGATTCGGCGGATGTCCTCCTCTTTCCAACACTCCCTGGCTTGAGACTTTTTCTCCTTTTCCACATTTTTGCTATCCGTGCGTTTTTCGCACGATTTTCTTTTCCCTTCCGGTCGTTCTGTATTTGAAAAGAGTCTCCTGTTTCAGAGGACATGAGGTGGGGGCGGACCCTTTCCCTCTTTTTTTCTTTCCCCCCGTTATTTTTTCTCTTTTTTCTAGATGCCCCCTTTTTTCCCTGGCTCCGCCTTTTTTCCTTTGTGAAGGGGTGATTGGTGTCTTTTGTGTATTTTTCTACTGTGACTTGATTTTTGGCTCCCCCCAGCGCGGTCTGCGATACTTGTACTGGTGCTATTTCCCTTTCTCCCCCCTTGTCTCACGGTCTCCTCAGGTCCTTTTTCCGTCTCCGCTGGCTCTTTCTTTAATCCTTTTTTCCCCTTTATTTGCCAAACAAAAAAGTTCCACGCCCCTTGAGTCCCTTTGCATGGGGCTTTTCTTTTTTTTTTCTTCTTATGTCGAAAACTCTTTTGCGTTTTGTCTTCTCACGTGAACGTTGCCTTCCCTTCCTTCGAGGCTCTTTCGTTCCAGGAGGCAGAAGTTGTTTTCTCTTTTTTCCCGTGGCTCCCGCAATTTTGAGGTTTGATTCCCTTTTTCCATCTTTGTCCTTCCAGTGTTGCCGCCCCTGTACCGTTTGACCCCCGTTTCCCCCTCTCCCGCCTCCCGTTAATCTCTCTTTCACGAAGGTCCGAAAGAGTTTCTTTCGGACCCCGTCACGCTGCTGACCCCTCTTACAACCCCTTTTTTTCCCCCCCCTTTAGGTCACCTCGTTTGAGCGGAGACCAAAACCCTTGCGTTTCTTTTTCTCCCCGATTTCTCTTTTTTTTTCTTACTCCTCCGTTGTTGTTGTTTCTCTCTCATATGACTCGTTTTCACCGCCCACTTCTCGAGGTCCTCCCCTTTGTCCCCCACGTTTCTCAATAGGGATTTTTTCGGAGGCCCTATTCCTGGTTCCTCCCGTTTCTGAACGCCCTCCCTTTTTCTTTTTTTTTTTCGCTTGCTATTACGGGCGGTCGCTCTCTTTCCCCCCCCAAAATTTTTCACCTGTGGGGTCCTCAACAACCTGACTTAGGGCCCCCTATTTATTTGCCCCTATTTTTTTCTTCTCCCCTCTTTACCCCTAATCTTCCGACCCCCCCAAACGGTACCTCCCCTTCCGAAGATCCCCGCTCCTTTTTTCCCCTTACATCCCTCTTTTCATCTAATGGAAGAAACGTGCACCTCATTAGCCCTTCCTTTCCGACAACACTTGCCTCTGCTTCTTTCCCTTCTTGGCGGGCGCTTTCTTTTTCGTTCTCAAAAACGGCGTTCCCCCCCTTGAGTCGGTAAACCCCTTCTCCCCCTTTCTTGGTTGGAGAGGTCCCTTCCTCCCGTGCCTTCCTTCTTTTAGCATTATAGCTCCTTCCCTTTTCTTCTCCCCTTTCTCCGTCTTTCGAACACGCCTTTCCCTTTCTTTTCCTTTTTCATTAAAATTTTCCCCCCCCCCCTTTTTAACGACTTTCAAAGATAGTATTTCCCAAAATTCAGCTTCCTTTTTCTTCTCCTTGACCCCCTCCCCCTCCCCTTGTACGCAACCTTCGTCCTACCTGTCCCCATTCTGAACACGGACCTCTGTTTTCTCCAATCCTGGACGGAAACCCCGTCCCTGAACGCATACTGCCTTTTTTTTTCCCCCCCCTTTTTTGTGACCCCACAAAAAGGTTCGTCCCCTTAGTTTTTACCCCCCCCCCCCTTTTCAAAAACGGAATCCCCCCCCCCCCCCCCCCCCCCTCTCACACGACGCCCAACCCCCCAAACCTTTTCCTGTCTCCAACTGCTCAAAAAATCGCCTGATTTCCTTTTTTCCCCCCAGGCTTGGCTCCCTCCCTCCACAAACTTCCCAAAGATTTGCGACTCAACAACTTCAATCCGTCTCCCCCTTTTTCCTTTTTTCTCCCAGGTAAATCGGTGAAACCCCCGTTTAACGAAAAACAAGCCCCCTTTTTTTACTCCTTCTTCTGCTATATTAGGTCCCCCCCCCCCCCCTTTCCTTTGTTCGGGCGTCCCATTGCACCTGTTGTTGGCTTCCTGCTTCTCGGCATTTTTGTAACCCCTTTTGCTGGCCCGACACCCACATTTCTTCTTCCCCTTTTCTTGGAATCCCCCGTGATTTTCTTTTTTTCATGAGTCCCCCCCAGTCTTTTCCTCGAGGAAAAACATCCTCCAACCCCCTGTCACTCCGGTGATTTACAACCACCCTTCCTTTCCTTCCCCCAGAAAAGTAAATCTCATCTCCCTAACCCCGGTGCATTCTTTTCCCCTTTACGTGTTGTGAGAGTCTTCCTTGCCTTTCTGAGAAGATTACCTTTTTGTTTCCTCCTGTCTTGTTCTCCCCGGCTTGCTGGTTTGTTTTGTTTTTCTTTTTTCTCTTTTCTTTTTCGGCACCCCCCCTTTTTGATTCACACGCCGGTTTTCCTTTTTTCCTTATTTTGGGCCCCCTTCCCTGCTGGTTTTCCAACACCTTCCCCTGCCTCCGTCCTCTCGTTCGATTTGTGTCGCTGGTCCTAAGTTTCCCTTTTTTTGCAACGACTCCCTTTTTTGACCTTTGCTGGACGGACCCTTTTTTTTTTTTCGGACTTCCTGTTTTCTTTTTTTACGGTTGCTACTGGATTTCTTTTTTTTAATTTATTTGAAATCCATTTCTTCTCGCAAGATTCCTTTTTTTTTTCCTTTTTTTTTTTCGTAGCATCCGGGTTCTTCTCAGTTCTCTTTTTTGATGGGGGCGGCGCCCCTTTTTTGTTCCTGTCTTCTTTTTCTTTTCTGATGTACGAAGATTTAGTGTTTGCTCACTTTACTCATTTTTGGTCCTCCTCCTTCTTTTTTTCGACGAATTTTCTTTTGTTTCTGCTAGAATAGTCTTTTTTTTTTTCTTTTTGAGAGTATGAGTGGGCCCTTTGAGCTGGACCCTTTTCGTCCTCCTTGTTTCCCTTGAATATCGACTTTTTCTTCCGCATTTTTGATGCGATATTTTTGGGATTTTTTTGTGCTTTTTTCTTTTGTGCTGTTGGTCTCCTGTCTCCCCCTTTGGACGGTGAGGAATCCTTTCCGTTTTCTTAAACTAGCTCCTCTTCTTTCTTCTCAGCCTGAGGCGTCCTCCCTTTTTCCTTGCTATTTTTTTTTTCCTTTCGTTCGTCCTCCTCTTTCCCCAATTCCTTACGCTCTAGGACCTGATCGCGGCGGTGGTTTTACAATGTGTAACCAGTTCTCTTTTTTTTTTCCTTCCGGTTATTTTTGTCCGAAATTCTTTGGGCTTTGTGGGTGGTGGTTTTTTTTTTTCCTTCCCCTTCTTAGAAGGCGGGCCCCGTCTTTTTTCGAGATGCGTGTGGTTCATGCCTTCCTTTCCGAGATATTGGTTTTGAGAGTGCTGTTGATTTTTTTCTTTTCCTGGGCCCCGTTTTATTTACTTTTTGGAACCGAGCGCGTTTTTTTTTCCCCTTAATGCCCGATTACCCTCCCCCCTAGTTCTCAGACGTGCCACGCGAGGCCCCCCTTCCTGTACGGGTCCCTTTCCCCAACCCACCCTGTTTCCCCAACCATGAATTTAGGGACCGGGCGTTTTTTCTGACCAACCCTTTGCCTTTTTCTTTTCGCCCCTTTTCGGTCCCTTTTCCCTTCTAATCTCTATCTTTTTCCTGTTTGAGAGATACGTACTCCCCTTCCCCCCCGCAGTTCGCTCAGTCACGAGGTTTTTCCCTTTTCCTGAACTTTTTTTTTTTCTCCTTATTTGTTTACGGAGGCCGTCCCCTTTTCTTTCCTCCTGCACGATCCTTCAGTTGACTTTCGTTCGGCTATTTTACGGGCCTTCTTTTTCTTTATTTTTTCCTTTTGCCGGCTGCCCCCCCCTTCTTCATCGGGCAAAGGATTATTCCCTCGGATCCCCCACGGCCTTTCTACAAATCCTGTCCGCTTTTTTTTTTTTTCCTTCCCTGGCCCGCTCCTCACGCTCACGTCCTTCCAACTATTTCGTCATCTTTTTCCCTTCCTCCACCGCACATCGTTCAATTTCATTCGCCCCCCTCCCCGGATTGATTTTCCAATTTGCTTCGCTTCTTTCTTTTTTCTCAAAATCGGGCTGTTCCCCCAACTCCGTCCCTTCATCTGAACCGGATTTTCATTTTGCCATTCGCGGTCCCCCCTCCTCTTCATGGCGGATTCCCCTTCGTGACCTCCCCCTCCCCTTTGCCTTTTCCCTCGATAGTTTCTTTTCCTCACACATTGCAGGCCCTCTGTAATAATTTTTTCCCACAAATTTCCCCCCCCTCTTGTCCTTCCCCCCCCACGATCTTTCTTATCAAGAATGCTTTCGTGCTCAGATGATTTGACCTTTCGTTCCAAAAACCCCTCCCTTTTCCCTTTCCACAATCCGTTTCCTTTTCCCTGCCGTTTTTTTCCCACTCTCCGCTTGACTCCCTTTGTTCCTAGTTTCTATACACACTTTCTCCTGCCCCCCCATTCCGTCCATCCCCCAAACTTCCCGCCCAGTCAAACAAGGTGGTTGCCAATTTTTCCCCCCCCCCCATTTTTCCCTTTCAGCTCTTTTTTCCGTTTTAAAAAATCGTTGCCATCAGTCCCTTTAATTTTTTTGCGAACGCTTCCCCCCCCCAAACCTCCTTCCCTTGGCCAGTTGACCACCTTGAATTTACTTCAACCCCCGGGAACCCCTCCCCCCCCAAAAAATTCCCATATTTCGCCCTGATTTTTCAAGGTTTTCTCCCCCCCTGACAAATCCTTCTTTTGCGACCTTTCGCAAAACTTTTCATACTTTTTTGTTCCCAATTTTTCACTAAACCAAATTTTTTTTTCTTCCCGCGCCCTTCCGCCCTCTTTCCACTCCCCTTTTTGCAGCCTTTCCCCCCCTCCCCCCCCCAATTCCCCCCCAACGATGAGATGCTGGTCATTTGTGTCCCTTCTTGTAAAAAGTTTTCCTGCCAATTCCCTTCGTTCCTTCTTTTCTCCTGGCGGTCCCTCCTCCAAAACCCAAGGTAGAATCGCCGTCCCCAACCCCCTCCTCCAACCAAAATCCCAGGCCCGGTTTGATGTCCCCTCCCTTCCCTAAAACCCCTCCCTGTTCCCCCATTGGATAAGTTCCCCAACTTGGCTTCCCCCTACCCCCGGTTGTTTTTATTGGAGAATTATGACATTTCTGATCTTCCTTTCCTTGGGCTTGTCCTTCCTGTCTTTTTTCCCCGGTCTTGTGCTGGTCTTTGGTTTTTTCCCTTTGTTGACCATTTTTGGCCGCCCATTCCCCCTTCCCGTGCTGATAACCCTTTTTTAACGGTGACCCGCCTTTCCCCCTCTTTTTGTCTTCCCCACGACCAGATTTGCACCAATGATTTCCTATCTCCTTTTTTTTCGATTTTCTGTTTTTCCCTTATGCCCCTCCCCTTTCTTTTTGTAATCCAGAGGATACTCATGAACTTCTTTTTCCGTAGTTCTTTTTTTCCCCCCGATACCCTTTTTTTTTTGGTTGGTCCCCTTCTTTGATTTCTCTTTTTCCAAAAGGGATTGTCTTCAATTCATCCAGATTTTGCCATTTTTTCTTGGTACTTGGATGTCCCTCCCCTCCCCCGTTTTTTCTTAAGGACTTCGTTTTTTATTTTTTTCTGGGTTTTTCTTTTTCGAGTGAGTTTTTTTATGACCTTGGGCTGCTTTTTTTCTCCTCTCCTTTTTTTTTTCCCTGTCCCTACGTTTTCAGCTTTTGTTATTCCCCCTTTCGGAGGTTCTTCGACGATTGAGACCTTGTTTGCAGTGGATTTATGGAGCTTCCCTTTTCTTTTTTTAGTGGAACCTTGAGTGTTTCTGTGTGTTGGTTCCCCTTTTCCTGATTGTTTGCTTTAAGTTTTCTTCTCCCTAGATTCCTCTTGGCTACTCATTTCTTTTGATGTTTACGTTGTTGTCCTTTTCCTGGGATTGGTCATTTCCTTTCCTTACTGCTTGTTTTTTTTTCGAAAAATACCTCGTTCGACTTGAGCGAGTTCGTGTTTCGTTCCTTTTTCTCTTAGAACGGGAGGCTCATTAACCTTCCCTCTTACCCCTTTTCGAATCCCTCTTGTTTGCGTTTGACTCAGTTTTCGAGCGATTTGAGACTCCCCCCCCCCCTTCCGCCCGTACCTGGTCGTTTCGGAGTACTTAAGGCAATCCCTTTTTTTGTGCGCCTTTTCCTTTACTTTTTAGGTAATGACGTTTTTTGCGTTTCTCTTTGTTTACGAAGGCTTTCTTTTTTTTTTGACGGTTTTTCTTTATCGTCTTTTCCTTTGCCGCAAGAGGCCGAGTCTCGGGGTCCGAAAGGTTTTGTGCTGCGATTTCCCGCGCCCGTTTTCCTTTTTTATTAGGGACCGTCCGCCTGCTCCCGTCCCATTACGCCCCTTTTCCTTAGAATCTTGCATCTTTTCCCTTCCCGTGCGCCACCCCCCCATCCGAGTCGCCCCCTTTTTTTTCCATTAGACCCCCTTTTCTTCTGTCGTTTTTTGCGAAACTTTTTGGCCTTTTTCCCCTGGCGTCTTCCCCCCTCTCCTCCCCTCGTTTTTTTTTTTTGTTGAGAGAATCGGCTTTTGTCCCCCTTATTTTCCCGTTTTTCCCTTTTTTCTTATTTTGTCTTTTCTTCCGCTTCTAAATGGCAAAAATGTTTTTCCTAGGATTTTCTGGCAGTTAAGGTCTTGTGCACCTTGAACGCTTCCCCCTTTTTTTCAGCATTTTCTTTCTATCCTGTTTCGGCGCATAGGGTATCTCCCAAGGTTGTTTTTTGGAACCTTTTCCCTCTTCCACGTCGGCCCCTCGTTTCCCCCTCCCTTTGCCTTTTCTCTCTTTTCTTTCGAGACAACGGCTCCACCAAACGATTTCGCTTCGGTCCCCGGCCTCTCAGCCCCGGGTCTTCCCCCCCTCCAGATTTCGTCACTCCTTTTTACGACCAGCACACGCTTCCTCCCTCCCACGGTACCTTCTCCCCCCCCCGACGCCGATTGAGGTTTCGAGTTCTGGCGTTTTTCTCACTTTCCCCCCCCTCGCAAAAACTTTCTTGTATGCTTTTTTTTGGCTCTTGGTCCTTGCATTTCCCGTCTAATTCCAGCCTTTGGATTAATAGCGTTCTACACCTCTTTTCCTTTTATGAACACCCCGGCTACTTTCCCCCCTGGCACTTTCTTTCACCCACTCTCTCCCCAAAAGACTTTCCGCCGGCGATTTTTCATTCCCCCGGTCACAATCCCCCCCCTTTTTGGAACCCGCAAACAATTCCTTTTTTTCAGCTTTTTTCGTTCCCCACTTATTCCTCTCCCCTTTACAACTCGCTTCTAGCAACCCCCCCCTCCCCTGACCAAAAAAAACCCACCATTCAAACCCCGCCCGTCTTGCCCAAACTTTTTTTTCCCCCCCATTTTTCCCAAAAAAAGCGCCCAACTTTTTTTTGTTCCCAGTAAAATTTTTTTTTCCCTCAAAGAGAGCACTTCCCCCTCCCTCCCTTCTTAACACCCAAGTCCCGTCCCAACGGTTTGACCCCCCAACTTTTTGCTTTCCCTTGTCCCCCCCCGGATGCCTCATCCTCCCCCCCCAAAACCTTCCCCCTCCTGGCCTCTCTTGAAAAGGAAAACAAAATTGCTATCCCCCATTTAGATCCTTCTTCACCTTTGTCATTTCCCCTTTCGCACCGAACCAACCAGAATGTTTAGGCTTTTGGCGCGTCCCCGCCCAATGTTCTGTCACGCCCCCCAGCCCCCAGAGGAGGGTACTTCCCCGTGTTTCAGCTTTTCCCTCCTCCCCCAAAATCATTTCGCCCCAGGTGTTGCCCCGTTTTCTTTTTTTTGGCCAAACCAAAAGTAGTACATCTCCTTCCCAAATCAGCACACCCCCAAACCCCCCATCCTTGGGTTCCCCCAAGACCGTGCCAGCAAAGCCCCACCTCCCATTTCCATTTTCTTTTGGATCATCCCCCTTCCTCTCTTGCCTTCCCTCCGTTTTTTTTTTTGTAGTCGATGTCCCTTTTCCCGATCCCTTTTTTGGCTTGCTTCCCGTTCTTTTGCTTTTCCTTTTTTTCTTTTTTTGGGCTGATTGTTTCGCTTACCTTTGCGAGGACCATCCCCCCTTTTTTTTTTTTCTTCACCGCCTGTTTTTTGAAATCTACAATGATGTCGGCCCCCCCCCACTACCTGTTTTTTTGACCACATGTTTTCGTTTTTTTTTTTCCGTGTCGATTTGATTGGCTTTCCCCCCCTTTGGGACCGCTCTTTTTCATTCCTGCTTCCACTTCCCCCTTCTTGGTTCTTTACTGACACTGGTCGTTGTTTTGAAAGGTTTCCTTTTTTCCCCAAACCTACTATTTCATTGTTCCCTTTTGTTCTCTTAGCGGCCGATTCGGGCCGTTTTGGCCTTACTTCCTTTTTTTCTTCTAGTTTTTATTCGGGGGAGGATAGGACTGGTTTTTGGTTGGCGGATTCGGACTTCTTTTTTTGTTCCGGATTCTTTCCTTTTTCCCCCGCTCGTTACGCTTTGTTTTCCTTTTGGCAACCCCTTGTATATTCGGTTTTTTCTCCCTCTCTCTGCCCCGTATTTTTATCTCCCTCTTCCGTTTTTTTCTTTTGAGCGGCCTTTTGTTCTTTTTTGTTTGCATCGGAACGATGTTGTCTTCAATGTTCCTCCCGCCTATCTCTCTCTTTGATTCCTTTTTCCTTTGCATGAGGTTTTGTTTTTCCCTTTTTTTTTTATGATTCTAGTGTTCCTTTGGTTGAGCGTTTTTTCTTCTAGAGTTGGAGTCCCTCTTCCCTACTCGTGCGGAACGTTTTTGCTGCGAATGTGACTTCTTCTTTAAAGGGCATGGCTGTTTTTGAAGAAGGGTTTTCTGGGTTTTACCCCCAAAACCCCCCCCACAACCATTTCTTTCTCCCCGGCCCCCAAGACGGTCCGCTGGTGTTTTCCGCGGCTTGTGTTCGGAGTACAATTTCGCTCCTTGTGCGGGTGGTTTTTTTCTCCCTTGGAGTGGACCCTTTTTTCCGATTGAGAGGTTCGTTCTTTCTTAGTAGGATTGATTTTTCCGCCTTCGAAGAAGGTTCCCTTTAATTGTTGTGCTTTTTTTTTTTTTTTCCTTGCGCGGCCCCGTGTCCCCCTTGAAAATCCCTCCCCTTCCGACGTCATAGCCTATTACTTCCACCTTTCCCTTCTCCGAGGTGTGCCTGTGGATTCCAACGTTTCTTTTTCCGGCGCCCTACCACCCCCCCCCCCCCCCGTGAGGGCGAAACCCTCCCCCAGTAATTTTTTTTTTTTTTTTTTTTTTCTTGTGGATCACCCTTTGGTGTGAAATGCCGGCGTCTCCCCTCTTCCTTCCCGTTGTTGTTTTTTCGATATCGCACTCCCTGTAAGCCGTCAATCCTCTCGAGGCCCTCCTCCCCCCCTTTTCGCCCTTAGGACTTTTTGTTTTTTTTTTTCTTTTTCAGTTTTTTCTTACGGCTGCCCCCCACGCTTCGACTCATGGCGTACCTTTTTCCTTCTTTTTTTTCTTCTCCCACACATTCCCACGTGACGCGCCCAACCCCAACTTTCCCCTCTCCTTCCCGATTTTCTCGTATTTTTTTCTCACGCTTACCCGGGGCCTTCCCTGCCACAAGGAAGTTGCCCCTTCGATTTCCTTTTAAGCTCCCCTTCGTTCCCCATTTCATATACCCGTTTTCCGCCTGTTTCTGACATTAAGTATGGTCCCCCCCTTCCGCCATGGCCGCCCTTGGTTTGGGACGGTCTTTTTTGTTTCTCAATCTTTTTATTTTAAAACGGTCTCCAACCCCCTGCATGGGAGGCCATTTTTCCCGGCCTTTTTTCCTGGGGCCCCCCCTTCGCTCCCCCCCCGTCGATTGGCGTGCTTATGGCTGGGTTATTTTCCACCCCATCGCCTTTTCTTCTTTTCGGTCTTTCTTTCTAAAACCCCCCCAGGACTAGCATCCCCTGGACCCCCCCCCCTTCCTCGTCACAACATTAGCACAAAGAATGCGAGTGCTCCTTGCCCTTTCAATCGGTCCCCCCTCCCCTCCATTTGTTTCCCCCCCCTTTTCCTCGTTACGATTCCGTCTCCCCTTCCGCCTCAAAGACTCCTTTTCCCCTTTCTACAAATTTCCTGCCAAAAACCTTCTCACTTTCCGTTCGCATAGTTTTTACCCTTGGCCATTCGCCAAAAACTTCTCCCCCCCCTCAGCGAGTTTTCCCTTTTTACCCCTTTGCGCATTTTTTTTCCCTTTTTTTTGAACCACACCCCCCTCCAAAGAGGGCAGCCCCCCCCCCACCCACCCCCAGCTTTTATTTTTTACAAGGCCTTATCTTCCAAAACATTCCCACGATTCTTCATATTCCCCCCTTTCCAAATTGATTTCCCCCCCCGGATTAGGTTCCCATTTTCCCCCCCCCTGGTTTCAATTTCGTGACCCCCCTTAGTTTCCCCGTTTTTCCCCCCCCCCCCCTTCCTTGTCCTTTCATCTTCTCCCACTTGCATTACCACGGTGTTTTTTTCTGTCGCAGCTTTTCCACAATCGCACCAACTAGAGCTGGAGCGAGGCCCCCTTCCTCTTTGTTCAAGTTTCCGCCAATCTTTCGCTCCTTTTTGCATCCGGCGTTTTTGCAAAAGTAGTCCCTTTTTACAATTGCCCCCCCAAATCTGCAAGACGTGGGTGGATCCTTTTCACAGGCCGGTTTCACCCCTCCCCCAAGTAAGTTCCCCCCTTTGCGGATTCCTGCCCAGGCCACTCCGCCCCTTTCGTTTTTTTTCTTTTCATCAGCTTTCCCCCCTTTTTTTTTCCCCCTGAGAGTTTACTTTATTTGGGGTCTGGCCTCCCCGGATTGTTTGATTTGTTTGGCTTTGATTTTGCGGGGACCTTTGTTTATCCTTTTTTTTGGAACCAGCTTTTACAGTCGTTTCCCTCCTGAATGATTTGTCGGACCAACCCTCCCATTTTTTTTTTTTCCCCAAATGCTTTGCTTTTTGCTGTGGGGCCCTTCTTCATCTGCCGCAGACGTTGGGGTTCCTCTTTGAAGTTCGTTGATTCCCCCCCCTTTTGTTTTTCGTGGAAGGGACTTTTTTCCCCCTCTTTCCCTTGGGACGAACAATGAACCTCTTCGTTCTTGCATTGCAATTTGTTTCCTCTCCGTGTCTCTTTTTTGTTGTAAATTTTTTTGGTCTTCTTCCCTTGTTTTTTTCTTTCTCTTTTTTGGGTTGCGCTCGTTTTGTTTTGTAAGGGAGGTGTTTTGTGTTCGTCGGTCGGAGTTTCGTTTGCTGATTTTCCTCTCTTTTTTCTTTTAAAACCTCTCGTTCAGCTTGTCGCATTGTTTCTGTCTGCTTCTTTTTCCTTTCTTGAATGTTTTTGCCTTTCTGTCTTTGTTTCTATTTCCGTGGCTGTTTTTCTCGGACCGAGTTTGGGACGGGCTTTTCTTTTTTCCCGATTGTTGAGTTTCTTTCCTTTTTATGATTTCTCCCTCTTGACGCTCTTGGGTTTTTGTGGAATTCTTAGTTTTTTTTGTAAATACCACTTCGCGACGGGTGTAGTTTTTTTTCCTCCCCTCTCAGATCGCTCATTTTTCTGACGGGAGCGTGAATGGGCTCTTTTTTTTCCCCAAGAGTGGGGGATGTTTGTCTTTAGTGTCTTTCCTTTTTTTTTTTTTTATTGCCCCCCCGCCAAAAATTTCCTCCCCCTTATTCAGCTCCTGTTGGGCGGGTGTGTTTTTTTTTCCTCTTTAATTCTCCTCCTCTGTGAGTTGAGTCTGGTTACTGCCCCTTTTTCTTTTGACTTTTTTTTTAGTG
>Ga0179593_1341801_pt1 | contig 18088 bp, 27 predicted proteins | sample CZODoug2_1_08_16_FD_185931 | JGI IMG/M metagenome (GOLD analysis project Ga0179593, IMG submission 185931) | Vadose zone soil fungal communities from Angelo Coast Range Reserve, California, USA - CZODoug2_1_08_16fungal (PacBio error correction) | ecosystem: Environmental > Terrestrial > Soil >... | reverse complement strand
TTTCCCCCCAATTAGCTGAACTCTTTGGCCATTCCTTGCCCCGTTTCGCAGAGGGCAAATCGCTTCGGTCTCCTTCCAACAGCGGGATTGTGCGGTCTTCCCCCTCTGCGGTATGACTTCATCGTTCTAATTACCGCATTCTAATTTCACTCTTACGACGTTTTGGGATGATATGGTTCCCCCACCCAGCCCCCGCTCTTGGGTATTGTTATTCGTCCTAATTGTCTTTGTTGGAGCCAACCCCCGGAACATTGCTTCCATCCTCCCCCTGCCCTTTTCGGGAATCGCGATCAGTGTCGTTGGTGCACAGGCCGCGCCACTTGTGAGCCCCATCTGCGCTTTTTTTCTTGTCCGCCGTCTGTTCTCCAGTTGACTATGTTTTGACTGCTGTTAGACAAAAACTTTTTCCATTATGGACACCTTTCTCTTTGCTCCCACCTCGAACCCCCCCCCTTTGGTACTTCCACAAGACGTTTTTTGACTGTCTCTGTCCCCACTGCTCCGACACGAGCTTTTTTCGAATCCCCCCAACTTCTTCGCAGTTGCGTGCAAACAGACTCGTGGAACGGGCTTTGCTCTTTGGTGATTCACATCCCGGCCCTTGGATTAGCTTTCCTTTCTCGGTGGTGGGGCTTCGACCGTCTTCTGAGGTTTTCCTTCCAGGGAGTCTCCCCAAAACTCACCACTTGTATTTCTACAGATCTAACACTATCAACCAGTCGACTTTGCACCCTTGCCGTCTGCCCCACGATTCAAGTATTTTTTCTGATTCTTGTCTCTTTTTGCTTGCCGTTATTCCCCCTCCCCCGTCGTTTCCGTTGCCGTCTGGCCTCGCAGGCCAGGCCGTGGGGCCCGGCGCCTTTTGCCACGCCTTCCACCTTATTACCGGTTTGAAACACATCAGTTAATGACGGGCGTCCCTTGTTTCCCTGATGACACTTTACCGTATCTCCCTTTTTCTTATCCTCCTGTTCGGCTTTGCCCCCCATCCACTTGTCGAACACCTCCTACACGTCTTTGACGCTTTTCATCCCATTGCGAAGTCGTCGCCCCCCACCCCCAGTCTGACCCCCCCCCCCCACAAACACAGGTAGTGCCAGGCTTTTCATTTTGGCCACTGATTTTTCGCGTGCTCGGTTCCCTTTCCGACGGCCCCTGTCGTCCCTCCATGTCGAAGTGAACTCCCCCCCCAACCTTTAGTTTTATTGTTTCCAGTCGCTGTCTTCTCCTGCTCACCTTTTGTCACCTGGGTTGCTGGATTTCCGTTTCCCTTGTTTTCCTCCTTTCTACCCCCTCCATGATGGAAGGACGCCCAGGGTCCTTGTGTTCCACATACCAGTAACATCACTTTGCAATCCCTTTTTTTCGCGGACCCTCCGAAATTAAATGTTAACTTCTTGAACCCCCACGCGATGGTGATAGGTAATTTTGCCCATCCTTGTACCACGCTGCCCCACCTGTCACTCACCTTGTTGGTCCATTCCAGGTTGCACACCCGACTCCCAGTGCTGAATAACTTCCCCTGCCATTCTCCATGTTGCCCCTCCTCATCAAAGATGGCCGTTTGACCATTCTGGTTTGCCCCGCCACCTTGATGCCATTTGTGTAAGCTTTTTTTGTGGCAACCTACTCCGTCTTCTGGCCCCCCCTACAGGCCGACGCAGGAAATGCCCCAGGTGGTTTTTTCGACGCGTCTTCAGTCCTTTCTCCCCCGAGTTACCACAACCCTTCTTTCATCTCTAGAATTTTTTGGCAGGCTCCACGCTTCCCAAAGGAAAACCCCCCCTCTGCCCTCCCCGTCTGTGACCTTAAGCTTGTTCACGTTTAAACCAAGGCTCGATGTTTTGGCCCCGGTGTAAGCACCTGCTCCCCCCACCGTGGTCATTCCCGACACCTGTCCCCCTTATTTTCTTCCCGATTCAGCGAGCCGCTACCAATTACTCATGGCCACCCTGATTGTCCCTTCCCGCCGTCCAGGTCCTCCCCCCCCCACCGCACTTTTGAATACTTTTTCCCTCCGGGGGACCCTGCAACAGTCGTCCCTGGGTTTCTGTTGTGCCGTGACCTTGGGACTTATTTGTTAACTACATCGAGAGCTCCCGGCTTTTAAAACGAGTGTGTTCAGTTCATACCGAGGCCTTCAGCCCGCGGCCTTTTTGGTTCCCCCGGCCCCATCTTTTTTTCCCCCACAATACCATTATTGGTAGGACTCCATCCGCGGTTTTTTCCATCCAGTGTTTCCGCCCCAGAGATTCGTCCTATGTTCTTGGTTCCCCCCATGCTTCCCCCCCCTTTTTCGTAGGCTATATTTTATGGGTCTTTCCGCCGCTTCTCCCTTTCTTGATCAAATCTTTTTTCGGCAACCCTGTCTGCGTTGTCGGATCTCAAAACTTCCCTTGCATGCTTGTGACCGGCGAGGTATTCGTCCCCCCCTGGTCTTACATTTTTTTTTCCCTGACCTTTTTCTGACACTTCTGTGAAACCCCCACTATTTTGGGCGGTTCCGAACCATCCCCGTCTTCCTCCTGCCCAGCTATGTAGCAATCTCGGTTACCTCGTTGCCCCCCTTGACACCTTCACGGTCTCTTGTATCCATCGACTCTCATCCACTCCTCCCCATGCGCGAGACCGGGCCATGGTCCTTCGCTTTACGTGGCTACCGGGCACTGTTCGGATGTGGCTTTCCTAGAACATTACTCCCTTGTAGCTCAGGTTTTGATGTGGTCCACACTCCCCTGTGTGCCCCCTTTTTGAACCGTTGCCCCTTGTATAGGTTTTTGCAGTCGTTCACTTTGCGTTTCCCCTACAGATCGCCCCTCTTACCGAGACACACCTCCCCCTTCCTTGATCAACCCGCTTTTTGAAGTAGTGGCTTCGACCTTTTCCTTTCTCGTGCTCCTTTTTTGAAGTTCGTCCTCCCCTTAATTTCCCCTTACCCAACTAATTTTCCGCTTCTTTCCCTCCCCCCCTTGAGCCCTACGTTTTTCCGTTGGTCTTCCGTTCGTATCAAACGATGCCCTTGCTCCCACTGCCCTCTTTTTGTCCTTGTGAAGTGCTGATTTACCAGCATGACAGGTACTCGGACAAATTCGATCCCCCCTTGTTCCCCCCATTCTAGGTTCTCTCTTTCCTTTCCAGGCACTCCATAACCCAGACCGCGGTCGCCTGATCCAATACACCACCATCTCTTCCTTCGACACACCCCAGGGGCCTTTCTCCATCCTCCCTTTGGACGCTTTTGCCCTCCGGATCTAGGCAGGGACCCTGGCAATCGTCGGCCTTGACCCCAGAACCTGCCCACTTACATCCATCTCTTTACTCCCTCAGTGGTTTGCTTTCTGTGTTGCTGATCGAGTGATTGTCTTTTTTTTCCCGTCTTCCCCGTCCCTTCCACGTTCGAACGGTGCCCCCAACGGCTATTCTTTTCTTGCCTGAAAACAACCCTGGCTTTTCTCTTTCACAGGCTCAGTTTTCATCTTTGTTCAACGCTTTCCTGAGGGGGAAAATGATTCTACTGTATGTCTTTTTGTTCCCTCGGTTTTCCCCCTACACCATGCGAGTTGGTGAACGACCGCCTTGGTCCAAGAAGAGGACCCCTCTTCCCGTCCAGGGAACCACCCACGTGTTTCTCCCCGTCTCTTTTTCTGTCGGTTTTACAGTTCTCCATTGCTGCATCACCCGCACGTTCTTCCCCCCCCCCCCAGTCCAAATTTCTTCTCATTTCGCCCGGCTCGTTTTTCTTTCGCCGGGGGAACCCAACAGTTTTACCGTCTGTTTGACTTTCCCGTGTCTTGACCCCGCCCCACTTGTCTCCCTTACGACCGAATTCAGACTTCAACTCGCCCTTATTCTCCCCTGCATCAGCTTTGACTACCCCCTACCCAAGTCTTCGTCAGCCCGGGTCTTTTGCTCCTCTTGACGCCCTTCTTCTTTTTTTTCTGTGCAGCCATTTAAATCTGCCTTCTTTATCCATGTCCCCTATTTTTGCGTTCTTCCTTCCGTTAGTCTTCCACCCTCAGGCTCAAAACAACACTTTTTTCCCCTCCATTGCTCTATTGACCACAGTTCCCCCACCTTCCCTCCCCCCCCCATTCCCGGTAGTGGCCATTTCACCCCAGACAAAAGTGAGCGTTCACCACCTGCCATTGGTGATGTGTGGCGCGTTTTCTGTGTGACTTCCTTTCTTCTGCTGTGTCTGCGAGGTAACCGCTGTCCTTGTCCGGAAGGAATTGGCGAGGCAACGCTCTTTGTACACAAAAATGGCTGGCATGGTCCCCGTATGGTCTGCCCACGCCACCCTGCTTGGTTACCCGCTTTAAACCGTCAGCACTTCGTCCCCCCCGGGACTCCCCCCCTTTGCCTTTTTCAATCCACCCCCATTAAGTTGTTTCGCTTAAGCCCCAAAACCCGCGCAGTCTTGTGTGGTCCTTTTGAACTTCTTGGATATTTCATCCCCCTGTGCGCATCTGGCCTTTGACCCATATCGCCCCCGTCAAAACCCAAAATTTGTACCCTCGCAGGCCTCTTCCTGCTCCAGCTCTTTGGCAGACTAAAACACCGTGCTGATGACACCGGGATGACACGTTGTGATGGACAAGTCTCCTCTGCTTTTTGACTTAACAGGTCTTTCGTTTTTGTGCAAACTTGTAACTCCAACCCCCCTGAGACCATGCAGACTGGGAAATGTGACCCTCGGTAGGCACGCTGTCTTCCTTGTCGTTCAAGATGACAGGTACTGGACCAGTCATCCGGAACTGTTGCTGCACTTTTTTGATTCCTTCCCCACTTGTGGGTCTGTAGTCGATCTCCTGTCTGCAGTGGTAGGACTCGGTCGGAGGAGTGTCTGCACCCTGGGGTTTCATCGGTGTAATTTTATTGACTAGGCTAGGCTGTGATCGCACCCCCCATTCATTATTTTTCCGACCAGTTTTTTTTTAGTCATGTTTGGTTCCCGGACCGCAACCCCCCCCGGTTAAAAAACTCTTAGAGACTGTTTTCCCCGTCGATGAGGAGGGCGGACCTGGAGTCAGTTTTTTGGTCCCGTTTGTGTCGTTGGTCATTGGTCCAGTGACTGAATTATGGTTCCTTCCCTGTTGCTTCTCTTATACTTCTTTCATTCTGTGCGGCTAACGGAACTGACTACCCCTTCCGTTTCTTTCGGGCCTGATATGACAAGAGGCGCCCCCCATGTAGTTCTTTCCCCCTCTCAACCCTGTTGCGGAAACCAAACCGGTTGGTGGTCGGCGTGGTTCTGACGGCTCCCCCTTGACGGTCTTACCCGGGATTCTTGCGTTCAGTCTATCCTTAATGTAGTGTTGTTTGCATATGCTGGTCGCTTGATTAGTGTGGTCCTGTCGGTTCCCTCATCCCAATGAACCCGAGCAACTCAGGGGAGGTTACTTGTTGTGAAACATTTTGCTTTGGGTCTGTAACATTGACTACCCGCCTGCTTGAAATTTTTTTCGATGGTTGTAATTTTTTTTTCAACTCTTGTACCCAACTCATTCCCTCCCTCCAGGCCGGTTTGGGTTTTTGGACAAATCAAGAGTCTCCTGAAAATTCTTACAATCCCCCCCTCCGGTGTATACAATAAACTTCCTGTCCTTGACAATACGTCCCACCCGCAGGTTGATCTTCTGCCATTAATGGGAGAGACCCTCGCCTGGAAACCCGCGTTTAGCACCCCAGATTTGGAAATGATCTTCTGTAGGGTATCATCCGTTTTTTTGGTTTTGGTCCTATGGTTGGTCCCTGAATCTCCTAATTTTGACACCCGGTACCAATTCTGTGACTGACTGGCAGTTTTTTGGTGGCTGCTGACCCACCCCCGCCACCCACTCTACGTATTCCGCACTGCGCGAAACACCAACAGGTTTACGACCACACTGTCCACTGTCTCGCTTGATTTTAAAAATATTTAGCGGTCTTTTGATCGTGTTCCCACGGAGACCTCCCATTTTTTCTGGTGTGGCCCGGTGTGCAGGCCCCCTTTTGGTCCCCGGGGGGGGCTCCGGCGCCTTCCCGTCTGAATTTACGTGCAGATGCACCCCCCCCCAATCTAGTCACCTCCCGTTGAATTCGTGGGTTCCGTTTTTTTCCACCTGGCACCTCTTTTGAGCTTTCTTTTTTCTCTGCCCCCCCCGTTGTATTGCCTTTGACCGTAAGGAAAACCTCCTTCTTCCGTTCCACTCAAGTCAAGCACTACCCCCGTCATCATCTCCCCTTGGGCTCTTTTCTTGTCCATCCCAGCTCAGTCACTGCGTGCATCCCCCTCATTTCGCTTTTGCATTCTCGGAAGTTTGATTGAAATATTCGCCTCTTTCGCCTAATTTTTCATTTTTGATTATTCCGGGTCGCTATGGTTTGGTTCTTTTTAGTTCGTTTTTTTTTTTAGTCTCTTGTCTAAGTCCCTTTTTTCTGCCTCGGAAAGCTTTTCCTTAACTGCTTTTTTTCCCACCCCCTTCTGCCCGATCCGCCGACCTTTGCCTTCCGTGGACCTTCTGACTTAACCCCACCCGTGTCGCCGATTCTCCCCAAACGGTATTTTCTATTGCTTCCTTCCAGGTACTGCCTCACCAAGGGGTCACTTGTGGCCTCTGCTCGTGGTACTGAATTCGTGTGTTGTTTGCTCCTATAATTTTGCACCTTTGTTTTCTTTTACTACTTTTTACGGGGCCTTACCCCATTCTTTGACTTGCCATGCCTGCTATACTCTTTCTTGCAGACCCAAAGAAGTCTGGTACTTGAGGCCCTCCGTTCACTATTTAGACTGGAGACTTTTGGCCCTATGGCAGGCACCGCTATTGTTGGGAATCCTTCTATCCCTTACTTATCACCTTTTTTTTCTTTTTTTTTTCTCGAGTTATAAATCACATCTCTCAACAGGCCTTCCCTCGTCCGTCCGCCTTGTAATTGGTGTCGGGCTCCCCTAACCCCGAGCATTTTCGTATCTCCGATTTACAGCGGGCAAGGTCTTTCCCAACCGTGCCTTTCGTTTCCTTTCTCTTTTCGTCCTTTTGGGCTTATTTGTCTTTTCCATTCCTAGAGACCGATTTCGACCATGCTTGGTGATTCACTGGATTAATCTCATTTTCCCCTTCCATGGTTTGCTTGAACCCGCCGTCGTTGGGGTCTCTTTTGTTCCCCTTAAGCAAACCCCGTCCATGCAGATCTGAAGAATTGGTTGTCGCCTGGTCACTTCCTCTGTAGGTCCGCCCTCACTGCTTTCCCCGCTCTGTGCTCCACCATCGGAACCCCCAAGGTATCTGAATGTTTGCAGTTTTGCTTTCTTTTTCCCCCTCGAATTCCAACTTTTTAGACCCACTTTTCCCAAACCGAGGCTTTCACGCGTTGCTTAAATGGATGCATTTCCTTCAGCTGCTGATTTTCAGGCGGTTACGGGATTTCGGACCCATTTTCATTTTCCTTCCCTGGCTATAAAGTCCCCCCTCTTTTTTCTTGACCATTCAGCCAACATTGATCCCCCAATGTGCCTTACAAGCGCCCACGATTAGGAGTTTTGATCTGTGGTTATCTTTGCTGGATGCCTCGTCCCTGTGCCCTTCGTTCTGCCCAGCGCGTCGGCCTGCGTGGGGAGGGTCCTGCGAGCACAAGACTACCATACCTGTGAAACCATTTCATTCCTGACGGCCTACAGTTGGGCCCGCCCGGGTGACACCCTTGCTCGATCAGGAATTGGTGATCTTCGAGTTTTAGTTGCGCAGCCCCCCCCCCATAATGGGCCGTTGTGTATTTACATTCAACTTAGTGTTTGACCCGAGGGACGACCAAAATTGGGGCTAGTGTCGAACCATGGTCCCCCCCCCCCCCCCAAAACATTAGCCCTGTCCACTGCTATCAGTTCCCACAGGATCAATCGTGCCGTTCCCCCAGGGCGCGTGCGTGTCCGTCTGTTTTCAACATTTTCGAAATGCAGACCCGCAATCGTCATTTTTTTCCTTCAGACAATCCTTGTCTGCCCCCGTCTGGTGTTCCTTTTTCTCTATTTCCGGTGTATTTTAGACTTCACCCGACGTTTTCAAGCCTGGACAGGACGTTGTTGTCCAACAAATACCATTTCAGGGCCGCCCCTAGTTTCGTGGAGGAACTGGACCCGCCCCATTTTCATGTTTCCCCCGGAACGCCCTGCGGCCTGTATTTACTTGACCGAGTTCCACCTTGCCTCTCGGCCCTTCGCAGCCCACACTCACAGGAATTGGACAGTTTTTTTTACCACCGGTCCCCCACCTCAGACCCCTTTTCCATCAGATTGTGTTGAGGCACATCTCCCTCCTCACCTGATGCCCACCTGTTGTTAAGGTTTAACGATTTTTGGGAGTAAGGTTCCGGGGACCCGGTTCCCTAACTTTCGCACTTTCAGGTTGCACGCTACTGCCCTCATAAGAATTCGCGAGACCACCCACATTGGATCACCCTTCCGTGTCTACAGGTCATGTAGGACCCCTTTGCCGTTACCCACGCGCACACACAAGCCTGCATTGCCGCCCAGACCCGCCCCCCTCCTCAGGCCTTCCTTTGACCCCGCGTTTTTTACCACTCGTTTCGATCTTTGTCTAACGGGTGTTGGAGTCTTGGCACAACTGAGCCCCCCCACGGCCTTGAATGAAAGTGCCTTCCTTTTGTATGTGTCCCCGCCTGACCTCCTTCAACCCCCTTTTTCCCGTCTGGAACAGGTCTCCTTGTGCCCCCCCCCGCCCCGTTTTCCTTTACTCGGCCCGTACGTGCACGGAAGGTTGCCTTTGTTTAGTTTTTGCAAACAGTCCCCTTGCTTTCCGTACTTTTTTTTGGCATTTTCACATCAGCATGGCGCGTTCCGGAAACGTTCGCGTTTCTTCTCTGTTTTTTCCCTTCATGCTTTCCCTTGGGAGAGGTTGTCCCTTTTGTCTTTTCCCCCACCCAAACACTCATTCCTGTTTCGGGTCCACTATCTCCTTCTCTTTTGGTTCCATCCGTGTTCAGCATGCTCTTCTCTCCTCAAAGCTTGGCCTCCTGCTGTTTTCGTCCCCGGCGTATCGATTTGGTCTGCCGACGTTATTGCTCTTGACCCCAAGATTTCTTTTCCCCACACGCCGCGTTTAGAGGATCGCAACCATTTCCATGGATTTTGTACGGGGTGATCCCTCCCGTTCCGTCGTGTTACGTTTTTGGACGTACGTTGCCCCCCACATGATTTCAACACCAAGGATCTGGGACAGTGTACACTTTTCTCTCACCGCGTCCCCCCTGCCCGTGTAGCCGCTTCCGGTTTTTCCTTTCCGCCTAACGGCCATATCCCATGCTTCTTGTCTCCCTCTGACGCTCATCTTTTCCTACCCCTTTTTTTCGAGACTTGACCCATGGCAAGGAGATTTTTCTTACTTTTCTACAGTTTTTTAACTTGTTACTTGGTCTTTCATCCTGAGGCCCTTTAGGAAACTTGTTTCCTGCTCGGATCGTCTCTCCCGCGCAAAGATACTTTTTGTCGCTTGATCCCTATTCAGACTTGTATGTCGTCCCGCGACGATAACTTCCGGGCCCCCCCCCCGCACATCTTGACCCCTTTGGCTCCCCCTTTGTCTTTGTCTAATGTAGTCTTTGCTCCGCCCCGGGCGAAGCGTTCTCTTTTTCAGGCTGCGTACTTCCCTTATTGACACGAGTTGACGTTCACTCATTACTGTTTGACCAGTCTCCCCTGGCCGCCTTGACCTCTTCCACGTCCCCCGGCCCACCCAAGCATTTTGCGATTGAGTTTTTTTGTGATTTACCGTGCGGTGCCAAATTGACCCGTGTATCTACACCACGATGCCTACGTTTACCATTCCGGAATCCTATTCCTGTAAGTCCATCTTTACACTCCCAGTGCACGCGGTCGAAACCAGTCTACCCCTATGTTATTTTTTTTTTCTCTTTTTTTTTTCTCTATTTTAACCTGACCATCTTTGAAGTTTTTGTTGTGTCCCCGCAGCTTTTTTCCCCCTTTTGGTTTCAGTGATTGATGCCCTACCTATTCTTCCAATCGTCTTTATTTGACAGTGCGCTACCGCCCTACCCCCTAGACCTAGTCATCCCACCTCCCCCCAAGAAGTGTTTCGTCTTTTCGTGAGACCCGTCTTTTTTCTTGCCCTGCGTCCCCCCAGCTCCCCCCCATCCTCCTATCGTCTGTAGAACTCACTCCCTGCAGGCTTTTCCCCCTCTCCCCCCCCGGTCTATACCCAGAGAGGTCCCTCCAGCCCCCCTGTTTCGACTTCACGCACCAATTTGATATCGTGGTGGATGTTTCCGTGGTGAGGTCTTTTCCGACACTCCGTGTGTCTGGCACCCTTGATGCACTTCAGGATTTTCCTCCCACCTTCTCCCATGTCGAAAAATTTCCCCACCCCCACCGTTTCCCTCCCGGCCGTCTGCGCTCCCTACACTTTAGTGTCCCTTTCTGGCCCCTCTCCCCCCGCCTAAGCACATTCACGGAACCCAACGGACCTTTTGGGGCGACGCTGGATGGTGCGTAGAAGCCTCACCACCCACCCTTCCAGTGTATGTCAGCCCCATTAAGGGACGTCTTTTCCCTCAGTACACCTTCTATCCCCCCCCCCCCTTCCCCTCCTCCCCTCGATCCCCCTCTCACCCCCCCCCCCCCCCCCCTCCTTCTACCCCCTTCCTCCCCCCCCCCCACACCCCCGCCCTCTCCATACCCCCCTCTTTCCCCCCCCCCTCCCCCTCACCCCTCCTTCCTCCCCCTCCCCCATACCCCCCCCTCCCCTCCCCGCACCTTCCCTTCTCCCCCCCCCCCCCCTTCCCTTTCCCTTTCTTACTCCACCCTTTTTATAACTTACACCGCGTGCCCTCTTACCCTCCCCCCTTCTCTTATTTCTCCCTTTTCCGCCCACCTTTTTGTTCCCTTTTCCCCCTTTCCCCACATTCTTCCCTCGCCCCCCCCCCTTTCTTCCCCCCCCCCCTCTCCCCTCTCCCATCTCCCTTCTTTCTTCATTTTACTCCCCCCCCCCCACCCCCTACACCCTTCCTCCCCCTTTTTCTCTCCCCCCCCCCTTCCTTTCCTCCCCTCCTCTTGCTCCCCGTTCCCATTCCCTTCTCCCTCGCTTTCACCTCCCCCCACCGTTCAACCCTCCCCTTCGATTCCCATCCACCAGACTTACCCCAACCCTCCCTTGATGCCCCGGGAATTCTGCAGCGAGCCCAGCCTAACCCTCTGACAAAGCCCCAAAGGCCTGGGTGGAGCATTTTTTTGACTACCCCCCCCACTTACCTTTTATGTTGGTCGGTTTTTTTACCCACCCCGAATTTTTTCCCGTCCTGTGCGGACTTGTCCCTTTGCCAAAGTTTTTAGCTGATCTAGACAATTTTCGTGTTTGGCGCCTGCCAAGGACGTGTCCCCCAAAATCCGCTTCAAACAATTCTCAAGGGCCTCCTTGAAACCCTCCCCCCCACATCTCCAGTTCCCTGGCGTCCCCTACAAGGTTGTTTTGACCCACACTAAAAAAAGTCGGCGCACCTTCCCGGCACTTTCCCCGTGCGCGACATTTTTCTTTGATCTTTATGAAGCCTTTTGTAGTGGCCCCCCCACCGTGATTCCCCCTGGGCGTGCCTTCCCGATTCCCCAAACCCCCCCGCGAACTTGTTTTGCACACAACTTTTTTGCAGTGGACGGCACGATGCGTTTCTTTCCCAGCCCCTCTCTTTATTTTTTTTAACTTCCCTCCCTTTCCAATTTACGGGTCAGTTCCCCTACCGTTCTCCGGGACGGATACCCTGCACTTTCAAAGTCCCTGGAAGTAGGTCCCCTCCCCTCCCCCGCCTTTACGCCACACCAGCACCCAAAGTACCCAAGCGTCTTGATATGCGCTCCCCTCCTTCTAACTTCTCTCCTTTCCCCCTTCCCCTCACTCCCTTTCTTTTCCCCTCTCACTCTCCCCCCCCTTTCTCCTTCCCCTCCCTCTTCTCCCTCTCCCCGCCCCCCTTCCCTCCGCCCCCTGCTCCGCTTTTCCCATCCTTCCCCCCTCCTCCCCCTCCCCCGTTCTTTTCTTTCAATGGCCGTTTGGCAATATGCTTCGACAACCCGGCCCTATCGTCCGCCGTTAAAAAACCGGTACATCATTTCCCTCCCAGATCTTCGTGCTATCTCCAAATCTCGCGATGTGTGTTTACCCACGAACACCAAAACACCGGGATTCCAAAGAGGTACCTGCTGGAAAGATTGCTCACCCCACCCTGGTTGTTTTATCTCCCCCTTTTCTTGGACCTTTGTCTACCGCACTACACCAGCTCCCATGGTTCCCGCCTTTCTTTCCCCTCTATACCCCCGAAGGTTTAGACCCTATTAGATTCCTGTCTTATTCCCCCTATGTGAGGTTCGAATTCCCCCGTCTTTCCTCTTGTAGGTGAATAGGTTGTCTTTTCCCCTTAGGGCACCCTTAGTTAGTCTGTTGTATCCCAGATTACCCCTCGGACGTCCCGTTTCTTTGATTGCCCGGAGCGCACCAGGGGTTAACGGTTGTGTCCACCTCCCGGGGGTGAGTCGTCTCGTCTTGTCCCTCACTCCCAACTTTAATTTTAATTTTTCTGGTCCCTTTGGTTGACCTTTTGTCTTTTTGCAGTGTGCCCCGGATCCCCAACCCTCCCGTAATAAACCCTCCGCGCTTTTTCTGTACGTCTTGTCTTTTTGAGACACTTTGCGCTTTGACTTCCAGTAGTTCCCCCCCCCTTTTGGGAGGGGAAGTGAACGTTCCCCCGGGGCCAACCAGTTCCCCCGGCGTCCCTCCTTACCATCTTAGTCTTGTCCCACCCGGTTTTCATTTACTTAAGAGCTCGTGTTTAACCTTTTCTCCTCGGTGTACTATTTAGGAGTCCTCACTGCCAACTGCACATTCAGGTTTTTAACACTAGTCCCTCCCTCTTAGCACCCAGGTAGTTCTCTCTGGATTGGCCCCTCCTCTTCCTGTCCCCCCCCCCGCCCCTAGTACCCCCCTGTTTTTTGCCCCCCCCCCCCCCCGTTCAACCCATGGGTCCCTCCCCCCCAGGTTTTCTGGCATCCTTCGCTTGTCCTGAAATCTGGATGTACGGGCTTATTTCCTTTCCTTTAGTCTCCCTGGTCGGTTTGCTCTCCGGGCCTATGCCCCTTCGTTCTTTCCCCCAGGATTTACGGTTTCTCCACATTCCCTCCCTGCATCAGCCCCCAGTCTTTTCCCTCCCCCCCCTCTTTCCTTCCTGTCCCACCACGCTTGGATGTTTCCCCAATTGTCAGCTCCAACTCTCTTGGCCCCCCCTGGCCCTGTGCATTTTAACAACTCCTTTATTCCTTTCCACTCTTTTTGTCGGTTGGGCCTTCTCTGGGTTTTTTCCGTCTTCCTCACCTCTTCGTTGAAATTCCCCGTTCCCCCCCCCTCCGGTGATCATCCCACTGCTTCGCTGCCCCCCCCAACGCTAACCATTTCTATTCTCTACTCACCATCTTCTTGGAGAGCGCCTCTCGTTACGATGGCCACCATTTATTTCTGTCACTCGTTGATAGGTTTCCAGGTAGGGGCCTCTTCTCTTTGTTTCCTTTTCGCTCCTTCTGGACCACCGCTCGAAATTTTTCCTTACCCCGTCACTCGCTGTCTTCCTTCGGTCCAGTTTCCCTTTTGATTTTACCTTCCAACGGACACACTTCCTATCCCCACCCCCCCAATGGAAGCCCCTCTCCAACCGTGGGGAGCGGATCCTCTCCTGAGAAAAACCTCTTGGTTTCGCCTTGCGGAAGGATTTGGACGCCATTGGCATTTAGTTTTCCCTCGTTATATTCCTTTTTTTTCTTTTCTTCTCTGATACAGAGCCATGACCCCCCACCCCACCCCCAAACCCACCGGACTGCCCACCCGCCGGTATCATGCTTTAGGCTTTCAATTTGCTCACTCTTGTCCCCCGGGTCCACCACTTGTATTCCTTTTCTTTCCCGCATCACCTCAGCGCACCACTCCCCCCACGATTATCCCCCATACTTCAATAGTGTTTGAGCCCGTTGGATGCCCCCCCCCTTTGATTCCCAATGTTTCTCTTTTTCCTTGTTGACCCTACCACACCCCCCCTTGTCTTCTGTCACAGCCCGGTACTTCCACAATCACTGTGTCTGTGGAAAACTAGTTCCCGTTTTGCCTTTACCCTTCCATCCTATCCGCTCCCTCTTGGAATCCCCGGTCTGGCACGAGGTTTCAACTCTTGCTTTGCCCCTTCCGAACTCTTGAAGAATTTCGCTGGTCCGAGCTTAAGCTTTCACCTTTCCTCGACGGCACCTTGTGTTATTCTCGTGTACATCCCCCTCTTTGCTTTTTTCCATTCTGTGGAGCTTTGCACTCAACACGGTTACTGCAGTACATACCCCCAAACGTCTGAATCTTCCCTCCGGTCCATTTGGGGCCGGGCTCCTCTTTCTTTCTTACTCACCCCCCCTACTCGTTTCTTCCACTCCCCTTTCGGGGATATCCCGCCTCGAACGAAGGCCTATTTCCCCCCTCCTGTCCTTCTAGGTCCCCTAGTGTTTCCCTCCTATTTCCCGCACCTTTCTGAAGGCTACCTTGAATACAACTCTGGTCTTTGAAGCCTTTCCGTTCCCAGCTTTTTCTCCTACATGCTGGCCTGAGCCACCCACCTCCTTCTGCGCCGGCCACGACCGTTCCATTCGCGTTGCCAGGCAACCGAGTTACCTTTGCCCTCGTCCTTGGGTATCCCCCCCTTTCTCCTTCCCCTCCCCGTTTGTTTCTTTTTCGTGTCTCGGGAGATAATTCCCCTAAGCTGAACTGCCGGCACCTGCACCGTCCGTCCGCAATTGCCAGGCGGTGTTCTCCTGCGGCCCTGCAGTCGTCTTTCTTGCATTCTCCCGTGCCTGCGTCCCCCCCCTGAACTTTTCCTTGCCTCTCGACTTTGGAGGAGTGTTTGTTCCACCACTTAGTTTGCTATTCTTTGCATCCGACGGTTAGAGCGTTTCCCCATTTGGAGAGGGAACTGCCCTCATTTTTCTCCCCCCCCCCTTCCATTTTTCCTTTATCCGTTTTGGGGGGTGATCCCATTTTTCTTTCTTTTCCACGAGCACCATTCGGCCTCCTTTGCGTCCTGTTCCCTCTCCAGTCCTTCCTGTCTTTCCTGGCGCAAAGGTGCAGATGTTTACCAGAATAGGGTGCATCACCCTCTTTGTAAAACACTGCCTTAATCTTTTTGCACGGCTTCTTCGCACCCCGAGAAATTTTTTCCCCTTTTCTCCTTTTCTCCAACACGCAGCGTTTCACCTAGTGCTTGTACTTGATTTTTCCAAATGTTCCGTCGGATTGCTTTCCCTTTCAGGGCTGTGCCCCTGTTTTGACCATGCTTAGTTTACCCCGTGGCTCACACCGTTCACCTTTCGTGAGCTGTTTCTTTTTTCGACGAAAAAAGGGCTCCCCCCCCGTTTTGCCCAAAGGAGCACCCCCCTTTCCATTTCATTTAGGTGCTGCTCTTCCGTTGGCCCTATCTCTTTCCATTCTTCCATTGGACGTGCCTGTCGTCGCCCTTCCCCCCTACGTGAGGCTTTTTTCGCCGTTTCGTGTTTTTAGCATGCTCTTTCGAAAGATCCAATACCTTCCGCCCTTCAGTTCTCCCGACCGGGGGCTTGTTGACCGGTGCTAAGGAACCCTTTTTCTTCGTGCCTGCTTTTCCATCGTTCGATCTTTCCCTCTTGCGCAAGCCCCCCCACTGCATGGTCCTATTCCCATCACGATGGTTTGACTGAGTTCTGTCCTTAAATGTTTTCTGATCTCTTCAGCCCCCCCCCCCTCGTCCCCCCCCACCCCAGGCGACCCCTTCCCCAGACCATAATGGTTTGGCCCACGCATCCTGTTGGACGGTCATTTTCACCATTCTTAGATCCCGCGGCGCACTGCGCGAAGGGTTCATAAGCCCTGCCTATTTTCCTGCCTTGGTCATTACTCCAGTTTTTTTCACTTCACCTCCCATAGTTCTCGTGATGCTTCTTCACCTTTCTTCAGGGATGGTATCTCCTTTAAACTCCCCCTTCGTTCACAAGCTCCTTCCCAGAGGTGCCCCCAATCCCAGTCCAATTCCAGTCGCAATTTTCAGTCTATTTTTATTTCCCTTACGCACCCTTATCTCCCCCAGTCAACGCCCACTTCTATTTTGGCTCGTAGGTTCAATTGAGCAGCTTCCCACCTGAAATCCCTCCTTCCTGTGTTCAATCCCACCGCCCATGGAAGAAACCCTTTCGTTTTTTTTTTTTACTTCACCTTTGAATTCAAGCCATTTAATAAGACCTGACCTGGCCCCCGCACCTGAGTTTCCCCATTTCTGCCCTGGTAAGCTTTTTCCCAACTACTTCCCCAGAGTCTCCCGCAAAGGACTTGTCCGTCACTAGTGGTCCCCTCCAGGGTGGGCCGTACTCCCCCCTCTCATTACCCCCACCCCTCAGTAGGCGTACTGACACGACACCAGGTTACCTATTGGCCGGTTTTCGTCTTACCTGTGGAAACCCCTGGGGTTTCTCTTCCCCGTCCCCCCAACTTCGCCGACTTCCCCTCCGTTCTCCTCTTGAGACCTCAAGGGTCCAAGGCGATTTTTTTTCAACCTGGGTTTTTCCTTCGGGTGTTTCCCATTACACCTGCTTCCCCTGTTAAGGGGCCTTCAAAGGGCTTGTTTTGATAACAACATCTAGTTCACCCCCAACTACAACATGATGACCCCCCCCCCATCGCATTTCCCGGCCTCCGGCCCGTTCGGGTCATACGATCAACGTGCATCAATCTTGTTTTCCTTCTCACCAAAAGGACTTCCCCTCGCCTGTCATCCAGTTCCATTGGAGCATCGGACCCTTAACGTGGTCAGGGGTGGTCGGGCGTCCTACTCCCGCTTTTTTCGGCATGTGATAAGCCCCATGAGTGTTTTTAGGTTCTCACCAAACCTTCCGCCTGTTGTATGTCTTTTCCCTCCCCCCCGTGGGTTTTTCTAATCCCCCCTTGCTTCGCCTTCCACTCTCATCTGGAAAGAGAGGCGCTTTCCCTTAATGTGGACCCTTTTTTTTCTGTCGTCCTTTTGTTTGTTTTTTACCATCATGGTAGTCCTGCCCTCTCCGTCTATAACACCCCTTTTCTTTGAACCCCCCCCTGCGCGTTGTCGTTCTCGACCCCTCCTTTTGCCTTACTTTGGAGGTCATCGTCCACCCGACTCTTCTCCAGTTGATCCTGTTGAAAAAAACGACGCTGTATGGACCCCTGGGTCCTTTTTCTGCTCCTCCTGCCCAGCTTTTAGCATGTCGTCGTTTTCATAGAAATCTTGCCACATAGTTCTTGATTTTCCGACCTCCCTATAGTTCCATCCAGATTTTAACGTGTGGTAGCGAACTCTTTGGCCAAACTCTCCCGGTGTGATTCTTTTTAACGTGCGCTAACCCGCTTTTGGACCCCTTGGCGCCCCCCCCGTAGGCCACTTTCCCCCATGCTTCTCTGCGGGATCTTCGGCCAGCCTCCTCGGCAGCCCCTCTCTGGATATGATCCTTTGCGGTCTTGATGATTTATTTGGCTTGGTCCCTTCGACGATTTTAATTCGTTATTAGATCCCCCCCACAGACAACCCTCTCCCTGTTCACTTTCTGGCTTCATTCGTAGGGCCCCTCTTCCAAGGGCTCTGACTTTTCCCCTTGTACCCCCTTTTTTCTATCATGTTTGTTTGTCCCTCGCCTCGTGCCACCTTTCAAAGCTGCCTTTTTTCGTTTTTTTTTCCCGCGACCCCTAAACTGTATCCCCGGCCTGGAATGGGGGCTTGTCCTTTCATGGTGTGACCCCTGCCCCCCCCCCTTGACCGGCTATTTCCTTGACCCCGCGATTCCCCTTGTTCCATTCGCTCCAGGTTGTTAATCTTTCGTCCCTGCCCTCTTCCACCCCCCCCCCCCTTGACTTCCTGGTGTAGTAACACCGTTCCGCCCATCCCAGTCACCATAGATTCATCCCTTTCCCCCCCTTTTTTCTATTGTAGGCGGGTCCCGAATGCCCTTGGGGATTTTTCTCGTTCCAGACTTTAAGGCACTTTCTTTCCCGGCCGTGCCTTAGCGTCGTCTCCC
>Ga0179593_1298965_pt1 | contig 18088 bp, 14 predicted proteins | sample CZODoug2_1_08_16_FD_185931 | JGI IMG/M metagenome (GOLD analysis project Ga0179593, IMG submission 185931) | Vadose zone soil fungal communities from Angelo Coast Range Reserve, California, USA - CZODoug2_1_08_16fungal (PacBio error correction) | ecosystem: Environmental > Terrestrial > Soil >... | reverse complement strand
CCGAGCCTTGCCGCCAAAGACCGGAAGGCCGCACATCCCTCTGCCTCCTCCCTCCTTTTGCGCCTTTCCCCTCAGCCTTAAATGGACATACCTCTTGGAAGTCTGTTCGTGACTTCACTCTGGCTCCCTGCGCTGACTCTTGTCTCCCCATTTGTATACGCGCAGGAGGTCCCCCTCTCTTTCTCGGAGTCCTACTCGCATTTCCCCCTGCTGTTCAATGATGAGTAAAAAGTTGTTGATTTGCCCTTTTGGCTTAGTTCCTTTTTGTTTTGCGCCATCCGTCTTTCCTCCTTTGAATAAGAACCTCAAGTTCACGTCTCCCTGCATGTCCCCTCAATAGTTACCTCTACGGATATGGTGTGGTTCCTCTTGTGGTTGGATCTTCCATAGTATGGTCCCTTTAGGTCCCGCTCTCTCCACGCAGTAAGAACATTAGGACCATTAGTTACCCTCTCCCCTTTAGTCCGCCCTTCCCCTCGAAAGTCCGTGACTAACCCCCCCCCTAACCGCAAGATTGTAGGAGTTTCCGGTGACCACAAGGAATCAACGCTCCAGGTGGAAATTCACGTTTTCCTCTCGGACAAAATGGCTGTTCGTCAAGGTGCTCGGCGCTTTTCGTCACCTTCTCATCAAAGCATGGCCTTTTGTTCCTTTTTTACGCTATTGTCCCTGCCCCGGTACTCTTACCCCCCTCTCCCCCCCAAATCGACTGACTTTGCTTATTTCCACGTCCTGGTCGCTCCCTCCCCCTCCCGATCCAATAGTTTTCACCTACGCGCATCCAGAAGGCCTGCTTTCTCTCATCAGATTTCTCGATTTTCTTTTCCCTTTTGATCTCCTACTCTTGCTTTTCGCAAGCGTTCTGGTGATCCGCTGTACTGTCGGTCAAGCCCCCCGGAGCTTCCGCCGGCCTCTTTCGACCTTTGGTAGCGTCCCCTCCCCCCCTTCTGAGGCTACTTTCGACTCCCTGACTCTTTGATCATGCCCAGTACGCGTTGAATGCGCGGCTAAGTATTCGCTGCTCATCCTTTTCCCCCGCACTTCCACCTCTCCCTTTCTCCTCTCGGCTATGAATTGAAAGAGTGGGCGTATCGAAAGGACCCCCCCTCAATTGCCTCTTTCCCTGAGTCGCACATCCCCCACAATCTCTCCCCATCTAACTTAATCACTTGAAGGGCACCTTCGTTCAACTAAATCGGTGGTTGTCTCCTTCCCTATTCAGGTCCCCCTGTGAACGCCTCTCCTTACGCCTTGAGTGATGGTCTGGTCGCGCAACTTGACATAAAACGTAATCTCCCCATGATTCTCTTCGTCGACTCTCATTGCCCGAATCCGTCAGTTTCATCCGCAAGTCATGTGGGCGTCTGATCCTTCCTTGTAGTTTTCCAGGTCGGAGTCTTTTTCTTAGTTCCCGATTTCTTGTCTCATGCCCCCTGATCAGTGACTCCCGGTTTCAAATTCTGCGCAAACTGAGATTTCCCAGCTCGAGCAGACCGACGAACTCTTTTTTCTCTCCTTGCTCCCCTTTACAAAGCGGATGGGCTCTTTCCTCGCCTTTCCCCTCCTCCTCGCGTTCCTCATCCCCGATGCGAAAGAGATTAACTGGCTTTCCGTTTTTTTTGACGAAGCGACTTTCCTCCCTTTGGTCGATCAATTTTCCTCTTTCTGCGGAAGTTCGACTTCTCTTTTGCTTGGCGAGAGTTTCCCTTCCTTTCCCAACCATTTTTGGACACGGATTCGATTTCCCTCGTTTTTCCGCTAGACTTTCCCCCGCAGTTTGCCTTTCCCCATCCAGAGGTCGCTTTTTTTCTATCATTTTCCCCTCCTCCTGTTGGAGACCTTTTTCCCCGGCGGATTGATTTTAGAGAGACCTCTTGATCACATTCCCCTCTAGTACGTTCCCCCGGTAACTCCCCCCCCTTGTTGGCGGGGGTCCTCTTTTTCCGAGCCCTTCTTCGCCCTCGAGACTGGTTCCTCCCTCATTCCGGCCCTAGTTTTGGATCGGTCCACCGTGCGAGCAAGGCCGTCACCCCACATGTGCGGTTGAACTGGATTAAGTCTTTTCCCCCCCTCGTTTCTCTCCTTTTTATGTTTGGTCGCAGGCCCCTGCTATCTTCCCTTCAGCTTTGGCGTTGTTGAGCTTTTTGACGAGATTGGAGTGACTGAGCGGGTCACCTTCTTAGCTCTCACTGAGAAGTCCTTTGCCGTCGATCTTCCCCCCACTTTTTCCTCTGGCGACTTTTTTTTTTAAGGAACCTTCAGAAATAAAGCCCATGCGGTTCAAGATGGTTTGACTTCCTGCGATAGTCTCAAAGGCCGATCTGAGATTTTTTGCATCCTTCGACGAGCTTTGGCGGGCCCTTTTCTTTCTCCAGAAACTTTTAGTGCTCGTTTCCATTTTGTCCTTTCGCTCCAACCCCTCGGCTGCCCCGGGCGCCCGGTGGTCGGTGAAGATCCCTTTTATCTTAGTCTTTTCAAAGGGGGTCTTTTTCTTAGACTCTAAAACAATCCCTTAGCCGCCCGTTTCCCTATCCGGTCCAGCCCCGCCCCTATTCTAGCAAGAGTTCCCCTGATTTTTTTTTTCTTTTTTTTCCCTGCCTCCTTTGTGCTTGCTCCGAGTAGAAGAGCTAAAATGCAAGTCATGTGAATTCCCCCTTTCTGGGCAATCACCCTTCCTCCGCTTCGCTTATTCTGACTCTTCCTTCGACTCGCCCCCTCTCCTGAGAAATCTTTAAGGGAGCCCATCGAGAAGCGGCCACAAGGCTCTGGAGGGCTGACAGATGTATTAGGCGATCCCACCCTTTGACTCGAGCAAAACACCATCTCCAGCCGTCTCGCAGAGCTCACTGTCACTCTGATTCTTCAGCCGCTCCCATGTTTTAGTATTTTTGAGATGGTTATTTTTTTTGTTGAGCGGACAAGAGTCCCCCCCACGTTTTTAGCTTCTCCCAGTTCATCCTGGTACCTTCGTCCGTCCTCCCATGAGTCTTCTTCCACCCAGGTCATGGGAAGGCGTGGAGACAGAAATCCCTCATTACCCTTGTGACCAGCCGCCGGCTTTACTGACGTACCCTCCCCCACCCTGATAGCAATTGATTCAGGGGGATTGCATACCACGTCGTTCCCGTTATAGGGGCTGCTTTCCCCTTCTTTCTAGCTGCACGACCTTTTTTTCCCCTTCCTCCGTTCTCATTCTTCACTGCGTCTCCCTTATGATTCCAGAAAAGGAGGAACATGTCCACCCCCCCCTCCATGTACTCCGTCGCTGTGTCCAGTCATTCTCTTCGCGGACATGCATTCTCCGATCAAGTCCTTTCTTTGGCATGCTCGGGCCCTTCCGTCCTTTTTTGCCCCGTCCCCCCCCCCCCCCTCGGACCGGGTTCACCCTTTCATCTCCCCTAAGTCCGACTAGTTTTCTGACCTTAAGCAGCGGCATCCCCCTTGTCAATTCAGTCTTTCGAGCCCACCGCTTCTGAAGCAGGATTTTCCTTCCCCCTTGAGAATGAGGCAGAATGAACCAGTCGTCTTCCGGGTACTGTGGGTTCCCCTTTCTGAAGATTTCTGTAGCGTGCCTTGTCCCTTCTCTTTCCCAGAGCTCCTCTTCCGAGTTTGCAGAGATTTTTTAATAGGTGCCTTTGGCTTCCCTCGGTGATATATATATCTTTCTCCTACTCATTGTATTTTGTTTACTTTGAGATCTCCCCTAGTCCCGTCTCGCCAAAGGTCTCCATTCCTCAATAGCGGCCTTTTTCCAGCTCGTCTTGTGTAACTTCATTCGAAAGGGCCTCATCACACTCTTTTTCTTATGCGCAACCCCCCTGACCCCCCCTTCCCAGCATTTCGTTCACTATTCACATGTCCCCTCCTTGCGGGACTTTCTTCCCTTGCGTACCTTCTAGGGGTTGGTTTTTGAGTTACAGGAGTACTCCAGGAGATCTAAGAGCTAAGGGCCTCTGGATTTTTCCTTTTTTTCCTTTTCCTTTCTTAATTTGCTTATCCCTTCTCACGCCCCTCCTGTGTCTTGTGGAATAACATAGATTTCGGGAAATAACTGATGGTCTTGCGTTCTTGCGTCTTCTCTTTAATCTCGCATCCCCATTTTTTTGTGCGTGGTGACTTTTGATTTCGTTCCTCTTGTCCAATTTCTTTCTTCCCCGCTTCGAAGTAAGGAAGGATTACCGGCGAACTCCCGGTATTCACCGGGCGAGAAAAAGTTGTCCAAGATTCATACCCCTGCCCACCTGGTTTTTTTCTTTTTGATTTTAACCTTCCCTCTCCTTGATCGTTTTTCGTGACTTTTCTTCGCGCCGCGAATTTTTTCTGTTTTCCTTTGTACCGGCCCGCGAAATAGAATGTGTTTAGTTCGTGGGCTGATTCCACGACCCGGCCCTCTCCACCGCGAACTAAAAGAGGATGTTTTTTCCCCGTCTTGTCCCGACCCCCTCTACCATCGTTTCATTCCCTCCTCCACCGCGAAGGAAATCTATTCCTATCATCTGAGGTCGCATCAGTTCGCCCGAGTCTCGTAAGAGGTTCCTCCTTTTTTGCCCGTTTGTGTTGCGCACGGGGTCAAGCCACGTTAGTTTTTTCTTTCAACTTTTTCCTTCCTAATTTCCCGCTCTCGGAATTCCGACCGAAGGCGACCGGCCCCGACCTCCTCGGGCCCTTTGTTTTTTCTTTTCGGGCGCTCTCCTACCTTGCTCATGTCTTCGATCTCATGTCGCCGGCCCACTGAGCTCTTGCGAGACCCAGATTTCGTTGTCGTTAGCGTATCGTGCCCTGCCCTTTTTTTCCCCCTCCGTGACCTCCAAATGCTCGAAATCGAAAAATCGTCGACGTTCCCCTCCCCTCCGTCTTTAGCCTCTTTTTTCAGAAGTCTTAGCAATTTTCTCATTTTTCCCGTTACACTGGTGAACGGCCATCCCACTAATGGTGATTCCTTTCGTTCACGCCCTCCCCCCAACCCGATCCTTCCGAAATTGATGCCGAGCTAGCAGGTCTCGAAGCGCGAATGTTTGTCCTTCACGTCCCCGCGGTGTGGATGGCGTCGCCTAAAGGCTTATTGTTCTATGAGAAGGCGTTCCACTCAATGATTCATCTTACGTCCCCATGAGGCTGTCATGCTTTCCCCCCCCCGTTCCGTTTTCCGCCCTGACAGACTTCCCTCTCTAGTCAATCTCTCGCAAAAGAGGAACTCGGTCGGGCTCGTCTAATGTAACCAATAACGCTTGCTACTAAGCGTAACTCCTTCCTCGGCCACAAGTGCTATGCCCGTTTCAGGGTTGACGCTCGCCTGTCTCGTGCCCGGGACGTCTTCCCCCCCCCCGGCCCGATCGTATGGGTAGCGACCCTTCTATTCGGAGATCTTACTTCGTCCCCCCCTTTGGTTTTTCACGGCCTCTCTCTTTGTTTTGCGGTTAGGTTTCGCGCAAGTCCCCTCCCTCCCTTTCAAGCGACTCTCTTTACCTTTTTTGTTGTTGAGACCCATGCTTCTTCCCCTTGCGTTTTTTCCTCCTCTGTAGCCACTCCCGTGCATGATAGGCGTTCCCCTGTACCCGGATGTGTTGTCTCTTCCCTCTCCCTTTTACTATTGGTCGCGCCTCCGCCATCCGAGCCTGAGCGGCCCGTTTCGGCCAGTTGCTTCCCCCCCCCCCCCCTTAGAATCTTTTTCCTTGGTGTCCTCTGAACCTCTTCGCCGCCCTTTTGGTTTTTCCCCCGCTTTCGTTGTGATTTCTCGTGCCCGCCTAAGAATGCCCAGTTGACGCTTTTTGTCTCTTATGAGTCTCTTTCGGCCCACAAGTTTTCTAGTCAAGTCGCTTAATGCCTTACCTTCTCTTTCCACCTATTTTACGCTTTTTACTAGAAAGAGACTTCTCACTCAAGAGACAGTTTCTTTCTGCCCCTTACTGACGTCCGTAGCTCGTTTGCGTAGTCCCCCTATCCTCTCTCGCATCGCAGAGAAGTGTTGGTCGTTGTTCAGATCCGACAAAATAGTTCTTCATGTCGTTTCCCATGCTTTTGTCTATCCCCCCCCCCCCTGTGTTTGCGCAGTTCGTCCTTCTGTTACTGGGATCCTCCTCCTGTCTCGGAATCAAGTGTTGGGCGGGGTTTTTTTGGGGGTTTGGGGGGTTTTTTTTTTTTTGTTTTGTGGTGGTGGCCTGTGTCGACTGACAAGCAGCCTCCCTCCTTTCCCGTAGCGCAAAGACCCTGGCCGCCTCGGAACCACTTGGGTTGACGATGTTTCTCCTCTCCTCCCCATTGATTTCAGTTTCGATGCGATGCCGTCAGCCATGATAGCGCTTTAACTTATGCCTTTCGCCTAGGTCGCCTCTACATGCGAGACAATCTTGGACTTCTTTCAGTTCACGGAAGCGGCGTTTCCCTTAACTTGGACCTTATCCGCCACTTTTCCCAGCACCCGCTGCATCAAAGGCTAGAGAGATACCTCTCAGCTTTTATCACACATTTTTTTTTCTCTGCCCTATGCATTGCGCCCGTTCGCGTTTGACTGTGATCGGTATTAGAGAGGAAGGAAGGGGGAAAATTATGATGGTTCCTGGTAGCGTTCGAGTTCGCCCCGTTACCCAACCTACGAACCCCCTTTTTTGAAGATGTTACTACGGCTGCCGACAGAACCTTTAGTAACAAACCTCAAAGTTAAGCGTTCTCCTTCCCTTCCGCAAGTGCGTTTTTTTTCTTTATTATGGGCCTAGCCACCTCGTGGTATTTCTTTCCAGGATTGCGTCCCCGCTCTCCATAAGCAGCCCTTGCAGTTGAGGGAGTCCTTCCCTCCTCCCCTAGAAATACAGCGAGAAGAGCCGGACAACACCTTCCCCCCGCTACACCCCCCTCCCCCAAGATCAGTGTGATGCGATGCGCGCCCGACATTCTAGCATCGATAGGGGTCAAGGAGGTGGCCCGTAAATAGCCTTCCGTCCTTCCCAGGACGACTCCGTCCCCCCCTGCATGTTTCAGCTTCTAGTACGCCGCGCTAATTAGAATCTGTATCGATTACTCCAAAAAGAGAGGCATAAGGGCCGTCGAATTTCAAAGAAATTGGTCAAGTAGACCTGGTAGGGGGTCGAAGAGTCTTTTCTTTCGTTGTACTTTAGATCCTTGCAATTTTATCGTCCCCGAGATTATGTCTCCTCTGGGATTGAGTCCTCCTTTATATCATCTATCCTCCTTTTTGTTTATGAGCCCAAGTCCCTTTTTCCAAAAGGGCCCCCGAAGGCCGAAGAACCTCTCCTGATCGATTGCTCTCAACCTCAAGGGTTACATCCACCCCTCCTGACCCCATCCGTTCGTCTGAAAGAGCTCCATCTTGATGATGACCTTTCCAGATGAGCTTTCTCCCTTGCCGTTTACTTTGGTTGATGATAGCCCGGAAGTTATGATGAGAGAGGGTCTACTAGCAGCTTTTCCAAGCTTGCGATTTCTTTCTCATTGAAGGTTTCGAGACCTTGTTTGGAATGAGCAGGTCCCACCCCTTCCTTTCCTGTCCGGTTTTTTTAAAATTTTGTTGTGGTCCGCTCATTCACCTATTATTGATAGGACAGGGCTGTCGTAATTTAGTGCCACCCGAACAGCGACTTCTGATGTTTTTTTTTCCCTCTTGGTGATTGGTTATTCTCTTTTGGGCCGCCGGTGGTATGTCCCCTGTCCCGCTGACCTGCTTCGGCGTACGCCAAGCCGTTTTAGCCTCTTCTAGAAAGTCGTTCACCTCTTTCCTACCGTCCTGGTGGCTCCTTCCCCATTTCACCCACGGAACCCCTGTTTCCCCTTTCCCTTTTTATGAGTTTACGGACGTCGCCGCTCAAGCACCTTGGTGGTACGTGCTCATCTTCCCCTCCTAGCCCAGCTTGCCGGTGGGCTGGTTTTATGGACCGGTAAGCTATGCCTTCATCCCATCTCCATTTGGCCTTCGCTTGAAGAACATCAACATAGATCTTTTCCCCCCCCCACCCTAGAGTCGCCTGTAGTCATTCCGGGTCGCTCTGAGAACGTCGCTCGACGCGGGCGTCGTCGGCCAGACCCCTTTTGTCGCTTGCTGCTCGGAACATGGATCCTTTCCCTCTTCTATGTCTCCTTCGTTAGACGCCTCAACCGTTCCGAGGCGAATTTTGACTTTCTTTTTTTTTTGCAAGGTTCTGATAATTCATCTCTACTTTTCAGGCGAATAGACGGGTCGCAAGGCTACGTTGAATCGCCCCGCAATCGTCGATGCTGCCACCCGATTTTCTTTTTTTCTCGTTGCGCTTTTAAAAGGAAATGTTCCCGGAAGTGTGTTGTTGTTTTTTCCGAACCCTCACGAACCTGAAAAAGCTCCCCGAGGGAAGGCGCTTTCTGCGTTCAAATATGCGAAGTAGTCCCACCCACGGTGTCCGTCGAGCCTTTAAGCCGCGATTTCTATTCTAAAGCCCCTAACTAGCCACAGCACCTTTTCTGCGGCCCCTCTTTCGAAGAGATTGATTCCTCTCATGTTGCTTGTCCCGGGGCTTGTTACGGAGTTCTTTGTGCGCGGACCTCTGTGAAAGATCGTTACTCCCTCCCATTTAGGCCCTGTCTTTGCTTGTCGCTACTCTGTCATCGCTCGCTCTTCCCCCACCTTCTTCTTCGGAGGAGACCCTCCGCCCCTAGCCGCCCTCCCCGATTTTTTGCTCGCGGTCTCGGTCCCGAGGTACATGGGGTATCCCCTTGAGTTTTTTACTAACCAGAGACTGGCGCCTGATGTTTTTTCGCTAGGCGCCGTCTTGTTTTGATTGAGGCCCTTCAACCAGGTTTTCTGCTCACGGACTCCTATGGTTCCCGCGTGCGGTGTATCGGTTGCGGGACAACTGATCTCTCTTTCCTCCTACTCTCTTGAGAGAGACTGGGGGGGTTCTCTTTCCCCCTGAGGAGAACTTTTTTTTTTCAGAGAACGAGCGAAAACCTTTTAATGTCGGCGTCCTTGCTCCCTGCCGGGAATCCCCCGAATCTCCCTCGAGGAAGTCGTCCTTCTCCCTCGCGGACCCCCCCTTCTGGCTGCTCCTAGCCCCCGACAAGTAGAGAATGAACCTATTAGATCTTAGGAGCGCTGACTTTGTAGGACATTATAGTCTCCCTCCTTTCACTTGACTTTGTTCATCATAGCCCCCGATGACATATCGAGTCTCTAGAGCCCCCCTGCACCTGAGTCGGAGGATGATGACAGTATCGGATCAGAGTCCGGCGAGGAGAGAACAGCCTCCTCCCCTTCTTCGCCAGCCGCAAATGGTCCCTGGCCAGAGACCCTGCGCTCCTATTTCACTGTGATCTCATGTCGTACGAGTACTGTTGGGTATTTAATCCAGTACATCCCAGACTTGTGTAGAGTGTCGTGGAATGACCTGCGCATTACCCACCTCCCGGTCTTGTAGAGTCGTAAAGCCTCTCATGTGCCCCCTTTCGTATTCCGGATAAATTTTGCGTGGGTCCCCTCCAGTAGATCTTAAGAATTGTTTAAGCCAAGGACCAATATTTTATCCCGACTACTCGACAGTGGTGATCAGCCCTTTGTGAATTCAGAAGAATTGTCCCGTCGTTTCCCCCTCGTTCACTTAGGCCCCCTCCCCATGCGCCGGCAGCTTATTCGCCTCGGCCGTCCCTTTTGTTCCTCTAGGCATCGAAGGAAAGACCCATCGCCTGTCAAAGGTCACGCCGGGTGCTGGCTTCGATTTCTGAGCCCTTTGCATATTTCCCGCCGCTAGTCGAGAGCCCTTTTCGAGATTACTGCTGCTTTAGCCTGCTTCAGGGCGCGTAGATTCTCTATCCCTCCCTTGCTTTACTTTTTTCCGCATCAGTGATTCCGAAGCAGTGAGATATTTCCAGTTAGTCCCCCCGTAGCCGATATTTTTAAATTGGTTTCGGAAGCCCCCCTAGCCTGTAAGCACCAGCCTAGCGCCCAGGCTGGATTTCAAACCCCCAGTCTTCATGTGCCCTCCGAGATTCTGGGCCGGTAGTTTCCTTCAGGGAGCTTTTTGCTAGTCGTCACCTTCGCTTGCGGCGACCTGAACGTGCCGGCCTCGTATCAAATAAGTTGCGTGCCCAGCCTCGGTTCCCCCCCACACCAACCAACTTCCACCACTGCTCTACCGGTGCCGAGAGGCTTCTACCTGCCGCCGACATTCTGGTTTTGAGTGGCCGCAGGATATCCACCTTCTAGCCGGAAGTGTGCTCACTTGCGCAACCTCCTCACCTCGCGCTCTTTAATGGTCGTACTACGCTTCATCTTCCTCTTGATACACTAGTAGGATAAACGCCAGCTTCCCCGCATGGCGCTAAAGTGGCAGTCGTCCCCGAGGAGGGCCGGCGTCATGGCGACTGTCTCCTTCCGTTTCGTTGTCTTCCCCTTCCTTTCGCAAATGATTGACCTTTTGCAGCCTTTTTTGTGCATTGTTTTTGCCTCTTTCTATTTTCTTGCCTCCCCCGGTGTGTTGTATCTAAAGACCCTTCGGAACCAAGGCCACCGCGTTCTTGCGCTCACCCTTTCAGGCTCTGTGCGTCGACCGCACAGTGGAAGCTACCCCATGAACCCCTGACATGTCCCCCGAAGTCCCCGATCTGCTACATTTTATTTTGACCCCATGCTCCTCTTCCCCTTGGGCGTTGACATAGGTGTCTTCCCCTCGAATGTCTTGTGATGACGCCGTAAGATTTCGGCCCCTGTTGACACTGTTGACCTTCGTTCCCCCCCTGAGGGCAGGAGAGGTCTGTGCGGTTGATTTGTGACCGTGGGTCCCCCGACCAGTACCCCCGACTTTTGAGAGGTCCCTCAACTGTCGGCGCGCGCACCAGTTCTTTCCTTATAAGTTTCCTTGGCGTGGTTTTTCTGTTGTGTTTGGGGATCAGGCTTCTGGCCGACGGGTTTACCCATAATAATGGATCCTTCGATGATGCGCCCTCTTGGTAGGTTCACGAACCCAGTCAGTGGTGAACCTTTTTTCGGACGAGGTGCCGGGCCTATTTCCCCATCCACAAGCAATGGGGCTCTTTGTTTTTCTCTACCCGGACTTTTCTATAATGTGCATGTACGGGGCCCTTGCTGGTCGGCCTTACCATCCGTCAACAGATTGCCAGTGGTGGAGAGTTTTGTCCCCTCTCCCTTTCAGATCCCTCTAAAGTTGTAACCCTCGCCTTGTGCCTCTGTGAGATCGACCTAACTATACACACCCTTTAAATAAGATTGGAAGTTGGAGTCATCCTTACTCTCGCCTGAACCCTGAATGGGTCGTTAAGCGCCTTTTCTCGTCTCTTTGCACGCCCGTAGCTTACCCTTTTCCCCCTGCCTCCTCAACCCTGATCTGCTAACCTTCCGGCGAAGGCCTACGCCTGGTTTGAACTGGACCCTCCTCCTGACCGGGCCGACTCTCAGTTTCCGGACGTAGCAACTCTTGCGGCATTTTTAGATATTTTGAGAAGTTTTTTTTGCTGAGCCGTGACCCCGTGACGTTTGTTAGATCAAAAGAACACATTGGACCCCCATCGAAACCTTCACCAGTACCCTTTCTTCTATTGGACGCCTCTTCCCTCCCCGCTTCGGTACTTTTCTCCCCACTGCTTTCCCCCCCTCTCCTCTCACGAAGTGTGTCTTTTGGATGACGGGCCCCACAACTCGCCCATTTGCTTGATGCACGCTGCACTTCTGACGTTTTATGGTCCGGCCGTCCCCTTATGAGTGTTTTTTGGGCCCTTTAGTTTCCGTCTGCGTTTCCCTTCTGAAGCATTACAAGTACCCAACACCCCCACAACCATTTTTTTTTTTTTCTTCCTTGATGTAGAACCCTGAGTCCTCTTCTGATCTAACAGACTAGCTCGAGTTCGTTCAACGGGTTACCAAGTCGCTGGACTTATCGACTCATCGCGACCCTCCGTCTAGAGCTTAGAGCAAAGCGGACCCAGACGGGACCCCAAACAGAGTACACTTCGTCTCCGGTTAGGTACGCAAGACTTGCTACGTTGTTCATTCCCGGCGCCCTTCGAGGGTATGTGCGGAATTACAGAGGAGTATCCTTTGATTTTTCCCCCTTCAATGAAATTGCTTTCTTCACGGCGCCGTCTTCCCTCTTGCGTTTCGCGTCCCCCTGCTTTTTTTTCAGTTCCAATTTTCCCGGTTTCCCGCTTTCCTCCTCCTATTTTTCTCAGATCGACAGATACCTTTTGACGGGCTCCCGTGCGCCCTCGCCTCCAACCTCTTCCCTAGATTCATTTTTTCCCCCTTTCTTTGTTGACGAGGCCCGATGATCCTACTCGAGAATAGGATTCCCATTCACCTGATCGCATTTCTTAACTTTAGTCTGGAGCCGTCCCATTCCCTCCTCCAAGTCTTTTTTCCGTTTAGTTCGATCTTGCCTTCTCGACGCATGAGGAGAGACGGAGGGTTCTCTAGAGAAATCACTCCTACTTTGATTAGTCGAGTGCAGAGCCTAGGTTCTGACTGAGGTTGAGCTTTTCTTTAATGACGGCAGCATTTGTCTTGTGGACGGCCCATCAGGTTCCCGCCTTTTCTCAGTCAGACCGCATTCTTATGCCTCTCCCCCCGCTTTCCAGACATTCATTGACCGCGACATGGCGCTTTCGTTAGCCAGTCTCTTCCTCTCTGAGCATATGTATGTCAGACTAGTTTTTTCGTTTGTAGTTTCCCCCAAGGTGTCCCCACACCCTCGTGCTTCTGCGCCAGTCCTCCCTTAGGATTTCTCACCAACCAGAGTTCTGTGCGGCCTCCCCTTTCCTTTTGAAATGATTTCCTTTAGGGCATGGCTCTCTTTTCTCCCCTACTACGTTTTTGACTCCCACGCTATCTAAGAGAAAACGTCTTTCTTTTATCAGCGCGTGACTGCTCTTCGCTGAGTTCCCCTATTTAGAAGTGCGCACGAAGAATTGTTTCCCGCCCGTCCTCTTCCCGTCCCCATCTGAAATGTAGTCCTTTCCATTACTTTCCCTATGCCGACTATTTTCCTTGATTGTCCATCTTAGAACCTCTTAAGTCTCCCCCCATCCTATATCACTGTCAGCAGGGCAGCAGCCTTCTTGGCTCCCTGGACCCTCCAGATTCCCCTGAGTTCGTCGACAAGTTGTCCTGCTCCTCCGTTCTCCTCTTTTCTGCGCTACGTCGATGTTACCGACTGTTTCTTCGTGAGTTTGTCCTCTTGGATCTTTAGTCCATGCTTCACCCTGACTTGTCCCCCCCTCGATGTGACGGCGGTTCGGTGTGTAACGTTCCTCCCAAGCTCAAAAAGTCAGCTGTTCTTCGATTTCTCCTCAGAGCCGAGTAGCCCAAATTCCCCCAGTTTTCCTTGATTCTTCGCTTTCCCTCCAGCCAAACACAGCTAATGTTGACCGGGATTCCTAGGGCATTACCCACCCGGAGGGCAGGCCCGCGGGTCCGGCCCAATCTGAGGCGGACCCCCCCATTGAGTGAGGTTCTTTCAACTTTGCTGTCATTGATGAGCCGCCCCTCGTATACAAATGGCCCCCTACTCTTCTTACACTCACAAACTACCCACAGCCTTCCACAAAGAACTTCTCATTCTCTTATTTTTCTACATGCAGTCTATCCTCGCGTCGTTTCTGATGTCCGACTTTATGTCATTAGCCGGTGAATCGTACCCTTACCTTTCGCCCGGGCCCTTTTATCCCATTTAAGGTCAGAAAACAATTCCAGTCTCAGCTGCGGCCCTTTTCTCTTCTTAGTAGCCCTGCGCGCACGCTCCAGGCCCCTCCTGCGAATACCCCTGTTTTGAAACTCCTTTGCGCCTCTCCGCTCATGGGGAAAGAAGTGTATCTTGGTCACTAGTAGCGTCTTTCGTTTTCCCAGCGAGTTACTTTTTTTTTCCCCGTTTTTTATTTTCTTTTTTCCCTGAGCTTATTTTTAAGGGCCAGCGTCTCGTTTTTTTACTCTATTTTTTCACGGTGCGATTACTGTTAATGAACATCATGGCTCCTTATTCTTTTTTTTTTTTTTTTTCTATCTTTTTTTCAGTCCCCTACGTGGTTTTGTTTAGATACCCGACGTCGGCCCACCGTCACCCTTTCCCCCCGTCTTCCCGCAACTGCGTCCCCCTTTCTGGATTATGCGCGTCCCCGCAGCAAAGGTTACACAGCTTTCCCCGTCGCGACTTCCTGTCGCATGCGGCTCCATATCAACAATGCAAGCACAAATCCTTGCCCCAGGCAACGTAGGACGCATTCTGTTCTTATATCCACTCTCTTTCTCACACTCTTTGGCGAGACTATCTACCCGCGCTTTTCCTATTTTCTCAGGAGTACACTTCATAAGGTGCACGTGAACTTCAGTCGCTCCTCTAATGTTGTTCCCCCTTCGTTGTTATCCTACCAGGTCCTATGATTGGACATTCTTCACACAAATGTGACACTCCCTGCCCCCCAAGACCTCCCTTGACTGTATATTACTTCATGTAGTACTCCGCGGATGTGACGCACCCTGCGGGATCTTTAGTGGGATCTTTTGTTCTTGGTATTCTCTCTCCTGTATACTTCGGGGAAATTGTTTTATGTCTTGCTACGGAGCCTTCGGGACGCCCAGTCTGCACGGCGGAGACACTCGGTTTCTTTCCGTTATTCTGAAAATTTGCGTTTGTCCCTTCACAGTACGACTTGGTGTTTAGCGGCCACTCGGATTTTATAAAAGTCCTCCATCTCGGAGACTGTGTTGGTCCCTGCTCCTCTGCCGCCGCGAACGGTGAGCTTTCAGGGGTAAGAGCGCTGGCCGGTTAACGACTCCTCTTTTAACGGTTGGCGTCTGAGGTGGTGACGGAAGGTAGTAAGATTTTCCTCGCAACCAAGATCCCTGTCCAGCGATTGTTTTTCAAATCGTTGTCGACAGACAATAAAGATCCCCTTCGCTCCCATAAGAGCAAGGGGGTTTACGGTTCCCTTAATTTATGAGACTAATTTGGTGCGCTCTCTACCTTATAACGTCCGAGCTCGATCCGGAGTTCCGTTTTCAGTTTTCGCGCTGATCGCGTTCATGAGGCTCCGGTAACCTCCAACAGTCGCTTCCCATTCTTTAATGCTATTTCTGAATTTCAACTTCGTCATTGATAGATTCCCACCATGAGTCAGCCTTTTTCAAGTCTACCTGCGCAGGACCGTACTCTTCCATCGGTGATTTGTAAGGGCAGTAGCTGTCCGTTGGCGTAAGATCTTTCTAGACTGGTGCAACACGGTTCGGCGTCGGCCCTGTCCCATCCCACGAGGTCGTTCGATGCCCGGCGCTACAAGAGGCGTGTATTTTCTCTTATTTCGCTTTGAACCGGCCCAAGGCGGCGCTTTATGTTCGCGTTCGACAACGCCCCAATTGAGTTCCCTCGACCATCAGCCACAACGTCGTTCCCCCCCCCTTTTCCATGGGATGTTTTTCGAAGCTGTCCCCCTGGTTCGTTTTCGATTTCTAAGTCTCCTCATTTTCCCCCCCCTACAATGGTTTTAACCTTTTCCCGACGCCCGAAGTTTGTGTTTTCTTTGAGCTGACACTTTTGCCACGCGCCACACACTTACTTCTTGACCTCCCGCTGCTTTGTCAGGTTTCTTACGACGCTCTTTTTCTCTCGCCTCGCATGGATCGCCCCAATTTGATGTTGTTAAAGTGGTAGCGGCATGGCGGAAGGAGTCTTCTTCTGCTCCTCTCGTCCTAAGATGATGGAGAAGGGTTGTAAGATTCTCGGCTCCCAGGAACAATTTCCTGTGCATTTTCTTTTCGAGATGCTTTGCCGCAGCCCCGGTACTCCTTTTCTACTCTGTCAGTCATCGAGGCGCTCCAACCTGTCCAAGTCGGCTTCGTTGTCGAGCCTCGCCCTCGCCTGCGACTCCTCATATCTCCCTTCGCAGAATCGGGACCCTTCCTTCCCGATTTCCCCCCCCACCCCTTTCTCTTTGACCGTGACGGGTGGGAACTAGTGCCGGACGCACGGTGGGCGCCCCCAAGGACGCTCTTTTATGTCTGATCGGCGCGACAGTACTTCGATGGAGGAGGAGATCTGGCCCCTGGATCAGTAAAAAAGGTCCTTGACACGGACGATGATCTATTCAGCCCGGTGCGGCGATCAGAGTTTTCCTCGCTCCCCCTTTTTTTCCCCTTCCGCCGGTTGAAAGAGCTCTCTATCTTCTTCACTTCCGCCCTTCTTTTTTTTTTTGAGATTTTCTCTCCCCCGCGTTACCTCCTTTTGCCTAGCTCCCGAGGCGCCGCACCGAGGACAGATCCGTCTTCAGTGTACCAGCCCCCTGGTTGACGCGTCCGAATCCCCCCCTTCGCTCCTATAGCTTTTTTTTTCGGCACTTTTTCAATAGATACGAAGTTTATTCACCGGCTCTCACAGTTTTTGCGTCCCCACCGTCCGGTTTTTTTCAGAAAGCAACTCTTCCCCTCGTGGTGATCATGACTCTCTCGCCGCTCTATTAGGATGGTCCTCGGCGTCTTTTGAGATATCTATACAGCTCTCCGGTGCCCCGTTGAGCGAAGCGATTGCCGTCTCCTGATTCATTCTCTTGGCAACAGCGTTTCTTCCCCTCATTCCTTCATTAATTTTACTTGAAGTACTTTTCGCGCCTTTTCTTCCCCCATGCCCCCCATCTTGCTCTGTCCCGCTAAGGGGCGACATTAAAGAACTATCTCCGCCATTCTCTCCCAGTTCCGCACCAGCACATGGTTTATGCCGATCCCCATCCGTTTAGACATAATGCGCGTCGAGCTGTCATTCCTTTTTCCTAGTTCCTTTTCCCTTTTCGCAGGCGCGTTCGTAAGTACAGGACCCTAATCATATTCTTCTCTGCGTTTCCACCCGGTATGGCCCTCTGCGTCCTTCATACAAAAAGAGGTTCTTGTCAGTCGCTTAGGACCTTCCCTGGATGTGAACGCTCCTGTTTCGATTTTTTCGCAAGTCAGTTGGGTTTTCGCCTCCTAAAGAACCCATGACGTCATATTGAACGTTTCCTACGCGACGAGCACACGACTCTGGGTACCTTTCCTCGCTCACCTTGGGAGGAGAATTTATTTTCCCGCGCGACTCAACTTGCGACCTTGATGCATTGGCCCGTCCCTTCGCCCCTCCCCCTTCAAGACCGACGTCGCTTCACTCTTTCTGAATCGCTCGGGCGTACCGTATTAATGCCCCGGGATTCCACGGACATTCTGAAAGAGTAGAAGAGCAGGGCAAAATGAATCAAGGTCTTGTCGACATATTTTAGCTATAACTCCGAGACTCCCCACGACTCCGTTGCGATACGTTTACGATCCTTCACCCTACCCCCATTCCTGCGCTAGATTTCATAAGTTTCCAGGAGAGTACCGAGATCTGTGTCATTCCGTGATTGAGAGCACAGAGTCCGGTCCCCGACTGTCCCTTTGATCAGTCTTAACCCTTTAAGACCCCCACGCTCGCCTCCTGCACCCGGAAAGCGTCCGGTAAGGTCGACCCGGCGAGTAACCTTGACCCCAACCAACTTCCGCCGGTCTCTTAAGTAAGCACAACAAAGATCGCAACTGGCGAATGAGTGAGCTATCCATCGCAACTATTCGGGACTCCAGAGTTTAGGTCCCTTTTTTCAGCCGACTGCCGCTGTGGCCCCCTTCATGGGCGTACTGCTCACTGCATCAATCAACCGTCGGAAGACTTTTCTCACCACCTCCAAGACCATTAGTTCCACCCCCCCTCCAGTCTGTCGCCCGATGTCCCCTGCTTCTCCGCCGCAAGTAGTCAGGCCATCCTGGCCTTGTGTGTTTTTTGTGCTCCTACAGGTAGGCTTCCTCAACGGACCTGCCGGGACTGGGCCCCGGCAAATTAAGTAGCCAAACTTTGAAGCTCGCGGCCCCCCTTTCTCGTCTTTTACGCCCTTACCTCGCCCCCCCTTTTAGAGTGAATCACAATTTTCGTATCAAAAAGCCCCAGGTTTTATATTAACAGTTTGCAGCGTGCCGTTTTCACTCTCTCGGACGGGGGAAGGGGGTAGCATGAGAAGTTCCCGGTCGAGTAGTTTTCCCCTTTCTCGCATGGCTGATTCTCCAGTCCATTCCTAGGGCCTCCCTTGTTCCTTACGGTGAATTGGCGTTCAG
>Ga0179593_1795064_pt1 | contig 18089 bp, 20 predicted proteins | sample CZODoug2_1_08_16_FD_185931 | JGI IMG/M metagenome (GOLD analysis project Ga0179593, IMG submission 185931) | Vadose zone soil fungal communities from Angelo Coast Range Reserve, California, USA - CZODoug2_1_08_16fungal (PacBio error correction) | ecosystem: Environmental > Terrestrial > Soil >... | reverse complement strand
CGACGTAAGCCTTTTTTTTCGCGCCGCCAGCGAAACAGGCCGGCCATCTTTTCGCTTTGCAACGCTCGGGTTTCCCCACTGGGATGTGAGCGGCAAATTCAATGTCGGGCAAACTCTTTTCTTTTTCCCGCCAGAGCGGAGGGGTATTCGGTTCCCTTCTTTTCCTCACCTCGATTCCACCCCAAATATGAGAAATGGCCAGGGTTTTTTTTCTTCCTTCAGTGATAACAGCGTATGCCAGGCGTTTTCCCCCCCCCCTCCCCCGGTACGCCCCTCTCCCCTCTTCTCAATTCTTCAATTAATCGCCTCTTTTTTTCCCCCTGCCCGCCAGAAGAAGGCGTTTTTTTTTTTCCCCTCGTTGCCTGCCCGTACCAAGTCCTTTTTTTTTTCCCTCTTCATACTTCTTTCCCAGAAACGGGAGGTATTTTCACCGTGGTAAGAATTATTTTTCCCCTCGCTCGTCGAACGAGCCGGCAACTTTTTCTCCCATTTTTTCTATCGTTCCACCCCCCCCCGTCCACCGTGCCGCCGAAGGATGCTCTTCGCGTTGCGATCGCGCTTGCCCTTTCCCCCCTTTGCCCGGCAAGGGAAAGGCCCCCTGCGTTTGAGTTCTTTTTCGATGGACACGATTGGTTAGGCGATGTCCCTTGACCTCGACCATGTCCAGCAACGCCAGCAGGCACCTTTCCGCCCACTATCCCTTGCGAGCAGTTCCGCGACCTTTTTTTTCACAACACATCCGCCGCCTCCCCTCCAAGATGTTAGACGACCCTGCCACGTCCCTTTTTTTCCCCCCCCTGAGATCCGAGAAAAGGGGCACCGCGATCTTTTCCAGAAAGACCAACGCCCTCTTTTTCCCTCGCGAGAGCCACCGCTGCTCGACCCCCCCCCCCTTTTCCTTTTCGAAATTGTCCCTTCTCGACGCGGCGCGACGCATCCTTCTCGAGAGAGAGGGCAGCCCCCCTCCGATCTAGCTTGCAGGACATTTTTTTGCCCCCTTACCCCTTGGCCCCAGCTCTCGCCTTGCGAGAGTCCTTTTTTTTCTTCTCCCTGATCTCGACGCGCTGGCCACCGTGGCTTTTTTTTTTCCTTCTTCTCCAAACGTGGCCCGCGCACCTTTTTTCTGCTTGGTGCTACGCCCTCGATTTCCTCCCTTACCAGCCGTGGACCCGATTCTCCTGTAGTACCAGTTACGGAGGACGCTTCCGGTGCCGATCTCGAAAAACATCTCACCCTCCCAGCTGAATTCCCCCTCTCAGAGAGGATGTCAAAGATCGGCCGCCGCCCCTGGAAAGCGCGCGAATCCCTTTTTCCCGTTCGGTAGTGGACACGCACTTCCTGCTCCTCAGCCTGGCACAGCAGCGCCCTTCTCGGGCCGAGTACTCTAGAAACACTTCCTTTTTTGGTGTTGAGAGAGGATGCGGTTTTCCCGAGTTCTTTTTGATGTGCTGGAGTTTTTTTCCGGAGAATATATCTTTTCTTTTTCCTCTGGACGCACGACGTGCTTTTTTTTTTTCGTTCGCCCCGGACTTTTCTTCCTTCTTTAGCGAACCTTCTTTTTTTGGAAATACCGATAGGGCGAGTTTCCTCTTTGTCGACGCGGGGTTTCCCCTTCGTGTCTCATTCTTTTTGATAGGAAAGCTCTCCGCACGCCGAAGTGGACGCTTTCTCCTTCCCGGCAGTGGACCGACCCCCCTTTTCTTTCCCCCCGCTCCCTAGGAAAAAATTTCTTCTTCGAGGGCTTCTCCCGGATGCGAACCTTTCCACTTTTTTCGGTTTCCCCCCCTGACCAAGGCAGGGCAACGGTTTCCTTTCCTCGCGTCGAGATCATTTTTCTCACGGCGAGAGCTTGGTTTTCGCGTTTGTTTCCCCGTTATGTCGAAAGGCGAGAGAGGTTTCCTTTTATGCGATTTCCTCACCTCTTCTTCGGTGGTCTTGATGGCGAAGACAGCTTCCCCCCCCACTGGCCCCGTTAATTCTCCCCTTTTCTCTAGATGAGGGGCGAGGTTCCCTTTTTTCTTTTCGTCCGTTCTTTTCCTTTTCTCGCAAAGGGGTCGAGAGCTCCCCTTTCTCTCGCCAAGACAGAGCTCTCCTTGCTTTCTTCCCGTTCCTGCGGTCGAAACATCTTGCTCTTCTTTCGGAGGTGTTGTAGGAGTGCTAGCTCTTTCTCTCGAATGGACTTTTTGTCTATCCCGCCCGGTGCAGCTGGATGCTTTTTTTTTTTCCGATTTCCCCCCCCCGGTTTTTTTCCCCTTTTCCAAGACGGCCAGAACCCTCTTCTCCTCCGGTTGTCGTGCCGACCGCACGTGACCTCGGGAGCGGAATTGTGGTTGACTCCCTTTCTTCTTCCTCCGGAACTGTCGAACGGGGACGTGGTTGTTTTCCTTTCCTCTCTCAACGAACAGGTCGATTCTCTGATCGTCGACGAGCGATACCTCTACCCTCTTCTTCTCGGTTTCCCCACGGTTACTTCGCGCGCGGAACTGATCTCCCCCACGGTTCCGTTGAACAGGACGTTTTACTTGGCCCGTTCCTTCGGCGGGCGACCTTTTCCCCGATGAAGGACGGCCTGAGTCTTTTTTTTTCCCCCGGTTGGGATCAATGGCAACTCTCCGTCATCTCTTCTGACGCGGTTATAAATGATTCTTCCCCCATGGCAAGTTTTTCTCCCAGTTCGATATCGGTTCCTGCTTCCATCTGTTCTTCACGATGGCCCGCGAATACGCCCCCTTTTCACCATCAGCCCCTTTCCTTTTGCCGCGCACAGACAGGGGGGGACTTTTTTTCCTGTTTTCCCTTCTTTTTTGACCTGCTTTCTGCGCGACACCCCACCGGCAGCTCCGCTTTTTTTCTCTCTTCCTCCTCCTCATTGGTGTTTTTCCTCCGTAGACCGAACGGGTCTGAGACCGGCCGTTGTTTTTTCAGTTCTCCGACCTTCTCCCTTCCCCCGGGAAGAGGTCACTGGCTGTGCGCCTTTTTGCAACGCATGGCGACTGCTGATGTTTCTCGGCCATCGTGCCGGCCCATTCCCCTTCTGCTCCCCCGGCACTGCCCCCAAATATGCTTGCCTTTTTCCTTCATTTCCTTTCCACAGCCTGCAGTTTCTGCGATACAGGTCCGCAACCTTTCCCCTTTTCTTCGAAACGACAGGCGGCTCCTTCCTCCGGTGTGGTTCGCAGGTCCTGCCCCCTCCTTTCTTCTCCTTTTACACTCCGTTTTCCCCCGTAAGGGTCAAAGGAACCGTTTTCCCTTCCACGTGTGCCGCGGTTGCGTAACGTTGGTGTTTTTTCCCCCCGGCTCAGTTCCCCCTGCCGAGAATCGGTGTCGGCTCCCTTTTCTCTCGTCCACCAACTTCCACCGTGCCGCCGACGGATTTTTTTTTCCTTGCTCTTGCCTCCCCCACAATTCACGATTGCCGGGCCCCTTTTCTTTCGTCGGAACGAAAACCCGGTTTCTTCCCTGCCGCTGGACAGAGCCGACACCGCTACTCCATCTCTGAACCTTCTGTCCCCTTCCGACCAAACGAATGTTTTCCGCAGTTAAGCGACCACTGCTCTTTTTTCCCCCCTCCGCAGCGCCGCGACCGGGATCCTCTCCCCTTCCTCCCCCGAGTCCCGATTTACCGCATATTGGTCGTGAAGAGATCCTTTTCTTCCCCCGATATAGACACTTTGCGCGCCTTTTTGAGAAAACGGGAACAGCCGCCTTTCCTCCTTGAGAGCCCCGCCCTTTGAGAACGGGCCAGTTGTTTTTTGCGGGGGTTCTTTCTCGGACCCGCTGGCGCGCCTTTCCTTTTTCTTTTTTTTTTTTCCGAGGCAGCGAGAAACATCCGAACGGGGAAAGCTGCGCTTCGTCGCAAGGGGTGAGCGCACCTCTTTTTCTTTAGATCCCTTTTTCCCTGCAAGAGAAAACGTGCTGCTCTTCTTCCCTGAAAGAGGCCGCTTTTTCCCGCGCACGGTCGTTCTTTCCTCTGGTGATAAGAATAGAAGATCTTTCCCTGTGGAATACGTGCGGACCCTTTCTGCCGAGAGTTTGTAGGTCCCCCTTTCGGTCCGCTCCCTTCAGTTAATCGGTGCCGTCCTCCTTTTGATTAGTGATAAACGACTTTTTCCACAGCGGGAGGTGGCCTTTTTTCTTTTCCCCCCCCTGGCCCCTTTCTTTTTACAAATAGGGAAATCCTTTGCGAAAGACCGCCTTTCAGTGGAAACCGCAACGCCTTTCTTCGTTTTCCCTCCCTTATACCTCTCGGCAAAGGAAGTTCCCTAATCCGACGCGCCTCCCCTTTCCCAACCGCATCTCTCCTCTTTTTCTATCTTCTTTGTTTTTCAGTGGCGAGGAGGAATGCTTTTTTTTTCCGGTGCCCTCCCTTTCTCGTTTCTTTCTCTCACGTTCTGGAAGAACGCCTTGTCCACCCCTTGGCGAGGGCGTTTTCTTCTTTTTTTTTCGAGCTTGCAAGGTTTTTTGTTTTTCCTTTCCGAGCTTGGAAATTAAGTCTTTCCCCCCCCCCCAGCTTTCCGGAGGGTGTTTCCTTTTCCTTGTTGTTAGAGATCCCCTCCTTCCCCCCCGCACTTGAAACTTCTCTCGAGTAAAGCAGAACGGGTACTCTTCCCGAAAAAATAGATTCTCCCCCATTCCTCTCCTCTTCAAAACCGCGAGGGTTCTTGGGCTTTCCCAAGCGAAACGGATGCCGACCCTTGGTCTTTTGTCTCTCTCCGTCCCTTCCGACAAAGGCAGCAAACGGGTTCTTTTTTTTTTCATCAGTGATCTCGCAGATTATCCCCCTTTTTTTTTTTTTTTTTTGTTATCGCAAGGAGAGACCCTTTTCAGGGTAGAGAGCGTCCCTGTCGCAAGCGAGACGCCCCTTTTCCTCTAGTCTTTTCTTGAGACGCCAGCGGTCGAGACTGGTGATCGCGCAACTTTCTCTCTTGCTCTCGCTGCGGGGAGAGGTTTCTCTTCTTCTTTTCCCCTTTTTTTGAGTTTGTGTCTCCCTCCAAGGTTCGAGAGCGTTTTTTCTCTAGCAAGACAAGAGAGGTGTCCTCCCTCTTCGGTGCTTCGTAGAGTGTCTCTTTCCCTGGACCTGTTGGTTCCTTAGGAGGTGTTGTCCGGCGTTGTGCGAAGTGTTTTTTTCCCCCTGAACATGCGGTGGGCGATCCCTCTTCTAGTTTTTTTTCTGTCGGTACGGTAGACGTTTTCCCCCGAGCCGAAACACGCGGTTTTCCCCTTCTCCCGCGGTTGTGTGGGGTTTTCCCCCCGTGCCCTTCCTGAATTGTGGTTGACTCGACCGCCTTTCTTCGGCACTTATCAGTCGGCGGTCCTCGTGGTTTTTTGTCACGAGATACGAACTTTTTTTCCGTTATCCTTCCATTCCCCCCGGTGATGCGGCCCCCCCTCCCCCCGGTGCGGGACGCGCTTTCCCTTTTTCGTCACGGTAGCCAACGGTTTCCCTTTTTTCCTTCTGCCACTGGCGGGCGCGATACGAGGCTTTCTTTCGACCGCAACTTCCTCCTGCTGAGCCCCTGGCTTTTTTGCTCCCCTTTTTCCCCTTTCGGTTTCTAGCACCCGCCTGGGGTATTCACTGACTGACGCCCCGAGAAAAACTGGCCCTTTTTTTTGTCGCCCTTCTCTTTGTGATAGAGATGACGAGTTTTTTCCCGATGGACAGAAGAACGCCCCTCCCTCGCCATGGCGTTGAACGACCCTTTTTTTGACCCTTTTTCCCTAGCTTTTGCGGTGTTTCCATGGGGAACGATTCGACCCTTCTTTCTTGTTGGGCGAAACTTTTTTCTGCTCAGCCGTTGCGGGCTACGGCGATCTCTTTTTTTTTTTTTTACTCTTCTACGCCTTGCTCTTTTTTCCAAGTGGGGTCGCGCCTCTTCCGGCGAATCGGTCCGCCAGGGCCCTCTTAGCCGGTCACTGGCTGTGCGCGGCCCTTTTACTGTCTTTTCTTATGTCCCTTTTTCCAGGCCGTCAGCTCGTTTTTCTACCGAGATAGAACTTCGCCAATCTTCCCTCTTTCGGCGTCAGTCAGTGATACCTTTTTTTTTCGCCTTTTCCGTCCGTTCCTTTTTCTTCGAAAGCAGGAGGATAAGCGTCTTTTGGTCGCCAGGTCGGCCCTCTTTCTCGCGCCGCAACGTCATAGTTGCCTTCCCCCCTTTGGTGTCCTTTTTCCCCGAACTTTCGCGTCCAGCAAAGGGAGGTACTTTTTTTTTTTCCCCAGTGGTAAGAATCTCCAGCGGCAGTTCGTCTTTTTTTCTTCTTGTCAGGGACTCGAACAGGTTCGTGATCTCTTCCCCACCCCCCCCCCTCTCCCTACTGCTTTTTTCGACGTGGAGATACCGCTATCTGCCCCCGTGACCGGCAAGGAAAGCGGCCTTGCGGGTCGGACACGACACCCTTTTCCCCCTCCTTTTTCTCCCGATGCCTAGCTCCCCTCCCGACATCGTCCAGCAACTCTTTCTGGTGAAGAAAACACCCTTCCCCCCCCGCATGTTCTTGTCCGCTCTTCCATCTCTCCCGGTCCCACATTCCTCCCGGGATCCATGCGGATCACCGCCCTTCCCCACTCGAACGAGAGAAAAGCCTCCCTCCCCCGCTCTTTCTTAACAGTGCTCTTTCCCCGCTCTCGACCTTTGCGCGCCCTCTCTGCCTTGAAAGAGACCTCTTCTCACAGCATCTCGACCCCCTCTCTCCCCCCTCCCTTTCCTCGAGCACCGACTCTCGACCGCTGTGCTCTACCACCCTTCCTAGAGAAAAGCGGAGGCCCTTCCGTCCTTGTATCTCTCCCCCGATCTGACACCTTTTTAGAGAACAGATATCTTTTCATGGGGATAGAGAGAGAGTCGTCCCTTTTCTTCGCCCCCCATCTGCGTCGGATTGCCGTCCCTCCTACAACGTGGCACGCGCCACAGGTTTCTTTCCCTTTACCGCCCTCGACGATCTTCTTTTTTTCTTCCTGGACCCTTATAGTGGCAGCGAGTTCTTCTTTTCCCCGTCGGCGGTAAGCGTCCCCCCTTCCGGTGCCGATATCTTTCTTCTTCCGACCTGGCCCCTTCGACACAGCGGGCTTTGCGACTGGCACTACTCTTCTGTAAAAGCATAGTCCCACCTTTAACCTCCCTCTCGAGCATACGGGTCCCGCAAGTTAGGTAGTGGACACCCCTTTCCTCCCATTGAAGGCGTGCGACACTTTCCTCTCTTCCCGTGCGCCCCCCCCCGCGACTACGGACAGCCTCCCCCAAACGAATTATAACTTCTTTTGTTGTGAGAGAGCTTTTTTTTTCGTCTTATTTCTTTCGGATGCTGGACGCCCCTTGAGTGACGGAGCATTTCTCTCCCTCCCTTCAATGTTTTCTTTGTGTTCAACTTTTTGGCGTTGACAAGGGCGCGATTTCAAGTTTCCCAGTCTGTGGCTGTTTTCTCTTGGAAATACGCTAGGCGATTCCCCTGTGTGCCGGGCTCTCAATCCCACGATGTTGTTCGAGATTTCTTCCGTCCCCCCTCCCTCATTTTCTGGGAGTGTGTTTTTTTTCCCTCCTACAAAACTCGAGGCCCCTTCTCTTTCCCGCAAGTAGGCCACCCTTGTTTTCCCCTCTTTTTTGTCTGACCGGAGGCCGAACGAACCGTGCTTTTCTTTCCAGCGGTCGACGCGGGCCTTTTTCCTCCAAAGCCACGGGCTTTTCGTCTCATTTTTCCCCCCCCCTTTTCTCTAGCAAGGCTTTTTTTCGCAAGGGTAGAGAGCTTTTTTCGCTGTCCCCGTTTCTGTCGCCCTTCTTCTCGCTCTTTTCGCTTCTCTCTTTCTGGGAGGGGGTCTTGCTTTTTCCTGAGCGGTGAATCGCTCTTTCCGGGGGAGCGGTGCTCTCGCTTTTTTTTTTTTGCTCTCTTTGGTCCTTTTTTTTTTACCCTTTTTTTCTCGCAAGGCTCGAGTGCTTGCGCGGCAATCCTCCTCGGGTGCCACTGTCTCTAGCAAGCCCCCTCTTTTCTTCCCTTGAACCAACTATCCTCCTCGTTAGAGTTCTTTAGTACGAAAATAGCTTTCCCCGGGCGCGACGATCGGTGTTGGACGGCTTCTCGCAGAAGGTGGTCGCTTTCTTCCAAGAAAATGATTTGTTTTCCCTTCTATGATGGGCTTTATTAGTCTTTTCCTTCTTTATGTAAAGAGTTTTTTGCCCCCCCTCCCCCCCCGTCGGTTGTCGTGAAGAGAATTCCTTTCCTTGCCGCGGAAAACTTGAATCCCTCCTCTTTTCTCCACGGCGCTTCCCCGTCGGCCGGCACGGGTGCTTTTTTTTCCTATCCGTTGGTGACGAGATCACGAATCTCTCTTCTCGTTCGACGAGCAGATTACCAGACCCCCCTTTATTTCCAAAAACCCCAATTCCCTCAAGGTGCGGGGCCTCCCGTTATTCGTAAAGGTAAGCCATTCTGGTAGTTCCTTTTCCCTTTTTTCCTTCTTCCTCCCCTTCTCTGGCGGCCGACGTTCTTTTAAGGAAGGACTGAGCTTTTTTCTCCCAGGTTGGGACAATGGCCCCCTTTTATCTGGTCAGACCCCCCCTCGGTATACAATGACTGACTCCCCCCCTGGCAAGGGCAGCAGTCCTTCTCTTCTCGGTTCGCAGATGGTTTACCCCTTCACCTCTTTCCCCCTCCTTTCGAACCCCCTTTTTCGCACGAAATGGTTTCCTTTTCTTGGTGTTTTTCCCTGGAGGGCCGATTCGCCTTTCCTTCGCGACCCCACGCATGCTTCTTTTCTTTCTTTTTCTAAGTTTTGGTGCCTCACGGGTCGAGACTGCAGGTGGGGGTTCTCTCTTTCTCAGGTAGAATCGGTCGCAAGGGCCAGCAACTTTTTTCCCTGGCTGTGCGGGCATTACCATTTTTTTTTTCGCCTTCTTTTCGTATTTGCTTGCACACCTTCTCTCGATAAACATCTGCGAAACTATCTTTCCCTGGACAGGGTTTCGCGGTCTTCTCCTTTCTGCCAGGCGGGTGCCTATGCGTTTCTGTTTCCCCCCTGCAAAGTTTTCCTTCCGGCCTTATCGACTCCTGTTTTTTTTTTTCCCCCGCCAGAGAAGCGAATCCCCTTTTTTCCCGTCATAGTTGCATGCCCCTTCCCTTTTTTTTACGACCACGGCTCCTCGCGCGGCCCGCCACTTGGTGTTTGAGCACCTTTCCTATCCGGAGCAGTTCTTCTTTCTCCTCCTCTTGTCTCATCGTTGATATCGTCCCCCCCCCCCCCCAAGTCACACCGTGCCGCCTTTTTTTTCCGCCGTGGAGATCCCGCGCTCTCCTTCTCTTCCCCCTTTTCGAACCCTAGGTTTTCACGACAACGCGGGCTACGTTTTTTTTCGTTTTTCTGACCGCTACCCCGTCCGCCAGCAGACAGGCGCCCCTTTTTCCCCCGTATTAGACACAAAGCATGTCTCTAACCCCCCTATCCCCCCTCCTTCCACCCTGCGTTTTTTTTTTCTCCATGAGGATCACCGCACTTTTTCCCTCGAAAGAGAGCACCTCCCTTTTCGCACCAGATCTTGGTATTGCGAGAGAACCTTCTCGGCTCCCTCTAGTGACCCTTCACCGCAGAGACTTGAGAGAAAAACTTCTGCTAGAACTATCCTCCCCTCCCTTCTACACCCTGCGAGAGAACTTTTCTCAACTTCTTTTTCTTCTCTGGCCGCTGACCTTTTCTAAGAGGGGAAGAAGACGCTCTCCTCGACTTTGAGAAAGAAAGGGTCCCCTTTCTCCACCCCTCTCTTCCATTTCATCCCCCCTCACGATATAGAATGAGAGAGAATTTCTTCAATGATATAGGAAGCGCTGGACTTCCTTTCAGTGTAGGATTGCCTCTTTCCCCCCGCCCCCGACCGCTCTTCCGTTAATAAGGTTAGATTCCCGGACGTGAACAACGGCCGTTTGCATACTTGCTCCGACGAGTGGACGCGAGTTTCGTACACGTAGGCAGGTACGCGTCCCTCCCTTTTCCCCTTTCCTATTTTTCGCCTCTTGGATTAGTGATCCCCTCTTTCCCCCGCCGGCGAAACGCGGTCTTTCCTGGCAATAGCCGAGCGTTCTTTTCTCCCACTCAAGGGAAAGCTTTTAGAACGCCGCCTTTTTCTTTGAAAAAGACACCGTTCCCTTTCCGTTTTCCCCTTCTTCCGCCGTATTTCTTTCACTTCAGCAGAGAGTAAAGAATCACTTCCCTCTCGAAAAAAAGAATATATTATTTTCTCGCCCTTCTATATAGGTTGTCGATCCTCTTCTTATTCCCTTACTTTGCTCTATTCGGAGAACGGCCCCCTATAGTGGAGAAGTGCTCTCCCTTTTCTTGAAGAAAGAGGTTTTCCCACCCAACGATTCGAGGGAGTTAACCCTCGATGAGTCTGCTTCCCCCTTTTCTACCGAGCTTGGACATTCCTTCGAGTTGAAAAGTTCCCCTCTCTGTGTTTCCCTTCGTGGATCACGAATCCACGCGTTTTTTTTTAGGAAATGCCGCAAGCCTCCTCCTCTACAGACCGAAACTTTCGTCTCCCTTCGCCCCCACACTTTTGGCCACGGCGAGGTCCGCACGTCTTTTTCTGACGTCGACCTCCCCCAGGATGCCGAAACGTCCTTCTCCCCCCTTTATGTTCTTTTCCCCGCTGACGAAATCCGACCACCCTCCCTTTTTTCGCGGGGAGGCCAGTCCTTGCTCTCGCAGCTCCCCCCCTCGTTCCCCCCCTGCGTTTCTGAGCGGTTTTTTTTTTTGTCTCAAGGAGAGAACGGTGCTCTTCCTTTCCTCGCAAGCGGAGGGAGTGGTCTTTTTGAGTGCTCCCCCCCCCGTTATCTGCCAGGGTGAGAGCCTTTCTTGGTTCGAGACGGTGCCCCTGCAAGGATGGTCTTTTCTTTTTTGCGCCAAAGGGTGAGAGCGGGCTCTTTTTGCAATGTTCTCTTTTTTTTTCACCTTTGCACAAAGGACCTCTTTTCTTAGTTCAAATTTTTTCCTTCTCCCGGGAGCGGCGCGCTTCTCCGGTGGTCGCGGATGCGCTGGTGGGGCGGATTTTGCCTCCCCTCTGGCTGTGGAGTTGCTGGACGTCTCAGCGGTGTCGGCTTCTCCCCTCGGGTACATTGAACGGCGGCCCTTCTCTTTCTTTTTGCCTCCGCCACTTTTCACGGAAGTGTGGTTGGACTCGACTACTCCCGGCACTCTCCCCCCCTGCTCGGCACCCCCGGCACCCTTTTTCGTGCCCGTTGTTGGGATTCGTCGCCGACCCCGCTCGAAGAGATACCTCGAACTTTTTTTCTGCCCTGCTTCCCCAAAAAAACTTTTTTTGAAAGAGCCCCCCCTTTATGAAAGTGTTAGTAACTTTCTTCCCTTCTGATTCTCCCTCTGAAGTTTTTTCCTTCCCGAGGGACGCAATATTATGGCGGGCCCTCCCTTTCGTCTCTTTCCTTTTTCCAGTTTTCAGAACGGGTTGGGTCAATGGCCCCCTGGACAGGATAGGAAGGCATCTCCTTTCCCCCCCGTTATATCAATTCTTCTTCCCTTGGCCTTTTCTCAAGATTCGATCCGGTTCTCATTTTTTTTCCGGGACGGCAGATGGCCCGCGCCTTTCCCCCCTCGCAGTAGACATGGCGTTGCACTCTCCCCCGCCCTTTCCTTTTCGTTAGTTGCTCGGGACCGATTCGACCTGCTGGCCGCCTTCCCGGCAGATCAGAACCTTGGCTACCTTCCTTTGTTGTGAGAGGAGATCGACGTCTCCTTTTTTTTTTGGTGTTCTCCCTCAGCGCCTCCCGGCCGCCCGGGCAAGAACGCGCCGTCCTCTTTGCGCGGAAAGTAAAGTGTTTTTTTCTTGTTCGAAAGGCGGAGGTTTTTTTTGCCTTTCCTCTAAACAACCTCTCTCTAACTCGACAAATCTTTTTCGAGGTAGGAGGTCCCTCTCGAGGGTGGATATGCTCTCCCCTGTTTCCCCTTGAGCCTCCTCGAACGCCAGGCGGCTAATTCTCTCCGGTCCCTCAGAGAAGGAGGCATCATCTTCTTCGTGTTCTTCCCCCCACTTTCAGCCTCTTTCCCGTGACGAAATACGCATCCTTTTCTGGAGGTACCGTTGGTGCGTGGTAAGAATTCTCCTTTTTCGACCTCTCCCTCTCATTTTGTCCTGCGCTTCTTTCGTCAACAAACGGCGATTCCTCCTTTTTCGCCGACGGATGCCGCAAGTTCTTTTCCATTCCGCGATCTGCGTTCGGTCTTTTTTTTTTTTTACCGCGGGCTCTTCCCCCTTTTTTTCCCACAATCTTCTGTACCGCGTGGTTCGGCCGCTGGCCATTTTCCTCGACATCAGTACAGGCCCCCCTTTCTGGGGAAGGGAACAACCCCTCTTTTTCCTCTGCCGTTTTCTTCCTGAGCACCCGCGACAAACCTTTTTATCCATGAGACACCGCAGATTTTCCTCTACTGAACAGCTCTAGATCAATTTGGGCACCTTCCCTATTTCCCCAGGTGCTCTCCCTATAGAACCTTTGCTCCCTCCCCGCACTAGACTTGAGGAACCCCTCTCAAAGATCTAGAACCCTACGCCCCTTTCTCTCTCGCCCCCTTTTCGACGGTTTTTCGCACGCTCTCGGACCGATTTCTAACCCAGCCCTCCGGCTTTTTTTCCCGACAGCGCGAGCCCTTCCTGGCCCCGGCGTTTTCTCTCGACCCCTTGCGCCTTGTGAGAGCACCGCCTCTTTTTTTCTTGCGAGGCACTGATCTAGTCCCCCAGTCTCACTTCCCTTGAACACCCCAAAGACTCCTTCTTGAAGTAAGAGTAGCCCTTGGACCCCTCTCCCCCTTCGTAGCGCTTCTTTTGTGCTAAGAAATAGACGATGTGCTCTGGGTGGCCTTTGGACAAGGAGAGTGGCCGCTCTTTTCTTTTCCTTGTTCGTCTCGGCGTGCGGCAGTTCCTCTTTTCCCTCAAAAACCCATAAACGGAGGTACCCTCTTTCTTTTTCCCGGCACTAGCCGAGCGGATTCCCCTTCTGCAACAAACTGGGCCCCCCTCTGAGAATACTTTTCCCCTGCTCCCTTTCGGTATTGGACTTTTCAAGCAAATTGAAGGGAGTTTTTCACGAGATAATGCGCAGGAAACTCCCCTAGAGAATAGGCAGATAATCCTCTCCCCTTCGTCCCCTTTTTTTGATGCTCCCTTATTAGTAAGAGGCAGAGGCTCTTTTCTTTTCCCCCTCGGATGAAGGTTCTCTCAGTATCTAGTGTGATTATTTCTGTTTCTTCGCGCTTCCCCCCACTCCGAAAGGGCGGGGCGTTTCTTGCACCTGCTTTACCGTGAGGTGGTGTTTTCTTCGGTCCCTCTCTCCATCCTTCTTTTTTTTTTTTCCAGTCGACCACCGCCCGCTTGTTGTGGATCACGAATACCCTTTCTCTCTCGGAAACGTCACCTCCTTTTCACGTTTCCCGCCGCCGAACGGGTCTTTTACGACAAACTCGCGCCCCTTCTGTCCGCACCGTACCTTGTTGTTTTTCTAGTCGAAAAAGCGACCCCCCCCGTGAGAAGGCAACTTTTTTTTTCCTCTGGGAATCCATTCAAGGGTTTAGCGGTTTTGAGATCAAGTGCTCTCCCCCTTCGAGAGAGGTGCTCCCTTTATATTCTTTATCTGGACCTTTCCGCAAGGAGAGAGACTGTGATAGAGAGGATTGCCCCCCTTTCCTCTTCTGGAGGTGTAATTGATGTCTTTTTCTCTCCCCGATTTTCTCCACTGGCCAAGATTCTCTCGCAGGTTTCGCTTTCTGGGCGAGGGGTCGAGAGAGGTTTTTCCCTTTTTTCTAGAAAGGAGATTTCTGCCCCTTTTTCGCTTCTTTTTTTTTGACACTGTTCTCTTTTTCCCCTACCTCCTTTGCACAAATTCCCCTCTTTGGACGTTGCAGGGCGTCGAACCCCCTGGTTTTTCTCTTGATGGTTTTTTTTTTCTTGGTCGCGGAAAACTGCGCTAAGAAAATGAGGTGGGGCGCTCCCCGGTGTTGTCAATTAAAGCCTCTTTTTCTTTTCCTTTCTTTCGCTTTTCCGGGTCGGCTTCTCCCCCCCTCGGGTAAATAGAAAGGCGAGTTCCTTTGTCGTTGAAGACTTCCTTTTTCCTTCGTCTTGTTTCTTCCCTAAAGAAGAGCGAGGATCGCCCTTTTCCCCTGGGACGGAATAAGTCCTTCCTTTTAATTCCTTCAATCGCAGTTGGTGGGTTCCCCTGAAAATGGTCGAGTCGACGACACCCCCTTTCTCCCTATACATAGAAATGAAGCAGGAGTTTTTTTTCCACCCCCAACGGTTTTTACTCGCGAGGAAAACTGATGACGTATTTCTTCTTTCCCGTTAAAAGGACTTTTTTTCCCTTTCAGGGGGCAAAGAGTTACCTTTCCCGATACGAGGATGAAGAATTCCTACCCCTTTTTCGTTCCTCTGAAGGCCGTCTCACTGAGACGCCCCCTAACGTTGCGATAATGTCTTTTTTATCTCCCTTTCATCTAATTTTCTCCCCCGGATTCAATGACTGACTTCCCCCCTTCCCTGGCAGGCCTTCTTTCGATATAGGTTAGCAGATGGTGATCCTTTTCCTTCCCCTTCCCGCGATTTTTCGCTTGGGAACCATCATCATTTCTTTCTCCTTTTTTTTCCGAGAAAGAAAGTGCCGGCTGCCCTTTTTTCGGCCCCTTTTTCTTTTTTCCGATTTGATGTTTTCTGTTCGGAGAAGCTCCCTTCCTTCGGGTAAGGAGATATATAATTTCCTTCTTCCTCCTCTCCCGTAGCCCGAACGGTCTGATTCCACCTTCCCTTGCAGTTCACTCTCTCCCGCGCCGGCACGCTCCCGGCATCCCCCCTTGCAATTCAATGGAGTGCAAAGCCATTTCTTTTTTCTCTCGGAGGGCGTATTCGAGGGCCATCTTTTTTTCTCTTCACCCTTTCCCACCTAGATCCCTTTCTGAATGGCAAGGGGTTCGCCCCCTCCCTTTTTCCCCTTATACCGAGTCTGAAAGCGTTGGCTTTTTTCCTCCGGTTTGGCAATTGAGCCCACTTGCCCTGCATTTTTTCCCTCTCCTCGGTGTGGTTCGTTCTCCCGGCGCATCCTTTTTTTCTCCCGTTGCCTGCCCGTAACAAGTCCGGGTCACCTTTTTTTTTTTTCCATCCTTCCTCCTTTCCTCCCGATTCCTTGAGGTACCGTGGGTGTTTTCCCTAATTACGGAGGCAGTCGAGGTATCTCTTTTTTTCCCCTTGTCTGCGACTAGAAAAGGTTCGTGCTTCCCCCCTCCACTTCCTTTTGATGCCGCCATCTTCTTTGCACCGACGTATGCGTTCTTCTTTTCCGTTGCCGGCAAGGAAAGCCGTTTTCCCCTCTTTCCCCCCCCCCCCCCTGCATGTCCCCTTTTTACAGAGAACCACCGCTACCGGGACCCGCCTCTCACAGAGACAAGGGCTTTCTAGCACCACCCCTCCATTTTAAGCTCTTCCCCTAAGAAAACAACTCCTTTTCTCACATGAGGATCACAGAAAGATGTTCTCCCCTCCGAGAGCACAGATCTCGATCTTTGTTTTTTTTTTTTTTTCCTGCTCCTCTCCCCTTTCACCGGATCCCCTGAGCGCAAGCCAAGATTCCCCTTCCTTCGAAAAAGGGAACATCTTTTCCCCCGATCTAGAAAACTACGGCCCCCTCTCCCGATTCCCTTTTTGATATGTATTTTTTTTCCTCGAGCCAAAAAGATCTCGACCTTTTTTTTTCTTCCCAACGCAAATACAGTGTTTTTCCTCCTAGCAAAGCTATCTCTCTTCTCTATCTTATAGTACCATCCCCCTTTCTTTTTTTCCCCCTGCTCTCGAATTGAGATCCTTCTTTTTCCAAGTGATTAGAAGACGAGGAAGACGAAACCCTTCCTCGTCTCCCGGCGCCTTTTAAAGCAGAACGTTTTTTTTTTCTCTTTGGTGATACACCCCCTTCCCCCCGGAGAAGGTTTTGTTCGCCTTGAATAGAAGTGAATCTTTCTTCCCTCAGAGTTTGTAGGTCCCCCCCCCCCGTTAGGAGTACGCGTTGTCCAATGATGTTTTCAACTTCGAGAAAAGAAGGGATTCCCCCCAGGGAGGGAGCTTACCCTACTGCGGATGTAAGCTCGGTCCCCGCAGTTTAGCGCCTTGGCCACCCCTCTCCTTACTTGTTTCCCTCGAGACCGTTCTCCCCCTCCAAAAGTTGGGGTCTCAGCCCTTCTTTTTGATTTCATTCAGCAAGAGATAATCTTTCCAGGAAGCAGATCTTCTCTAACGGCCGAGTAATCATCGACCCCCTTTTCTCTCTTTTTACCTCTTCCGTGTTGTGTTCTTACCTTTTCGAGGAGTAAGAGGCAGCTCCTTTTGGGAGGAGGGTCCATACCCTTCTGATCGGAAGTTTCTTTCCCCCAGGTGTCCCCCATGAGGGAAGGATGGTCCACGGTTCTACCTGCAAAAGAAGGGAAAGTGTGTCCTTCTCCCCCGATATCCTCCGCGGGGAATTATCCCTTTGAGATTTCTGAGCGGTCAAGTTCCCCTTCTAGATCTTCCCCCCACGTCTCCCTTGACCTTTCCCCCAAGTTGGGGAGAGCTTTCCCGAGAGGGGACATCTTTCCCCTCCATCGACCGCCCTTTCTAGAACTCTTTCGGTGCCCCCCCCAGTAGTGGATTCCCCCCTCACGATTCGAGATAGGAACCTCTTCCTCTTCCCGGAGATTTAAGAGTAAAGAAGATCTCCCGCCTTTTCCACCCCCCAACTCCTCCCTCTTCGGCGGCCCCCTTTTTTTTCCCACGTATGACCTCGGTTTTTTTTATCGTCGAGGGTCACAAAGCGTCCCTCTCACGAACGTGTTCCTTTTTTCCCTTCCGCGTTCCTCCGGCACAATCGACACCCTCAAGTTGGTCGTCGGCCAGCGTTTCGAAGCTTCCCCTTCTCTCTTTTTGCTATCACACGGAGCAAGGTTTTTAGATTCTCTTTTTTTGGTCTTTTTCCCCAGTTCTGTCGCAAGGCGATCTTTCTGTTTCTTTGAAAAGATTAATCGGCTTTTCTTTTTTCTTTTTTTCCTTCCGTTTTTCGAGAGACTCCGCAACGTTTCTATAGCAGCTCCCCCCGGTTGATAGAAGAATGATGGGCCTTTTTTTTTCGATCCCGTTTGCTATTCCTTTTTATAGAAAGGCTTTTGGTGGTATTGACTTTTCTCCCCCCTTTTGTTCCTTTTCTTTCCCTCGAGAGGTGCCCTTGAAAAGGATAGAGAGAGGGGCCCCGCCTTTCTTACCCTGCTGAAAGGGAGGAGAAACCCCCCTTTTTTCTAGGGCCCTCCTTCTACAGGTCTTTTTTCCCTGGATTTTTCTTCCTTCCGACCTCAGCATTGGCCTGTGGCCCGGAGGCGGACAAGAAAATCCTTTTTGGACGATCGGTTCTGGAAGTGAAAATCTTCTGTGACGAGGGCTGCTTTTTTTGACGAGGGAGACTTCGACTTCCGGTTTCTCCCCACTCGTCCGGCACAGGCTTTTCCCCGACAGAAAGGACTACCCCTTCAAGGAATTGTGGTTGCTTTCAGCTCGGCCTCGGTTGTTCCTGCGGAATCATCCGTTTCCCCCTTTTGGAAGGGGTGGGTTCTTTTGCCGATTCCTCAATTTCTTCCAACGATTCTCTTCTCCTGAGAGATACCTCGGAACTTTCTTGTCACCACTTTCCCCCCTTCTCCCCGGTTTTCTTTCTGCACACTGATGCTTCCCAACGGTTCCGTTGACCTTTTTACGGGCAGGAAACTCTTCCCTTTTTCTCGGGATGCCCCTTCTTCGCCTGCGAAACCACACCGGATTTTTCAGAGCCGCCTGGCGTTCCTTTTTTTTTTACCTCCCTTCACGTTTTTCTCTCCGGCATAGCACCCGCCTGTTTCTTATGCACTGAATGACGCCGACTCCTTGGCAGAAGATTGGCTCCCCCTGTTTTTTCGATGAGATGTTCTTTTTCCCTCTTTTTCCGGCACGATGGCCCTTTTTTCGAAACATAAGCAGTCGCCCCTTTCCTTCGCGCACAAGCACATTTTTGCCCTTTCTCCGAATGTCTTTTTCTTTCCGATTCGACATGCTGGCCGG
>Ga0179593_1505828_pt1 | contig 18090 bp, 22 predicted proteins | sample CZODoug2_1_08_16_FD_185931 | JGI IMG/M metagenome (GOLD analysis project Ga0179593, IMG submission 185931) | Vadose zone soil fungal communities from Angelo Coast Range Reserve, California, USA - CZODoug2_1_08_16fungal (PacBio error correction) | ecosystem: Environmental > Terrestrial > Soil >... | reverse complement strand
ACATTTTTCCTTTACACGTCGGCATGGTTCTTTTCGTACGTCGACCGCTGATCTGGTTTTTCAGACCTAGGACCCTCCCTTCTTGAGCAGATATCCCCTTCCACTGTTAGGAAAATGATCCCTTGGTGATTCTGGCAGTTCGATTTTGTTCCGCAGGCAGTTTTGTCTGCCTGCCTTGGAACACACGCCTGCACCTCCCCCGTCCCCCTCCCCGTCCATCTTGCGCTGAAACCGACACGTCGGGGAGACTTGACTTTTAGTACCGGTCCCATTTCCCTCCCAAACGCGCGGAGGATTTCGCTCCCCTCGTCAGCGAGGCCTTTTTCTCTTGCTCATCCCCTCTGCCCCCTATTGGAAGGTGTTCATTACCCCCCTTTTTTGCTACTTTTCCTTGCTGGTTGTTCGAGACCTTTTTTTTCTCTGAAGGGAGCCCCCACCCCTTTCCTTCCATAGCCACCTGACCAAAAGTCTGTCCTGCGTACTTCTGGCGACCACCCATTCCCAACCCCCCGACTGCTTAACGCTCGTTTCCGTTTTACCCAACAGAAAGTACCCCTCCTTGGCCCCAGCACGCCTACTTTGCTGGAATTCCCGGTGTAAGGCAGTTCTTTCCTTTTTTTCCTTGCCCGGATCTTTTTTCCTGTCCCTCCTTCCATCCAGGAGTAGGCTGGTTCGCCAGCTGTCCCCGAAGGCGCAGCTTACACCCACCGGTAGATGGGTTTTTTTAGCGGTCTCTGAAGATAAGATTTTCCTTCACGTCTAGTGGTACCGCCGGCCCCCCCCTCTTCTCTGGGTCTTTTCTTTTTCCCTTTAAGATATCCTAACGCGTCCCTGATTCGACCCTTTCCCAAACGTGCCCTTTTTGCTAGTCTTTTTCCCAAAGCCTTTACTCCCTTTCCCCCCCCCATTCCCTTGGCCTTGGAAAGGGGAATTTGGTCCCCCCTTTCCCTTTGGCTTCCCCCCGTCCGTCAGGAGCTTGAGTGTTTTCTTTCCCTTTTCAACGCCTCCCCGGGGCGCAACGTCCCTTTTTTTTAAAAACCACACTGACGTCCAGCGTCCCGGAACACATATCATGATTTTTTTTCTCTTGGGTGGAACGTTCCTTTTGAGGGAACACACGTGAAATCCCTCCCCCCATTTGCCTGCCTCCATACATCCAACGTATATTGATGGTTCCCCAAAGAAAGAACACCCTTTTTTGCCGCGCCCGAATCCCACTCCCATCACACTACGGTTTGAAGGCCGAAAATATCCCGCGAGAGAAGTTCTTTTTTCTCCCAGGACCATCTCCCTCACCACTTTTGTTGGTCCCATTTCCCGATAGCCAAGAATAATAACCTTTTTCCTTGGTTACCGACCCTTCCCCCCATGCCACCTCCCCTTCCACTTGAACTCCCCCCTCCCCAGCTCCCTTTTCCTCTCAGCCGTGGTTCATGAACCCTTGTCTCCCTCCCATAGACGCCATGCCTGCACTCAGGTGAGATCTAAACATTGCTTACGGTCTACTCCCCCTCTCTCCCCAGTGAACCTTTCTTTGGTGTTTGACATGGGCGAGAGGATAATCTATTTCTTTGTCCCCCCCCTCCTGTCCTTTTTTTCTTTGTTCGGATTAGCCATCCTTGTTCCCTTTTTTTAATCTGGCAGTTGTGGGCCAGCATCAATTTTCTTCTTTCCCCCCTTTCATTCACCCTTCTCGGTCCTTGATCGACGACTAGGTTACTTAGGCTGTGTTGAGTCCTTTTTTTCTGGTTTTTTTGAAAACATGGATTTTTTCATTTATCCTCCCCTTCCACCTCCGTTGTTGTTTTTGTCTCCTCTCTTCTCCCCGAAAATCCAGTTTGCCCCACAAACGCTGACTCGGAACGCAACAGCCTAAGGAACTATATCTCTTCCCTTCCTTTCCATCGTAGGGTTGACCAACCCCTTTTTTTCCCAAACCTGTGCGCTGGCCCCCCCCCCTCTTAGACTTCCACTTTCCCTGCTGCCATCCCTGCCACTCCCTGCGGTTTGGGGTAAAGAACGCCAGCCCTCTTTTTTCCCTTTTCTTCGCTGGTGGTGTAACTACGTTTACGAGAACTGGATTTCGTTCTCTCTAACCGTACGATCTTGGAGTCTCCCTTCCCTGCGTTGAGAATGATGCGCTTCCACATCCCACCAGCCCATTTTGATGTCATGATGCCCCCCGTGAACTCCCTGCTTTTCTTGCCTAAGTTGAAAGGTTCCCGTGGACACTTTGGATATTAGCCCCTCCAGCAGTTGTCGGGTTACGTTCCTTTAAACACGTTGTGGAGTTATTTTCTTACGAAGCTCCGATGAGGCTGGCAAGTACGTATTTTCCTGCTTGGCTTTCTTAGCGTGCCCGCTCCGAATTTTTTTTTTTGGTGCCAGCCATTCCTCTCTGTATTCTCTTTTTTTCTTTGCGCCTGTATTCTTTCTTCGTGCAATTTCCCCCCTTTCGGTTTAATTACCCAACGTCTCCCCTCAGATGTGCCTCGTCCTTTTGTGAAGTTTTTCACCGTCTTTCTGTTTTGCATTTGCTTCCGTGATGTAGGTTCCTGCTGCCTAAGAAAAACCTAAGGTGCTCCCCCTCCCCCGTGGCCAACAGTTGGACTCCCCTTTTCTGCGGTTCGTGATACGGCACTCTGGCTCCCGTGTCTTTTTCCCCTGTCTGCCCCAATGAGAACATTCCTCCCCCCTCATCATTTGTGGACGTCTCGCCCTTCTTGCGGATCCTCGTCTTTGCGACTTTCCTTCCGGTACCATTCGTGGAGTCTCTTCCTTCTTCGTCTCTCCATCCAGACAAGCCTTCCCTTATTTAACGTTTGTAGAAGCGGTAATTGCGCTTTTTTTTTTTCCTCAGGTCAGGCTTCTTTCCCCATTTAGTTGTCCGGCCACACTCACGACTTCGACTTGCCAAACGGTTCCATCTCCTTCTTGCATGTAGCGTTAGCTTTTCTGGCGACCCCTTTTTTTACATCGCCAACCGTTTCGCACACCGTTGGTGTTAGAAAATTCTGTTTCGGTCTTTCTTTTAAGGTGGCTGAGAGACCGTCCTGTGGCCCTCCCTTCGTCTGTTCCCCTTCCCGAACCCACTATCTTTGAAAGTACTCCAACCCAAAGCATTTCCCCTGCCCCAATTTCCCTCTTTTGCCTGCTGTTCGCCGCCTACCGGCTTTGAACGTGGGGCCTCCGTTTCTGTAGTCGCCCAAGTCCTTTCTTGAGAAACAGTTTTTTCACCCTTTCTACTGTCTTTTGTTAATCGCCCTGATCTTTAACGTTGCCGTTCACGTGTTTATTATTCCTAGGGTCCTCCTAGCACTGCTGTAACGTTGTCCGTTCCACCGTCACCATTCCATCCTTGGGTGTGAAGAAGCTTTTCCCCGACTTCTTATTGGGTGCTTGTCGGCAGGTCCCTCCTAACCTTTCTTTTCTCGTTCTTGATCAAGCGCTTGAGTCAGGTACAACCCTCCCTAGACTTGTTAACTCGGCCTTTTTCCTCATCCGTGTTTTTTTTTCTCCGATCGCCCAGGCGTCTATCTTCTCCGGAGGGGGAATGAAGTCCCCCTCCGTGGATTATCTGTTCAGCTTTTTCCCCTTTATTATTGTGACTCCTTCTAGGTCCTAATCACATTACATCTGGTTTGCTACACAGCCCCCTCCAACCCCTTATGTTTATTTGTGTTTCCCTGCCCCGAGGATTTTTTTCGGAGGTTACTCTGCCGTCCTGACACAGAATTCATAAGTCAACCCGCGTTCTCCTGCGACCTTTACATCGTCCTGTATTTCCCCTTCCCCAGTCGGGTAGACCCTTCCCCCTTGATTTAAAGTCCATGCCAGGAATACCTGATCGAAAGGCGTCTTTCCAGCAGATGATGACGACGTTTCATCCGACCCCCCCCCGTTTTACGCTTTTTTGAGAATCAGCTGATTTAAGGGAATGGATTTTTGGTCCTTCACCATCTGGTTTTGAGTACTTGGTTCGTGCGGTTGTTATCTCCAGGTCTCTAAGTGGGAGCCCCAACCTTGCTCACCCCCTCACCAGCCAATCCAATATTTCCCCCCACCCATTCACACCGATGCTTTTTTCTTTTAACTTTGTTGCGTCTTGTCAAACCCCTTTTTCTTTTAGACGACTGCCCGCTACCTCTTTCGTGGTCTTTCCTGTTTTAAGGACGCACGGAATCCTCCTTTTTTCCGACAAAGCGGAAGATGTAACTAGCAAACTCCCCCCCAGGCGTTTTCCGGAGAGAATTCAGGTTCCCCCGCACTTGAACGCGGCCTACCCCCTTAGTTGCAGCTTTGATTTTCCCTCTATCCCCTTCATCTTCCATGCAGAGACTGGATGCCAAATCTCGAGGAGTTGTACTCGTTACGGATTAGATCCAGCCGCTTTTTTCGGAGCGGGAAGTTTTTTTAATATCTTGCGGATAGAGTAACCTTTCTTCTTCTGCTCAAGTGGAGGTTTCCCCCTTTTTTCCCGGGAGGTCTGTAAACCCTTCCTTTTTTACGATGGTTTCCTTTTTAATTTTTACCTGGACAACGGTTAACCCAACCCAACCCCCCCAATGTAAGTTGCCATACACATGTTGGCAACTGCCTTCTTTTCGCTTGTTTGAGTTTTTGAGGTGTTTATTCGAAACTGGAGCCGTCCCTTGTCTCCTTAGTTTACTCATGCATAGAGACATTTTCGAGAGGGCACAACGATCCGTTGTTCGAAGTTCTTTGGGAACCCTTCCTTGAGTTCGCTGGTACACCTGAATTCCCTCCTCGATTGCGCAAAACCCCAGCTTAACCACCCCTTTGCTTGTCATTCTTTCCCAAGAACTCACCTGATCGTTCTCGCCAGACCCACACCCAAAAAGAGAAACCTCTTTCATTTAGACAGATTTTCTCCTTGGTTCGAAATGACCTCCCCACATGAGTTTTTTACGGGCTGAACTTGTCTCTACACGTAAAATCCCCCCTTTTGAAGGTGAGGATACGCTCACCTTTTCATTCGAACTCCTCCATCCCCAACGAAAATCATGTTGAATTTTTTTTCCGCTGAGAGGTGTGCAATCACTTTTATTCTTTTTTTTTCTTTTTATCGAAGCCTATGCCCCTTCTCTTTCGTCCCCCTGTTTCAGTCGAAAACTTCAGGTATACCTCCAGTTTTTTCGTGGTCAGTTTTTGAAAATGCGAGTGGTTTTCCACCTTCCAATATGTTCCTCTCTTTTTATGCTCCCTCTCCCCCTTCTGGTCAGTTTTTGTTCCTTCTCCCCCCTTTCCCAGCCCGTTCCATTGTGGTGTCTGCATGCTTCAGGTGTTGGGCGCCTCCCCTCTTTAGTCTCCCCCCCTTTTCCAACCATAACGATCACCTGGAGCCCTTCTTGTATAGGCTTTTCTTTTCCGCACGCATTTTTGTTTGATATGGGGCCATGTCCTTTTCCTCTCAGCTATCTATTTTCACACGTGTTTGGAGAGATCTTCTCTCCCCTCCTGTTTGCACTCCCCCCGTCTGTACTAAGGACGAACCCTCCACCTTTCCACCTCTCGGTATTCATCGTGGATCTTTTTCCTTCCCCGTTCGCCTCCCACTGCTCCCCCCCCCTCCCGACATACTCCCCACTTCGTGATTTCTTCCCACCTGAAATGCGGATTGGGTTACCACTCAGAACCAGCTCTGAATTCCCTATCCGCTGGCACCCCTCTCTTCGGACTGGAGTACTACGCCAGATCTCCCACTTCTCAAGATCTGAATGATTCTTTTCATGGCTTTTTTTTTATTTGCTTGAGGCAATGCGTCCTCCCCATGGCGGCCGCTTCACCCCCGTTTCCCTTATTTAGTTCTTTTCCCTTTCTGTAATGGCAATTGTAGATAGCGTTTTCAATTCCAGCGGGTGTTTTCTAATAACGTTCTTCCCCCCCTTTTTGTAGTTGGGTTGTAGAACGAACCAGTATAAGAGCAGTAGCCCTTTTCCCCTTTCAATATTGGTCGATTTTTTTTTCTGCTTTTTCTTCTTAACTATTGGGAGGTTTTCCCCTCCCCTTTCCCTATCTGTTTTTCGCTGTGAGGGCTCTTTTCGCGATTGTATTTAGTGTGCTCTTTGAAATTCCAACGTGTCCACTTTTCTCTCTTAAAGATTCCGCTCGATTTTGTAGCTTTTTCCCTCTCTGGATCCCATTCTTTTCCCCCTCTGGGGGGTAGGAGTGCATTCCCCCCCCCACCCTATTCTGTCGCGGAAAGGAACCTTGCCCCTTTCTCCATCCCCGGTTTTCTTTCGTGTAAAAGGATTTATGTGACCTCTTGCCCTTTTTACCCTGCCCTCTTCTACCCCTAAGGCGGCTCTCGGTGGCCCTTTTTTCTCTTCCCTGCTTTTCCCCTCGGCCCGAGCCCTCTGTCGCACCACCCCGTGAGAGGTGTCCTCATTTTCCGCTAAGTTCCAGCCTTTTTTTTACGTATTGTCAGCTTTGCTCCTTTTCCCCCAGTGCGCTTGTCCGCTCCGCGGTCAGCCTTTCTTTGCTTCAGATTTCCGCAGGTGCCGGATGCCCCTTTTTCAGCTTGCTTTTTTTCTTCCCTTTGGAATCCGACGCAGAGATTTTTAGTCTATGTTCTGGTCCAAAGTCGTGTTTTCTTTTTTTATTTTCCTTTCCTTTAACATGCATTATTTTTTCTGGTTTTTCTTTTTGTTAGTTGGATGTGTTTTTTGGTCCTTTTTCTCTGTTAATAGTTTGGTCTTTCAGGATGAGATAAAGTGCTACTTCCACCAAATCGCCCATTAAAACACCACCCTTCAAGAAAACCTTTCAGATCTCTGCTTTAGCCGCTATACCCCCCCGGCGCATTATGTGTAACTATGTTCATTTCGACCGTAATGCCTCAGTAATTGGCACCCGCACTTATGTTTTTTACCACCCTAGAATGTCTACTTATATTTTTGTGTATTGATTCCGATTTGGTTTTTCCTATTTTTCCATTTTTTTTTCTTCATTTCCTCCTGTCTTTAATGCCTTTTTCATTTGCCCCCATTTGTAGGTTACAATCCCCCCCCCGTGTGATTCCATTGTTTTTTTGTGTGGTATGTGTGTTTGTTTCCTTCTATGGTGATGTCTGCGGGCGTTCGCTTTATGATTTGTGGTATCTTATGTGTCCCATTATTGCGACTTCGTACTTTTTGTGTGTTTTTTCTTGTTTTTTCAGCCTTCACTCCCATTCCCTTTAAGTTATCTCTTATGTTTTTGTTTTATTTTTTTTTCTCTTGCTCTCTCTCTTTTTTTCTTTTTGTGTGTTGTGTTTTTTTTTGTGTCTCTTGTCTTGTTTTTCTTTTCTCTTTTGTTATTTTTTTTCCCCTTCTAGGTAGTGGGATGTTTTCCTGGTTTTTTATCTTTTTACGAACCTTAAACGTATCGGATTTCGGCCGGCCTCCTCATTTGTTGTACATGCAACTTCCCCGTTTAATCTGGTCCTTTGTTTTCCGGTGGCCGCGGCGGCGTTTCGCGGGGAGTGATTTTCGTCTTTTAGGTTTCCCACCGAATTTTCTTGGAGCGCCCCTCTCCGGTTCCATCTTCAGGGATGTTTCAAACAAGACCTTTTTGTGTCAGGGGTCTCTCTCTGATTTGTAAATGGGTGCGGTACCTTCAGTTCCCCCAGGAAGCGCCCCCCTTTTTTTTTTGGTGTTCTTTTTTTTTTTTTTTTTTTTTTTTTTGTTGGGAGGGTACCCCGCTTCAGAGCCTCATTTTTTTAGGGGTTTATCTGAGATTTTTTTTTAGCCACTTTATTCGTGCTGTTTCCCCCCCTTTTTTTTTTGGCTTCCTGGTAGGAGTTCTAGTTTAGCCTGGAGCATAGTCCCATCACGGGAGAAAACCCCTTTTGTATTTAGCCACCACTCCCAAATCCCCTCTTGGCGACACATACCAAGGACATCTTCTTTCAAGCTCTCTGGTTCTGCAAAAAATACTGTTCCCTTTCCCCCGCCGGCCATTGCATACATTCTCAGTCTGTCCTACGTGTTTAGGAGCATGTTTTGTTAGTCGGCAACCGCTTCGATGTCACCTTTTTCATTTTCCTTTACCCAGGAGTATAGCAGGCTCCCCCACCTTAACCTTGGCCCTGGGGAGTCCCCATTTTTTTTTTCAACTGGCAGCTGGGCTTTTGCTTTTTCTTGCTATTTTTGAAGACGGCCACTCCGAGCGTTGTTTCCTCCTTGATCCGATCCTACTCGGTTGCGCTCCTCCTTTCCTTAATATCTCTAATCCCCCAGGCGCCTTCGTGGGGACATTGTCTTTTTTAGTCGGGGAAACCCCCGCCTCCTGTTCCCTCCTTTTTTCCCGTACAACTGTTTTTTCCGTGGATCCACACTGTGGCCCCTCCCCCTTGCTCTTTGATGTGGGGGTAGGTTCGACATCCTGTAGCGTTTTTTCCTTCTGCACGAGCCCGACCCCTGCCCACCTCTAGGCTATTTTTTTTTTCCTTGATCGATCGTGTGAGCACCCGCGTGGTTAACCCTGGCGTTTCCTCCCGAAATCCCGCGACCCCTTTTTATCCCCCAGCGCCCAGCTGCCTCCTTTCGGCACATTCACCGGCCCCCTCTGGTCCCTCGCCAGCCAGCAAGAAACCACCCCCCTCTTGGCCTTTACCCCTTTCACGATAGCCCGTTTTTTTCTCTACGATATCCAAACGGTTTTTTCCCACGTGTCACGGTTTATCCCCCTCCCTCCTCACAAGATTGATTTTTGATTACCCATCCGCTCTTCCTCCAACATTTCTGAACTACCTTTAAATCCTGTCTCCGGGGGGTTGAAATGTTTCCATTTTTTTCACCTTCCATTGATAAACTAATTCCCCTACTGAGGCTAGGCTTTCGCTTTTTCCCTTCTCAAATTCTTACTGGTTCTCCAGCGGTTCATGAACGGCTGGTCGTTTCCCCTTTCGCCGCTTGTATCAAGCTTCTTATGTTTCTTCCACCCGCAGGGCAGGTTTTTGGACTTCCCCTCCGTTCTGTGGGTCGGCCGGAATGGGCGGCCTCCCTTAGGAGGATCCCCCCCCCCCCTGCACCCCTTCTCCCTTTACCGGAGTTCATTCGCTATAGGTGACTCTTTCCAGCGTTTGTTGGACTGTTACAATGATTTTCTTTCTGACCCTTTTCTTCCGTTTTGATCGTATCTCGCTATATAGTTCCCCAGTGCCCCCCTCCAACAGCGTTCCTCTTCCCGAACCGCCCTTATCCGTGCTTTGGTATGGATTTCTTTTTTGTCCCCGAACAGTTTGCTCAGACCCATTTTCTTTTTTTTCCCCCAAAAAACTTGTCCCATTTTTCCCAACAATGGTAACCCTGCTTGATTTCATCCTTTCGGCTTGGTGTAAAAGCCCCTCCCTCTTAAGTCTGATACAATGTTTTCCCAAAAACAAGGTCACCTTCACTCTCCTTTTATTAGAACGTTTTTATAATCACCGTAATCTTTCTTACCTCCCCTTTTCTGGACGTTGAGCATGGTTCTCCCCTTCCCATATGCAATTCCCCCTTTTTCGGTTTCAAGTTTGACGGTTCGTGAGAATGTTTACATTTATCGTATCCCCCCAATTCTCGTGCCTTCCCGGGATAAACGGTCCCTCTGACCTCTGTTTTGTATGAGCTTTTTAGTACCTAAAGATTCGCCCTTTGACCTTTGCACGATTCCCTTATTTGTCTATTTGGCCGGCGGCCGTAGCAAATTTGCTTAGTGTTCCAAGCCCATAAAGCTTGGTGCTGGAGGCAGCTTTTCTTCTGATAGTGTGCAGAGGTACATTTTAACACAAACCCTTCCCCTCTGATATGTCCTCTCACTTCCGGGTCCTAAGTTTTTCACGTTGTCCTTTTCTCTTTCTTGCTACGGTAGGTTCGCGTTCCGTTAACCCCAACTCCGGCGTCCGGGAAAGGACGGCTGCCAACATTGTTTTACATTTCTCACGTTCCATTTGTCTTTCCCCCCCCTTACGTTTAACTCTTGATCGAATAGGTTTTCGACTGTCTCGTCATGTCCTCAAATTAAGGGCTTTCTTGGTGGAGCTATCTATCTTCACGAGGTGAGACCCCCTTTTTTCAGGAAGCTACCTTTCTACTCGGAGAGTTTTCAGTATCTTTTTCCATCGATACCAGAGAACAGTCAACAGCTGACCTTATGGGTCCTTTTTTAGCTTCGGTCAAGTTGCTTTGCAGACTTTGCCTTCCCCGTTCCTTGATCGGTTCATCTCCTCTGGCAGAGAAACACTTCCTTTTTACAGTAACACCGGTGTTCTCCATGAATCTCGGAGTCGTCGTCGAAATCGTTTTTTAACTCTACCCGTGTCTTTCACGACTATCCTTTTTTTTACATGAGTCTCGGTTTTTGGTCTGTGTTAGATACTATGTTGTTTCCCCTTACGCTGATCCAGGAGGACTCTTCTCCCCCCCTCTTTTTCCTTACTCAAACACCCCCTCCCTTGTTATTCACTCCATAGGTCGCCTCTTCTCCCAGTACCATGTCTTTAGATGCATCTTTATCCCTGGAGTCTTTCTTTTTACCCCCGGTAACGTACTTCCTTCTCCGTCCTTTTTCACCCGCCTGCCCTATGTACTTCGCCTGTTCCGATGGGATTGATTCGGTTTTCCCTCCACCTCACCTCACTTTTCCCCTCCTCGGCCGTTCCCCCAATTCCTTCTTTTTGCCTACAATTTGTACACTAGGTTCTCTGTCTTCTCCTTGTTTTTTTATGCTCGGGAGTCTCTTCTGTTGATTCCTCTCTCCCCTCCACTCCCCCCCTGTAGACGAATTGCCATCTCTTTTTCGGATTCCTCTCTTGTACTTCCTTTTTTGAGATGATCCGCGCGTCTTCCCAAGTCGGCTACTTTTGTGTGCCCCCCGTTCTTGATAGACTGTTTGATTGGTCAGAAGTTTTATAACCCTTATATATTGCCGTCCTCCCTAGGTCTAATCCCATTAGGGACCGGTGTAGAACCTTTTCCAAAGTCTTCTTCTTTTTGTTTCCGATTGGCGCTTAGGACTTTCTGAGCTTGTCTTGGAGGACCCCAACCCCCGAATCATTCCCCCGCCCCCAGCCTGTCGATGCTTCTCCATAGTCTTGCCTTCCCGTTTGTGAAACAGTCCACGCGGGGTGACCGGACCCCTGTTCCTTTTCCTTTTGAAATCATCTCTCCCCGATCTCGATTTATTGCCTGCCCTTGCTCTCGCCAGTCTTCCCTTTTTAAGTGAAGATGCGCCCCTTTCCAGTTTTCAATTTAACCCTGGGTTTTTTGGAATGGCCAGGAGTTTTTCCCTGCTTCAGAATGTCGCCCCCTTTCCTTTGAGGCCAACCACTGTCCGTATCTAGCCACCCTTCCCCAACCCTCCAAGTGAGCTTCTTTCTTTCTCCAAACCCCCCTAATTGGCCTCTTTTCCCACTCTCTGGTTGACCTTGTACCCCCCCCCCCCACGAATGGTTTCGACATGCCAGTTCCCCCAGAGAAGATCCCTTTTTTTCCTCCCTTTTAGGATTCCCGTTTTGGTCCATTCTCAAAGCTTTGACTTGTTTTGTCTTTTTCCGTTTCCCGACGAGTCCCCCGAAGCCTGTTTACACGTTTCTTCTGCCAGGAACCCCTCTCTGACGGGCGCAAAAGACCCATACTGGCCGCTGGCTTAGATTAGCGGATCGTAAGTCTCCTTTCCCCTTATGCCTCTCTTTTTCCTTGTACAGCATCTTTCCCCCCTCGAGGGGGGAGGGCGCCTTTTGATGACCATCTTCCTCCAGAAGCGTCACCTCCCGATCGCCATTAATTGTACCTCCCATGGACCCGGGCCTTCTTTTTCCCAAGCCCCGATACGATACCCTCGTATCCTTTTCCCAGATTTCCCTTGTTGAAGTTTGGACCCCTTTTTTTCCCCCGTCTTTCCTGTGTCTCTTTTTTTTTCGGATGGGTTAGTTAGGTCGCTCTTTCCCCACCCGGAGCGAAAACCCCTCCCCAGTTTGCTGTTCGTCCAACCCCCCTCCTCATCGGGAAAGACTTTTTTTTCTTTTTTCACTTTGGGGAAATGGTTTTCTAGATGGCCCCCCTGAAAACCGCCCCATTTGCCTCCCATCACCCTTCGACCCACTGTCTTTTCATGACCATTAAACGAAACCGGTACTGACTTTCATTCGCCTCCAGCCAATCCCCCCCAAAATACGGGATCGTCGCCTCCCCCTTAGGATTTCGTTACCTGCCCCTCCCCCCAACCTTGAGTTGTTTCTGAACGGTTACCTCCCCCCCCCCTCCCCCATCTGGAAGGCTCCGACCCTCACACTTGAAGCTCCCCCGCACTGAAATCCCCCCCTCTTTGAAGTTTCCTGAAAGTGTTCTCCCTCCCAGGGTTTCCTCCCCATGCTCCGCAACTCCTCCGCAATGGACTCAGGGCGTTTCTTTACTTTGACGTCGATGCTTTCTTCTACTTCCAGGTATAGAGTCAGTGACCGGGTTTTGTTGAAGCGTCGAAGCTTTCTTCCTCTTCTTTCTTTTACCCCTTTACCCCAGTCCGCATTCCCCCCCCCCAAATGGGTCCTTGCATTTCCTACAGCCGTTAAATTGTTTAGTAGCATTGGTTGCCTTTGGTTCCCTGCCCAGTGGATTTTCCATTTCTTGCACCCTCAGCCTTTTTAGTTTTCTCCGCTATAGGCCTTAGTTTTTTTCGTCCCCCCGCGTTGTTGTCTTTTTCAAACTGGTTTCTGACCATCTCTTCTCCTCTATCTTCTCCTCCCCCCCTTTGTTGTTGTTGGTCTTATTGCCTCAAAATCCATTTTGCCATCCCCCCGGTTTGGACCTTGAACGAAAAAGCCTTTCGACCCCCGTCTCCCCCCCCGCTTCACTCAGTGGTCCTTTCCTCTTTTTTCCTCAATTTTCGTCGCCTATTTTGCTGCCACAACTGTTTTTTCCCGTTTACCACAATGTTTCGGCTGATGGTACTCATTCCCCCCTGCCCGTGTTTTTTTTATCCGCAGAACCCTCCCTTCTCTTTTTCCACCCCCCCAAATCCCCGTGTCATGATCGAACTTGAGGGAGTCCTCCGTTGCCCCCCTCTCCGCCGTCCTTAATGGCTCATGTCTTTTTTTCATGAGGTCTTAAACCCCTAGCGCACCTTTATGAATTTTTTGATTTCATTTTTTCCTTGTGCTCCTCCCTGAGTATGAGAGCCCTTCCTCTTGTTTTATTTCGTGTTCTTTTCTTCACCCTCGTCGCCCCCTCACTTTTTCAGACATGTTAGCCGAACGGTCTCTTTTTTCTCTTCCGTCCCGTTGTGACTCTTTTTCCTGCTGCGGCGTCGTCGCAAAGACTTGGCTTTTTTTTCATTATTCAGCTGTTTAGTGTGGGCTTTCTTACAATGGGCTTGATTTTTGCACCCTCGTCCACGGCCCCCCCCCTTCCCCTCTAGAATTATCTAAGGCTATTTTTTTCGTTTTTTGTCCGCTCTTCGGCCTCCGTTTTATCCTTGTTTCCTTTTAGATGTCCTTCTTTTAAATAAAAATCTCCCCGTTTTCCCCGTTTCAAGGGAAATGTCCTCCTCCCCCCCCCAGTGTTTACATTCACAGTTCTTGTCCCAAGATTACGGTTAAATCGTGATAGTAATAGGATTTTTCCCCTACTTTTCTTTACAATTTTCCCTTCTTTCGTAATAAGTTTTTTTCCTCGGTCGATCTATCTTCCCGCGTGTAGAGACCGGAGGTCTCTTCCGGCAAATGCATGTACCACGCCCGTCTTTCTTTTTCTTCTCGCTTCCATCTGACTTAGCGGCATCCCACTTGAAAGTCTTCCTTTTTTTTTTTCTTTGAACGGGACGTATTTCCCTTCTTTCCCCCATGGTAAGCCGTTCTTTTCCTAGGGCCTCGTTGGGGAACCCCACACAAGCTCGAATTGACCCACCCCGGTCCCTTTAGACATTTTTTTGGTTATTGCTGGTTTTTCGCACACCTTCGTCTTCCCCCCGCCAACCTAGCGTTCTATTCTTTTTATGTTCGCCCTCTTTCTCCCCCCCCCAGGTATTGTTCCCAGTTTCCTCATCAATCTTCCGTGTTTTTTCGGAGTGATCCAGGCTTCCACACCTTCCTGAGCCCATTATCAACCCCCCTGATTGTTAAATCCCCCCCATTAACCCGGAGCAGCCTTTTTATTTTCTCTCATCCACCCTGGATTTATGAAGAGTTTATAAGTTTTTTTTCGATTTTCGTAATGGGAAGGTACCGAACCTTTCCCCGTGTTATAACGACCTGTCTTTTTACCCTAGCACCTGACTATTTCCTTCTCCGCATGCGGACCTTTTCTTTTAAGTCCGTACCCCCCCAAACAGCCTAGCCCCGTGACTAGAGGACCTTACCCCCCCCTTCAGCATATTTTAAGTTAAGGGGGCTGTACCGCCTTTTTGGGTTTTTTTTTTTTTTTTTTTTTTCCGCCTTCCCCCCTTGCAGTCCCTATCCCCCTTTTCTTGTCTGTTCTGGACGCCATTCCGACGGCAGGCCCTCCCCGTCTGCCGACGTTTATTCGTTGTAGCTCTATCGGTTCATCTCAGACCTGTGTTGTGTGGAGCGTTTCCCTTCAGCCCAAGCGCTTAGTGCACCAGCTTCTACTGGTGTGAGTTTTCTTTTATTCCTCTATTTTTTTCCTCCGATCCTACCGCTGGACTGCGCCCGCAGGATCTCCCCCTTCTCTCTCGGTTGCCTCCCATTCACCCCGTGTGTTTTTTTTTTTACTTGGTCCGAGTGGGGGCCGAGGTTTCCCCCGTTTGCGGATTTCTTTTCTCTTGGAGCCCTCCCTGCGGCGAACCGTCTGTACCTAGTCCCCGCTTTTCAAAACTCCGTCGTTGTTTTTGACCGTGCCACACCTGTTTCGTCGGACATCTCGAAAGGCTGCTTTCGGAAGGAAACTAGCGTCGCCCTTTTTTCGGGCCCCCCAGGCACTGCCAATATTTTTTTCTTTTGGGTCCTTAAACCCGCTGGGTCTGAGTCTGGTATAATGATTTGACTCTACCCCCTTGCTTCCGAACAAGGGCTCCCCCCCTTTAGCCAGAGAAACAATGACCCTTCTCCTTTTCCTATCCCGAAACACAAGAATTGCATTCTTGCACTCTTTTCTTATGATATTCACCCCCTTTCTTTCGAGCCCGGCAAGCTACGCTACACGCTTTGCTTAGGACTTCGTGTTCCCTTTTACTGTAATTGTTTTTTATTCGTACCCGCCGATCTTCTGCTTTTAGCCTCATTTTCTTTTTTTTTTTTCGAGCGGCGACAAGTCCTTCTTTCAAGAGGAAGCAAGTTTCCCACTTCTGGACTATGGGCGCGCTTAGTAAGAAGAAATCTTTTCTCACCCTCTCCGAGTGTGTGGGCAACGCATTACCTTCCCCCTGTAGGGCTTCTGGGCTCGGCTGTTCCCCAAATATCTACGGGCCGTCTTTTTTTAGACCCCCTTCCGTGGAAGGGCCGCGACTTTTTTTTCTTTTTGGGGACAGGTGCCCACACAAAGCCGCACCCTTTAAGATTTTCTGTCTTCCCACCTCTTAACTGGTGTACCTTTTTTATGTTGGACATTCCCGTCCTTTTTTCCCAGGGAGTTGGTAGGGTTCGCTTGTCTGCATTCCTCACCCGATTTTTAATCTAGAATTTAGTGTTCCCCCTTTTCCCCCCAATAGATTCGGGGCATTTTCTTTCGTTGTTCTCAGGTGGGTTCCATTTCCCCCTATTTTCGATGGATCCAAAAATCTTACTGCGACAGCCCCTTAACGCCTGCATTGAATTTCGGCCACCCCGTAAACCCCTTCTTTCTCCGGGCCGCCGCGCCCTCTGATCCCAAAACACTTCCGGGCACTTTTTTCAACGCGATCGTACGTCCTCCAGTCCCTCTCCTCCCCACACAATCTTTTTTCCCCTCGTGCAAGGTTTTTCCCTTCCCCAGACACAATGCCTGTGTTTCCGCGATTTCCTCATTGCCCTGCGCGGCCCTTACAAGGGCACTAACTGACATCCTTTGTCCTTAGTTTCCTCTTCAATTTTTCTTCGTCTCCCGCATCGGAAATGTGACTTCCCCTCAGGTGATAGCTTTGTGAAAGTCTCACTTGAATGAAGTACCCTGGTCTACCCTTTTTATCTTCACGTGCGGGTTTGACAGCGCTTCTTTTGGATCCAGCTCTCTTTATGCGTTCACCCAAGTTCAGGGATGTGATTATAATCACGCCTTTTCTTTCGCTGGGAAGTTGTGCCCTCCCCCCTTTAGGCGACTTTCCCTCGCTTCCCCAGGTTCCCGGTCGTTTCTCTCTTTTTTAGCCTTTTCTTTCCTGAGTCCAAGGTTTTTTTGATTTCACGGCTTTTCTAGACGATTCTCTCCTATCTCTGGTTTTCGACGTCTTACTGCAGAAATCCCGTTTTGCCCCCTCCCCCAAACGGTTGGACTCAGTCAATAAAAGCCTAGACCCCCTAGTACTCTTCTTTTTCTGATCGCGGTTCCTTTCCGTTGAGCTACTCCATGAGGCCACATGACCGCCTGCTTCCCACAATTTGTCTTTTTCTTTCTCATAATGCCCCCCCCCGATGGCTGGTGTCAACCCTTTTTTTTTAGGTTGACCACGATATGATCCTCTCTCATCTCACCAAGACAGTCATTCCCTGAGCCCCTTGCTTTTCTACTTCCCCCTCACCAGTTTTTACGCCTGAGTACCTTCCCCTTTTTCTTTCTGGAGCTGGGTTAATGACCTGCTGATTCTGCACCAAGGTCCTTGCCATTATTGTTTCTTTTTAGTTTTCAACGGTTGGCGACTCCGTAGAGTATGCCAAACCCAGTTGTCCTTCGGGAATAAATTACCGTCCTCCCCCTACAGTGGTGGTGTGCATTTAATGTGTTCCGCCCTATAGCTCTTTTGCTTCGGCGGCCCGTCATTCAAGTCTTTTTTTCTTGTGATTGATGAGTTCCGTAGCTTTCAAATGGTTAGGTTCAGTCCAGTCCCCCTTTTTTTCCCATTTGTGGATCTGTGATGGGAAGCCGGCAAGGCTGATTTGTTCAGCTCGAGAAAGTTCCCCCACCTTTTCGGCCGAGATGTTGACAGTTTTCTGTTGTTGAATTTTTTTGCTCGGCCATCTCCTATGTCGGTCGATCCTGCCCCTTAACGCAACACTAAACACCTTCTTCCAGTCTCCCCTTCCTTCCCCGTATGGACAAGTGTGGATCCTTCTTCTATCCCGGTAAAAGGTACTACTCCCTTTAATTCTTTTTCACCGTGTGGCCGTTTCGACCCACATGTCCCATTTTACACTTAAGGCTCCCAGGGTTTTCGTTACGCTATTTTTTCTGTGCTAGGAGGATCCCAAGAATCCCCCTTAGTTTCAACTCGGACTCTTGTGTTCTTTCATCTTACGATCGTACCTCCAACATCGTCACGTATTGTTTTTTTTTAGTGCCTTGTTGACGCTCGACCCTCCTGGGCGCCTTCTGCTACGGTTGACACGATCGCGGTGCCTCCGAAACCCCCCTTTTTTCCCTCCTCGCATAGACTTTTTTATACGCCAGAGCCTTAGTTTTTTTCTCGTGAACCAATTCTTTTTTTACATCACCCCACTCCCCAGCATGCACTTTTTTTATGGTTGTTATGTCTTATCCTGTTATTGTTTTTTTTTTTTCCTCTTCAATTGTTTTGGCGGCTCCCGGCCGACCTCTCTCACCAAACTGCCCTCCCCGTAAAACAAACCCTTCTTTTTCCCCCCATGCCCCACAATTGGCGAGCGATTTTTCCCCTTCCGCTACCCACCTTTTCTGATAAGAGTTTCACTCCGCTTTTTTTTTAGCATGGAATGTCTCACGGTTCTTTTCATTTTGCACGGTTCCCGGAAGTTTTTTTTTTTTCCAGCAGAAAGCTATTCCCGTCGCCAGGTTCGACGCGGTGCGGTTTCGTTTCCCTTTCTTTTAACATCCGCACATTATCCCGTCACTCGGGGAACCCCAAATTACCTTTTTTTTGTGTCATCGATTTGACAACCGCTGTCTTCTGGGTTCTTTAGGGCCTCTTTGGAACCTCTACGTCTTTTTTGTTGAACCATCTAGTTTCGAATCAGTTCCCCTTTTCCCGTATCCGAATGGGTCCCTCCCG
>Ga0179593_1326359_pt1 | contig 18090 bp, 25 predicted proteins | sample CZODoug2_1_08_16_FD_185931 | JGI IMG/M metagenome (GOLD analysis project Ga0179593, IMG submission 185931) | Vadose zone soil fungal communities from Angelo Coast Range Reserve, California, USA - CZODoug2_1_08_16fungal (PacBio error correction) | ecosystem: Environmental > Terrestrial > Soil >... | reverse complement strand
GAGTCTCGCGTTACTCTTCTTTGATATGCTTGCCTTCGTTCGAACAGTTAGCCTTTCTGTATCAAAAGCTTTTTTGTCGATACTTCGCTCGCTACGTTTTTCCTGACTCGCTTTCCCAGAGTGGTATTTAATGCCTTCCATGAGCGAGTCCTGCCTTCCCCTTAATACCCGCTATGAGCTTTGTCTCCAGGTCCTTTCGTCGTCCTCTTCGTTCTCGTCTCTCATGCAGGTGCGCGGCGCGCCCATAGGAGGAGACTGAACGAGTTTAACACGCCAGCCCCTCTACGCTGTTCTACTCCAGTCCATGTAGCCCCTGACCCCCTTCAGTTCCCCCACCCTTCTTGTTTGAGCGGCAGATCTTCAAGACAGTCCTTCATTTGGTGCGCAGACGCAACTTGTCCCCCTGGGACCGCGAGATGATTCCACTCCTTCGCTCCCTACCCTACTACCATTAAGCGCTTCCGTGAATTCATACGCCCCCTGAACGTGCTGAGTTTCCCTCACCCCCCCAACCTTCGTAAGGACCCCCCCTCCGCAGCGTCCCGTTTTCCCAGAACGATCCAAGCGGCCTCCCAATCAAGTCTGAGGGCCGCTGGTTTGGCGTTCTTAGGTATGTTCTTATTTTCTCAACGTTCCATTTTTTCCCCCCATCCCGTGGTTTTTTTTCGTTGCTCACTTGGACCCAGGGCCAGAATCAATTTGCGACGATAGTAGTCGCTCGGTCGGACCCCTTCTGCCCTCGTTTGTCTTGGCCCGAGACGTGCCGTTCTAGACAATTTGACCTTGTACACCTGCCGTTGGTTAGGTTTCTCTCCCGCCAGCCGCCTTTCGCATCAACCTATCATTTTTTCTGTCATTCCTCGGCCGCGTTTGCGCCTACCAGCGGGTTTCTTTACTTCGTTCTGGCGGCGTTTCACCTGCTTCCCGGCCCCGTATTAACGCCCCAAGTTTGCCTCCCCCCCGCCTTCGCCCGGTCTCTCTCTATACCCAGACTTCCACCCCTCGCTTCGCGCAAATTCTTCCTACCCGGGCAGTGGATCTTTATGCAACCCTGTTTATTCCTTTTTTGTCGCCTCTAAATGTGCACCGTTCCACCTTTCTTTACTTAATCCGAGGTACCATCGAGAAGTAAAGATTCGCAAGATTGAAGAAACAAAAATCTACTTGATTTCAGTATTTCGTGACTGCCCGGCCTGCCTCCCCCCCCCCCCCCACCCCCTTCGCTTATTCTTTTTTGTCCCTGCATCACGTGTTTGGCAGTAAGTGCTGCAAATTCTGGATTCCTGTTCTGGAGTCCATCCGAGAGCGGTCCAGTAACCACTCGAGCACACCTTAGGATGCTGGAGTTAGCGGCAGGGTCTTCCAAGTTCCCCCGCTCTCAAGTGACCTCGCAGCCCCTCTAAGATTTTTTTTTTTCAAACGGCTTCGCGTCGTAAAACCGCGCCGTTTTCTCCTACAGACTCCCCCCCACCCCCCTCGATGCGTGAATTCGTTCTTTGTGCTGCGTCGCTTCCAGCAATTTCCCTCCTCCTCCGTTAAGTCTACTTGCTCCGCCAAGTGAGGCATCCCCCGCCTCTCTTATTTCTCTTGTGATTGCTACCTCGCGCTAAACTTAATCTTGGCGATAAACGCTCTTATCGTTTACACCTTTTCTGCTCCTTTTTCTAAATCGGGACTACCAGGCTTTCCCCCTTTTTTCGGCGAGATGCTTCGGCTCAGTCGCACTCTATGTCCCTCCAGGGACCTGGCGGGGTCTGGCGCGTCTTCGTTAGCCGTATAGCGAGGTCCTCCAACCGCCGACTAGTGTCCCCCCCCCCCTTTCTTGCCGTAAGGACCAATCTTCCCGCCGAGCCGCATCGACTGACAGATCCCACTTTCTCCTTTTTAGCCTTGTAAGGAGCAGTCGCGCTACGTCCTGCCCCCCCCTTTTTACATTGAGCAGAATCAGAGCTATTCCCTTTTCTTTTTTCACGCAGTGGGAATTCCTTTTCCGCTTTCTCCTTCCTCGTATGGATTTGCTTCCGAACATTCGTGTTGATAGGCATCAATGAGAAACACCTCGCACTGGCGACGCTAATTCTCCATCCTGAGATCTTTCTCTCCCTTGGATTACCTCTTCTTTCCCTCGCTCCCAACTCATCCGCTTTAAGATTTGATCCCACCTTGAATGCTAGATCGCCGCATGTCGAAACTCTCGACGCTTTTGCATGCCCAGCCCATGTCACGCATCGTTGATGTCCCCGGCTTTGCGCAAGTGAGCAAAGCGCGACTCTCCCGCGTCGTATACCCCCACTCGAACCCGGATTTATATATTGTCGAGAGCCTTTCCCCGGGTGTCTTTTACACTTTCGCGAATATTTCTCTCTTTCTCGATGTCTTCGTCTTCGACTGATGTAAAGATTTCTTTTTCCCCTCCTGCTGCCAGCATGCCCTCCAAGCTATTTAACGATAGGATTTTCGTTTGCCCTTTTTTTTTGCCTTCTGTCTCAACTCACCTTCCTTCGTTTCGCGTACCTTGTTTGAATAGATTTCCTTGCCCGCTGGTTAGATAACAGAACTTCTCTTCCTTCCTCTTCAGACGCGATTTTTTTTGTCCAGACTTATCCCCGACTACCCCTTCGCGGCGCGTCGGCAGAGCATCTGGAATAGACCCTCAGAGCAATGTTAGGTTCGAAGTAGATTTTTAGTATTTCTCTCCCCCCGCCCTGAGTTCAGTTTGCCGCTATACCTGAGACGCTGGGGCGGTGCAGGTACTTTTACGCAACTAATCCCCTTCCCCCGTACAGCAGTTTTTTTAGTAGTCCGCTACGCTCGTTTTCCCGACTTTCCGTCCGCGTCCTTGGGCAACCCCCCCGTGGACTTCTCGAGTTTAAAAACAGTACATCGCCCACCACTGATCGGGCAACCGTCCCAATGCTACGGTGCCGTTTCGTACCCCAACTATTCCGCGCACTCGGCGCCTACGTTTTTCCTCGTGCTTCTGCCCGTCGTCCAACGATGGTTTATCGTTTCGCGAGAGGCTTTATTAGCGTCCTCATGTTTTTGTTTTCCTCCCCCGAATACCAGTTTATCTGAGTCCATGACCCTTTTTTTTCCTCCTGCCTCGCTGCCGCCCAGCCTCTTTTTTGCGGGAGCCTATTCCGGCAAGAGTAACTTTCTACCTAATTTTGTTGAAAATCTCAGGTGATACATATTAGTTAACCAATACTCATCAGGTCGTGCGACCTGGCGTATCCACTGCCCTGAATATGCCATAGGGACATTACTTGCTTGTCATGGCGTTCCGAATCGTTCCCTTTTTTTTTCCGCGCCCACAAAGTTTTTCCACCTTACTATCAATTTACACTCGAAGGACCCCTGTATTGACGAGAGTGCATGAAGAGAGAAGTACCCCCTTCGGTAGTCCTTGTCAACAACAGCAATCGCCACTTTCCAAGCGGCCATCCCTTCGGACCGAAACCTTTCCGCCCTGTATAGCGACTCTCTCTTCCTTATCCTCCTTTGTCTTGTTTTTGTTTTCAAGATCCGCTAAGAATGGAGCCGGTTTTTCTTTTTTTTTTTTTCAGACTTTCTGTCCTAAATTTTTTTTTATCTCTGTTTGTTGTCAAATAGTTCGGGTTGTCATGTCCCCTGATTTGGCTCTCTCATACAGTGTGATGAGTTTCCCTAGGTTAGATAGTAGTCCGCCTTTTCGGCAGCGCGCCGCGCGGCGCCATCTGTTTTTTTTCCTAGAACTGATCAAATGCCTTAGCCCTCGTCCTGGGCCGAGAGCTTTTCGCCTTGACTTCGCCTCACATGAAGATAATTTATTTTCGCCAGTCATCCGCTGATGTTTTATCGACTACGTTTGCAGCGACTACCCTTTTTTTCATTCTTCCGCTCGCGCTTGTTTGCCTTTTGCGCCCCCCACGATTTTCGCCGTTTAGTCAACTTTGCCCCTCTAACTCACTGTCTTTTTTTTTTCGCCCTCACGGTACCTACTACCCCTGCCTACTCCGCGGACCCGTGCGAATTACCTAATTTGTCTCAGTTTTAGCACGCCGCCGTGGAATAGTTTACTCTCTGGACGAATACTCCAGTTGAGTCCTTCAGACCAACTCTCTTTTTTTTCGGAACGTGATTTCAGTTATCGTGGTGTTTGCCGTATGCTAACGCTTTCTGGTTTTATCTTCCTCCCTCTTTGTCAAGTTCCGGCGCTGACGGTATTTTTTTTTTTTCGGTTACGATTTTGTTTGTTGTTTACTTCTCTTACAGGCGAGCTAGTACCGGCTGCCATTTTAGCACCGCCTTCTAGCGCTGCGCACCCCCTTTCGGGAGCTCTTTTTTTTTTTTCAAACGACAACGCTTCCCTCTCCCCGTCGCCGTTGGATGGGTGTTTCCTCTCCCTCTTTCTTATGCCCGCGCCGGCCGAATTCTCGCGCCCCGAGTTTTCTTCGCGTTTGATCAAGTGGTGTTCGCCTCTTTCTTCGCCGTTTTCCAAGCCGATTTCTTCTGCTCGAACTCATTTGCTGTCTATGATAACACGGATATTTCGAGATGGTACGGTGTGTCGTTTTCATATCTGTCCGCACCCCTCCCCCCCCCCCCCCCTCCCCCTTGCTTTGAAGCTTACAGCCCCTTCCTTTCTGCGTGACGTTTTTTTGAAAGTGGAGAACTCCCAGTCTCCCTCCCTACGATATCAAGAGAAGACCGCACCCCAGTCCGTACGAACTCAGCGTTCCCTTTCTCTCCCCGAATTGTTTTTACTTTCCTCCACTTTCGCTCTCGCAGGGACTCCCTGAAATCCCCCCCGCCCTCCTGCTGCATTAGCGTGCCTCGTTCATTGTAGTGATGGACTCCTCGAACACTTGCGCCGCTCGGACCTTCCCCGGTGCTCCGCGATCTGTCACAAATCTGGGAATCCGAGTTTTTATCGTTGAGGGTTCTCTATGAGATGATCATTTTTGGGGGTGTGTGTATCGAAGGTGGAGGGCGCCTCCTTTCCCTCTGCGCGGTAATTAAGCAGGTAGCGTATTTAGTGTAGTCTTCCTTCCCCACTCTTCCTGTTTTTGATCTCCGCTGCGAAATGACAAATCTTTTTTTGATGGGACTTCTTAACTTTTCTGTTCCCCCCCCCCTTACCAATTCGCTACTTCCTGGTCTACTCATATCGAACAAGTTTTTTGCCGCCGTCGCCTGATTTCAAACTAACATTCCTTTTTGCAGTCGAATGCGGATCTGACGGCATTGTACCCCTCCCACCTTTTCCTCGGCCCCCTCCTGTCTCCCGGCATGCCCCGGTTCTGCCCCTTCCCACCTCATGATCCCTATCAGTCTCCGCTGACTGAAGATCGAATTATTTGCCCCCCCTAGCGAAATTCAGTGCTCCGGACGCTTTTAGAGATGTCCAGGACGCCCTCCTTTTTTTTGCCTTCCAGCTGCTTATAGCCTGGAGATTTGACATCTGCAGCATCCTCCACGAAGCCCTCCCGCCTGAAGTCTCGGCCGTGCCGAATGTTCTTCCAGAAAAGTCTTTTTAATCCTTTCCCCTTTCGTCATTTCGGCGGCACTTTTTTTTCTCGCCCCTTTCTCCGCCGCTGTTAGGTAATGAACGAAACCATTCTTCGAATTCTGCGCATTTTCATTCTGCTCGTCTCTTGAGAGCTGGTGAACTTTTGGCAGTCCTCCCTTTCGCTCGAAGAAACTTTCGTTGATGCCCTCCTTCTGACGTATTACTTTCTCACGTTGGCTCCGCAGGTCTGTCGTTCCGCCAGAATAAGGCAACCGTTTCCCCCCCCCCGAGTTTTCCCTGGACGCCGAAATGACCACTTCCAGTTGAGCGGCTCGGCGAATACGACCCTTGGACAGAATTCCCTTGTTGTTTCATGACCGCTGGTCATCTGAGATCCCGCAATTTTCCACCCGCGATTACGACCTTTCTCTTTATCCACTACTAACGGAACACGGCAGTTTCAGCGATTTCTTTTTTGCGTTTGAAACAGATCGAGCACTGGACTTTCTCGATCCGAAAGAGTAGTTTTACTGTATAGGTTTGAGCCCTCCCTTGTTCAATATGGTCACTTTGTTTTTCGCCGACTGCTATATAACTTTTCCTTTGCGAAGCCGTGTACCCGACTCCTCCTACTTCTATACCCCCTACATAATGCTTTTCCGCCGCCCATAAACGGCGCGCGCACACATGACCCTTCTTTTTTCACTCCCAAGGCTTGGATGGCCCTCCTCCAGGATCGGTGACACATACTTCCCCCATTTTCTCTGCTGTGGTAAGAAGGGCGTCCTTTTCCTGCCCGGCTCTCCCCCCTTTCGCCCCCAGAAGTCTTCTTTAGCCCTGTGTCTCGCCACCGCGCCCCATTCGACCGACGAAGTGCACCCCCTATGATACTGTGCGCCTGTATTCTTCCGCAGACAAAACACCTTTCTCACGTTCTGCCCGGCTGAGACAGGGGCGCCCGCCTGAGCCTCCCCCTTGAAAACGCGGTGTTGCAGTGGTCCTTTTTTGAAATCCGGGGAAACCCGTGATTGGCAATCCCTTGCGAACGTCCCGGCCTTTGCGCCTTGTTTTACTTTTGACGTCCCCTCCTACTTTCTTTTGTTTTTGTATAATTCCCCCCTTACTTGACTTATGACATGTAGATGTTCCTTCGTCAGCGATTTGAACTTTACGGATCCCCTCCCCAGTTTTTGGACGTCACTACCCCCCACTTTTACGAATCTATAATTTTCTGCCCTAACAGCCTCTCTTCTGCCCCGTGGCTTTTGACTCTCCATGGGGGGCAAGTGTCGGGAGAGCACGCCGTCCTGTTTTTCTTGGACGGGGGAATACGTTTATTTCCTATACCCTTTTGCCATTCGCTCCACCCCTTTCCGTCAGCCAGGTCTTCTGACCGAAATTTACCAGCACACCTCCTCTTTGGTATTCCCAGGCCGCCCTCCTGCACTCCTAGTCTTTGGACTTCATTTTAGACCCATCATTGCTGGCCGCCCCCCCTTTCCGACCTTCAGTAGATATTTTTTTTTTTTTTTTTCTGATACGCCCTCACGCAGCCAGCATGTTTCGTGTCAGGCCGGTTTACCTTTCTTCCCCCCCCCCTTCCCTCGAGCCATATTACCGCAGACAACCATCCTTCCCTCTTCTCCTCTTTTTTTTTGTTTTTTTTGATGATTCTTTTTTTACGGTATCAGTTTTTACCTGCCCTCTTGTACTGTTATTCGAACCTAGTCCTCCCCTTGCTGTCGCAACGTCTGGCGATACAATCTTCCCTTGATAGTTTTCTTCGTCCCCTGGACAAAAAGCTGGTATGCCATAGCCTTTACCCATCTGCTGGATCGCGTGCCGGCTGCCCCCATCCCCCCCCCCCCCCCCCCCTGAGTGGCCTTTGTCTCATGGTCGTTCCTTTTTAAGAACCGTCGGGCGACTCGGGGTTGTCATGTTGCCTCTAGTTTTTTATCTGGCGACCCTCTTTCCCCCTTTCGCGTCGACCGTCTTTTTTTTCCGCCTAATTCCCGCCCATGCCTTCCTCCCCCCTTACAATTAACGGCTTATGGAAGAACGAATTGAAGGCAGAGTCTTTCCTTTATTGTTGTGTGCCCTGACCGCCCCCCCCCCCTTGGGTCCCCCCCACCCCTGCAACTCCGAATGATTCACAATTCTTCCGAATTACATCCCCAGAAGGCTCCGAGTCTCTCCCTAGCTTTCCGGTCCTTCGGTCCCCCCCCTTCAAAAGGAGAAAAGTTCTAGTTTTTTTGCCCTACCCCCTTTTCCTATATTTTCCACCAGAGATTAAATGCCCTTAGGCTTGTTAGTAGTGGATTACCCTGAGAAATCCCCACCGTTTATTGCGCGGCATCACTCCCTCCCTTTTTTTCTTATCTTAAGGCCCTCGTCCAAATCCCCATGCGTTTTGCGTCGTAGCGGTCCCCTCATGAAGGGTACTGTTGTCAAAGGCGTTTAACCAGATTGTCGGGCTGGCTGACGACAGCATTTTCCCTTACCAATCTCTTAGCCAGGTTCCCTTTGCCCCAAAAGAGATCGTATGTTTCTATCATCCAGAGCATTATCATACACTTTTTTCGGACGTCTCAGGTCCGAGCCGCCCCCAGTATCTATCTCGATTAGTTTCAAAGCGAGGACCCACGCTGTCTTCCATTTTTAACGAAACTTCCGAAAATTACAAACCCCGAATCGCCGGATTGTACCCCCTTGTTAAACTCCGGAAACAGCCTCGTTCCCTACCACATGCCCGCATCAGCTTTCTTTATATTTGCAACACAAAGATGTGCATTCCCGTTTTATTTGTTAGAGGCTTACCCAGCCCCCCCGTCCATTCCCTTTCTTCTTGTTCTCTTGGCTGACGCCGACTACCTGTCTCCAGCCATGCAGCAGGCCTTTTGCAGGACACACCCTTCTCTTCTCTTGATCTTTGCGGTCTATTTGCAGAGCCATCGTCAAATTAATTTTTAGTTCTCTTCCCATTCTTTGACACGAAAGGTGTTTTATAGGCACCTCCCAACGACCCGCCCCATGTAACTTCTTGGATTTCCAGCTATTTTCTCCAGAGACCTCCACCCGCGGAAGCGCCTCTATTTGACGCTTCGAGGGATTTTCGTTCTTCAAAGTTACCGACTAATTAAATCGGAGATCATTCTTGACCTTCCCGGCGATTCGACCCATTCGCGCGGGTTCTCGACACCATCGGCGATGTTCTTGTTTATTTGGGCGGCTGCGGCGTAGCCAGAAGCATCGAAGGAGCCGTAGGACTCCTTTCTTACCTTTTATTGATTTCATTTATTTGTTCTTCCCCCCTTTTTTTGAGAGGTTTCTGTTTTACTTTTTGGGCGAAAACTAAACTTAGATGCTCCCGCACTCTTCGTGTATTTCCCACGATTTGTCTATTGGCTCCTTTTGCCACCCCTTTTCGTCGCAGCAACTTTTTCTCTTGGTCGCAGCCCCTGTTGCTGATGCACTGCTAGTTCTTCCTTCCTTCTCAGGTGCACTCTATCGTTTTCAATTTCTTCCCCGGCCGTGATCTTCCACCACTCTGAGAAGTTCCGGACCCCTTCACTTTCCCCCAGAGATTCCCGCCATACGTTAGCGCAGCTCCAGGTTGATACGACTGCTTCGGACCGGCCGCAGTCCCACTTGTTACGTGAGCAGAAACCCCCTTATAATGTCTTTTTGGCTTTAAGCTTTTACCGTTCAATCCGAGCCCTTCTTTTTTCTCGATTGCTTTAAAGAGTTTGCTTCGCTTCCCCCCTAGCTGACGTTCTTTCTCCGTCATCCTGATCAAAAACTTTTTTCCCAGCACGCACTTCGCTTTGTCTCCTCGCCTAATGCCTATCTTTAATTGAGTTTCCCCGACATAGGGCCCTCCGATACCCCTCCGATTCCGACAACATTTTAAGATCTAGAGTTCTTCCAAATTTTTTTTTTTTGTCTTTTTTTGATGCCCCTCTTTTGCCTCTAGTCGTGGTCTTCTTCTACTCTCGCACAACTCCTCCCCCTGTTGAGGATCGGATGAGGCCATGGAATGGATTCTGCCGCCGTCGCTCCCAAAGCTGTTAAACAACGGATTACGAGTTCGCGCACGGCCTTCTTTTTTTCTTCCTTTTATTGTCGAGTTCTTTTCTTTTCGACTCGATTCGACGCTTGCCGCTTTTATTTTGCAAGTGAAGCAGTGTAATTTTTGCTTATCAAGCGTATTCGTGCTTTTCTAGCGTTTCTCCTGGTGCGGCCTAGACCCCCGTAATTTTTTCTCTTCTCGTTTTTTCTATTACGCCCCTCTCTTCGTCCGCTCTAGGTTTCTCTCTTTCGCAGAGCTCTCCTACGAGAGTCCCTCTTCCCCCCAGCTGATCACCGATACACTGTCGCCGCTGAGCTTTCGGCCCGCGCCTCTGGTCAGTCCTTTTCTTTTTTTCCTCGTTTCACCTCCATTTTTATCTGTCTTCGGTCGTATTTTTTCTCTCCCCCTCCTTTTTTTGAAGAAAGCGTTCCCGTCTCGATATAAGGCGGTGTCTGACTCCATGCATAGGTTCTCCCGTTTTTAACGCGTCCATTCTCTTTCCTACAGACGCCCTAGTTCTTCCAGCCTCTCCCCCGGCCACCCTCTAAGCAAGCGTTTCGACCTTTAAGGTGGCCTTTTGAATGCAAACCCTTACCGCCCCACCCCCGATTCTGTTGCCACCGCCCCGCCGCCCCTTCGATTTCGAAATGATTCCTGTTCGAGGCATATACGCCGGCAGAGTCAACTTCCCTGCCCGGCGTCGGTGAGCACTTTCCTCCATCGATGGGAATGTCTCCCTTAGTTTTTTTATGGCGTTTACGCCCTTTCCCCCCTGGATGTCGAAGCCCCGATTTGTTGGGAGTTGCCGTTCGCCAATTTCGGCCTCCAAAATCCGCTTTCCGCCAGGTCCACCCTTCTAGATTGTTTGCCTAGCCGTAGTTTCCCCCCCAAGCATAGTCGCTGGATTTTCCCGCATAGGGTTATCTATAAATGCGCTTTGATTAAAAAATAGTTTCCTTTCTCGCAGAGTTTTCCCATGTACGAAAGCTTCCTTTAAGCGCTTGCGAATTTTTTCCTTTCCATCAGCTTTCCGTCCGCCAACTTCTTGCTCCGCCCCAGAGTTATCCCAAGCCTTTCCGCGATACCATCCCCTCTGACACTCCTTTCCTCTGCCCGAGCCTTCCGATTACGACCAACTTTGCCTGATTGTCAACCCATCATCCCTACAAAACTCCAAGAGGCCCCACTTTTTGGACCATCGCCCCGTTTTCTCTAATCTCTCTTTCCTCTCTTCGGTGCATTTGAAGAGGCGTTCCCAGCACAGTGGATTATGTGGTGAGACGCCGTCCGACATTGATGGCCTTCCTTTTCTTTTTTTCTTTGTATGAAATAGGCTTATGTTTCCGTCCATTCCTGAAGCCTTGATCCTTCCCCCCTTTTCGCCCTTCAGTGTAATGGTTCTTTAGTCGAAGGACAAGTGGCCAAGGACTTTCACCTTGGGCTTTTCTCTTTTTGCCGCCTGTAAGGCGGACAATGCCCTCGCTAATCGATGTCAGGTTCTCCCTCTGCTTCTCATGTTTATACCCCCCTCGCCGACCTTAGACTCTTTTTTTTACGCCTATATGATACCTAGCTGTTTTTTACCATGACTATGTTAATGGTCCCTTTTCCTTCTCTCTCCTGCGTTTTTTTTTTTTTAGGTCATTTCTGGCGGCGAACGAATCTGCCTTTCCCCTCCCTTTTATCGGTACTCTTCGTCCTTGAAAGCTCCAAAAGGCCCTACTCCTGGAGTAGCATTCAGAATTTTGAATCCCCATAAATTGTTTTTTTCTTTTTTTCGACGCGGAGGAAATATGACCCTTCTCTCTGCCTAGGCGAGCGAGTTAAAGTCCCCATGCCCTCCCTTCGTATGCGCTAGGCCTGTTGCCTCTTAGCTTCGTTGTTGAGTCCCCCTGAACGATCTACCCCTGGCGCTCTGACCTCTGCCTTTTTTCGCATGAGTTCGTGACTCTGTTCCTTGCGGACAAATACCTCTGTCCTTCCATGGCTAACGTCCCCAGCAGCAGTCTCCTGAACAAGCTCTAGCGAGACTGTGACCCCCCCTGGTTCGACCGCGTGTCGCATCATTCTCCTCCCTTCGAGACATGCGTTGGTTGATTTCCCCCCATTGTCCACGCCAGCCAGCTTTCCCCCCTCCTCCCCTGGGAAAGCGCGCTTCGAGGGGCTACACTGTGAAGTGATTTTAGACCGGATCAGCTGTTTTACGTTGTCCAGCGCCATGGAGGCGCGACCGCTGTTCCCCTCTTTGTCAACACGGTTCCATGCTCTCCCTGAGGTTATTGCTTTTTTAGCCTCTCGCAACGCCAAATTCCCCTCCCTTCCCTGTGTCCCCGATCTCGCGATACACCCTTCCCCCCCCCCCATTGTTGCCACTTGCCTTGGACTGAGATTGAGCACTGCAGTCGATATCGCTATCGAGACCCGCAACAATACTTCCTTACTTGACTGTTTTTCGTCGCGACCTCCCTCTTTTCACTGGACTTTGTCGACCCGCCTTTTTTTCCTATTTTTCCTGCACTGACTCCAGCCCATGAAATACGCCTCTTCGAGTTTGTCTTGAGGCTTTTTCCCTTTTTCTACTACGACATTTCGCAGTCACGCCCCCTTTTCTCCTCTATCGTCCAAAGATTGGCAAATCTGCTGTGGTCCTGTTTTTCTTCCGAAGCCGCTGCGTTTTTTCCAGTTTTTGAGCGAGTCTAAACCTCCCGATGCGCGGAATAACGTCTCATCATGCGCTAGTTCGAGGTTTTGCTTCTTCTCAACACCTTCAATTGTGGGCCGCTAGTCCCAAGTCCCTGAAATCACGACAACTTTCTGAGCTTTCTGAACTCCCCCTGCTGTTTGGGTATTTTCCCCCCCCCTCCCCCCGGTCCGCAGAATCGCGTTATTTTTTTTCCTCCCCTCTCCCCCAGTGGGGCCGGCCTTCCTAGGAACTGTCCGTACACTCCTCGTCCTCTTGATGAGCATCCCCCGATCGCACTCGCGGTGTCCATTTCTTGATTTTTTCGTAACGCCGCCCATTGTATTGCCTCCCCCCCCTGCCAGCGGTTTGCATTTCGCCAATCCCCCTTTCTAGGACAGGAATCACTCCAGACTAGCCTTCCCTCGACTGGATCGCGCGATCATCATCTTGAAACAGTTGGTGCCCGCGAATCCTTTTTTTATAGCGCTGGGTTTAGCATTACGCCATTCCCCGCGTGAATCAAGTAAGATGTTTTGAAAGTTTTTTCCCATTGGCCGTTTTTTGGCACTTTTGCCGAGCATCCTCACTCATTCCTGTTGAAAATTTCCTGCTTCAGTTTGAACCAGTTTTTTTCCAAGTATTGTATACTGCCCCTTTTCCTAATTTCTGCGAACGCGAACCCGTCCGCCGACCTAAGACCTGAGAATAGGTCGCTGAATGATTCCGTATGCGCATTTCGACCTCTCCCTTTTTCCACTTCTACGTCCCAGTTTTTTAGGCTCTTCCCTTTTGCCGAGAAACCTACCTTCCCCTTTAATCGCCTTCTCTAGTTTCCGCGCGCTGGATATTATCCTCCCCCAGAGCTGGGCTTCCTCCGATTTATCGACAGCTTCCTTCACGTCGACCTGGCCTCGGACTCCCTCTTCCCTTCTTCTTTAGCTAGCGCGCTTGAAGCTTGTCCTAACTTATCAGCGTTGATTCCTGCCTTTGCTCTTTTGACGCCGCTATCGAGCCCAAAGGCATTACCTGAAATTTTCGGAAGCATACTCACGCACTCCCTTCCTTCCTAGGATGGGTTGCAACACAACCCCCCCCTAAAAACCCTTTCTCCTGCACCTCTCAGCGCCATTTTCGCTTCTCCTTTTAACTGCTTTGGACGCGCTGTTTCAATCCGTTCCTTCCCCGTGGTATTTTTTTTTTTTTTCAGTTCCTCCTTTTCCGACCGCTGTTTTTTACCAGTTCAGCGAAGGGCTTATACAAGGATGCGTTTCGGGAAGAACCTTTGCGGTTTCCCACGGCAGTGGCTTACTTCATCCCAGCGCGCTTCTTTCCCCTATCCAAGATACCTTATTCTTCATGTTCAATATTTTCTTCCCCTCGCTGCCTGAAGAATGGTTTTAGACTGTCCCCGCCGCGCCGACTAACCTTTCGCGTCGGATTCTCCCTTCCCTTCCTCCAGACGCGTCCCCCCTTTTGTATTCTTCTTCCCCTTTGCACCTGAATTACCTCCCCCCCACCTGCTGAGTGATTTCCGCTGTGAAACGTTGGATCTCATGAAGAACAACTACGTCCTCCCTGAATAACTTTGCACGTCTTTGAATGCCTGGCTGATGAAGATCCTTTGAATACGTGAGTGGCAACGCATGGTTTTTCCTGCGGCATGCGCATGTTTTTTTTTGACTTTTCACGCATCCTTCGGGCCATTTTTCCTCCCATGACGTTAGTTTCTTTTTTTGAGCTAGTCATTAATATTCTGGACGTTCGGACCCCAGGTTCTTCCCCTCCCCAAGGAAGCTGCTTCATGACTTCAGCCTCATGCTTCTTGTTACGGGTTTTGATTTCCCCGAGCATAGCGCGGGCCAAGGATTTGAGTCGCACTGCCTGTCGCGGCTAGGCTGATTTGGAAACCGTTAGCTCTCTCGCCGGCACCCCTCTGTTTCGACGCCTCTTATCGCTCTCCTTCAAAGCCAATCTTCGTTTACCTCGGAGCAAGTCGACCCTTCAATGCGATGGAAGGATTGGGCCAACCTCATATGGCTTGCCCTCCCCCCTTTCGCCTTCGGAGCTAATAGTTGTTTGTTTTCCCCCCTCCTGACTTTACCTGTCGAAACGCTCAGTCCTTGCCCAGTCCGGGATTACCGACTGACCTTTTTTCCTTTTTTTCCTCCTCTATTGTTTGTTTTTCGAGTACTTTTCCTTCTTGGTTTGCCTGCGCTTGGTTAGACCCTAAGCTCTGTCTTTTCTGTCGCACCCCCCCTTTTTTTCCCCGCCTATAGCTCGATCTGTTTTTTTCCTCCGGAGCGCCACCTCGTGGTCTCCGTTTCCAATCCGACATTGCATCGGCGCCCCCCTTTCCCGTTCCTTCATATAACGTCGTCTTTGCCCTTTGCGAAGTTTTCGTTGAAAGATGCTTCGCAGGCCACGACGGGGGTGGTTTTCCCTTTCGGGTCCGTGTTCCCATATACCGTTTCCACTCCCCCCTCCCTCTCCGCTTGCTCATAACAGCCTGTGCCCCCCGCCTCCTTCATCCAACACGTAAAATCTTCTTCTTTTCCCCTCGGCAGAAGCAGGAAGCAGTCTCTTTTTTTTTTTTTTTTCTTCCCCTCCCCTGGTGTTTTCAATCTATCTCAATAATTACGACCCCCCGTCATCAACTCACCAAAATTACATTAAAGCCGCTAACCAAGCCCTCACAGTTTTCTCGGTTTTTTTTTTTGTTGAAACTTCAACCTCTGATCCCTCCTCGAGCCGCCCCCTTTGCCCTCCCGTGATTTCCCCTTTCATCCACAAGAGCACCTTAAGTAAGGTCGGCTAGCTTGTAGTTGGTTACTTCAGTGCGCCTCCACCCCCCTTTTTTTTCTTCGGGGTGCAGCACTCAGACCTTGTGTTTTTTTCCTCCCTTTCCTTCCCCAGGCCCTCCTCCCCAATTTCAATCGAGCGAAAGTAGTACTCCGTTCCTTTCCTGTCAGTATTGCACTCGGTGAAAGCGCGTACGGCGGCTGGCTCCTCCCTCCCTCCATTTTCCAAGAAAGCTTTCCCCAAGGTGATCTTCCACTTGACTTTTGGCCGTGATCGCCCATCCCGAGCGCATTTCAGCGTCCAGTTTTTTTACAATCACTGCCTGCTTGTTCGTTCAGCGCCGGATTCTTTGCGCTCCCCCTCTTTTTATAGACTTCGCTGCTTCCTTTTTCCCAGCGTATTTTCCCCTTCTTTCAAGACTTCTGCCGACCAAAGACCAGCGCCGGATTGATTGAAACAGCTTTGCCCCCAGTCCTTCCACTAAGCCCTGCTCAAACCTGCGGTCCTCTTTGTCCCCTCGAGTTTGCAACCCCATCCGCTGCCTTCCTCCTAGATTGATTCCGTCTTAGTAGACCCCGAGCTACAAGTTTCGTAAGTTTTTTCTCCTCTTTGACGTAATATATCCTTTCGTTGGCATCACCTATACTGCTGACCTCATTCTTTGTTGCATATGCCTACTAGCCAGGACCTGCACCTCCCCTTTCCTCCCGTCTTACAGCGCGTCCCTTTTTTCCCCATTTTAAGCTGCGAACTCTTAAGTTTGTCTCCAGCCGAGTGCGCACTCATTACCAGCTCTTCCCCTCCCTTCTGCTTTTTGGGATATCCCTTCCCGCATCTCAAGGACCTTTTTTTTCCGCTTCTGCTATGAAACGTGAGTGAAGCTATCCGAAGCTGCGCGTTGTGTATTACCCATTGCGAAACATCGGCTGGTCTTCATGACCGGGCCGGCGGATTTTTCACCGACCAGATTTCCTCCGGCTCCGACTTCCCTAAATTGTTCGGCGTTTCTAACCTAATAGAAGTTTTTCCTGAAGTGGGAAGCCGAATTACTTATCATTCTTCCTCAGACCGGGTCGCACCTTCCCCCTTTCCTCCTCTTAATAGGTTCCCACCCTCTTTAAGATTTCGGATTCCCTTCCCTACGATGCAAATGGTTTCTTGCAAACCCCGGTTTTTCTTCTCATGCCTTTCGACTCTTTTCCCGTTAGAAGCGACCTTTGCGTCGTGATACTGGCGAGATCCTTTCGATGCGCTCATGCCATTTCCCAGAACCGCCCTTCTTTTTCGTTAACCACTCTCGGCCCTTAAAGACCAATCAGACAGTTTACATCTCTCCCAACAGCGATCACTCATTCGTTTAGTTTACGCGGTTTTCTTCCCGAGGACGAGCCCCCACTTTTTTTCCCCGAGACCTTTGAGAGAAATCACCCCTGACTCTGCCCCTTTGTATTGGTAAGCATGCGTCTGTACTCTTAGCCACATTTGCAATTCTCCCTTTTTGCTTCGGCCGCTCCTCACCATTTTTTTCCCCTTTTTTTTGTTTCTTTCCCCCTTCCCCTAGATAGCCTCCCCAACTAGGGTTGATGGAGGCTTTCAGTTTACCTCTCCGCATCGAATGATATTCGCTCCCCCTTTTCTTCCGACATAGGGAATCCTTTCACCACATCGTCCCGCCTTGATCTCTTCCTTGATGCACTTCTTTACGAAGCGGGGAATAGACTTGTTCTTCTTCCGCTATCGACGCGCGCATCATGCCCCACCTCGAAACGAGCGTGCTGTCCCCTTTTTTCGCTCTTTTTTTGCGATGATATCGTTGTCTTCTCCAAAGCCACATTTGTCTTCGACCTGTGAAAACAACATGGATCTTGGGTCTCCAGTTCACCAGGTCAGCCGCGTTTGCTTGCGTATTGTCGCGTTCTCTTCTCCTTCTTTTCTGCTTAGCCTTCGTGTACAGTTTTTCCAAGCAAGTGCTCCGTGTTTTGCTTTATCAAATTTCCCCTTTTTTCCTTTGGACAGGTTGCGCATGTCGTCTCCCCACCCGTCACCTCTCGAGTCAGGACTTTTTCTTTGCCCGCTGTTCGCGCCTATTACCTTTTTTTGTCTGAAGCGCCGCGCGATTTCGATCCTTTGCTCACCGCATAACCCTTTTCCATGACACGAGAGTTACTTACCGGGACCCCGGGGGCCGTTCCTTGCCCCTTCTTTGCGTGAGCCAAGCGCACTCCAGCGTTTTTTTTCGAGAGTTTCTTATGTATGCGCTAACGCGGCGCTTTTTCCCCCGTTCAGCAATAGATTCTTGTCAACTTCCATCACTGGACGTCGCGTTTCCGGCGTCCATGCCGTAGTTCCTCTCCTAATCGTCGTCCATTCCTCCGCCCGAAACCATTTAGTCCTCTCCCTCCTCCTTCGGAAACCGAGTATCCCACCCCCCTGGATCGACAAACCTCCCGTGCCAGGCACTCTTCGGCCACTGAACTTTCCGCGACCTCCTTTCCCCCTTTCTTCTCGTACGATCCCTTCCGCTTGTTTTTCGAACAACTTCTTTTCCTTGCCCTCTTCCGGAGACGCGGCGTTCGCTTTCCTCTGCTACGACGCCCTGATACTTGCGTCATGCGGTAGTTCCTCCCCTTTTTCCACCATTTCGCCCGCCTTTTTCCGGACACATGCGGCGTGTTAGCTATTGCGCCCGGAAGATATCAAGTAAGTCCACCTGCTTCGGAGACCCATCTAGGCCTCCTTCCCCTTTTGCCTTTTAAAAATTGCAGTCTTCCGCGGTTGCGTTACATGACTACTTTTTTCATCATGACAGCGTTTCTTATCTTGTCTTTTAAGTTCGCCTAACAGGCGCCCCAATTCTCGTCCCCCCAGACCCCTGCCCCCATTTTTTTCCCCCTCTTCCCCTACCCCCCCCCTCCCCATTTTCCTGGGCAATCACATGATCCCTCTCAGAGAAGAGATCTTCCCTTGAAACCGTTGGCGACTCTTCCCAGCCCTCTGACAAATACCCTCTTTCCCTTCTTCAACCCCACGTCACGCTTATATTGTTTC
>Ga0179593_1552114_pt1 | contig 18091 bp, 15 predicted proteins | sample CZODoug2_1_08_16_FD_185931 | JGI IMG/M metagenome (GOLD analysis project Ga0179593, IMG submission 185931) | Vadose zone soil fungal communities from Angelo Coast Range Reserve, California, USA - CZODoug2_1_08_16fungal (PacBio error correction) | ecosystem: Environmental > Terrestrial > Soil >... | reverse complement strand
CCCTCTTTCGGGATATCTCCTTCCTTTGACGAGGTTTTTTCCCCCTCTTCCTTAGATTTGTGGGCGCGCAAAAAGCATTTCTTCTTTTTTCGGTGGCGTTTTCCGGGACTGTTAGGTATCCCAATTTTCCTTTCCTAGGTCAGGTCGTTTCTGGAGTCCTTTCTTTCCCGTCGATGTACCAGTGAATCAAGAAGTTTTTTTAGGTTCTCTCCCACTGCGGTCCGACTTCATGAAATTAGGGAAAGATTTTCCTCCGGTGTAACGGAGGCGCTCCCCTCAGGTTTCCACTTCTCTAGATTCTCCGTGGCCAGTGGGGAAGTCATGTGGGACCCCCTTCCCTCCGAGGCCCACCTTCCTCCAGGGTCGATCTTTGGGCTTTCGTTTTTGTAACCTGAGGCCTTCCTTTTCGATTTTCTGGCTTTTACCTTCTCTTTCGATTCTTCTTACTCGATCTCCTTCCTTCAGCCCTCGTACCCCAGTCCCGGCCCCTCCTTCCCCCCCATTCCCCCTCCTGACCCCCTTTCTTGTTAAGTCCTAGCCTCCCCTCCGACAGTCCCTTTCGTCAGGCGACTTCTTGCGTGTTAGCTTTTGGAAGACCTTTTTTTCCTTATCTTAGTTGATTTTTGAGGAACTGCGGCTTAGAAGTCCGGTCTGGGCTTTTTTTTTCTTTGGGTTTTTTCTTTTTTTTTCCTTGTGGTGGTCGACTCTGGTAGTTTTTCCGTAGTCGAGGTTTGACCCCGGGCGACAGCCCCTTCCTCTTGCGAAGGTTGGCTTTGGTTGAGGTCTTTTTTTTTCCTCTTTTGCCCCCCCCCTATAGTCAATTCCGGGATTTAAAAACCCAGAATCCCGCTCGATTCTGCTTTGTACCGCGTTTCTTTTCCTTTTTTCTTCGGTATGGGACGTCTCCGGATCCTTTTCGTCTTGGACGGGACTTTTTTAAATAACTTGGTCGCTTGTATCCCCTGCTATCTTACCCCTGGAGCCACGAACTTGGACGTTTCCAAGGCGGGTTTCCTTCATTCTGGAGATCCTTTCAAGCAGGTGGAACCAAAGGTTCTTTTCCCCCCTTGTACCCCTTCTTCCTTTGAGGAAGGAGAGTTTTTCTCCGTTCAGTTTTGGCTTGCTTGCTGCTTAGGACGGACGTGATCTCTACTTAGGTATTTTTTACCTCCTCGCTCAATTTTTCTAGAGTCTTTTCTGCTCAAGCAAACGGGGAGTCCCCTCCAGAATCCCATACAATGCCCCACCCATCCGAGACCTTTTGTCAGGACTTTCCTTCCAAACTTTTTGGCGTTAATTGCGATCTTTCCTCTTCCACTCCCTCCCCTCAGACCCAAGGCTTTTCTATGTTTCCGTTAGACCCCCTCGGTATTGCTGTCCCCCCGACCACCTTTTCCCAACCGCCCCCAAACAAGGATTTTATTGAAGACCTCCCGTTTTGTTTGAGGATACCCCGGTTTTGCTTTTTTCGTTTTTTGGGGTAGCAACTCTTTTTTTCGGTAGACCAAGAAACGACATAGGTTAAGGGAAGATCCTTCCCTCCTTCATCCTCCCCTTATCTTTCTCCCAGGGTCCACCAAGACTACCGGGTCCCTTTAATTCTCACGTCTCCTGCTTCTCTTCCCCATCCCCTCCCACCCCCCTCCCCTTCCCTAACCACCCCTAACCCCTCTCTTCCCCCCTCCTTCCGCTCTCCACTGACTTTAGCCCTCCTTCATTATTCCTTCCCTTCCCTTACACCTACTAATCTCCCGTCCTTAGCCTATCTCTCTTCCCCCTCTTTTTTCGTCTGTTTCCCTTACTTCTCCCTACTCCCCCCTCTCCTCCCTCGTTTTTCTCCCTCCTACCCCTCCCCCTTCCCCCACCCCTTCCCCCCCGAGGGCGTCTTCTTGGCGTCTTTTACCCAGTAGCCAAAAGACTCTTTTGACCTTTTACCCTTGGGTTTCCTCACCTCGTCACCAATGGTATCTCTTTTTTCCGGTAATAATTCCTGCTTCTTGCTACTCCCTGGGCGCCCCAGGCCTTTTCTTTTTCCCCTTTAAACTTTTTCCCTGAGAGTTTCCTCGACTGACTCTCTCCCCCCGTAAGACTTCCTCAAGCCCTCGGGGCCAAACACGAGACTTTTCCTCTACGCGGTTTCCCTTCGATCCCCTCTCCCCCTAAGGTCGGCCTTGGACCCCCCTTCCTTGGGGACTCCTTCTTTTCTTAACGCCGTCCGCTTTCAAGCCTCCCTGCCCTGAGTCCTTTGTCAATCCCACTTGTTTATCCCTTTATTTAGTCTCCCCCCCGTCCAAGAATTTTCCCCCCTGGATTTCCTTCCTCCTTAGAAGACTCCTTTTAACCTTCCTACCCAGAGACACGCCAGTCCCCATCCATCCATCTCTTTCTTTTTGGTTCCTTTTTTTTCCCCGGAAAGGATGATAATAATATTTACAACCCCCCTGACTTTTCGCTTCCCTCCCAGCTTACAGTCCTATAACCTTGAGTACCTAACCCACAGGTCCCCGGGCTCTCTATGTACCCCCCCCCCCCAGACCACCCCGCGCTGGCAAAGCCCCTTGTAAGTCCTCTTTTCCGGGCCTTCTTTCCATCCCCCCCCCCCTCCCCACTAGATTTTTTTCTCCCCAACTTCTTTGCTGCTGGATTAAACCTAAGGAAGGCGGGTTTCTCCCCTTTCCTTAGATGCGGGTCTTTTTTTTTTTCTGGGGACTTCCGGCCGTTTGGCAGTCTCTTTTTTTTCCAGTTATCCACAAAATGTTCAGGGGCTGACTGTCCTCCCGGTCACCCAAATCCATTTCCGGGCTTTTGCAGTTCGATCGAGCTCTACTCCCTCCCCGGTCCTATGCCCCCTGAGACATTTCCCCCCCCTAGAATCTCTTATCCCACCTGGAACTTTCAGTCAACGAGAACAGGGTAATGGGTGTGCATGCTGAGGTTCATGAACCCTTTCCCCCCTTTCAAGACTTATTCCCGGTACCTCTTTTCCTCACCTCCAATGAGGTTGTTACCTCCCCTCATAAGTGCACACCGACAGAAATTTTGGGGACTAAGGGGTCTTTTCGTACGCCCCCTGAAGAGCCACTGGTCTTTCTCCTTTAAAACCCCTTTTGTTCCCTTCCCTTCGAAGGCCCGGTTAGGAGTGCCAGAACTTCCTGTTTTTCTTATGAGTTTATTCCGACCTCTACCCGCTTCACAACCGCCCCCCTCTCCAGCGCACCTTGCTTAAACTCCGAGCTCAACCCCCACCAAGCTCTCCCGAGAGCACCACTTCTCTTTTGAAGCCGCCGCTTCTTATGAGCCCTCTCTCCAATTTCCTTTCTCTCTCTTGTTATATATCTCTTTTTCGAATTCTTAGCGATCTTACACCCCCTTGGATCCCCTGCATTTTAACGTGTTTTTTAGCGTGCCTCCTTTTTAAGGTCTTTTTTTGCCCCTTCCAAGTTTGAGGCTTGGTCATTCTGTTGGCGTTTTTTCTATTCCTTCTAGGTCTTCACCTAATGAAGACGTTGTAGGCCATATTTATGAGAAAGTGGTCGTTCAGGTACCATTGTTTCCTGGGTCCTCGTTTCTAGAACCCTTGGTCGCTGGTCAGAGTCTCCGAACCTAGGAGTCCCGAGGTCTTCTTATTTTTTCAGGAGTTTTCGCGGTCCCCTTAATTGGTGTGATATAGATTCCCCCTTTCCGGGTTCCCTCCCCTTTCGGGTCTAGACCCTTCCCACACGACTCCCCCTCAAGTCGTTTTAAGCTCTTTTTTCTCTCCAGGCCGCTTTGAGAAATCTCGATTCCTTTCCATGACCTTTTGAGCAGTTCTTTTCCACGGTAGAGGAGGATTCGCGCCTCTGCCGCGGATGAGGGCGCGTCCTGTGGTGCCGCCACCAGTTGTAGCAGATAGGACCTTTTCTAAACCTCCCTTTCTCTGGACCGAGCCTTCCAATAACTATAAATCTTCTTTCTTTTCCCAAAGCCGACCGGTTTCCGAGCCTTTATTTTTGCCGAACCTTCTTAGACCGAGTGTCCTGCGGTGGATGCCCTGTTGTTCTTCTTCCGGTCCCCCCTTATAGTGGTGTTTTTTTCTCCCGGGCTTTACCCCCCCTATGTGGCCTGGCCCCGGTACTTGCTTCGGCAAGCTAATCTATCCGGTGGGCGTTACTGGTCGGCTCTTCGGGGTTTACCCCTTCCAGGATTCTTTTCCGTATGCATCTTTTGTACCCACGAACCCAAAACGCTTTTCTTTTATTACCTTTTAGGGCCCCACGGTCCCTTTTCCGGCCTTCCTTCCGTTCACGCCTTCCTTTTCCTCTACTCACAAGGGTCTTCGACCCCTCAATTGCCATCCCCGTGTCCATTGCTCCGAAAACCCCTGCCTCTTTGTCTTTTCAGGGTGTTAGCTTGCAGTATAATTCAGCCGAAGTTAACCCTTCCTGGTCAAATTACCCCGCTTGGTTCGAGGCTCCTCTTTCCCGATTACTTTCCGCGTAGGTGGAGACCGTTGGCTCGATTTTTTTTCGGCCCGGGCGTCTGCGCCGGTAGTCCTTCCTTTCTTCACCTGGTCTTGAGGCCCTCTCTTTTCAAAGGTGGCAGGCTCTTTAGATTCTCCCCCCTCCTCGGGAGACCCCCGCCAAAAATCAATCCTTGATTTTTACTGTATGCTAAAATCGAGATTGTCAGGTGTCCTATTCGGCACCCCCCTCAAAACACCCTTCTGACTGTCTTCAGGTATCTTCGACTTTTACGTCACATCCTTAGTCTTTTTCCTTTCAAGAGTGGTATTCTCCCAGTTGCTACACCTTCGAACTCACACGGGATATCATTTTCTTTTCTCAGGAGAAGAGATCTGCCTTTTTCGGAGTTTCCTTGTCCCCTCAGACCCCCCCCCTCCCCTCTGGGTGGTCTCACTCTACCCACCTCCAATTCCAAGGGCCTTCGGGGGTTCTGGCCTCAAGTGATCAAAAGATAAAGGGATCTCGAGTGGGGTGTCCCAGTGTCTTCTAACTTTCGAGTTTATCAGAATGCAATCTTGGTTGTTCCCCCGGTCCCTGGCACTCCCCCTGCTTCACGTTCTGAGTCGGAGACCTCATTTCACCGGTTAGTCCGCTGGTGAATTCTTAGCAGGGGTGCCCAAGACTCCGGAAGGCAGCTTTGGTTTTTCCCCCACAGCAGACCCCTCACCTTCTAAACACTCGACGCTCTTCTTTTCAGCTCCCATTCATAATCCCTTTTGGACGACCCCCCCTTGTTTACTCCCTTTCTTCCCTTGAACGAGGCCTTCTTCCCCCCCGTCTTTTCAATCCCCTCTCCAGGTTTATTCACTTCCCCATTGTTGTTATCTCTTCCTTTTCTGAACAATTTTTAAAATTTTCTCCTTCCCACCCTTTTTCGATTCCCCTCTTCTTCAGTATTCCTTCCTTCCTGTCCTCCATACCCACAGCCCTCTTCGACCTTCCTATCCTCTTTTTTTAACAGACTTTCCCTTTTACTCTTTTTTCATCTTTCTCTTTACAAAATTATTCCGAACCCGATGTTACACAGCCCACCCCCCTTATGCGAAGGTCCCAGCGCCCTCCAGGTTTTTTTTGACGACGGGTTGACGGCCGCACCCCGCGCCTCCACCACGAGTTCCCGGCCGGCTTGCCTTTTCGGACTTCACTTATAAATTATGAGACCAATTCGTCCACCTGATGCTCCCGCCTCACCCTTTCCTGCTTCCCTTCATTTGATTTGAAACGTTTTTTTTTCTTTCCCGACGTCTTTTTCTTCCTTTCCTATTTTTCCCTCAAACTTCAAAAATTTTTTTTTTTCCTCTTCTGGATTTCCTTCCTATGGTCGGTCTTTGTTCCTCTGTTCGGATTCCGGAAGGAGATAGAGTCCCCCTCCTCGTTTCACCCTTTTGCTCGCGGCCTCTGATCCCTTCTTCTCCTGTCCTCCCACAACAGATTCTTCCAGCGTCCCCTCCTTCTATGCGCAGCCTGAGTGGTGACAGTTGGCATTTCCTAGAACCTTACCTTTTTGACAGGTGAGCTGTAAATTCGATTCCCCTCCCTGTAAAGGTAGGTGGACCACTAACGCCTCCTTCCCACGGACCGAAAGGCCCCTCCTTACCCCTCCTGGGAACTTTCTCCTTTTTTAAAACTTTTTCCCCCTCTTCGCCCCCCCAACTTTTGTTTTTTTTTGTGCACCTTTGGACGATACCGGGTCCCTCCAATGCCGACCCTGTGGGGCGGTCCGTTTTTCTTTTCCGCATTTTTTTTTTTTCCCTCTTTTTTAAAAAAACCCCCCCCCTCATTTCAGTCCGCGACCCCGCAGAATAACCTTCTTCTGGCGGCCCCCCCCGGCGAGACAAGTGCTTTTGGACTCCTCCCCCCCGGGATCGGCTTTCTCCCGAAATTTCCTCCTCCTTCCCCCTTTTTCACAATCTCTTCTTTTCCTCGAAGTTTTTTTCTGAGTCTGCGTATTCCCTCGGGAGATCTCTCAGCCCCTTCAAGGCCGTCGCCTCTTTCGAAGTAGGATATCCGAGTGAAGTGGGGCTCCCCCCGAAACTCCTTTCTTTTCTCCCGAGGTTGTCCTTTTTTGATTATTTTTCGTTTTTTAGATTCTTTATCTGCTCCACCCTACCCCCCCACGAAGCCACTTTTCACCCGGCTTGAAACTTTTTGGTACCATACTCTTCTCCTCGACCATTTCTCTGAATTTCCCCCTAGATACCTATTTCAATGTCTTAGTGATTCCCCGGTCTTCCCAGGTCCACCTCCCGTACATTTCTGACTTCAATGGGCTCCCTTCGGGGAATTCTATGTCCCTTCCACAGACTGACCCAGACCTTCCAGTGTCTCCTATAGGAAGTTTTCTCTTATAAGATTCTCTCCCCAGTTCTTAGACGAGCTATTTTCCGAGGAAGCACGGTCGTTATGGGACTTTTTGTCCTCTAGACTTCTAAAGGACTCGAGGTCAAGTCTTCCCCTTTAGAGTAATGGGTCGTTGACATTTTTGTTATTTTATTCTCAATAGATTTCCTTTCCTGAAGTGGGAATGACTTTCTGAAAGTGTCCCGCCTGGTCCTTCCTCCCGCCCTCGGATGTTTTTTCCTCGCCCCAGGAGTGGAAGCCGTTCCTTTCAATATAGAATTTACTTTTGGAATTTCCTTCGATGGATTCCCTTCTCTTTCCCTCCTTGACTCCGTTTTAATTTTTCTTAGCTCCTTGTGGAGGACCCCGTTAATCTCCCTTTCCAGTTTTTTCGGATGTTTTTCTTCTTTATGTGCTCTGTGCGTTCAAACTTCCTCCTTCCAGGATGGTTGTAACTCCCCCCAATTTTTGATTTCTTTTCCCCCTCAAACAAGACCCTCAAGAGGCCCGCGTAGGATTCGGACCGTTCTCGGTTTCGGTTGTCCGCCGTTCTCCGAAAGGTGCTTCCTTCTCCACTCTTCCCCTTTAGTTTTTACCCTTCAAATACCCGACGTACCTTTTCCATGAACTTAATAAATTTTGTCATTCTCCCAGCCTTGGAAGGGAGACCCTCCGATGTTTTCCTTCTAGCCTAATTAGCATTACCCACCCCACCCAGGGTGTCGTTCCTAAACGAATGCTTTTTTTTTGGCGGGTTTCGTCAGATGTGGCGCTGGTTTTGGTGCTTCTCCCTGGGCTCCTTCTGGCCTAATTTTTCTTCCCTTTTAGGATCCCTATTCCCTCTCACTGCGCACCCCTTCAATGGCACGTCTTTTCTCAGTACGTCGCGGTTTCCCCCTCCGGGGATCTGACCCCAGACCCCTCCTCCCCAGGTTATGTTCACTTTACCAGAAATTTCGAGCGCCCCTTCTACTCCCTTCCCCCCCCAAACCCGTTCTTAGGTTCTTTTCGTCTTTTACATTGTACACGAAGACCCCAACCTAACCCCCCTTTTAGTAACCGCCTCTCTTTTGACTTCCGGGTCTTTTCCCCCCCCCCCCCCCCCCGAAAAGTCCTTTTTGAACCTCCCCCCCCTGATCTTTTTATTTACCTCAATCCTTTTTTATAGATCCCTTGTTGGTCGGTCGGTTTTTCTCCCTTTTTTGTTGAACCTCCCCTGAGTTGTTTTGTCGAAGGTTTCCCTTTTCGGTACTCGGGTCTTCGGGTTTTCTTTAAAACTTCAACACTCTAAGGACCCGCTCCGAACTTCTGGGGGAGACTGTCCAGTGTCACCGCCTTTAGATCTTTTAGAAGGTAACTTTTACGTGGATTCTGGTAGTTCTGTCTTCCCCTTTTCTTGTTCTTTCGCGGTAGAACCTTTACCCGGGGCGAATTTTAGGTAATCCCCCGGTTCCTTTTCCCGGAAGCCCTTCCTCCTTCCTCGGGGCTTCCCCCCCCCGAGGCGCTCAGTTGCTTTAAACCTCGCTCCGATACTCGCCAGTCCCCTTACTTCCTTAACCCCCCCCCTTTTTTTTTCCGGATTCCCTTGAGTCGCACGAGTCTAACCCCCGCCTGTTCACTTGCCGCTTTTTTTGCGCCACCCAAGGAGTTAGTATCCCCAGGTTCCTGTCGTGCCCCAAGTCTGCCTTCCCTCCTCTTTACTTTTCCCCCTCACCGTGTGGCCCGGCCCCCGTAGTTCGGTTTTTCCCCAGTGCCTCCCCCCAAATCCTCCCCCGAAACCTCCCCTCCCATTCCCTTGAGGTTTGGCTTTTTTCCTGACACCGTGAAGTTTGAACTTATCCTTCCACGGGAACCATTCTTAGTTCCCAAGCAGGTGGTCCCCCAATTTTAAAGAGCGTCCTGATCACCAGTCCCCCCACGTGGGGCTCGACGCCCTCCATGTACTACCAACCGCGTCCCCCCCCACACGAAGAGCCTGCCCTACTTGGCGGCCCTTCTCTCATCACTCGGCCGTTTCCCCCCCCATGCCCTTCAATTCGCCCTTCCCGCAACGGCGTCCCCGCTTTAGGCTCTTTTTTTTTTCCGGTTTTTTATTCCTTCTCCATTCAGGTCGCACGTTGGGTGCCCCCTGAAGTTCGGGCTCTCCTTTCCCCCCCATATTCTTTGAAAAGTCCCACTTGTAAGAGGTCTGCTCCCCTCGAGTCATGTCCACAAATCCTTTACCTCTTCACGATCGAGGTCTTTTGAGGAGATCTACTCCCGTCAATACCCCCCCAAGTTCCACCTTTTCGATAGTCGGCCCAGAACTTTTTTTTCCTTTCCTCCCGGCCTCTGGCCTCTTTACACAAAAGCTTCACTTCACGTAGACTGCTTTCTTGACTCCCAGGACTTGTTTCCCTTGCGGCCACTCTACTTCACCCTCTTTTTAAACTTTACAGATTCTATGAAGCACTTAGGGGCTGGGACCTCCCAGAATCGACTCCCCTACTCCCACTCTGTGGACTACTATTTTAGGTTATCGACGCTGTCTACGACGACACCTCGCTCCCTTCGACCGGAGGCGCCCCCTGGTTTCCCCCTCTACACACTTTTTCCTTTTCCTCTGGCCTACGGATTGGGTTCTTCCGGTTCTCCTAACTCTAACGACTCTGCCCCCCCCCGTTCTATCCCATCCAAAAGTAGTTTTCCCACCTGGAGGTTCCCCCCCTTTCTCCGGACCCCTCACTTCCTCAAGGCCCCTTCCGCGCCGGGGGCTGAACGGGCTCTTCTGCGTTTCCTAAACAGAACGACTCCTCTCTTCAAAGACCTTTTTGTTTTTATATTTGGATTTTTTCGGGGTTCCAGTGGAGCGGTTCTTTAGAAGCAGAATCCCTCTCGCGGATTATTCTCCTTTAGTTCTCTCTTGCTCTCTCTTCAGAGCACGACCTCATTTCTTTGGATAACGGTTGGCGTTTCTTTGCTACGTGGGGCTTTTCGGCTTCCCTTATTATTTCCCTCCCCTCCCCTGTCCCGTTTCTCCCCCGGAGCATGACGTATCCTTCAGGGCAGCCCGCCGTTTTGCGGCTGACCACTCCTCTCTTCTGCAAAAGAACTTCTCCCGACCCCCAGTATTGTGCCTGTTCTTTCTTCGGAGGAGTGGCCTTTCAAGTTCGTTCTTGCTCTCTCCTTTCTCCTCCGTTTCTGTCCCCTGAAACGCTTCTTTGTCTTGGATGTCGTTTCCCCCTATTCACTCTCTGAACCTTTTTAATTTTCAGGAAGTGCATTTTGGTTGTATCGATCTCTTCCCGAACTCAAGTCGAGTTTTCCCGAGCATTCGGGGAGGAGAGGAGGAGGAATAGCCTCCCCTACAGGACTTTCCCTCTCTCTCTTTCCCTTGGTGAACATGACTCCCAAATGGTTACCTCCAATCTCTTTCCCATTCCATGTTTCTTTTTTCTCCCATAGGAGTGTCCTTTTTTCACTCCCCCCTCTCCTGTCTTCTTAAAATCCCTCTCGTGCGATATGCTCCTTTCTTCATCCTGACCTTATTCTAGCTGTAGTTTTTAGAAATTTTCTTCTTCTCCCTATTCCTTCGGTTTTTTGGTCCTTCCTCTTTTTCGTCCTTTTACCCCTCCCTGTCTTTGATCTTGCTCGGGTTTTTTTGATTACACCCTTTCGGAGCCCTTTCCCCTTTCTCCGGCTTTTCTTTCTTTACGAATCCCGATTCTTCCTAACACCCAGATGTCGGTCCCTTTTGTAAATACCCCCAATTGACCCCCCTACCATTCATTTTTTCTTCCCCCAACTCAAAAAGCGTTCTCTGCTTTTTCCCACTGGTTGGGGAGGTGTCTTCCCTTTATTTTTCCGAACGGTAAGACTGATCGTTTTTTTAAATCGGCACTTCTTGTTTTTCCCTCCATCTATTAGACTTCAGCCCCCCTTGACTTACTTTTCACCTGGCCTTGAGCCCTAACCCACAGAATAGTTCTCTCCGGAGGGTGGCCCGTCTTTATGCTCCCTTGGAAGTAATTGACTTCGCCCCAGGTTCGGGCCCATCCCCGAAGTGATGGTCGATTTTCTGATCGCCTTTTCTTTCTATACGAATTTCTCTTTCGAGGGTTTTGTCGCCGTCTTGGATTCTTCTCAATCTCCGCAACCTTCGCGTACCTCTCCTCCCTTTTCCGGTTTTCCGGGGGTCTCGTCCTCCTAGACCAATACAGGGGAGAGGACCCGGCCCTCCTCCCCGGCATTCTGCGCAAATTTTTTCCAAATCGTTCCCCTTTTAAAATGGACCCTTTCCCTCCCCCCAAGGCCTGGCGTGTCTGGATTTCTTTTTGCGAAGGTTTTAACCCCCTTCTACCCCAATCCCTCCCGAAATTTTCTTCCTAGGCGTCTCCCTTTCCTCTGCCCACGTTGCCCAACGTACCTTCGACCCTCAACCGGGATCCTCGGATTTTTCCTCTTGGGTGTTGATCTCGATCCCGGTTTGCCTTGGAGTTACGTTGTCCAGGGTTTTTAATCCCTGAGCGTCGGGAGAAGGAATGTTTTTGTTTTTACCTTCTGGTTTACTTACCCGGTGTGGTCTGTTAGCCGTGCCCAGTCGCACGCTAGGACCTTCCTGAAGGTTTTTTGAGCCTGTGCGTAACCGACTCCTTTCGATTTCTCAGTATCCCTCCATCCGACTTGTCTGCTTGGTTTTGTTGGTGCCCCCTTAGACGGACGAGAGCCGCCCTCTTCAAACCCGGGTTTCTACGTCTCGGATTCTCTCCCTGGTCCTCCAATGCCCTGATTTTTAATCGTTTAGTCCCCCCCCCCCGATCTCTCCTTTTGAAAAAGCTACTTTTCCGTCTCCCGAGTCCCCTCTTTAGTTCTTTCGACCTCCAATTGTTTTTCTTTCCCTTAAGGCTTCCTTCAGTTCCACTCGCCCCTACCCGCCTCCCCATGCCGCACGGATTTTTTCTTGGTCTCCCATTTTAAACCTTATTGTTATCCCCCTTTAGTCGAACCCTTCATTCCAGTCTTTTAAAATTTCCTTCGGACCTCCCCGCTCCGGCGTCCGTCCTGACAGGACCGGCATCCCGACGAAAATTTCCCCAGATAGACTCTCCCTTTGGGGGGTTTCCCCCCCCGTCAGTTTACTGAGAAGTCATATGTGTATTTACCCTCCTGAGTTCCGCCCAAGCGGTTTAAAGAACCCCTGCTTTCAAAGAGGAGAACCAGGACCTTAGAAAATGACCCTCAAAGTTTCCTTTTGAAGGACGGTTTAGGAAGCCAACCAAGCCAGTTAGGACAACGAGCTCACCCGCTCTGGCTCGAGTTCTCCGGGCTCCCTCTTCGTAAATCCCCCCCCCCCCTTCCCCTTTTCCTTTCCCTGATCTCGACGCCACCTTGTCTTCAAGGCTGCTAGACCCAACATTCTTCGGTAGGGCCCCCCTTCGCCTTTCGCCCTGTGAGGTGCCTTCCCCCCCTTCCCTTCTTTCTTAATCCCTCTTTTAAGGATTTCAAAACTCTTTCCATGTGCAGAGGCTTTCCCTAAGCGTCATTTCCCCCCCCCTCACCCTGTTAAAGCGGCTAAGGGCGGGCCTTCTTCTCGAGACGTTTTGATCTCCCCCTTTACGTTAGATTCTATAGACATGTCTTCTCCTCGATCTCCTTATTTTCCCCCACAGGCACGGTTTGAGGAGAGATACCCTTGACGGGGCTTTTCTGGTTCACTTCTTTTCACGACATTCTCTAAGGGCGGCCGTTTCTCTCAGCACTGTCACGGAGTGCTCCTGACAACTCTAAGGGCGCCCCCCCCTAAGAAATCCCCTTTCTTCTATGGTTCGGCTCTAAGAGGTCCCTTAGCCCTGACCAAACTCACGTCGCACCGGTCGGCGGCCCTCCCTAGCTCTCCCCCTCTTTTTCTTGACTCCCCTTGCGATGAAGTTCTCTTTGGGGAGTGAGCATCCTCAGATTCCCCCCCCCCGAAAAAATTCCCTCATGACCCCCTGACAAACTAGGTTCATCCTACATGATTTTTGCTCTGTGCCCCCCAAAATATAAGCGCTGTGCTCTTACCTGGGTAAGCCGCCTCCTCGGACCGGCTGACGAGCTCTCCCCTCCCCTTTCTCCCTCCCGCCCCTTTCCCCCTCATACTTTTTGTTCGATATTCGTCCTCTAGAAGTAGGGTAGTCTCTTAGCCTCCTGATTCCTTTTTTGAGATCCCAGGCGCATCGAGCACCTCCGTGAGTGGGGAGACTGAAAACCGGCCTCGTAGAACGATTTTGCTTTATGTTCTTCTTGGGGGCGGTTTCTTTTTAGAGGGCGCTTTTCCCTCCTTTTTCGCCTCCTCCAGTCAGTCTATGAGAACTGCCCGAGACTTTAGGGCATGTCCCTTTGGGAGAAGTCTTAGTCCCCCAGGTGCGCCATCGTGAGAACGAAACCAGGTGAACGAGGGGGACCTTGAGTTCCTCCCGGTTGCCCCCCCCCAACCCACCACCACCCCCCCCCCCCCCCCCCACCCCCCCCCCCCCCCCAACCCAACCCCCCCCCCCAAAACCCCCCCCCACCCCCCCCCCCCCCCCCCTCTTTCCAGGACCTCCTTCCCCAGGTTTCTCTCTCTGGACCCTTTACTCCCTTCGGGGCATTGCGATGTCGTGCTCTTATCCCCGTCTGACCTTTCTGTCCCTCCAGGAGTACTTCCTGAATCTTTTTGTTTTGCAGCTGATTAGAGCGAAGTTGTCCTTAGTCCGAGAGCCTTCGCCAAGGTCGCGTCAGGACTTTTGCCTCACGTCCTGGCCTCCTTTTTCCTGCTCTTAACAGAGTTTGGGCCTTACACATGCCGTCCCTGTTTGCCTTCGTGCCTTCAACCCTTTTTTTCGTTCCCACTTACCCGGCTTGAGTCGAGGCCTCCGTTTTGAAGGCAACTCCTTGACTGGAGACCGTTCTCTACTTCTCCATTCATGAAAGCTACGGGATGCTTCCTGCCTGGCTTCTTTTTCCGTTTTTTTCACATCCCAAGTTGATCTTTAGTCCGAGGTATGCCTTTCTACCCGAGACTTTGGTGCAGCGCTTTTTGGTAGACGAGTGTCCTGAACCCCGCCTTTCTCTCCCCGGCCCTTTTTTTTATGGTAGCATTCCCGGGCAGGTGGCCCCTCCCCCACCACCCTCTATCCTTGATGTTTCCAAATATGATCTTCTTTCTACCCCCCTCTGGATTTAACCCCGAAAAAAGCTTTTTATGGATTCTTTGCCCCGCGTTTCTTTGGTCTTCGGCCCGGCCAGTCGTCCCTCCTAATTTCCGAGCCCTCGGCTTCTTTTTGATTAAAGTAAAGTCTGGAATTTCCTTTTCCCAACTTTTTTACCGTTCTCTTAATACCCTCCTTGCGCCACGACCATCGTTCTTTTTGAGCCCTTGTTGTGAAGATGCCTTGTGCGAGACCGGTCATTCAGCGTTGACCCCCTCCCACCAGGTTGTCTTTTACCTGGACTAGGGCCTCTTTCGTCTTTCTCTGACTTCCCCTGTCTTTTTTGTGTTCTCCGCGCGTTGGGTTGGTACGACCCGACTTCCTGGCCTTCTTCCGTCCGTACCCCCTTATCCCCCCGCAAAGCCTTTCCTTCCGATACGAACCCTTCTCGTGGTATGCGGCGTTTCTAGTCCGTATCCCTGCGACCCCCCCTCCCCCTGTCTCCCAGAAAGCACAATACAACGTAATTGACTGAATCAAATTTTTTCCCCCAGAATACCCATTTCACGACTTCCGGTCGACCCCACCCTGCGTGGCTTGTTTGACTTTTCCTAAGAAAACCAGCTCCCCAGATACCCCTCCGGCCCCCCCCCCGGCCACCCCCCCCCCTGAGCTCGGGTATTGCCCCCGTTTCCCCCCCACGTAACCCCGCCCCACCCGGGCAGAGCTCTCTTCCTTCTAAGGGGGGGTTTCTAGCTCTCGGTCCGGCGGCAGTTTTTTCGGTCGCCCGGTGACCAAGACCATTTCGGGGTATCAGGCTCGGTCCACGCGGGAGGGGTCGTATTTTACCGTTGACAAGTCATCCAGGCCCCCCCCGGAAAGCCTTTTTGGCGTATTCAACCGTCGTGTCCCGACCGGGGGTCCTTTTGTTTTCTGTTTCTCCTTGTAAACGCTTTTTCTGGGCTGTTGGCCCGTTTTCGCTCTTACGAGACCGCCGCCTCCCAGAGGGCGAGGCGTGTAGGTCCTCTCTCCGTCCCTGTTTTTTTCTCACCTTCTTGCCTACGTCGACTTGGTGTACAACCCTCGAGACCCTCTCCCCCCCTCGCCCCCTAGAGGTTCACGTTCCTCGTTCTAAATCGACCTCCTTTTGCCCTCACCACCCTGTTCCTTACGGCTTCCTCCTTTACACCTCTTCCAACCCGCCGGTTTTCCCCCCTCCCCGATGCTTTAAAGGGATCCCTTTTCTATAGCCCCCCCTTCGCCGACGTGGAATTCCCTACGTATTTAACAACTTCCCTTTCCCTTGAAGCCGGACACGAGCAGTTACCGGTGGACCCCAGGTCCGCCCCCTCCCATCTTGACTTCGAAACCACCCTTCCCTCGGTTTTTTTTTTAAATACCCCCTCCCTCCGTGCATGATACTTCAGAAGGGGGGATTACACCAGAAGGGATCTTCGCTCCGTCACGCAAATTTACGCCCTTTTCCCCCAAAATCCAACAGGGAACATTTGGAAGACTGTTCTGTCCCTCCACTCGTCTTGCCAAAACCCTCCGAAGGGAAGAACAGGTCTTCGGTCGACCCTCTAGCTCGTCCTCCCGAGGAAGTCCTCCCCCTCAGCCCCCCAGATTTCTCAATCCTTTTTTCCCCCCCCCCCGTCAAGACTATGATTCTTAACCCTCCCCAGGTCGCTTTTTTCTCCTTGACAGTCGTCATTGTTTTTCCAATTTATTGTGATTTTCCTTCCCAGGAATTTTGTTGACACGAACTGGTCCCATATGTATCCTTCAAAATAACCTTTCAAGGTTCAGAGGAGGTTGCCCCAGTGACGTCTTTTCACCAATCCTGTTACTTTGGACCTTTCGACGGCTCCGGGTTCCGAATATCTCCCCTTTTCCTCCTTGAAAGGTTACAAGAAGCCTGACTCCCTCCCGCTTTTCCCTTGAAGTTTTTTCTTTATAAAAAAATCCTGCAAAGGTGCCACTAAGTCCTTCGAGGATCCCTTTACGTTTTCTCTAGGGCACCCTTTGAAGGCACGGACATCTCCTTCCCCGATTTTCTTGCCCTTAGACGTCCTCGAGCCCCCCCTGTCCCGGAGGGTTCCCTCCACCCGACCGTTGAACTTACCCCCTCCCCCCAACTTTCAATACTTCATGTTTGGCTCTACGCTTTTTCCCCAGGAGACTCTTAAACATGGTCTAGTCAACCACGGTCTCTCTGAAATGCGTTCAGCTTTTCGGCCCCATCAGGGAAAAATATTCCGTTGAAATGGGATTATTAATTTTCTCCTCCTCTTACCCCTCGGACACAAGCCCCCGTATTTTTCCACAGGCAGCGCCCCCGTATCTGCTTGCGGATCTTTCTCCGTCAAGGTGCTCGGTTTCACCCCCGGGGCCTCCTCGTTAAGGGATCGGTTCCTATACCGAATTCTTCAAGGACTCCGACTCTCTCCTTCTACTTTTGTCGTTCTTAGGGAGGCAGTTCCTTTCCCCCTTTCGGGTAGAGATCAGACGCTCGACGGGAAGCTTTTTATCCGGAGAAGTCTTCCAATTGCGGTGGACTTGGTTTTTTTTCTTACTCTCTTTAGGAGTGTCGCCCTGGTTGCTCTTGTGTTTGAGGGACGTTTTTTTTTTGGGAGAGGCGGTAGATTCTCACCGGAAGCAGTAACGGTCCGGTCTTCCCTTGGGAGCCTGCTCCTTTTTTAGGAGCGGTCCCCTGAAGCCGCCGTGGTTTGAATGGTACGGGTTCTCCCTTTTTGCAGAGTGAGTAGCCCCTCCATTATTCGAGGTTCCTTTCTGTTCGTGCGCCCGGAGGCTTTTTGGGCGGTCACAGTTTTCGGGGGACAGGTGTTCTCGATACCGGGTCAGCCTTCTTTTTTCCAATTTTCAGTCGTTCACGGCCATTGCCCATTTTCACACGCACTCCAGGGCTCGTCTAGAAGGAGTTCCCCCTTGCCGCTTTGTTATGTTAGTTGGACGCTACCCTTTCGGTAGGAAGAGGATCGTTCCGTGAACTGCGGCTTCTGACCTTTCTCATCGCCTTTAAAAGGCCGCGCCCCCGGCGCTTTAAGGTTTTCTCCCCCGTACCGGTGATCCCCCCTTCCTTGATGAACCCTTTTTTGATAAAAATTCAAATAGGATTGCAGTCTCCAGCCGAGCCGTCGCCAAGCGCCGGGGAGCATGCGACGGGTCTTGTCCCATGAACGGTGTTCTTTTTAGCAGCAGTAGGCGTCTTCCGCCGTGCCCACTATCGAAGTTTTGGGGCATGTCCGATAGTTTTTGCCCAGCCGGCGTCGGTTTAATCGCTTCTTCTCCGTTGTCGGCTTCCCCAGGCAGTCGTCGTTTTCTGGCCCTTGGTCTTTAGTTTCCGAACGATGGTGCTCAGGGCGTTCCCCCCCCCGTCGGCTCTCTCCTCTGGTAAAGACACTCGGATTTTCGTATCATGAAGTGGTAAAACCCTTAACCCACCCGTTTAGATGGCTATTGGGAGGACCTCTGAGGGGGGTGGCGCGGTCGGTCTTGACGCCTGATCGGTGCTTCGCGGAACCCTTATTGTTTTATCTAAATAACTTAATTCGACTTGTTTCCCAATGAATTGATAACCCCCCCACTTGCAAGTCCCTCGTTTTCCAGGTGAGAAAGGCGTTTTAAGAGGCGTGATTAGTTTACTGGCCTAGGTAAGGACCTTCAAAAGTTGTGTATTTTACCGACTTCTATTTTCGAGGTATGGACGGCGTTAGTGGCGCAGTGTGTCGGTTAGAGCGGTTGAGGACGACCCTCTGGCGGCCGCTTCAGGCACCGTTTCCCACCGTCTCTGCCTCAAATATTAAGCTCTCGGTGGATCGCTGCTCCTCAGGCGAACCACCAAGCCCTGGAGAGGGACCAATTCACGCTTCACTTCCCCCGATTTTTCCCCTTTTCCCAAATGATCACCTCGGACCCCGGTCCCCTAGGGGTCGACTTCGTTAGAAAACCCCCGGGCTGTTTACATGGAGTCTGCCGAATTGGTACCCTTCCTACACCCTCCCGAAACGCCAGTACCTAGGCTCTGACCACGCTCGGTCTGCCGTCCCCCCCCCGTAACCCAATAAACGCCCCACCTGT
>Ga0179593_1547390_pt1 | contig 18094 bp, 19 predicted proteins | sample CZODoug2_1_08_16_FD_185931 | JGI IMG/M metagenome (GOLD analysis project Ga0179593, IMG submission 185931) | Vadose zone soil fungal communities from Angelo Coast Range Reserve, California, USA - CZODoug2_1_08_16fungal (PacBio error correction) | ecosystem: Environmental > Terrestrial > Soil >... | reverse complement strand
CCGTTGGCCCCACGCACACCCCCTGTGCGAGCACGAGACCCCCCCCGCATCGGTTTCCCCGACGGACTTCTTTTTTACTTCTTCGTATGCACCCGAGGTCTTCGGCTCCCCCTCGGGAGACGGTAATGCTACGTCTTTTCCCCATTAACAGACCCACACTCCCCTTGTCCACCGAGCTTCTTTTCAATCCCCCCCCCAGTACTATCCCTTAGTCGCCTCGTATGCCCAAGACCCCACGGATCTTTTGGGGCCTGGATAGTCGAGCATTGAGATAACTCCGATCGCCGCCACCCCCCGCGCCAGCGGCGTCTTCCCGGAGGATATGGGTGTCGAATGTATTAAGGGTCTCGAGGGATTATGAAAGCCCGCCGTGTGTCCAGCGGCGCGGGGGCAGTGCCCCAAGTTGGAGGGGGGTGCAGTCGTGGGCGGTTTGGCACGAGTGAGCGCTTTGTGCTCGAACCGCGCGCCCGAGCGCGCGCGGCCAGCGGGTCAAGCGAACCGCTTTCCTCCACTTCGTGTTCCTTTTCGCACTCGCTCTGAATTCCTTTTTTTGAAGTTTTGGTGATGGGATTTCGAACCTTCGCTCGCGCCTTTCTTTCGCGCGTGTGGCCGTGTAACACGGCGGCGGGTTTTCTTTTTTTTCTCGCCTTTGGGGAAGTTTCGTCAAAGTCATTTGTCGGACGAGGGTTTCTTTTTGCTGTCTGCAGAAACCTAGGAATATTTTCCGGATCCGGTTTTTTATCCAGGAAACGTGTTTTTGGGGGCTCTTTGACAATCACATTCTCGTGGACCCCCGAGGCCCGCGAGCCCCTGTTTAAGATATAGATTGTTTTTAGGCCTGAGGGGTCGCCTTTAGCATCGTTCCGAACCAGAGTCCCTACCCCAGTCCCCTCATCACGGCCCCCTTCTTGATTTTTTTCGCACATCTCGCGCCCCTGGTCCCCCCCCGGAGCTGCACATCCTGCCTCGCTTTTTGGTCGAGAGATTCCTTTTAGGTTTCATTCCGAAGATCCTAGTTCCCTGATCTCTCGAGGTGCTTTCCCGGGGGGGGTTGACTCGGGCGCGTTTCGTTTTAAGGTACGAAAGTGCTCCAGCGACCGTCTTTGGAGGTCCGTCGATGTCTTCTTCAGTGACCGTCCCGTTTGATTTTTCTCCGCTCCGGTGTAGGAAGTTTTTTCTTTTCATGCTTAAATGCAAACCCTTTTCCTTCCCCCAAAAAAGCTCTTTCAGTTTCCTCGGGAACTCTTGTAGGGATTTTCGCCGTAACCCATTCGACGCGCTACGAGTTTCCCTTTTTTTTTTTTTCCCCCCTGCTGCCCGGGTTTGAAAACCTTCGGATGCCACGACGATTCGCCGGTGCGCTTGCGTGATCGTTTTCCCTTTCCCTGTAGAGCTCTTTTCCCCCCCCGGCCTTTTCCCCGAAAACTTGTTCCCGGGTGGCCGGTCCGTTCTTCCCCTTTTTCACCGATTTGCTGTCAGCGAGATGTAGGACCCCCTCCCCTCTTTCTCGTCGGTGAAACTTTTTTCCCCCATTTTTGTCCTTTGGTTGCAAATCTCGCCCCCCCCCTGTCCCCCTCCCGTGCTCCTGTCGTCACCATTCCACACCTTCGAGTTTTCGGTGATCACCCAGTCCTGGTTTGACCCCCCGGCCCCCAGTACAGCGCGAAGAGATTCTACCAATGATGCCCGCCCCCCGATCTTTGTTTTTTTTTCGTTTTTTGTTTGAACGCTCTTCACACACACTCGACCCGGGGCTTCTGGTGAAATTTCCCACAATTTAGGAGGGTAACCCTCAGTCGACTACCTTTTTCTCCCTCAGAGAAATTTGGCTTGCGAACCCCCTTACCCCCTCTTGTCTTCTTTGGGGGTTGGTTACTCTGGTTTGTTCATTTTTCTATCCCCTTCTCGTCCCTTTTTCCTTTTGTATATTCCTTTTTTCGTCTGGGCCCGGCTCCGTTTCCGGTGGAGATTGCTGAGCGGCGGTGGTTCGCGGGCTTCTTCTCCCGTACGTTTGTATCTTGAAGGGTGATGACAGCTAATCCGGTGTGATCCCCCTGCAACCCAGGAGCTAGTCGATTCCCCCTTCAACTTTCCCTTTCGCACACTTTCGCCCCCGGGGGACTTTCGGGTTGTGAAACTAAGTTGTCGTGTCTTAGATATTTGACCATAGGTTGAGACTTTTTGCATTCTTGATAGGCACTCCCCTTCCCTTACGGCGCGTGCTCAACTGAGCGTTCCAGAGAGTATTGACAACGACTTTTCCGGACGGCTGCGGACCCTCCTTGCCACCCTCCTTTTCGTCCAGGGGATCGGGACCGTTTTCGGATGGTTTTTATGAAGACGGCACATTCACTGCCCCCCAGTTTCGGGAGCAAGGCAACTCATTTCTTCCTCGGTTCGATTCGTTTCACCCCAAAGGAAAATTTTCGGATTTCAAGACCAGGAACTTCTAAGGTTTCCCGGGAAAACTCCTTTAGTACTACCTTGGCAGGTGTCCCGTATCTATATTACTACTACTTTGTTTTTTTTTTTGAAGTTCCTTATACAAGTCCGGCCAAGGGGAGACGGGGGGTGGGGGGGGGTTGTGGGGGTGGTGGGGGGGGGGTGGGGGGGGGTGGGGGGGGGGGGTGTTGGGGCCCGCCCCCCATTTGCCCCAACATTTCGCCTTCTCTTCCCCTGTCATTCCCGCCCCCTTGTCCCGGGGGACGGAATCGACCCCTTCTTCCGAAGGTCAGTGCTCCAAAATTTTTTTCCTTTTTTTTTTGATTCGTGTCGGTCATCAACCCCCCCCCATTCGCAGCGTTCATTTCGCGGTCATCGAGAACTCTTTCTCCCTTTTTTTTACGGTTTCGCTGTGCAGATATACTCCGGCGTTTTTTTTCCCCCCCGACTTAGTTTTTATACTTGATCACCCCCCTCTCAGAAGCCTTTCTGTTCTAACTGTCCAATCGCACCTGGGCTAATCAGCCCGAAACATGATTCCCACCCGGTGGTCTGCGAGTGAGTCCCTTTTCCTAGAAGATCTTTTTTCTTCCTTGTGGCCTCCCCCCTCTGGAGCTGTTCCTTCATTTAAAACCCCCCCCCAGTTACGTCGTTCGATGTCCCGCGGACCCCAGCGACAACCCCATTTCCGTTTTCGCACTCTGGACTTCCTCTGTTTACCACTCGATGATTTCGCGGCTTCGGTGCTGGAGATCATCGGTCCTTTTCGGCCCACTGGCCTTTTCTCCTTCCGATTTCCTTTTTAGTCGCGGCTATGTTTTAACTCCTCGGTGGTGTCTCGCCCCCCCGGCCCCGGTCAGTCCGGGGCAAGTAAGTGCCCAGCCCCCCCCAATCGGAAGCCGTCCTCGAGACGCATCTTCCCTGGTCGGCAATCTTTTGGGGGTGTACGAGGATAGTCAGGAAGGATGTTCCTGATCGTAGATTTTTGGAGATCACCTAGGTGAGGCATCGCCGGTTGCCATGTTGCTCGTAACTTCGTTGTGGTGCGGGTCTATTCTGTACTACTAATGTTGCCTGGTTGGCAACTAGCATAACCCCCCCCCGAGTCCCTGTTTGCTACCATCTGCCGCCCCTTGGAACCGCCCCGCTCTGTCCCTTTGCTACGACTTTTGCCGCCGCGGGCGTCTTGCCGCCTGCGGTCTGGCTCGACCCGTCTGTCCCCCCACCGACGCTCGCGGCTTCCCCTCTCTCGTTTTTCCTTTTTTCCGCCTTCGACCTGTTTTCTGACTCGGAACGTTCCTCGGTGGTACCGCAGCTCTTGTTGAGAATCAAGTCCAAACAAAAAAAACACACAAAAAAAAGTGAGGGGTCCCACTTAATTCTTCCCCTCACGGGACATTTTTTCCCTTTGCCCGCTTGTGTGCATGGTCCCTGGTATGGTCCCCCAAGTTTTGTCGTTATTTGCCATGCCGTTTTCTCTCACATCGACCCCTTGAGGGTTCGGCGCGTGGGTGTTCCTTCGGTTCCCGTTTTTCCCCGACAATAGACTTTTGTACCCCCCTTAAAAGACTTTCTAGAGGATATTTTTTCCTTATCACAATTTCGGCCGCCCCCCCTATTTTTTTTTGTCGGACCCAAAGTCGGGAAGGTGGCTATCTTCCCCGTAGGGGGTGAGGCTTCTGACCCCCGCTACCGTCTCTTTTCCGTGTCTTACCGAGAGGTGCTTTCTGGGCATCTTGAGGGGGTAGTTTTCCGAGTAGTGATGTCCCTCACGGGTACATCCCGCGTCTTTTTTTTTTTGATTCCCTAGAACGGGTTTTCTTGGAACAGTTCCTTTTTCGGCCCCCTCTTTCTAGTACGACAGGGCGACTGGTGTGGTTTTCCCCCGCCAATCCCTCGGATAACGATTTTTTCGTGCAACTTCAACACATTTTTGCCTCCCACCGCTTTCCCCCAGGTACGGCTAAACGTTCAAGACGGGTTCCGATCTAGGTTATGTACACTAAGGCCCCACCCTCGCACGCCATCCTTTCGGCTTCCCCAGTTTTTTTCCTTTCGACCTAACACGGCGCGTCCTGTGAACGGTCCCACAGGCGAAGCCGACTTCCCCGATGGTCGAGCGGACCTCTCAACTACCCTTCCCGACGCCACGGACAGATCAGTAAAGAAAGCGTATATGGATCCCCCCCTTTTTTAAAACTATTGAGACCACTCCTCATGGGCTCACCCCCCGGAAGACCTTAGGGGGATTTTCGTGAGATTTGAAGTTGTGGGCAGTGCGTCATGTGGTAGCGTGATCTGCTCGATTTCTTGTCTTTGGTCCGAGCTTTTTTTTTTGAAGTTTCTGGTGACTTTCCCCTTTCTACCTCTTTTTTAACTAGAACGTGGATATTCCCAGATCGGTTTGGACAAACTTCGGTGTTCGTTGCAAAGTTCGTCGGTGAAGGCTTTTTTGAAATTCCGACCAGATCCTTTCCTCTCCTTTTTGCCCACTCTGATACTTTTCCTTTTTCCCGTTAGTGAACGATATGATTGTTTTTTCTTAGTGATAGAGTTCTTTTCCCCCTTTTTATTGAGTTTTGAGATAGCGCGCCGCTCTTCGGCGGAACTTCTTCTACGAGGTCTTTTAACTGCGTTTTTTGGCTTCTTCTTGACCGGGGCTCGGTGCGCAAGGACTCGCGATAGAAGCTTAGTTTCCTACCTACTTTTCCCCACGGTTGGGGGGTCCATCTAGCGAATTTCTTCATCGCTGCCCCTTCCCGCTCCCCCCCTTACATCCTTCCCGTTCGTTTTTTCGAAGTTTCCTATCGAACATCTGGCGGCGTCATCGGCGAGAGATGTTGCTCTAACCTTTGGTGACTCTTCCCCCCTAGATCTTTCTACTACTTTTTGTTGGAGATCCCTATTCTTTGCCTGGGACATCACTGAAGGTTTCTTCACCCCATTCGGTCTTCTTCCTGCACGCCGGGCCATCTTTCTTCCTTTTCCACCACCTTTTTTTTTTTTTCACCGCAGGAATATCTGCTGCACATCTTCGTGGAAAAGCCTCTTTGAGATTTCTATACTTGTGGAACCCCCCAGGTTTTTCTGCACATGAAGGTCGGGAGGCCCGTGAGGTCCGTCCTCTCTTGCGACGCGTCGTTCCGCACCGAAAATCCCTTCGCGAATTTCGCGTCCAGCAAGACTCATTAGCTCGTTTCTCGATTTTTCCCAGGTCGTGCGCGTGCCTCCCCCCAGTAAATGTCGCTTCAGCTTCGTTCTCCCCATCCTCCACAGACTAGAAATGAGCCCTCATAGGTCCCTCCCCGGTCGATCCTTCGTTCCCCGCTTGTACACCCTCCGGAGTTCTGGCTTCCCCCTACCTTCCTCTCAACGTTCTCTCCTTCCTTTTTTTTTTTCCACTCACAACCGCTTTTCCCGGCTTTTATCTCACGTACTTGACGTTGCTCTCCCCTTTTTTCCCCTTTTTTCTACACGTTTCAATCAGCTCGGACGTGTGGACAACTCTCCATGGAGATAATCTCTTTCCGCCTCACACCCCCCCCCCCGAGACAGAGCCTCCCTACCCCTGCTGTCGCACCCATGTCTCCCTTCAGGGGTTTCGCAACTCGTTGTTTTTGTTCGAAAATCTTTTGTTTTTTTTTTTTTAAGCGGAGAGGTCGTCTGCCCTAAGTTGGAGGGATGTGTCTTTGGTGTTTTATGTACATGTTAGTTCCCCTCCCCCGCCCTCGATTCAAGCTCCCGCATTGGTTTTTTTGCCGCCGGTTTTTCTCGCGGTTTATTTTTTTTTTTCGTCCGGTGGAAGTGAGAACGATGTTTTTTGAGATCGGGTTGTGTCCCCCCCGATAGGTTTCCTAACCGCGATCTTGTTTTTTTTCCCTTGCTTGCCTTTTGAACTTTCCGGGGCACCGTGGTTTTTCGTGCTGCAACTTTTTTTTTTTACTCTTGAAGCCAACTTCCTTAAGAGCCTCTCGGGTGCTGGCTTGCGGTTTCTTCGTCTGTTTGGGGATCGGTTAACCGCCTGTTCCCCCGAAGTAATTTTTTTCGACCGCCCCCATTCCGAGGATTTATTTTTTTAGGTCTCCCCCTCTAGCGAACCAAAAGACTCCAAAGAGACCCCCTTTTGGGCCGTTAGAGTTAGTTTCAGAGTGTAAGGTAGCTCCTCGGTCTGAGATCCTTCGTCCCCCCAGCTATTCGCGCCGTGCCCCGATATCGACTTGACGGCTCCTCTTCCGAATCACGGAGAGACGAACCTTTCTCCCTGGCGTTTCCGTTCGAGGCTGGTACCATTCTGTAGAGCAAAGTGTAAAGTCGGGGTGGGTGATAGTAGGTCTCCGGGGTGGTTGGGTGTTTTTGACCATGTCGAGGGAGCTTTCCCCCCAGTACCCCCCAAAAGCGGAAGAGTGAACGCTCTGGACGCTGGGTTATCGATCCCCCCTTCCACCCTTCCCGTTTTTTACACATCGAACGTTCGGTTTCCCCCTCTGACGGTCCCGTACACGGGAGCAAATTTTTATTCTGTTGTGTTGTTACCTCCCGTAGAGAGAGTTCGTGGCATGCGGGATTGGCTCCAGGACAACCCCAACAAAAGTACCGTAAGAAACGCAAGGTGGATGTTCACCAGCCAAACAGGGCCTTAATTTCGAGTTTCAGTTTCGAGACCGAGGAGAGGGGAGAAAGATTTTAGGCAAAACTTCTAGAGAAGTGAGCATGTGCTCAACTCCCAACCCCCTCCTACTCTCACGGGTCCCATACAGGCTGTCCAGGGATGACTCTGAAATTCTTTCATCATCCCGATCCCCCCCGCACCTTCGGCCATTCCTTCCCCCTTCCCCCCCAGACTCCCGTTATTGCCCTCCCAAATTTTTTGGACCATTTCGAGGACCTGTCGATTGATCAACAAGGATACCGAGCCCTTTTCCATCCAGACCCTCGCGGTATCCTTCCACCAACCTGATGAAGACACGCCTGAGTTCTAGGTGACTTTTACTGCGTTTTCCATGAATTTTTCCCCCCCTGATTTTTTTCCTTCCACAACCAAGAGAGGTTAAACCGGGCCCTTCCCTACCCCCCATTTCGGAATTTTTTGAGCCTTCTTTTTTCTCAGAATGTAACAATGACACTTTGAGGGTCTCAGACTCCGTTCAGACGCCCCATTCCTATGGTCCTCGGGGACTTTCTTAGCCCAGACTTCCTCCAACCGTTGCGTTTTTTTTTTTTTTCTGTTCATCGTTTTTTACCTTTCCGTGTAAGAGTTTTTTATCTGGACAGCTCCTTGGTATTTTCAAACGTCCCTCTCTTCGGTTCTCCTTTTCCCCCTTTTCGCGCACATTTTTCGACCCGCCGGTTCCCCCAGCGCCCAGTCCCGCGTTTTTTGCGTTTTTTCGCGTAACCCCGGTGCGATCTTTTGCGGGTAGAGAGTTCCCCCGTCCCTTCATTCTCGGTCCCCCTCTGTGCAGTTTCCACGGCCTTAGAGAGGTCTTTCGAACGACGGCACGGTTTTTTTTTTTTTTTTCACACACTCTTTTTTTCTTCCCCGAGTCCCTTGTGTTTCCCGTGGCCCCTATGTTGAGACCGCCCTACCCCCCTCTCAATGGGACACGTTAGTTCTTTAAACTTTCTGCATCCTCTATCGATTCGTTTAAACAAGTCAGTTTCCCCCCGACAATGCCTTCCCACCCCTCCCAGGACCCGTTTGCACAATCGCTCCCCTCGGATTCGTATTCTCTTTTTTTCCTCCCCAATGTGTGGTGCGTGGAGAAATTAGAGTCTGACTCCACGAGCTCAGAGGACTCTCCGATTTTGTGCCAACTGAGGCCGATCCGTGCAAATTATAGGATTTCTTCTCTGTGGTGTCCTTCTAAGATGACGATGAGAAGGAGATTTTAGTGAGTGTGATAAGCCCCAACGTTATCTCCTGTTGACTTTTCTTTTTCAAACCCCTAAATTTAACCCGATCGCGGTCTGTCGAGGGTTTTCTTCGATGGGGTTACAGTCATGAAAGCATATAGATTACAGTTGACCGATCGTGGCCATACTTTTTGAGCCCCCTCCCTCCGACATTCCCCGCTTTATAGACCCCTTCCAATCGTAACCGACCTGCGGACAGATTCGATGTGTGCGTATAGCAACCCCGAAAAGCTTCTTCCCCACAACGGCCTTGGGGGGATTTCCGCGACTTTTTTCCTTTCTCCTGCCTCCCCCCTCTACTTTCTTTCCATCTGGCCAAATTGTGTTCTTGAGGGACTCCGCCCCATGAATGAATGTGGAACATGAGCCGACTGGATCACCCCTGGTCCGCTCAAAAGAGACCTGACCCTACGACAGATGCAACGGAAGCAGAAAACTTCAGCCCGGTAAGACCCCGGGGCCGGCCTTCGACTCGATGCCTTTCGGGACAGTCTTTCGGCGCGCCCCTAGTTCAGGTTTCCCCAACGTCCTTCTCGCGTGCCCTTTCAGAAAAGTGAATTTCTGACTCCCCGGTACCCTTTTAATACGGGGGGTGTTTGGGGGTGGTCTTGACAAGATTCCCCCCCGAAGATGGGGGCAGAGATCCGCAAGATCCCAGGTAATGCGAGTGTTCGGCAGAATTGTCTATTATCTCATCTCCCCCGCTCTTTGCTGCCCTTCCTTTCCGCTCTTCGTTTTTGTTCCCGCCTCTGTTGTCGTCCTCTGTACATTTGCCTTGCAATTTCTTCTCGCCTTGTACTTCGTCCGTCGTTTCTTTGTCCCTTTGCTTCTACTCCCCACTACCACTGCGTCCCTTGTCGGTCGTTCTTTGTCTTGGAGATCCCTCCCACCACGGCTTGAGGATCCCTCCCCCCCTCTCCCTCGGGCGCCTCGTGACATGGTCGTCCCTTTCTCCATTCACCAGATGTGGATCGGAGCTGGTCGAGATCCCCTGCTGGGGGGGTGTCGCTGGTCACGCGTGGTAGAACCTACCCTGGAGTCGGGAGAGTTGGCAACTTTTGTGTTTTCCGAGAACCCCTCGGGGGTTTTTCCCGTCCCCCTAAGAGGTATTTCTCTCCCGTGGGGGTCGGGCCTTAGCCTTGAAGGAGCATGGCTTTCGGTGGACAAGTCCCGGCTAAAACAGAAGCCCCCCGTTGAAGACACATATGATTTCGCGACCAAAACCAAATCTTCTTTCACCGGCGCCTCCTTTTCCCCCGACTTTTCTTGCGGGAGGCTCCGGGAGTTCCCTTTCTTTGAAAGTATTGCCCCAAAGAACATAGTAGAGTTTGGTCGGAAGTCTCTTTTTCGGGCCCCGTTGGACTTTCGGGTACTTTGATTTTTACAGCTCTCAGGTGGAGTTTTTTTCCCAGAAAAGATTGTCAGGAGTTATAGTGATTTCGCTTGTCCCAGCTTTGGAGGCTTTCACTGTCTGCTCTTTGGGTTTTTTTCCCCGTCACCCCCTTTTCCTTAGGTTGTCTCACCCCCGACCCCTTAATTTTTTGCTCTGATTCCCCCTACTTTGATATTTTTCCCCCTCCCTGAAGTCCCCTTCACCTCTTTCGCGGCCTTGTTCAGGGAATTCCCTGCATCGCACTTCGTCCAACAACGGGTTTTTTCCCTCCCCCTCCGAGTTATGTTGGTCGAACCCTCTCCCCTTTGATTCTCCTCGGTTATTTTTTTTACCGTCGTGAGACCACCGAGATGCAGGTTTCCGTTTTTGACCCCTTCCCTCTTTTGTTTTTAGAGTCGATTAGTCTTATTTGGCCGATTTGAGCCCTCCCTACGAAGTGACTCGTTGATTTTTTTTTTGCTTTTAGACCGTTCCGTTTGTGAGGGTTCTGCCCCCCGATCCTTTCCCGAGGCTTCCCACGCCCTGCCCCCCTTTCCCCATAGATGGATTTGGTGAAGCGCTTTTTATTCCCCAATTTCCCCCTGCACCTCTTCCCAATTTTCTCAAGTTCCTTCCTTCCGGGGACCTATCTCTGTTCTGCTCGTTTTTCCTGAAACCCTCTTCCTTCCCTTTCCTTCTTCCCCTTCCCCGAGGTGGGAATAACCGTTTCTCCCTAGTCTGAACCACTTCCACGCGGATTTCCCCGACCAGTTTTTTCTTGCGCCCGAGGACAGTATAATACCCCCCCCCACCTAAATTTTGTTTCCACTGGATGTTCCTGCATCCTAGACTTTTTCCCTTTGCGGGAAACTTGTCCACATAGTGAGGAACCTTATTTCAGGGGTCGCCCCCCCCTGTATTTGGTTTTGTCTCCGACTTCTTTTTTCTGGCGTTGGTGCATGAGTGGTGTGCCTCTTCTTATCTTCTTCTAGACGTCCGGAATATCTTCGTGGTTTGTCGCAACTCGGCAGCCTCTCCTCCCTCTTTGCCGTGCTTCCACCAGTTTGACCACGGAGTGTCGTTACGTGGGACCAGTTGAAGGCCTCTAGGAATGGTTGAGACTCTCCTACGAGCTTTCCCCATCGCCCTTTCTAAGCTCAAATTCTAGAAAGATGCGGAGTCTTCCTTATGAGTTTTTTTTGCCGTGGCAGAGAGGGTGATAACGGAACTTTTGAGAGTCTCTTTGATGGGTTTCCTTTTTTCAAAAGCTATTGTATACTTTTCCCGAGAGTAGCTGAAAGTGCTATTTTGAAGCTTTGAGCCCCCCGATAGCTCCCATTTCCGGAACTCCAGTTAACAGGTTTGCTTTTTTTTGGTCATTGAGTTTCTCCTCTCATTCTTCCCACTCCCTTTCCCTTCCGATGCCTTCCCACTCGTGTCCTCTTTTTTTCCCCTTTCAATTTGGCCCCCTCTCCTCCCGGGGCTGGGTTTTAGTGAGGGCAGATTGAGCCCTCGGTTTTTCCTTTTCCCCCTCACCTTAGGTTTTCCTTCCCCCGTCATTTCTTTTCCCCTCTGTTTTGTGTGTTGTTTGTGTCTGGCGATGATTTTGCGGGCCCCAGGTTCAGCCCCCCCCCCCGACTTTCCTTAGAAAACGTAGAATCTGTTCCTTCCCTTTGGGCCCCACTCCGTGAGCACCCTTTTCCCCCGGTCCCCCCCGACCGTTTTTTTTTCGATTGTCGGGTTCCTTGCTTGACTTTTTGCTGATGTTTCGTGATTTTTCTCCCCCTAGATTCCCCCCCCAAAATTTTGACCGGTCGTGCGCGCGGTTCTTTTCCTAGCTGTCGATTCCGTCTTTTTCCTTACCCCTTGGTTCGCTGGGTGACGATGTCCCTGACCCATTTTTTCATTCACGATTCCTTCTTCGAGTTCTCAACGGTCCGCGTTCCCGCAGGGGTGATCGAAACCTGGTCCCCCCTGGTTCAGGAGCAAGCCCCCCCCGACAATCTGTTCCCCATTCTTGAAGTTTGAGCTAGCCCCCTTTTTTGAACCCGATTTGAGGGAGGGCTTCCCTTTCTCTGCCCGCTGTTTTCTTAATCCTAAAACCAAAAGCTTTTCCAACCGGAGTTTTGTGACCCCATATCCCCCGTTTTTCTTTTCTTGATAGTCCCACCCGAATGGTCTACCCTTTTCACGCATGATTTCCGGGAATGTGAAATCTTCTTCCGACCTCATTCAACTCAGATTTTAAGAACTGCCCCCAAACGACGGCAAGCGTCTCTCCGCGGGTGGTTTCCCCCCCCCCGATATTTTATTGTTACTTTGATTGTTTCTTTTGCAAACTATTTTAGCTTTCTACCTTTACTCTGTGATGGTTTTTTACCTGTTCCGACCAGGTCGCTAGTTATTTTTTTTCGCCCTTTTTTTGAAGTCCAGTTTTTTTAGTTTTTTTGTGTGCTGGATTTTTCCTTCGCCCCCCCCTGGATTTCTATTTTGAGTGCCCGTCAGGTTTCCCCCCCTCTTTAGGCATTTTTCCCCCTTTTGAGCGGTTAACGGCGGTCGTTTTATTCCGACTTTGGCTGTGCAGCACACAATTTCCCTTGAACGATCCTTTTCCCTGACCTTCTTGTCTGGAGCCCGTGGTTTTTTCCCTCTTTCGTCGATGGAGCCCCTAACTCGTTTCTTTTTTCCCCGCAGACTTCCCCGGTTTTTCCCCTCTATAACTCCCCCCAGTTTTCTTTTGCGTTGGCCCATACTTCGAAAAGCCTTTTAACCACCTTTTCACAAGGCCTGCCGTCCGAGGGCGCATCATTTTTTTTGTTGGGTTTGGCTAGAGTAGTCGTCTAGCCTAGTTCAAATTTTTTGGTGACTTTTCCCGGCTTCCCCCTTTGCCTTTGTGAGCAGGAGACTTTTTCCACGTCCTGTGTAGTTTTCCCGTCTTTGAGTTCCTTCTTGTCGTTGCCCCGTGGACGACTTCTGATCGTTTTTTTCTGGCCGTTTACCCTTTTTTTCCCCTTTGTCGATTTTCATTGGCCCGTGTACGACCACTGAGCCGTTTTTTACTTTTTGGTTTTTTTTTTTGCCTGATGTGGTTTGCGTTCGATTTTTTTTATTAATGTCCTGGACCTTTTGGAGAGTGGTACTTTTTCCACACGATTTTTTTCCCCCCGGTGATCTTCGTTTTCGTAAAGCGGGAGAGTAAGCTTCTTCAATTATCTAGTCATTGTGTCTCAGTGTATGGCTCTCCCTTTTTCTCAGTCATTTTTTTTTGACCGTTTTGGTTGGTTTTTCAAACCCACCCCCCCCACCCCCCCCCCCCCCCCCCACCCCCCCCACACATTCCTTCAGGTGGACCCTGACTTAGTTCTTTTTTTTCGCGTATGTTAAGCTGGGGCCAATACCGTGTTCGCTTAGTGAAAACTACCTCGACGTTTTAGGTACTTCTTCCTCCCCTTGAGCTCCTTGACGAGTTCATTCCCCAATCCGTAGGCCCCCCCGGCACGATTGATCACCCCTCGCCCGAGTCCCCCGTTTTTTCCGGAGCCCCTTTTTTTTTTTAAACGGATTCCAGAAACACCCCCACCCTTCTTTGAGTATGGTTGTTTTTTTTTTTTTTTTTTTTTTTTTATTTTCTACGACCCCCTCGACATCGTGTGCGGGCTTCCCCCAACCCCCTGATGACTCCGTTCCCCCTAATTCCCCCAGGGACCTGTACGTTTTGAGTAACATTTGCGAACTTTTCTGCCATTATGCTTCCTTCAGAGACTCTTTTTCCCCCTAGGTTCGGAGTTTCTTTCCTTGCGAATTCCTTTTTTTCGCTGTTTTTAGTTTTTGCCCTGGCTCTTCGCGTACCTATTCGGTGACTTGTTTGCCCTGCTAATTCGGTTCCCGGGCAACCCCTCTTTTTTTCTTCTCTTAGAGTCCGCGCCCCTCCCCGAACGTTTTTTTTTCCACTCTTGGTAGTGAAGCCGCGTTCTCCCCCCCTCGGTGGCGTGTCTAACTTGACCTCACTCTTTCTTAGGTTCTTGTTTTTTCACTCCCTTGGGACAGTTGTGTTCTGTGTGCAAAGCCTCAAGCGCGATACACTTTACGCCCCTCCCCCCAACCGCTCGGGGCCATTGGCTGGGACCGTGATATGGATACAGTTTTTCCCCTTCTTCATTTCTTTTTAATTAGAACCCTTCCTTTTTACGCCTTCCTATGTCCACCCCCCGTTACCCCGTCTTTTAATTTGAAGGAATCTACTGCGCGTCCTCGGTCTTTACTTTAGCTCCGTAGCCCGGGTGAACTATCCCGCCTGGGGTTTTTTTGTTTTGTATCGAACTCTCTACATTGTTACCCGGCCGTATGTAAAAGCCCCCCGTCATTCCGGTCCTATTCTCGTTGCCGGGGGTTTTACATAGCACGGTCTCGTCTCCCGTAATCTCTGGATACTAGACTCTTTCGTCTTTTTTTTTCTGCTAAAACCTGTTTGCCTTCTAACCAACCAAAGGGGGAAAGGGACCTGCATTATCTTCCACCTCCCCGAGACGCCGTGTCTTCTTTTTGGAAGTGCAACGTCTTTTCTCTTCTTTCAGGGCTTTTCCGGCTTTTCTTTGCTGCAAGGCTTTGGATGCATGTCCAGACAGAAGTCTTCTCTCGCCTGCACATTTTTTCCCCGGATTTTACCGGTGTTTGTCGCCAATCTTAACCGCTTTTTACTGGGGGCGCTCCCTGTTCTTCTTTCCTTCAGCGTTGCGCGAGATGTTTCATTCGGCCGAGTTCCCCCCCCCCGTTCTCACCTCCAAACTTCCTGAGTACCGAAATACCCACTTAAGTCTACCCCCTACGACGACCCATTCGCAACACTCTCTAGACAGCCGACTACTTTAGGACTTGATTGGATATCCCTTCCCACCTACCCTTGCCTCAGGGCGATGGGTTTGAGTTCCAGCACGTCCGCCCCCAGTTACCCAGGTGCCTTCGAGCTCCGGAGATTTATGAGACTAATGTCCGAGTTTTGTAGATCTTTTCCACGAAAGCCCCCTTGATCCTTAGCGAGATATTATCTAGGGTCTGAAAAAGACGAAAAGGCCTGAGCCCGGCCTCTCACGCTTTCTTTGGGGACCCCTCTACAGTCCTTCTGTCTGCGGTTCAGAAAAGTATTTTATTCCGCGCCTTGCGTCCCGTTGTATCATTCCTCTCACTCCATAGGCTTTTGGTTTACCTCCGAGCGTGTAGATTCTTTCTGACTCTTTTTCAGAAGCCTACGGGGTAGCGTACTAAGGTGGTCTTTCGCTTTCCTCCTACCGATTTTTTTTTCTTTTAAGGATGCCCTTTTTAGCTCCCCGTTGTTTTTGACTTTTTACGCTTTTTTCTTATGGCTTCTCTGCAACCTCGGGACTTTTGGGGATACTTAAGTTTTGAAATGTTTTCTTACTGGAGAGGTTGGGAGCGGGAGGTTTTTGGCGGCATTGATGGTTCCCTACCTGTTTCCTCCCCTTTCGTTTTCGAACCCCCCGCACGCTTTCATGGAGTCTTTCCCCGGTTTTTGCCCCGGGGGAGGATGGACTGAGTTGTGTAAGTCGACGCGAAATTCCTGAAATTCACGATTTCCGCTTGTCCCCATTTTTCTACCCACGTCAGTATTAGTTCCCTTGACTGAGTTCCGGAACCCGGATCCCTTTTTGTTGGTGGTGCGTACGGGCGCATGCGAAAAGACACGCTTTTCTTGTATCTCGAATCCCCCCTTTGAGAGAAGAGCCCCCAAGTCATCTTTTGTATCCGTCTGCAATGCCTGCTTTTTCCCCCCCAATTCTTTTTTGGCCGACTGGAGGAGGGGGGTCTGGTTTTTTTTCCTTTCGCCCTGTGGCTAGACACTTTCCCCTACCATAACCCACTTATTCTACGTTTCTAGATTCCCTTACCGATCGCCCATTAGAGGTAACTCATCCTATTGAAACCGTTTGATTTTCCTTCTCCCCGAATCTTTTTTCTTGTAGGCCACCTACGGCTCCGGGATTTTTTCCTTTTCGGGTTGGTCGTAGGGGATGCGACCGTTTTTATTTTTCCTGGCAATGCCGCGGTTTTTCAGTGAGCCTTGTTTATTTTGTCACATTTTTTTCCCGCCCCCCGATCCCACGAACGACGCCTAGACACCTAGGCCTTTTTCGTTCCCTTTTTTATTTATAAAGTTTTTTTTGACCTTTGTTTTTTTCCAACGTTTTTCCGCCATCCCGGAACACCCTGGTGGTACACGACTCTTTTTTTATTTTCTTTACTGCCTTTTTTCCCCACTTGCACCCAGTGGCGCGACCTAAAACATTTTCGCTTAAGTTTTTTTCCACACATGGACCTTCGGTTGAGAGGCTCTTTCCTGTTACCCCTTTCCCCTTACCCCTTTTTAATTTCAGCTCGTAAGAGTAGTTGTTCCCATGTCCCCCCCCCCGTTGAATCTCCGAACTTCAGGGTCGGATAGAGGCCTGGTTCTTCGGCAATGGGCGTTTTTCGTTCTCTAGCCTCTTTTTTCAAGTTTGTCTTGGAATCCCAGCGGCGGACTCCCTCTGTCGGTCGTGGATTTTTCCCAGCTTTTTCCCTTGAGTTGTTTATTGACTTTCTTTTTCTAGGCATTTTTCTTTTTTCCCGACTTTTTCAGGTTTTAGGTTGATTCGGTCGCTCCCTGTCGGAACGATTGTCTACTTTTCTCGTTTTTCCTCCCCCTATTCTTTCCCCCAGCTCGTCGTCAGCAACTTTATAGAGTTCTGCTACTGAGTTTTTTCTCGTTTGTCTCGGTCTTCACATCTGCTGAAGTATTAGTCTACCTATTTGTACCTCTTCCCTTGCATTTTGGTCTAGACTATGATCTTAAGCCTCTTTTTTTCCCCCGAAATACTCTTTTTCCCCGTATTTTTTTCTCCCTTGCTCTATTTTGTCTGGTTCTCCCTTAGGGTAGTTTGCTTCTAGTGGATTCCCCCCTTCGTTTCTTTTCCTTGCAGATCCCACCATTTTGGGTGTTGAGACCTTAGGCCCCAGTCCAACGCCTCCCCCGTAATTTTTTTCTCTTCACTCTTTTCTGACCCTTGCCACGACGGTCCGGTCGTTTTGCCCCACGGCCTGCATACCTTTTTTCCTTGCAAATTTCCCCAAACGCCTTTCGAGTCTCCCCCCTTGGGCCCCGCAAACCCTTCCCTGAAGGTTTTTTTCCGGGGTTTTCGGTTTGCTTCGCGCGTTGGGAGCACCGCCTTGCCGTGTTTCCCCTCCCTATTTGCGATTAACTTCCCAGAGCTGTGCTTACTAGTCGCTTTTTTCTTGTCAAGTTTGGTATGAAGTTTTCCCTTGCGGTTTTCCCCACTGATCCGAGAAAACAAGTCAGCACCCTTAGTGACTTCCATCGACTGCTCCAGTTTCGGTCAACCCACCGATCCGCTCGAATGAACCTCTTTTTCCGAACCCTTTTCAGACCCTCCAACAAGACTTCAACTCTCTTTGTTTTTCCCTAGAACCCCCTTTTTTTTCCCCCTTTTCATGATTAGTAACCAGATCACCGCTTTTTCCTTTCATCGTTTTGTATTTCAGCTGCATACCCCCCCTCCCTCCCCCCGTCAGGGCCCCTCCCTTCAGTTGCGCACCTTCGACCATGATACTTTATGTTTTTTCCCTGAAATTTGTGACTTGTGGTTTCCCGTTCCCTTGAGAGTCAGAAGGTCCCCTGGTTGTCTTTGAGATTTGAGGTGACTTTCGGGACGGGTCAAAAGTGATTCCTCGAGAAGCCTGTTTTTGGAGCTCGTTTTTTCGTCGGTTTTTCTTAAACTCTGTTAAATTCTTGTCCTCTTTTCCTGCCGAAGGTTTTACTGTGGCCCTGTGTTTCTCCCCCACTCGAGTCTTTTTTTTTTTAAGAATCTCTGAGTCTGGATTTTCCTCACCCTAGTTCGATGACTCTGGTACCTTATTTGAGATCCCCAGGGCTCCCGGAATCAGAACCCTTTTGCGAACCCTAGACCCAGTCGAGTAACCAGACATTTTTTTCGCCGGCTCTGCGGGTAGATCTTCCGAGATCCCCCGTTGCTCTAGATAGCATCAACATCGGAGCAGGCGAGTCTGTCCTGATGCGCACCTTTTTTTTTCTGATGTCGGACGTTACCGAGGTTTTGCCGCTCTCAGGTCTCTTTTCTCCCCTGAGGTTTTGGTCCCCCTGTCCCCCTAAAGAGGAAGTAAGTTGTGGGTGGTGGGCCATGCGGCCCCCTCTACCATTTTTCAGTTCCCTAAATAGAATTTATTCTTTTTAGTCCCCTTCCTTTTCTTTTTTTTTTTGAGAATCTATCTGGATCCCCCCGCTTATTTTTTTTTTTGCCTCTTCGTTTTTCTCCCTTCAAGATTAACTCACCCGGAGTCCCC
>Ga0179593_1523515_pt1 | contig 18095 bp, 22 predicted proteins | sample CZODoug2_1_08_16_FD_185931 | JGI IMG/M metagenome (GOLD analysis project Ga0179593, IMG submission 185931) | Vadose zone soil fungal communities from Angelo Coast Range Reserve, California, USA - CZODoug2_1_08_16fungal (PacBio error correction) | ecosystem: Environmental > Terrestrial > Soil >... | reverse complement strand
TTTTGTCACCCCCCCCTGCGGTGAACTTCCTTTTTCCCCCCTTTTTGACCGCATTGCCTTCGGGGGTCTTTTCGGTACGTGAAGATCAGCCGGCTTCTTCTTGTTTTTTTTTTTTGTGTTGAAGCCCAGGGCGGCCTGCCCCTTGTTGACGGATCCCCCCTAGGGACCTGCTTTTTGTAGGTCTCTTCCTTTCGTCAATCATTCCAAACCCATGGAAACGGACGGAGGTCAATGCCTCCTTCTGACCCCCTTCTTCGGTTTGATGGCCAAAATAACTCTTCCGCCGACGTAGTTTTTGCAACCCCCTTTGGTCGGTTGTCTCCCTTTCAAATTGCCCTGTTCTTTCTTGAGTCGCAGAGTCTTTGCCGAACATGAATTTTTTTTGCACAGTGGCTTTTTACCTCTTTAGGTCCCCCCCCCCTTCTGGGGCTTTTTTTTCCCTTCTTGGATTTCCTAGGGCGGGGCCGTGATCATACCACAGGACCTCTTGTTTCTTCTTCTGTGTACCGGTTGATTTTACAGGTCCTTTTCTCCCGGCCGCCCCGTTCAATGTCCTTGGTGGGACACTCCTTTATTTAGGCAGCCGAGTTTCTTTTCCTCCTCTTGTAAGCCATTGACGGGGATGCCTGTTTTCCAGTTCCTCCCCGGCGAATTGCCTTCCCCCCGTCGACCCCCCCCATCGCGAATATCACCGTGAATGTGGCGCCCCCTTTTCTTGCGATCGCCCGCCGTCTGCAGGGCCCCTCGTTTGCTTTGGTGAGCTCCCTTCCTGCAGGTCCTTTCTCGTCCCGTCGATCGCGGACCTTTCTCTCGCCGACTCGGCGATTTTCCTCCTTTTTCACCCGAAAACGCAGGTATTTGCTTTGCGTTTTCCTTCCGCCTTTCTTTTTTTCCGAATGTGCAACAGGCCCCCCTCGTCGTTTATTTTCAGTTCAAATAGACTTAAGTTCGCATTGAAGCGTTCAGTTTTTTCTCTTTCTCGGCCAGTCTTCTTTTCGGCCTCCCAGTGTAGGTGATTTGGAAAGAGGTGGGGCCCTTTTTTTTTCTGCGGTCATTCCTTCGTGACAATTGAGTTTTTTTTTATTCTCGATGGTTTTTCGGTTCGCCCCCGCCGACCCGCTGTGAACCCCGGCTTATTCCAGTGAGGTTTCTTCTTTCGATGTAATTTCTCTGTGGTGGTTCTCTGAGGGTTTTCCTTTTCTGATTTTCTTGCAGATCTTTGCCACTTCCCAGGCCCTGAGTTTTTGATGGTCTTCGCGGCGTTCTATTGTTTCGCGTCACCCTTTTCTCCAGCTTTCTTTTTTCATAGGCCCCCGGGATGATTTGCCCCCCCGAGGTTACTTGTGTTTACTCCCTTTTTTCTGCACCTCTCCCCCGCTTCTCGCCTTCCCCGGCTACCTCGACCCGAGTGGGCGAAACCCCAGTTTTCCTTTCCCAGGGTACAGATGATTTTCACTTTTTTGGTGAACTTTCTTCCCACGAAGGCCCCAGTCCCCTGACCGGCCGTATGGACGATTCCCCCGGGTGCTAGTCCCTCTTTTCAGACTGTTTGTTCCCCCCTTTTTCCTTCGGTCACATGAATGTCACCACGCTTAGACCCTTCTCTCGGCTCCCTTGGGTTCGCAATTCTGGATCCCATATAGGCCCTTAGTGAGGTTTTGAGGTTTTTTTGAACTGGTCCTTTTTTTTGGTGATCCCAGAGTCTTTTGTTTTTGCCACGCTTGCCACTTTGTCCCACCCATGTGCGCTTCTGACCTTTTTTCTCCTTGCTTTCCTTTTTCGCTCATGCTCCTTTGTGAAACTGCTGCCTTCCCTCTTCCGTTCGTCTTTTTCCCCGTTCAACAACTTTGGCTTCCTAAGCCCTCATCGCGAATCAGGCCGTTTGGTGAATTTGCTCGGTGCCGGATTTTCCCTGCAAGTCCCCCTTGCAGGTTCCTTTTTTTCCAGCTTCCCCCCCCGAGCGGGGTGTGCCTTTGGATGTGTCCGGACCTTTTTCGCTTGGCTTTTCCGGGCCAGAGTCTCCCCTCGAACCATCTCCTTTCACGCCTCCTTTTCCCAATGTCTCTTCCTTTGCGGTCTACGCCCTCCTGCCTCTTTTCAATAAAGTCCAGCAGTTGATTTTGTGTTCCGATGCTTTTTTTGTTGAGAAGGTCTCTTCTTGAGAACCCCTTCTCCTTGCTCTTTTTTTTTCTTTGGAATCTTTTCCTGTCTACATAACCCTGGTTCGGACGCCTTGAGCAGTCCCCCAGCGCACTGCCACCTTACCTCAACTACCTGGGCGGTGCTCCCCCGCACCCGATTTTTCTCTTAGGGGTTGTAAACCTCCCGCCAGCCACTTCTTGAGGTGCTGTTCTGGCACTTCCCCGCAACGCCTTCCCCTCACGAACCTTCTCTTTCTCCGGGCTTTTTGTTTCCCCCTCCAAATTTGGGTCCCCCCCCCCCCCCGGATTTTGCCGCATCCTGGGTTCCAACTGCGTCACGTTGGATCCGTGGGCGTTCTTTTTTCTTTGCTGGGATTTCCTCGGGTGTGTCAAAGTTGTGTTTTTTTCCAGTGGAGCGTTTCCCCCCCATTTTTCCCCTTTGGCCTTGCGCGATAGTTTTTTTTGCCCCTTTTTTTTTTCCAGTTCCTTGCGGGGCCACCTCCCTCATGAGCCTTCTTCTCTCTCACCCTAAGTGTTTTTGATGAGATCAGATATGGACCTTCCCCGGCGGGGTTCGTTTTTTTTGAAGTCTTGGCGGTCCTTTCGAGGCACCTTGGCGGGGCCGTCTCTTCTGCATCGATTTTCTTTAAAACCCCTTTCCTTTCCCAGCAACTCCTTCTAATTTTTCCCCCTCCGCACGGTGCACCCCAAAAACACTTGGTCCACCGAGGCGCATCCAAGTCTGACGTCCATAGTCTTTTTCCCCCCCCCCCCCTCCTTTTTGCAAATTTTCTACGCAGTTCCGGCAACTGGGGGTCAATATGGTTCGGGTCCCCTAGCTTTCGCATGAGACCGCTTTTCGGTCACTGAAATCGTTTTGAAACTTGTTAGGTCCGGGCGTTTCTTCTCCTACCCCCCCCCCAGGCAACGGCTTTTTTATTTTTGTTTTTCAGCGTTTTTCTTTTTTCCTGTGCACCGTAGTTTTCCTTTCTCCTCCGGATTTTCTTTTTTTTTCATCCCCCAGCAGGTTTTCCTGAGGGCGGGTCCAAGGGGACGGGGTAGGTGTTCCTTTGCGCTTTTTCTGCCCTTTTTCTGCACTTTGTTGAGACTATTTTTTGAGCAGGTTTTTTTTTTGAGAGACTTCTCACGTCCTCGTTCTGTCTGGTATGGCTCAAGGGCTCTCCGTGTATGGCTCCCCCCCCACAAACCATAACATCTCACCTCGTACCCACCCAAACCCTCCTCCCCCTATCCTGCTCTCTTACCCCCCTAATCCCCCTCCTTTGCGAGGGGCGTCTTTTTGCCCAGTCGCGGAATCGCTGTGGTGGTCCTTTTCGGGGAAGTGTTTCTGTGAGCCACTTTTTCCTTTTCGTCATCTTCTCGCCCAAAATGCGCCGGAAACCTTCCCGTTCAAAAGCTACACCCCCCTCTTTTTTTTTTTTCGAGTTTTTGCAGGTTTACTCCAAAACATTCCTCGCTGGCACATTTCCCTGTTCCTGATTTTTTCGGAGTTTGATCTTCCCCGTCGAACCCTTTTCTGGTGGATGTTCGCACTCTCCCCTTACCCGGGTGAGTTGGAATGCCAGGCTTTTTGCAGGCCGCTAACCAGCTTTCAATTGTCGAATGTTCCTGAAAAGGAAGTCCCCCGGGTGTTTTCAGTGCGACTGATTCAGTACACTCGCTTTTGGGGCTCGTACCCTTTTCGGTGACGAAACCTTCTTTCCGAGATGGCGTTTTTTTTTTTTTTTTTTTTTCCAGTCCCCCGTAAATAGGCCGAGGTGAAAAGGCCAAATCTCTCCTTGGTCTTCTTTTCCTGCTCTTCTCTTTTACCACTCAACCGGTGCTCGGTCGCAAAGCCCCCTTTTTCGGCCCGTTTTTTTCGAGGCCTCTTGCTCGGGTGCAGGCGGATTGCGCCGAGACGCTCCCGGGACAAAGTCGCTGTACACCCCCTCCTTGGTGTGGAGTTTTTCGGGCGGATTCCTCTTTTTTTCTGTGATTTCCTTTTTTTGAAGGTGCTCAACCCCCCCTCTCTCGAAATTTCATCCTGTCATCGCCGTTCCGTCCAGACGGTTGGTACTTTTTTTGGTTTTTCCGAGTGGGCGCGTCTTCCCCCTGGCCTATCTCCAAGGCCGAATTTTTTTGGCCTTTTAGAGGTTTTCCTCCCACACCCCCGGCTCCCCTCTGACGAGCCGCCAAGTACCCCGAGAAGGACAAGCTCACTGTTTCTACGCTTTCCCCGGTCCCCGGTAGGCGCAACCGTCCCTGAAGAGTGTCAGACCCCCCCCCCATAGTTCTCCAGTTGTATGCCTTACCCCACCACAGTCCCTTGGTCTTCCAACGACCCACTTGGTGAACTCGTTCCTGCGGGCCCCCGGCATCTGTGTTCCGCCCCCCCCCCCCTCCGCTTTTTTTCCCCAAAAAATTTCGTTTTTGGAACATTTTGATCGCCCGAGGCCTTTGCCAGTCCCTTTGTTATAAGTCTCCCGGGTTTTTGCTCACCTTTTTCTACGTCTGACAATCTCCGCCGAGTGCGCTCTAGAAGGGTACGCCTCTCTCTTTTACTGGGCCTCCTTTCATTTCCCGCCTGTGCTCGATGATTTTTAGGCTCTCACCGTTTCTTCGCCTTTGCCTTTTTGCGCGTCAAGTTTGGCGTTGATTTCAGTCGTCGCGTTTTTTCTTTTTTCTGCCTCCTTCTCCTTCTTTCCCGAGTTTCGGGTTTCCTTCCCTTTGGCATCCCCTTTCCCCCATCTGGACCGAGGATTCCCCCCAGCTGCTGCTAAGCATGTAGGGTCCCCCCACCCCCCCCCCTTCGGATTTTTTTGAGGCTTCCTTTTGCTTGGCCGTTGCCCATCTGCGATTCTTAAATTTTGCCGGGTTCTGACCGGCTCCCAACCTTTCTTGTCCGGGTCTCTTCGCCTTCACGTGGTGCGGTAACAGACCGAGCTCCCTGTGGCACTTTTTCCCTGTTCGTGGCTTTACCGGGAAGACTCCCCCCAGGATTCTTTTTTTCTTTTTCCACCCCTCCCAGTCTTTAGTTTTGTCGGTGCCCCGGGGGCCTACCTCGAGGTTTGGGTGGGTTTCCGGCTAAAAGTTTCCCCTTTTTTTTTTTTGTAAGTTCTCTCTTTTGTGTCTTTGAAAGGGCGACCCCCCCGATTTTCCCAAAAAAGCATTTCCCCTTTTTCCAATCCCCCTAGGAATCCCACCAGATTTTCTTTTTTTCCCCTAAAGAACCCGTGGCTGATCTGTCATTTCGTTAAAACAATCGTTTTTTCCTTTTCCTACCTTTACCAAAGTTTTTTCGGCCCCCCTGGTGTGGTGTTGTGACAAAACTGATCTATTCTTCCCCTACATAATTTTTTGTTGCGGAGAGTCCTTTTTCCCCCCACCATGTTTTTTTTTTTTCCAGCCGACCCTTTTCACGTGCCGAGTCTGATTTGAAGATTCAAAGGGCGGGTGATTCTTTGAAGTCGCTTTTTTTTTCACCTCCCCCCCCCCTTCGGTGAGGCCTTTCTCCCTCGTAGGACATTTTTGTTATGTTAGTTTATTTTTCGGTGGACCCCTCTTTCTCACAACCCTTTTGAAAGGGACGGTTTCCCCGGCTTCCTTCTGGACCTTCTTTTTTCATGCTGTTTTCTAGTACCCCTTGAAGCTCTTCCCGAAGGGTATCCCAGGGCCCGGCGAAGGTCTTCCGTTGTAGTGCTAACTAGCAACTTTTTTTTTGACGCGAGTTCTTTTTCCCTGGGTCCTGTGCCTTTGGACCTTGCCGTTTCTTACCTTACCACGCCTTGCAGGCGAAGATTAACGATTTCCTGCGGGTTTTCTTCCCCCTCTTTCAGTTTTTTTTGGGTTACTTCCTTTGAGAAACTTTGGCAAACTGCGTCCTGCCCTTTCCCGATGATCCGCTTTGTGCCCCCTTCCCTCCTCAAATTATCTCCGAGTGGTTTCCGGTTCCCGCTTGACCCTTTCTTTTTTTTCGAGCAGTTGCATTTTTTTTCTGCCTCGTCGTCCTTACCTCTACCACATCGAGTCTCGCCTTCGAGACACTGCTTATCGGGCGGCTTTTTCCCCCTCTTTAGAACATTTTTCTTCTCCTTATTAGATCTTTCCTTCGCCATTCTCCTTTGTTTAGTCCCCTTGACTCCTTTCGCGGTGCTCCTCGTCTCTTCTCGTCGAACTAACTGTTTCTTGTCCGGCCTCCGGTACATCCCGTCAGGACTCCTTTCTGGCAACCGTCCGTCGATTTTCCCAATCTCCCTTTCCTGCACGCGGTTCTTTGTCTTCTGGTAGGCCATGGGGGTGGTCCTTCAGCGACGCATCGCCCCCTTTTTCTTGATGCCACCTTGGGACTCGTAGCACGAGTTCTTGAGGATCTCGCTTTTTTTTTGTCCACCCCAGTCGGCTCTCGGCAAAATGAACTTTCTTTCAAAAGTTCCCCCCTTTGGCTTTTTTTATTACTTCGGTACTCGTAGATTTGTGGGGGCGACTTCGTCTGCCCAGCTCCTTTGGGCAGGCTTCGGGCTCTCTCTTCTGACTCGTCCCCTTTTTTCCCCGGCGCCCCCAGTTCCCGAACCTCCAGGCGATTCAAGCTCGTAGATCCCGGATGACTCCTCCTCGGCTTTGGATTCTTCCCAGACCCGCTTCCGAAATCCGCGGTAATCGAGCGGCGGCCTCATCAAACCCTTCAATTTCCCCTATGTCTTTGGAGTTTGGGAACCTCGTGTTGGCCTTCACGTGATTCCCTTGGGGCCAGGACCTTTCTCCCGGTACTTTTTTTGGCCGTCTTGCGGTCCCTTGGGATTTCTCAGACTTGTTATTGGTGAGGGGCTCAGTGCCATTCTCCCTTTGAACCTCCTCTTAAGGTAGTCTTTTTTTGCCGATGCTTTCTCGCTTTAACTCCTTCCTGTGTTCGGGGCCACCGCCATGGTCTAGTTTCCCATGAGGGTGGAAGGATCCCCGCCTCGCCGCCACCTTTCCCCCCAACTGTTTTTTGCTTATGCGTTCTTATGGTTTTTTTGGCATCCTTTTGTTCCCCTTTGATGTCCGCACTTGAGTTTAGTTTAGGTTGCTTTTGCCAAGCTTTTTTACTTCCCCCCCCTGTTGGGGCTTTCCTCCATACAACCCCTTCTTTCGAGCTTTTTTTTTTTTTTTTTCTCTCTAGCGTATCTTTGTGTCAGAGCTTGCTGCTCTCGCGAATGTCTTTCATATCCCTACACTTCTTTTAGGAGCAGTTTTTCACTTGATGTTTCCCTTTTTAAGGAGCTTTTCCTGTCCCTCCTCGGAAATGACATAGAGAACGAATTACAGTTTCTAATGCCCAGGACAAGATTACTTTTTATTTTTCTAACTCCCCTCGTCATTAGTGCCCCATCAAGGTCCTTCCTCTTTAGGTTCAAGATGCTTTGCTTTTTCCCTCCCACCCATCCCTCATTCTTCCTTTCCCTACTCAGTTCCCTTATTATCCCCCTTACCCCTGCCCCCCTGACCCCACTAATTCTTTCTACCCACCCCACCTGCCCCCCCATCACCCCGACCCCCCTCCCCCCTCCCTACACTGCACCTACCCCGCTTCCCCTTTCTTTCCTCACTTCCCACTTTCTTCTTTTTCTTGAGGACCCGGCTCCCGACTCTGGGCGGTGCCCTTTTTTCAGGTGCTCAACAACATCGGTGCTCTTTCCTCCCATCAAATCTTTTTCCTGGCTCACAGCCCCCCCCCCCCCCAAAGCGCCCCTGCCCCTCACGTCCACTCTAATTTTTCGGTGGCTCTTTTTCCCTTTTTTTCATTTTTCTTGTTTTCGGTCAGGGGCCCTTGGGCGAACCCCGTGCCTTGACAGCATCGTCTCTACGTTCTGCCATAGCCCCTCCCCCTTTTTCTACTTTTTTTTCCCCCTTTTTTACGTCCCGAGTTTCCTCCGCATAGCGAAATGCCCTTTTTTGGAGAACCGATGGGGGGTCCCTCTTTTCTTTTTTTTTTTTTTCCACACTCTTCTACGTTTTTTTGTGAGAACTTTTGTCGATACCGTAGGACTTTTTCGTCCGGCTTTTTGGGACCCCGCTGCTTTCACCAAAAATCGGTCGTATTGCGGCTTTGGTTGGCGATCGCTTTCCCCCGAACCCCCTTTCCCTATCCTTCAGTCTGATGGCCTGAGGACCCCGACCCGAAGGGCTTTCCCTTTTCCCATACTTCCTTTCCTCTTCCACTACTTCTTCTAGATCTATTAATGGGGTTCCTGGGGCCGGCGGGTCTTTGGCCGTCCTAGATTTTTTTTTATTTTGTGGTTTTTCCGTTGTTTGGCGGATTTCCACACCCCAGACCTTACCCGAGACCCCAAAATTTCGACTTTTCAATCCTCTCCTGGTTCCCCGCAACAACTTCTTCACAAACGTGGGTTGTCCACCCCCCCCTGATTCCCCTCCCCCTATTCGCCGACGGTACAGCGTTTCCCCAAGCATTTTCACGGGGGCAACCGTAATTCCTCCCCTGGCCCTTTTTTTTTTCTTTGGGTTTTTTTTTTTTGTCAATCCCTTGTTACACACTTGATCCCTAGGCTAAGGCGGGCTTTTTTCCCTCGTCCGCGCCGGGAAGAAATCCGGGTTGAACCCTTTTCGGTCTTGGCGCGTTTGTCCTGCCCCTCAGCAACAGGATCGTTTTCCTGAGTGCTGGCGGCCGTGTCCCTGATAGGTTGCCTCTTTCTTCCGGGTCTCCCCCCCCCCACAAAGTGCGGTGTGGAAATGGGGCTGGGGGTGGTTAGGGATTTTCTTGCATGGCTGTTATTGTGTCAGTGCGTCTTTTTGGAGCCAGGATAGGCACTTCTGATGTGGATTTCCTAAACCTAGGATGTTCCGACACCAGCTCAACAGAATTTATTTATGCAGTATTCTTTTTTCCTTTTCCTGGGCCCCCCCTTTTAAACCTGGGATGGTATCAACAACACCCCTTTTCGGGACGTGAAGAAACCCTTTTTTCCTTATCTTGAGGGCTCCGTTAGGCCCACCCAAGTCGGCTTCCCCGCTGGAATTTTGAACTTAGCGAAGTCAGAGGAGACAATTAGGAGGTCCCCCCCCATGAAAGGCGGCCCGGACACCTTTTTTTTCACCCTCTCCCTGCGAACCACGGCTTTATGGAGCTGAGGACCCTTGCGCGAGGTTTCATTATCCGCCCACCTACACGAGCCATTCTGGGAATTATTCGCAGAGTGGTGAGGTTTTCGCAGCCAGGTTTTTTTTTCCTTTCTTGGCGCCTCCCCAACTGACATCTCCCCCCCCCCCCCCCACCTCCTACAGCAGGTAAATCCCTGTGCTTCGGCGGATAGGGCCAAGGGGAGGCTTTTCCCTGAAGCACTTTTCCCCTTGTTTCTGAGTCTGGCCCAACTCCGTTAAACCTACTTCTTTGATATGGAACACAAGTTTTCACGCCCCCTTTCTACACCAATCTTTGTGACTGTCAAGGACTCACGTCCCCCCTGTAAAGGTTTTTTTTTTACGAGAGACATTTCTCCCCTGAACCCCTTTATGAACCCTTCTCTTTTGAGGCCCCAATTAGAAACCAGGGTTTTCTTCGTACCCTCAGCACCACCTTCTTTCGTGACCTTTCCGGTCAGTAGAGTGCCTGCTCCACAAAGTTTTTCGCTCGTGCACTTTTTCCCTAGGTAACACCCCTAGGACCGGTCCCCTTTTTTCACGAACCTTCCTGTCTGTACACCCTTGATCCTGGTCTTGTCGCCGGGCTTCGATGTTAAACCGCTTTTTTGGAATTTCCCTTCAGGGTCAAGGTCTGTCCCTTTTTTTGGTGCTCCTTGGGTCTTTTCAACAAACGCTTTTTAACATCATCTGTTCCTTTTTCCCACTGAGATGTCCCCCCGGCTGGTAGTTTTTTTTCGTGATTTTCACGTCGGGCGCGATTTCGGGGCGGAGACCTTCCTACTTTTTCCTCCGCTGTGCTTGCTTCTCGGGCGCCCAACCTCGACGAGTACAGAAAGTTCCCCACGGGACGGCCGCTTTTTTGAGAGCTTCCCCCACGTTGTGTTTTTTTTTTTTTCGAGCCGTAACACTCTCTTTCCTGTGTCTGCTTACTTTTACGAGGTCCACCACCGCGGTGTCCCCGGTGACCCTGCGTTTCCTTGCTGTTCCCCGGCCCCTCAACTTAACCGCTTTTTTCCCTTTTTTCGGACCCACGGTGCGATTTCCCTGATAGACCTCGGGGAACCCTTTTATACCCCTTTTTTTATCAGGCTTAGCACAAGAGGCGCACCTGCGTGAGTTTTTTTTCCTTACTGGGAGAAATTTTCTCCGCCCTTTTTTTTTTGTCGAGAATGCGACTTCTCCTCAGGACCTTCTCCTTTTACTGGAGATAAAATGGTCTGATAAGGACCTTTTTTTTTTTTTTTTAAAAATCGCTCCTGGGTGGCTGCCTTTTGGCGGCGTCCGAACAGTTGGAAGACTCCTGTGCTCTCCTTCCGATTTTGTGTTCGTTGCCAGTTTGTTCCCCCGCCGGGGAACCCGTTGTGTTTTTTTGGGTCATCCCCGTGTTTCGTTTTGCCGATTAGGAAACCACTTTTCCTTCTTCCTGCATGGAGACTTTTCCAAGTCGGATCACGGAGGTTTTAGCTTTGACCGGTCCCCTTCCGGCCTCCGTTCTGAAGGGCTGAACTTCTCACAAGGGCTGCCCGGTCGGCTTTCTTTCAGTCACTTCGGTGTGTAGGTTTTACTACCGTCTGCACTTTTTTTCTGACGACCCCGCTCCAGATCGGACCTTCTCGTCCACGTCCTCCCCTGCATCGCCTTGTTCGTCTTTCTTTTTTGCTTAACCTAGAGTTTTCCAGCCCCGAGAAGGTCCGAAGGCAAGGTTCCTTCTCCGATTCTGTTTTCTTTTGACCTTCTCAGGGCTTTTTCGTCTGATCTAACCTTTTTTTTTGTGCAGTCTCTTTTACTTTTCTTCCCCCCCCAGACTTTTTCAGGTTTTGAAGCATTTTTCCTCCAAGAAAAACCATGATCTTTTCCGTAGACCCTTCGTCACCCCCCCCTTTTGCGGTCGGTTTGATTCACCCAAGGGGTGTTTTTGACACAACACTTCCTTCTCTCTCACCCTGCAGGTGTCTCTTTTTTCTGAGAGGGAATTGGTTGTCCCTTTTTTTCAGGCCTCCCCCGGGTCTTCTTTTTCCCCGAGGGTTTCCCGGTTTATCTCAGACGTGTTTTCTTCTGGTTCTGACCCGTGCGTTTCACTGACTTTCGGTGTAGGGCTACCACTTTTTCCCTTTTCTTCCCACAGTCTGATTTTTGGTTTCTCCTCAACCAAAATTCGTTTGGAGAAACGGATTTACTTCTGACTTTTCGCCTGGCACTCCTCGTAGCGGGGTACGGACGTATTTCCCGGCTGTTTCCCAGAACACACTTTTTTTTTTTTTGAAGCTTTCGTTCCCCCCCTTTTATTTGTGTCGCGGCCTCGTTCGTCGTGACAGGAATTTTTTTTCACCTTTGGGAATTGTTTTTACACGGTCTTTTTCCCTCCCCCGGAAGGTCTTCTCCAGATTAGCGGTTTCTCCCAGCCCGTGCTGTTTGAGTCACGCATGGCCCGCTTGGTCCGGCCGTTGAAAACTTCGTTCTCATTCCTTTTTTGGTTGGACTCGTCGGCCTTTTTTTCCCTCGGTCAGGCTTTCGGGTTTCTCGGTTCCAGTGCCCAAGCCCCCTTCTCTCTTCTAGTAGTAGATTCCAATTTCCGGACTTTTCCTTGGAGCGTCCCCCGCTCGGTGCCGTCCAAGTTTTTTCTTCCTCGCGGTTAGTTTTTTCCCTTCTCGAAGTTTTCCTGCGCGTCTTTCAATACTTCCTCTGCGGGCGCGTTTTGCTGATCTTTCTAATTTCGGCGGTCCCTACCGGACGGATACGAATCTTCAACGGACTCTTCTTCTGGTTCCAATTTCGGGCTTGTGTTAAGGACTTTTTCCCCTTCTTTTGTCGTTGATGTATGTTTTCTCTTTTTCGCAGTGTTGGTGATTGCCAGTCCTTGGGCCCTCTTCGCCCACGCAGTCCCCTTTTTTTCTTCATATCGATGGGTGTATGCACCTCTTCTCCCTACTGCACCGGTATGGAAGTCTTTCTCACAGTTTTTTTTTTTTTTTTTCTCGAGTGTTAACCCCCCCCTTTGGTGGCGCCTCTGTTTCTGCAGATCCTCCTCGGTGGTCCAGTCGATTGAGGTGTTCCTTTTTCTGCGGGCCTTCGGCTCCCTCCCGAAAAAGCGTCCCTCTCGTTCTATGATCGATGATGTTTTTTTTGTGTGTTGTTTTTGCTCACCTCCTCGACCCTCGGTACCTCACATATCCCGGGCGCAGGTAGAACCCCCCTGGATTCAATCTTTTTTTTCTTACAGTTTCTTGCTCTTTTGAACACGTCCCGTCAAAGTTCTTTGCCAGTCTGAAGGTCCCTTCGGTCCGCCGAATTCTCCCCTCCATCAGACAACGGGTTTTTTCTTTTTTTCGGACGGTCCCTTGAAATGTTACCCTCTTCTTTAATTTTTGCCGAGCTTCCATCCCCTTTTTCCCTCTTTGGTAAGGTTGCGGTCCGAAACCTGTTTCGAGCAACACCCCCCTCTTATTTGACGGAATTGTTCTTGGCAGACAACCGTTTTGCCTTGTTTCTTTTTTTGCACATTACTCTCACCCCCTTGGAGGACGAACACCTCTTAAGTCGGAGAACAAGGGCCCTTCCCCACGCCCAAATTTGGGCTGCTTTTGTGGCCCTTCCCCTCCTTCCAGATTTTTTTCGGTTGCCGATTTTAGTTCAGGGTCCTCAAGTCTAAAACTTGGGCGACGATGGTCCCTTGATTGGTGGACGGCGGACTTGCTCTTTCTCACATTCTCGACTGGTCCCCCGGCGGATTTTCTTGTCCAGCGACTTGGCGTTCTTCCCTGGACCTAGCCCCTCGTTCCTTCAGTTCCAGCAGGGATGTTGTCCGATGTAGTTTTTTGGTTTGTCCTTTCTTGATGCGCCCTTCGATGGTCGCTTCTGTTAGACACCATCTTTTTACCCTGTCTCTCCCACTTTTCCTTGCGAACTCCTGAAAAATCAATTTTGCCTTCCCCACTATACTTGGTTTAGGAAGATCCCCTGGCCCCTTGGTCTGTATGACTTTCTTCTTACCCTTCTCGTGTGCTTTGGCGCTTTCGATCCTTTATCACATCTCCCAATGAGACCCCCTCTTTTAAAGATTCTGTCGAAGATTTTTCCGCTAGCGTGACCCTGAGTTGCACTCCCAGCCATTCTGTTCAACATGTGCTTCACTCCTGTTGCGCCTTGATAAGTTTTTTTTTTTTTTTTTTTTTCCTCAATTTATGTCTCCTTTTTGGGCAATTTGTGAAATTTTTCTTGTTTGAGTTGAACACTCGAGGTCTTTTCTTTTCTCTTTTTGTCTTTTTAGTCTAACCTCCCGCCCTAACGTTCCCGGCGGCATGCCACCTGAATTTCATGCTTTTTTCTCTCTCCTTTTTGTTGTTTTGTACTGACATAGTTTCTTTGGGCAGTCTTTTTTGGCGGTATATGTGTTTTGGCGGTGATCGTTCGTCGGACCCCCCAGACGCCCCCTCCCGAGAATTTTTTTCACAAACCCCACTTTGGTCCCCCCAAAACCCGCGGACCCTCCACCTCCAGAAAGTTTCCCCTCTCAGCATCCCTCGGCACTTAGTACCTACGGACAGGTTCCCTTGGGAATTTCGGGACCTGCAAACTTTTTCCTTCTTTCTGATCGTTGAACTCTTAGACGACTTTTCTTCCGGACTCTTTTCGGTCTTGGGCTCTTTCTCCGTCCGCACCGGTTCTTTTTCGAATGTAGTGGCTGGCCCCTTTCCGACCCCCGAGATCCCCCTACCTCTTGTCCTTTGGAGCGCCCTCCCCCCCATCCTCTTTGGTGCTATTTTTCTTTTTTCTGGGCGTAGGACCGCTTCTTTGATTGGATCGGGCAGTACACCTTCTCCGGACCCCCCCCTTTTTTCTCGTCCTGGCCCAGGTAAAGACCCCGTGGCCTAACCCCCCCACAACACCCACCCCCATAGGGTCCTTTCTCCCATCTTTTTCAAGAGGGCGGTTCCGGGTCTTCACCGCAACGTTCCCCTGGATGTCACTAGTTTTTTCCTTTTACTCTGGTCATTGTTCCGGACCAGTTTTACGTTCCAAAACAACAAATCGACTTTAAGCTCCCCCCCTCAAGTGTGGCGCGCTTCTCTGCGAGATCCTGAGGTGCGATGACAACCTAAAACTTCCCTCGTTTCGGACTCTTTGGACTTTTTCCTTTGGTGAAGCCTCGCGAAACTGTACCCTTGTTTGCTTTCATAAAGCTTCTGTTTTTTTGTTTATTTTTTGTAACCATTTTTTTTTTTTTTTGTTGATTGGTCCCGTTCTTGTGCTTTTGGGGCGGTGGAGAGCACTCAAGGTGACTTTTTGATTTACCCATTTTAGTGGTGTTTTCCCCCCTCAAAGTTTCCCCACTTTTGTTTTTACTTGTTTTGTATTTCCTCAGCCCCTATAAGAATACTGTAAGCGGGGTCTTTTTTCCTTCTGTCCCCGCAAAAATACCATGTATGATTCTTTTTTTTCTTCAGATTTCCTTTCGGGACCACGATCATTCGCCCCTTCTGTTTAACGTTGAATCCCCCCCCTACACCTTTGAGTTGTCGGCTTGCTTTGAGGGTATCCCTGCATTTTACGCTTATCCGTTATGTCTTTGCAATTTTATGGCTTCATCCTGTTATACTGAGATGAATATTTTTTGTAGGTCCTCGGTCTTTTTTTTCCCGCGAACTCCAGAATGATCCTCCCTCCTGTAACTCCACTCTAGATGCAGTTCATTCAGCTCACCCCCCTCGGGACGATTCCGAAGTACTCCTTTTCTCCATTCCCCACTTCCTTTTTTCCGCCGTTTGCAGGTAGGAGTCCGATGTTGCAGAACCATTTTTCTCTCTTCCTACAAGGTCTTCGTGACCCTCCTTTCCACCTATCCCCCCCCTTGGTTAGTCTTGGATTCTTTTTTTTCAAAATTCCTACCCGATCCCCCCCCCCCCCGACTCTGACAAAGGCCCTGGAACCTCCGAGGGTCCGTTTTGATGATTTTGGCGTCTTTCTGGATGGCACGGCGGGACTCGTTCCGTGAAGGTCCCCGACGACGAGAACGCTTTCGGTGACGTTCCGCTCTCGTCTCCGTCCCTTTTTTTTGTAAACCTTGACGATAAGGTGTCATTTCAAATTGTTCAATAGGGCGAGTGTGTCCTCGCAGGGGATTTAGTGTGTTTCGGATCCATGATTTTTCCCAGTGCGTTTACCTCGCAATCTCCCAGGATCGTCGTTGATTGGTCCCCTACAGGATCCCTTTTTAAATCGGACTCCCCATTCTTCTTGGCGATTGGGTCCCCTTTTTTTTTTTAACTGAGTCGGTCCTCAGTTTCCCCTGATTTCAACCGCGCGGTTGATCGGATCACCCCCAAAGGAGGCCTTTTTATCATCTTTCGAATTCTCGTTTCCCCTGACCCGAACTCCCCGTTTTCACGGACCTTCCCCTCTCTCATCTCCCATGATATTTTTTAGCCCACGGACCCCCTTTCTCCAACTCTCTTTTCGGTTTTATTTCCCCGGCTACTTTTTTCTTTTTTCTGTGTGGTCCTCCCCGCGGAGAGTCAGCGAATCTTTTTTTTCTCCCGTGTTCTTTTTGCGACGCTAGCGGCGCCTTTTTCCCTGTTGATCATAACCTTGTCTTTGGTTGTCGATTTTTGCCCCTCGGCTTGGCAAGAACAGTGCGGGACTTCCCTTTCCGTGCTTTCACAACTTTTGCCTCCCTCCGGGGTTTTGGTTGCTTCCCACCAGTGTTGGTGTTCCAACCTTTTCCTCCTTTTTTTGTTTCCCCGGTAACCCCACCCCTGGGTTTCCTAGCCCGACTTTTTTCTGCGTCCACCATTTCTTTTTTTTGAGTGAAGATTGTTTCTGGCCCGTGATTTTCCAATCTTCCCTACTTTTTTCCCTTAACAGTTTTGATTTGTAGATATCTTGTTTATTCGATCTCCTCCCCCCTCCAGGAGTGCCCCTTCTTTTCCCATCCTCGCCTTTTTGGGGCTCCCCCTTTGAGGCGTTTGACCGCGTTTGTCAATTCCGCCCATGTCTCTTTTTTTTTTCTAATTTCTTTCGTAGTAGTCCCCTTTTTTTTTTTTGGAAGGTTCGCTTGTTTATTCCCCCTTTGACTGGTCCGTAATCCCTTTTTGACGTTTTTTTTCCGAGATCTTTTGGGGTCTCTCTTTTGGTACTATCTTTCTCAATTTTCCTCCCCTTTTTTTCCCGTCTTCAATCCGTTGTACCTTAGTCCCCCCCCACACTTTTTTAGACCTTTTTTCCTCGTTCTTCCCGGGTTTTCTTCTCCAAAGGCCCCCTCTCGATATGTCTTTTTTCAGTATCCCTCTGCACAACAAAACCTGCCATTCCAACTTCGAATCTTCCTTGTTTCTTCTCCCTCTCGCCTCATTTCCAGAATTATCCTGTGGCTTGTCACTGTTGATAGCTCCCTTCTCGTCCGGGTCCCCCAGAACCCTTGTTCGCAGGTTCCGACATTCTCCCTCACGTAATGCGAGTCGAATTCCTTCTTCCTCAATAGCCTCTGGCGGTGTAGCTCACCCCCTTTTGTTGCCAGCAGGGAACTTTCTTGAGTCACCCGGAGTGTTTCTATCTTTCTTTGACCTCTATATCTCCACCTCTTTTGATTAGCTGCACCGGCCCCGTTGCTCTCACTTTTTTCTGAGACCGTGTTTTCTTTTCCCGATTTTTTTTTTTTTGTCTGGCTTTAATTTGGATGCTCTCTCGTATGCGCTTTTTTTCCCCCGCCCCCTCTTTCTTCCGAAGTTCCCCAGGATGAGCTTTTTTTTTCCTCATTGCTTTTAAATCTTTTGAATTCTACCCTTTCCCCTCCTTTCTACTCCGCCCCCGATTACAGTTGCCTTCCTCAGACTGTAAGGTATTCCTCTTGAACTTCCTGATTTTCACAAAGTACCCTCCTTATTTTCCTTTTGCTTTTTCTCCTTTTCTGGTTTCTTATAATTGTAGTCCTGCACCTTGTAATGTCCTTCGTACTTCTTCACTTCCTTGGAAGTTTGAGTCATCTTTTTTAGTTTCTTGTTGTTTTTTTTTTTTGCCCCTTTCCATTTTTATTGTCCTCCCCCTTGCCTCCGCGTCCATTCCAATCCCCGGAATTTTTCTCTCGCTTCCTGAGTGGACTTTTCCTAAACCCCCCGTGCGTAAAGTTTTCGGCAGTAGACATAGTCCTCATGGTCCCCCCAGAATCCTAATTCCGGGCTTCCATTTTTTCCCTTTCGTTTTGTTTTCCATGATGTTGCTCGCTCGCTTTTCCTTTTCACTGCTTTCTTTTTTTTTTCGCGCTTTCACAGTTTCCCAGGTGTCCTTTTCCCGTTTTGACCTCGTTTTTTTTCTTTCTGCTCTCATTTTGGAAGGATGTAGTGGGCCACGCATGGCCCTTTTTTAACTTTTCTTACAACAGCCGTGACTTTTGGCCCCTTTTTCCCATTGTTCTTCTTTTTCCCTGATTTTTTTTCTTTGAGGCACTGGGCTTATTCGAGCCAGTTATCATTCGGCGGTTGATATTTTCTGACAATTTTTCCCAATTTTTTGTTCTTCCTCCCTTTCCCGTCCCCCCCTCCCCTTTGCCGCGAACGTTTTTGCCCACTGCACATCTTACTGGAGTTTCGCCGCCCCAATGGACCTTTCCTGCTTTTTTGCGGGAATTGCTGCACCCCGTCATCCTTTTGCTGCAGCACAACTCCCAGGCGACCCCCCCTGATTTAATTGGAACTGTTTTTTTTTTCACATGTGGGTGTCACCAGATGTCGGGGCACCTCATCTTTCTTAGTAAGACTTTGTGATAGTTTTTCTTCCTTTTGTGATTGCGTTTTTTTCAAATTTGCTTGCCAGATTTTTTCA
>Ga0179593_1671558_pt1 | contig 18096 bp, 22 predicted proteins | sample CZODoug2_1_08_16_FD_185931 | JGI IMG/M metagenome (GOLD analysis project Ga0179593, IMG submission 185931) | Vadose zone soil fungal communities from Angelo Coast Range Reserve, California, USA - CZODoug2_1_08_16fungal (PacBio error correction) | ecosystem: Environmental > Terrestrial > Soil >... | reverse complement strand
TCAGATATGTTGCGTGAACTTTGCTTTTTCAGCTGCGCTTTCTACCCCTGAATCTCCTTCAGATGCGATCTTCAGCAGACCTTTTTTTTTGAATTTCAAAACACCCCAGTGATCCTTCTCCTCTACGCCCAGCCCTTGTGCTACCTTTCATGAGCTCCCCCCAGCGTTTTAATAACTTGATTCGACTGATAGCCTTTCAGGTCCTGTGATTTTCTAGATGACACCGCCCCCCGTGACCTTTCTCCTGTTGGTTTTCCTCCAGCGCGGATCCCCCCTAACTATTTACCTCTTTTTTGGGCTCCGATCGCCCTCTTTCAGCCCGGTCACCCCCACCACCCTTTTGATCTCCCGATTTTTCCGGCGCTGATCACAATCTTTGAAACACCCTCTGCAGCGCGATTTGGAGCGCGCTGGGCCCCCCACGGCGCAGCCAGTCTCTACGCTCCTTTCCTTGAAAATCCATTCTTCGCCTTGTGCCGTTTCCTCTCCCGCGCGCTCCCTTCCTTGAATGAAGACATCGTTTTTCCCGCCCCTGTGATGACCCTCTCCTGACGTCCCGCGCGCGTAACCAAGTTTATTCCAATTATCTGACACCGATCTGCCCGTTGCCGCCCTTCTTTTTTTTTAGGCAAAAGGCATTGATAGCCAATGTCTCTTCACTCTTCTTCGTCACCAACTTACCGACGTTACCCGCCCCCGACTCTGGGGCCTGCTTGAATTTTTTTTGACAATTCAGCTGAATATCTCGTCCGCTATTGCTGCCTGCGCGTTTTCTCCGTTCGAGCATCGCGACTTAACACAGCGTCGAGCTCTCTCCTATGAACGGTTCGAGTTATACGCCCCCCGAATCTGCCACAATCTGCGGTTGCGAGATCTGCCGCGTCTCGCTCTCTCCACGTTTTGTTACTCCTTTCCTTTTATTATGTTTCATTCTTCTTTTATTTTTTTTAGTTGTAGTGCCCCCCCCCAGTGTGCGGCCTCACCTGCAAGACCCTGATTTTTGTTACTATAAACCTTTTCCTAATAGACAGTCAATAATTCAGTACCTATTAGAGCACACAAGGACCCCCTTGCGGCCGTCCCTGGGACCGTTGATGTCCAGAGTGCACAGACCGTCGCTCTTGATCGAATCGATCCTTCAGATTAAGGAGTTCTAACCAACTTTCCGGAGCGACCCTCTTTTTTTTTTCTGGCGCATCCTGGTTCTCGATACACGGTGCTTTTTTAGAGCCTCCCTTCCTTACCCTGCCCACTGTAAGGCAGAGTCTGGCTGAACGTACATTTCGGTCTTCTCAAACCCTAGACTTTGTCTAATTGCGTTCTCTTAGTCTCAGGAAAGATACCTCTTTTTTCCAGGTGATGTATTACCCCGCTCTCAACTGCCCTTGACATCTCCTGACTTGTTGCGGCCTAATGTTCCAGCTCCCTCCCCATTCCGATATCCAAGACAATCGTGACTTTTCTCTGACCCCTATGACAACGCCGCGAGCAACTTCAATGATTAATAAGCCAATTCTAATTTTGAAATTAGGCACTTGTGAACGGCATCCAAAAGTTATGCCTACCTTCTCACGCCCCCTTTCCTAGACGTTCAGAAACCCTTAGAGAGGTCGGTTAATTTTTAAGTTTAAAGGGCAGCCGGCCCTTCCTCGATGGCTCTCAACCCAATGTGTATTTTGGACCCCCTTGCGTTCTGTCCAACCGCGCCAATAGTACATAGTCTTTTCCACCCTTGCCCCATTTTTCCCCAAAAGCGGCGCGCCCAGTATTTCGTCCCCTTTTTTTTCCTTGCCTCCGAAACCGGCTTTCCCTTTTTTCCTGCCTCACCAGACGTCCATTGAGCCTTTCCGCCGTTTTTAGGAATCCCCTTCGATTCCCCCAGATTCTTTCGATTGGTCTTTCTGTGAGGAATGTCCCCCACTCACATCCTGCGCACTTTTGGCACCGCTCGTCGCTTCGCCCCGTTTTTCCTTCCAGCATGCCAGCCCTCACCTGCCGCAACGCCCCCGTTAGCTTTGCTGTCGCGGTCCGCATTGTTTTTTTTTTTTACTACTGGAGCTGCCGAGCCTGATCCCGTTCCAGTGCACTCTCCTTATCCCCCTTATGAAATAGATGATCCCAATAGGTCCAAGCCTCCCGCGAACTTTTCCCCCTGGACATTCTATATGCCAGTCTCATATTTTTTGATAAGTAACAAGAGCAACGTTCATCGGCGTTAAACGGCTGGGGTTCACCCCCGCAATACCCGCATTTTGCCGTCGCAGGAGCCTTGTTTCGTTGCTTAAGATTGATGCGTTCTTTCCCGTGCCTGCTCAACGTGAGATGTATTCTTTCGACAGAGATTGATGGTCGCATATCAGGCAACGCTTCTTTTTCTAGGTGAGTTCTGCGCCCGCCATTTTTTACTTCGCCTTCACCCCCGATGTATCGCCCAGCGTTAATTTTTGGGGCGACGAAAAGGCGGATCCTTGTCTCCGCATTTACAGCAGGTGCAGCCGATTTGCCTTAGATGCTCACCGTGCCCTCTTTCTCACCTTTCCACGGCTACTTTCCTTGGTCAGATCTGTGAAATCGTCTGGGGTGTTGATGTCCCGCGATTTCCACAGCCTCCGGAGTGCCTTTCTGCCCTCGGCTACGATAATAGCTGCATTCGCCAATTGGTCATTTCCGACCGCCAGGCTTTCAGCCCAATTTACTTTTTTTAGGACAGGTTAATCACGCTTCGAAGGGATCAGAACTTGAAACGCGAACCCATGGCCGTACAAGTGTTTTTTGTCGCAGGTTCGCCTTTGCTCTTTGAGAGCAATCATGGACTCCGTCCAGCCGGTGCGGGTCTCCAAGTTCCCCTGGCAGGATCTTTTCGAAGGTTATCAGCTTCCCGGCTCGATTACAACTCAAGCCCCTTTGAAGTTGTCGACAATTGTCGTCGAGCCTTCCCATTCACTCTTGACGTGTTCTTGCGAAATAATTCTCCTTTTCGCCCTAAGTCGAAATTCCTCGTGCCGATTTACACCACTTCTTTTTTTTCCATCGGGAGAACAGTATTCTATTAGTCTGCGCGACGTTCAGCCCCGTCATCTGCGTCCACCCCCCCCCTTGAACTTCATCTTTTACAGAGCTATAGATCTTGTAGGTCTGTTTTCGACCATTAACTGTTCACTTAATCCGGAGGTCATGCTTACCCTACCTGCCAGAACCCGTGCATCTGATGAATTCCACATCTCCGTTAGAACCCCTTTTTTTGTCAGCACAAGATAAGTCCACTTCTTCGCGGAGGCCATATTTTCCTTATTAGGCCGTGGTCTAACGCATGGCGCCAGCCCAAGAACCTCCTGACCCCCCCCCCAGCTTTTCCGACGATTGCTTCCCCCGGTCCTTTGAGTATATTACTTTACGGACTTCTGCGGTCCCTTCCCCTGATATCTGCTGTCGCCCCCTGAAGTGAAGCGATGCACGCATACTTTTTTTTGCGTCTCGCGCGAGAGTAACCTTTTTTTCTTCCCGCCTTTCCGCAAAGCCAGGACGGCGTATGTAATTGCTGCACGCCTTACTCTCGCCCTTAGCGGCGTTCGCCGCCCAATAGGCGCGCTCGGTCTACCGGCATCTTTTTCTTTTTTTCCTAGCGGCGTAGCCTAGAAAGGCTCTTTTTTGACGGAGATTTACAGAGTTTCTAGCCTCCCCTTCGCGTATGAGCTATACTGCGCCGATCAACACCTTTAGTGATTCCAGTCCGCGGACCGATTTCCTCCTTTTCGCATTACCGTCCAATGCATAAGCCGCCATACGGCGGCGTCGGTTCGGCTGTCAAAATGTGCAGGCCTTTCCCCCCTCCCTGACTTCTCTGCGATTAAGGAAACTGGTTGCGAATCATATCTTTGTTTTTGTAAGGGCCCCCGTTGCATTCCCCGGTGCATCGCCGGCGCGCAAAAACCCCTTTTTTTTTATTGCCCTGATAGCTTTTTTTTCGTTGCTCGCTGACATATTCAACATTTTTTACGACATTCGCAGCACTACCGGGACGGTTCTTTTCATTTCTTACCCATGCCCGCGGTGGCTCCCGTGCCGATGGCGCAAACGCCCTGAAAAGCTCAAGACCAGACCCGCACTTTGTTCGCGGTTCGCCGGTGAGACTCCTGACGAGTCTGTCCCTCTTCCCATTGTAGTAGCCTGGAACTTTCCTCTTTCGTACAACGTTCGATTTTTCTGCTCGAATCGTTTACTTCCGCCGGCGAGAAGAATAGGCTTCTCTCATTGGGCCGGCCGAGCCCATAATCCCCCGCCGCATACTTATCAGGTCAATGACTGGGAGGGTTGTTTCTAACTCCCTCCCCCCCCTTTTGAAGTAGACCGCCCTACTTTTTTTTTCGCCGGTCCCCCCGAGGCCAGACTTGAGTGGTCATTTCTTTGCAGATTCATTATTTTTTGGTCCCCCCCCCCCCCTCGTTTCGTCCACTTTTCTGTACAAGATGCCCAGTCGCCTCCCCGAATTTTGCTAGCGCACTTATCTACTCGTTGGTGGTGTTCTTTTCGAGATCTCCCCTTCCCCGGCTTGCCGCAGTGGCTTTTACCGCGGGTAGCTCGAGGGTAGTATATAGCGCTCACCTTTTATGGCGAGGGGCGCCGGGCCCGATACCGAAATGGTACTAACGGATAACGGAACTAACCGTGTTTCCCCCCCTTGCCCCGACGGGAGAACCCTTCCTGCCCTGATCATTTTTTTTTAATTATTATGCCACTATTTTCTACCCCCCCTCGCGTCCTGCGCGACCGGTTTTGAGCCCTCTGTGATTAGAGCTCGTCTTGGAAGTCTCCGTATTTACCGAACTGCCTATGATGCTTTTTCAGTAGAGACGATGCCCCCTTTCCCTTCCTCCCGCCACGGCTGGCCATGCTTTCTGGGGAAGGAAATGGATTAATCATCCTGGCAAAATTAGACTGTAGTTCTAAAACGCCCCCCCCGCTAGTAGAATGAGCCGCCTTTCTCCCCCTTGCTTTGCCTTAGTCAACAGTCAATCCATTTTCCTGGGACATACGGAACTGCGAATCTCCCCGCCGCAGTTTTTCGAATACAATCGTTAGATGGTAGAATGCTTTTGACCGCCTTAGATTTTACAGCTGGAGCCGCCCTCCTTCCGTTCATCCTGGAACCGAGCCTGTCTTTTGGTACCTTAATGAACCCACCCCCCGGACCGCTGCTTATTAACCCGAACATCCCCCCCCCCCCCCCCCCCCCCACTCCCAACCCCCCCCCCACCCGCGTGTACTGCAAGTTCGGCCGGATCCTCTGGCCAGACCTTTTGAGTATCCATAGATTTTCGTTTTTTTTCTTTCCTGAACTTTGGCTCCCTTTCTTCCTATACTATTTCCTAATGAGTTTCCATTGAGACCATTCTACTCCTTTTTTCCCCTTGTCAACGGCGCGCGACTATACGCCGGCGTCAATTTTTTTGGACTCACCATAGCTAGTCCACCGTCTTTTCTCGCCCATGGAAGACCGAGCTAATAAACTCCCCTACAGTCCGCGAGAGAGTTTGTGGATAGGCAACCCCATTAGACCCGTTTCCAACTCTTCGCGAGATTCGTCGGCCCGGTCTGATTCCGTTCCCTTCGTCCCGACCCGAAGGGCGTCAATTTTCCCCCCGGACGAACTTAATACGTGCTAGCCGCTTGTTCTATGCCAGCGCCGCTTCCTTTCCGCATCCTTCACAAAGTCATAATCCCCGCTACGGCCGGCGTCTTTTCGGTAATGCAAGACAGGCGGATGTCGCCGACCCAGCCGATTTACCGGATGATCACCTTAAATACTCTCCTGTTTTGAAGGCGCGATCGATCTGCTGAACATAATTACTCCCTTCCTTCTTAGTGCTTTGAATCTATAGGAACGGGGTCGAGCTTCTTGGGGAATACTGATCAGATTTTCAATACTGTTCTCACACCAGTCCAAGGATAATAGAACGGGCGCTTCTCAGTTTTTATGTTTTCGTTCTTCCCGTAGAATTACTTCCCGCAGCGTTCTAGAGCAAATATACAGTGCTTTGCTCCCCCCGTGCCGTTCCCTTCGTGGAATTGGCCGCATTCCGCCGCTACATTCTTTTTATCGCCTTATTCTCCTTCTCCGAAATCCCACCGCGGTTCGTTTTTCCCTTCCCATCCAGAGAGACCATTTGGGTCTTTGTGTCCTTTAGTAGTTCATCTGTGCCCAGCATATAGACTCCCCCTTGGCCTAATCCCCCCCCATTCCTTGTCTTTTTTCCCACCCGATTTTACGTTGAGCCAGCTTGCACCTCTCTCTGTTTGACGCGCCATGTTAATCGTCTCCAATGCCTCTTCCCGGATGAAAGCAAGTGGCGCTTCCAGCGTGAGATGACAGTCCGTTCCACATGGCAGTTCTCATAGCGAGTCGCGAACCAATTCGCCTCCTTCTTCCTTCAGACCCCTTTTGTTGCAGGCCCTTCGGATGATTTTTCGCGACGGGGAAATACCATTCCGATCCATGCGCACCCCTGGCTTGCTGCCGTTTATCCCTTGCCCCCGTTGAGCCGCGGCGTCTACTGGCCCTCATCCCCGCATGACCTTCTTCAGTCCTTTTCGAATCGGAAAGTATTACGCCTCCCTCGCCCCACTTCCCCAAAAACTGGCTTTCTATCATTAGGCCCCCAAGAAGAATGGCGGCTCCTCACCTGAGGTTTTTTCGCCTCCTGCGAGCCAATTCCGAGTGTCCCCGTCTCTTGCAAAATTTTCGCCGTGGCTTTTGTTCCTTGTCCTCATACTTCTAAAGAACGCCAGCCCCTTTTTGCCGTATAAAGGTGTTATGCGTCTTCCCTCACCACACGTTGACTACCATGACTGTGTTATGTGTGGGCCCCCCAACGTTTCCTTTTCCTGCCATAAGAACCGTTTTATCTTGCGGCGTTCGTTCCCCCAACTCCGCTGTCTGCAGTGAAGCCTCGATAACCTTAGGTCTCGCTAATTAGTTTTTACATCTGATAAACATTACCGATCCAAGCTGCGTCCTCCATTGGCCGTCGCGTCTACTGAGAAAAGATATGTCCCTCCTTGGTAAAGAAGAGAGTGTTTGCTTCACCCCTCGCCCCTTCATACCCCCGAAATTGGACCCCTCCCCTCCGGCGCCCGTCACCCTCCAAGGTTTTTTTCAGTCCGCCTTGGGAGGCATTCCCCCTCAAGCCCCTCCTTTACCCCGCTTGCGCGGTAAGCCCCTTCGTCTCCACCAGGAATTGTCTTTTTTTTTTTTTTTTGCGACGTGCTCGCGTCCGCTCCTCTCGGCTCATGTTTAATATTCCTCTTCAAGGTCTTTCGTAGACCTTCATAGATTTGCCTCCCTGTTTCCAACCTCCCAGGTTTCCCATGCCCAGCCGGGGCAGTTTCTTGAAGTGCTTGTAACCCTTTTCTAGCGCCCCAAAGAAATGACAGTTTGGAAACGCAGATTCACCAAACGGAGTTGTTTTCTCAGGCATAGCCCGAGTGCATACCCTGAATCCACTTAGTGCTCCTCAGCATTTAAATTTTCCCCCCTCCCTTCCCAAGACGCCACTTTTTTCCCCCCGGACGCCTGTCTGGGACAAATGAAAGGCTACAGCAGTGTGGGTGCTGCGGGTTTCCGATGAGACACGCAGCCAGGACCTTTTTCTTTTCTGATTTGTTTGTTAGAGAGAACGGGACCCGCCGGCACCGGGACTGCAGGATTCGGAGGGGAACACCTAGGGTTCCACGCCTCCCGGGAACGACTCGGATTGGTGGTTTTTGAACGTGGAAGCCCGACGGGCAGGGCCGAGCCTTGTGAAGGGGCAGTGACGAGGTCGGCTCAAGATTTTCCGTTGGGTGTCGGGAGCTTCATTCTCTAGGCGGCACGCCTGGGCTGAGTGATTGAGAACCGTGGTTCACCCTGCTGCCAGAGTTTCAGGACGACGTAGCGTGGGGAGAAACAGGGCCATACCGGCCTGTTGCGCCGTTGGGGAATTAGGTCTCAAATGGGTGTAATGCCGGGTGCGTATGCACGCCGAGTGGGGACGACCGGAATGCTCTTGGGGCGTTAGCTGCCCGCGCTATGGGGGGGACGCCAGAGTGTGGGGTTGCTTGAAGTGTCGAGGCCTTTTTGGTCGGCGGATGGGACAAGGACGTCAGTTGTGGGAGCGGCTTGACTGTAGACCCGCGCGACTCACAGATTAATGATGAGTATACAATCCTGAAAAGGCGACAGACAACGAAGTAACTGTGGGGTGCAAGCGTTTCTGGGGGGGGCCCTCAAACGGTAGGATTGGACGAAGGAGGGGCGGTGTGTTAGTACGAGGGTTTGGTAGTTTTGACTGGGGGGAGGGAGGTGTTGCTCTTGAGGAAGTGACTGAGGGTAGGGGAGCTATAAGTCGAGTGGAGATGATTCTGGGCCAGAAGTTTCTGAGGGTTGCCCGATGGCGAGTTGTGGACTGGCAGGGAAATATAGAAGATAGGGCAAAAGAAACCCCCTCCCTGCCGGGATAAACGGAGGCGTTTTTCTCCAAGTGGAAGCGTTGCGATGTTCGGGGTCACCCCCTGGGGTGCCGTCGTGGGGGCCCCCCCCATCCTGTTTTGCGCCCTCCCAGCGTCCGCCCGGTTACGTAATTAACCCCGGCCTCTGCTTCCTGCTCCCTGCCGTCCTTTTCCAGCAACTTTCCAAGCGCGTCTAGTTTCCCCACGAAGAATCGCGTTCCCCGCCGCCCACACTCTGCAGGCCTACCGAATATATTCCCCGGGCCGTAAGCACAACGCCTGACCGGCGTTCCGAATTGACACGCTCCAAGCCTTCCGCGCAGATGCGAGCCTATTCATCAGTAGATCGTTCTCTTCAAGCCAAGAGTGCTCCCCCTTCTCGGGAGCTGCCTGATTTTTGGGGTTTCTTTTTTTGGTGTGTTGGGTGCTGTTTTTTCAACCCCCCCCTTTTCGTTAATTGCTAGTCTCCCCCTAATATAACGGTATACGAGCCTTAGTCACCCTCTTGATCTAACCAGACTACAGGTTGTTTTGCATTTCCCCTTTGGCGGGTCATGCAGCGCTCTAAGCATTCCGGCAATAGCCAAACCTTCCCCCGCCAACGGGATGCCTTTTTCCCCCCTCACTTTCCTGCACTTGGTTCCAAAACCCCATACGACGATCGCCCGCATGCCTTTGACAAATGGCTGAACCTTCTTTAGGTAGTTTCTGCCGCGTCGCCCCTCTTTTATCGATTGCGGACGTCTCAGCCTCGCCTTTATCCCGTGTTCGAGGACTCGCCGTATTATCAATCCCTCCTGAATATGCCAATCATTTTTGGAACGATGCTCCAAGTGCCTAGTCAGGTCCTTTTCTTTCGTCCAGGCAGAAGACCTTAGATCTGATTCTTCGATTTTAGATGCGTCTACATTTCTTCCCGCATCCCGAGTGACGCATTCAGCGCGGCTTTCTTCGCGTTTCGCACACCGCCTAAGGATAATGCTCTTCTCTACAAGGAAAGCTCTTTCTCGCTTTTAAGTCCGCACAAATCGCGACTACCCTGCCCCCCCCTGCCGCCTCCTGTCTCTCCTTTATTTCCCCGGCTTTCCCCTAGCGCCGCGCTTTCTCTCGTAGATTTGATTATGACATCCCCTTGTCCAGGGACCAAATCGATTGAACTTGGGGTGGGTGCTACGGTGCTCCCATCGCCGATCTTCTCGCTTTTGCGAAGGGGACGAAAGTTTTTTGTGGCTTCCCGCAAGCTGACCACTCGGGATGATCCTGCAACAACCCCAACCCACCCACGAACTCCCCCAGTCTCAAGTGATAGGACTCTGGATCAGATATCCTTGTTTACCGATGCCGGCGCCGTTTATTAAGCACGCAGCTTGAGAGATTTTCAATGTCTGATAGAAATTAATGTCCCGGTCCCTCTGATACTCATGATGAAGTGGTCATTAAAAGAGTCTCGACTTCCTTACAGCTCATCGCATTTTCCTAGTGTGCGGGTTTGACAGACTCAGCCGCCGCAACCAGACGAGACCCCACATTGTGATACGGAAAATCAGAGCGCACCCCGAGAAGAGCAAGTAAAGACTATTTAGCACCCGCCTCCGCGGAATTTATTCCTTTTACGGACCACATCATGAATAAGACTCCCCTTTTCTCATACTTTTTGACGCGCTTTTTACCTTATCTCCTACCCGAGCGTTATTGTATCTTTCGATGTCGCTGCCCCCGTTCAGTCTCAGCGTAATCTCCCAGCGGCTAAAATTGGTCAGATATCTCTCCCCCCAGATATGCATGGAGCGCGTCGCAGCATCTATAGAGAAACACACAAAACAAGACTCGGAGCGGAAAGCCTGGGGCTAATATCTTGGCTTCAATATTTTTCACACTCCTGCCTTGATTATGTTTCGTGGGGGATCGTCCCGTATCCTGTACCTAGCGGTCTTTTTGCCAGGCTTGACTAAGCAAATCGCATTCTCCGGACAGATTGGTTGACAACCTGTTGCTTAATTCTCCTGCATCATGTCATTTCCCCATTAATGGTCACCCCTTTTTTGACGAATACGCGGGAAGCTGTTTTTTCCCCCCTCAGGTTTGCGGCCACGCTGTTTGTACGTCGTTTCCTCTCTCTGCATGATAACCAGGATGGCACTTTAAGGCCCCCATTACTTAGCGACGGGTCCTTTTTTTTCCCTCGCAATCCTCTTTAGCTGACTTTTTTTTTGCTTCTTTTCAGTTTTTCCCCTCCTTAACACGGAAAGAATTTGCCTTTTCGGCGCGATTCGTTCGCTTTCTTCCCCCCTAGCTTTTGACCCCTCTGGTCACAAAACGCATACGGCCTGCCCAGCGCGACAGGTCCCTCGAGGTGGATACTCCTAGGCCGACTCTCCTTAGAACCTCTTTGTTTGTTTTTTTTTTTCCCCTTTACCCCCTCCCCTGACCTGGTATCTGTTAGTAGCCCCTTTTTTTCCCGTGCACTAGGAGGTTCCGACCCTCTTGGCTGGCCACTTTCTCAGTTTCCGCGACCCTTGCACCGCTTGGCCCCCCCCCCGCCCGTCCAGGAGATGCGTTCCGTGCGGCTATTCCAGCAAATCCCGACCCTCGTTTTTTCTGATTCTTTTCACAATGCCATGGCGGTTTTTTTTCCTACCCACTTGGATGTGACACGGTTCTTCCACCTAATGTTGCAACTGTTCCTTTCGCAAATATTCTTTCTACGAGAGCCTCCCCAACTCGGACTTCCCACTTCTCTACGGATTCGGAGTACTAGCAAAGGAGTTGCGCCTTACCTGCGCATTGCCCCCATGTCCTCTTTCCGCCCGTGTTTTTTATACCTTTTTTGAAATCCAGTCCAAATGCCCGGCTTCTTTCACGCTGTTTGCTGGCGATCTCCGGCAAATTTACCACTCCCCTCTTAGCGATGAGCACCACCGTTTTCTTTGTTTTCCCGTCCCCTGATTGGCCATAGTCTCCGCGTCGCATTCCGACGGCCTCGCCTAATGAGTTCACCAGTGGCGCAATGGTTGACCATTTGCCATTCTGATTCTCTTTGATGCGATTATGAAAGATCCTCCTTCCCATTGACCCTCGATTTTCCCCACCCATCTCCTTCGACCCGTCCAAGCATTTTTCCCCCTCCACCGAGATTCTCATTGCCGCCTCCCTCCTCATCTATGTTTTTATGATTACCCTGACAACGTAGTCCTTTTTCGTTTCAGCCGACCTGACAACGCCGTTGGGTTTAACCTGATCTTTCTCCCCAATCGCCGTCTGTCTTGTAAATTCGACGCATTGCGTCGGCCCCTTTGGCAACGATTTTGGTTTCCCTTTTCTTAGCTCAAGCTCCCAGACCTTCTTTCCCACCGAGTATCGCGCTTTTTGTTGTGTGTGTTTCTTTTTTTTGGCTGATTCTATCTTCCCCCCTTTTCAATAGCACCTAGTTGATGGAATAGTGACCCTTTTTGAGCGTCGAAAATTTCTTTCCTCGGAACGCATGCTTTGGCATTCTTTTAACGTAGGTCCATCTTCCTCTAAGAAGCCCCTTTCCCCGGGCTCGCTTTGTTCTATACATCGAAGAGAGACCGATTCCCTTCTATAGAGGTGTTTTCCGCGGCAAGTCCCAAGATAATAAGCGTTCCTTGTCTCCCCAGACGTTTCTCTTACGATCCGATAGGGAGGTTTATTTTCGCCTGGCTACCGCCAAGTTTTCAGGTAGTGCCTTCCTTACCTCCAGACCCTACTCCTCCAAACGGCGTCTTACTTCGTTGCATTTCCTGTTGTCTTCACGCCTTGGAGAGTCGAGTCCCTCCATCAGTTGTCCCAACTTAACCTGGATAATCCAGCGCCTTTCTTAACTTAGCCCCTTTTTATCGACTTCAACTTCTTGCCCCTCATTAACGGACTGCCCCCCCCCCTCAAGACAGCCGGGACTGACGCGTCTTTCCTCTTTTTCATGTTTTCATCAGCAACCGTTTTTTTTAGTGTACATAGTTCGATCATAGCCCTTCTAGTCTAGGCTTAATCTATCCGGCTTTCACGCCTTCCGCGGAGGAATTCGGGTCATTTTATCTCTTCATGCCGTGTCTCAGTCGGTCATATTAACCCACTGCTCATTCCAGCGCCCCCTTACCATGCTCTCCTTATGTCCTGTATGTAATAGTTCACACCCAATCGGTTCTAACACCCCTATCACCGCCCAGATTCAGGGAATGCATTCCCCCCCCCCCGCAACTTGAACATTCTTTTTGCAGCATTATGGTTCCTCCGCCCCCTCGGCCCCCAGAAGGGTCATTCCGAGGCTACCCGTTTCGCAGCCACATTCTCTCCCTGTAAGGTCACCCCTACGCCCTGCCCCGACGCAACAGCCGTTTATATCATTGTCTTCTTCCGCCCGTCTTAATGGATTCTGACGCTCTCATTCCTTTTTCGTTTTTCCAAGAGTTTTTCTGCACCCTTTTTCCTTTTTTCGTGATTCGAGACGATCGTTCGGCGTCTCTCCGAACCGCCCCCCCTCGACTTTCCCACTCCGCGATTATTTAATTATAGTTTCCCCTCCACGTCTTCCCCGCCCTCATCAGAGCATTTTCCCCGTTGTTGATTCTCCCGGCGCGAGGACCAGGACTTCCCTCTCCGCCCGGAACTTGCGTTTTTGCATCGCTGCGCCGTAAGCCGGCGTTCGAGATTATTGCCGTTCCCTCCTTTCGAATATTCCCTTGACTCTCCATTTTGGTTCTCCCCAAGGCCTTTTCCCCCTGTTGGTCAATGGAGAATGCTTAGCTATCAGATCTTTCGTCCAAGAATATTCCAATACCTTTCCATTTAACGCGTTACCCCTGACCCGGATGCTGTCATGGTTGAAAAGAACCCCGTTCTTTCCACGAATTCGACCAGGACCTCGGGTCGAACACCCGGAATGTTTCGCCGAGCGAACTACCCCCCCTTTGAGGAAAGGCGAATTTGCCCCCCCACTTCCTGGCTCTTTTTTGCGAGCAACCTCCTTGTTGCATTGATTAGCCTTTATTGATTCCCTGCCGTGAGCTGCAAAAGCCTTCATCGTCGCGCTACCTGCCCATAAGGGACCGTCCGAGGAGCCCCCCCCTTTTTCAAGGTGTCGCTTGCCTCCATTTTAATAGCCGGCCCCAAGTACTTTCACTGCCTGAACGCGTCCGCGTCCTTCAATGGAGTATTTTGTTTTGCGGCCCTTTTTAGACGCCCCGGGATTCGACTGACTACCCCATTCTATCCAGTCACAGGACCTTCTTTTTTTTTTTTCAAACACGACCCGATTCGCCGCAGCCTACACCGAGCTTGCTCTGACTTTTTCTCTCCGTTCCTCTTCTGACGGTGGCAACCCAAACCTCGGAATATCCGGGCTCACTTTTCTTGTTGTTTTCAGACTCCCCCTTTCCCCAGGACAGTAAACAAGATGTTTCGCCATTTGCGTATGGGCCACCGCCCTGCGTGGTGGACGCTGACGGTAAAGCGCGGGCCTCCCCTGTGTCAGATTTTCCTCTCTGCTCCTGGAACCCCGCCCCACAGAGGTTAGAGATAACTCTTTTTTCTACCTTTCTAGTGTAGCTGATTAAATTCGGCTCTGTCTTGTGCCGTGAGCCCCACTCTCCCTCCAACTGGCCGATTTTAAGTTTTCCGTCTTAGAGATCCTTTTCCGACCGCATTGAGAGGGAGCGGGCCGCTTTTCCTCGCGTCGCTTTTGACTCTTTTTCATCTTTGCGTTGGTGCGATTCCAAACCTCCCCCTGCAGCCCATTTGTTCCTTTTTTATTTGCCCCCTACGGACGCCAATATGCTCTGCTTTTCTCTCCGCGACGTCCCCTTCCCCTGTGTTCGTCTCTCTTTCCTCGCCCTTGGGAGCATCTTTTCCCTTTCCGACTTGTGTTTTTTTTTTTTTTCCGGGGATATCCCTCCCCGCAACCCGCGACATGACTCCACCGGCGGTACACTCTATTGTCGCTCGTTCTGCCCATTTTTTTCCTTTCGACCCTTTATTTTTCCCACCCTCCCTCGCGCGTCCATGCGGGTGAGCCACCAATTTACCTTCCCTCCCGGGTAGTCTGTCGCCCCGACTCACCCCCTTGCTTGACTTTCGTCCACCCTTCCAGCGCCTGGATTTTCCTCTTTGAACACTCCCCAGCATTTCCCCCCCTGCCTTTTTGCTGGTCTGCGTTTCCGGAAATGTGCACTGACCTGTACGTCAATCTTAGGCAGCCCAGGTCATAACCCATTCCGTCCCAGAAGTACTGATGGGACTTCATTTGACCCGTTTGTTTTTTTACCCCGTCACTGCCGCGTCCTTAAGCGGCCAGTCTTCCCTTATATCTCGTCTGCCTATGAGTCGCAAATCCTTTCGTGGTCCGGGGAAATGCCCTTTTTTCTTTTTTCCCCACTTTATCTTATCTCTCAATACGTAATTCTCCTCCGTCTAAGTTACTATATCCCCCCTCAGCCGAGCCGCTTTCACTTCCCACACATTTTTAGTAGCCCAAAGGACCCGCCTTCCCTATTCATCCATTAGACTTTTTTGAGTCTTCACCCCCCCCCGGCGTCTTCTTTCCCCTTTCTCAGTTTGCATCTTACCCTTATCTTTTCCAGGGCTCGCCTTTCTTCCTTCGTTTTCCTCCACTTCCAGCTGCGCCCCCCGCGACGAGGAGAGAACCTCTGCGGCCCGTGCAGAGCGTTGCCCCCCTTTTTTTCACTCAACAGCGGAAATTTCCGACCGAGAATGTTACCGCCTTTTTACCACCGGTCTCCCCTAATCAGTTTTGAGCAGCACCAAAGTACGTCTACCTCCTTTCCTTATTTTTTTTCGTTTATTCCCCAGGTTTTCCCCGGCCTCAAGCCACTTTTTTCGTCTATGAAAAATAAGACGAAGACTGCCCTTTCCCTTTCTGCTGCTTTTCAACACTTTTTCTCCCTAAACGCCGGCACTTGGGCTTTATTTTTATTTCCTGTACAGCTACTAGGACCTTCATTCTTCGCCAAATCTCTCCCCTCCTCGCCCTGGAAGACATCCTCCGTTCCTCTATCTTTTATTTTCCAGCCCTCTGAAAGTAGAAGCCTCTGCAGGACAGCCCATCCCGTCCTCATCTGTCTCGACCCACCCTCTAATGACGAAGGTTTATTCCCTGCCGGCAGCCTTCCCGACTTTCATTCTCCTATGTTTTTTTTTTTTTTTTTTTTTCTTTTTTTTTTTTTTTTTTTTGTCTCCTCTCTTTCTCTTTTTTTTTTTTTTTTTTTTTTTTTTTTCAGATTTCACATGTTTTTGACTGCTGATGACTTCTTCCTGAGCTAACCCTCGCCAGAGGAATTCCCTCATTTTTCAGATATTCTAGTGCCCTTGCAACTGTCTTCTCCATTCCAGCGTGCTAAAAGTTCTAATCCCCCAAATTTCTACGAGGACAACTCTTTCTTGATCCAACTGATCTCTGATCTCTCTCCATCAGGAAATGACTCCTCAAGTAATGCCAAGAAGTTTTTTTAGACGACTTCTTTCTTTTGAGATTCGTGTGACTTTCCCAACGTCACTTTCCCCTGGGCTACGCTTTCCGCTTCCCCCCACAGCCGCTTCTCTTTTAATCCCTGAAACGTCTGAGATTTTCAGGCTCATTCTTTTCTTCTGGACGCGACAGGGACGAATCCCCGACGATATTCCCGCCAGGGCGCCTTTTTCCTTTTTTTTCTTGCCCGTTTTCCCTTTCGTGAACACAGCAGATCCGGACCTCGTTTCTGCGTTCATCTCCCCCTCATGAGAGTCCCCTCTGCCCCAGAAAGGCTACCAAATGTCGATGGTTTCCCCGCGGACACGATGACCCTTCCTCGCGCTTTCCTCAAGTCCCCCGTTCCTTCTCATTCTGGGACCATCAATCCCCCCCGGCTTTTCCCTGCGTGACGCCGCTCTTTTTTAGCGTGGCCGTCATTCTGCGCGCATCAATATGTACGCGAAAGACCAACGTCCCCCCCCCCTCTTCCTTTCTCTGGTAGAAGTGTCTTTTGCTCGCCTTCCTACCCACCGTTTAGCGCTCGATTCCAGTTTTCTTAGACCGGACCACATCCTCTCTGCCCTCTGGAGGCCATCGACCCCTTCCTGTGATGCATTGCAGAGGGATCCTTGGCTTGCAAAATCTATCCGCATTTATCTCCCCCCCCTCTTTTACCTTTGCTGGCGAAATCCAGCATTTCCCTCTCCGTCCTTCTTTTTATTCCTGCCACGCCCCACATGGAAGACAAAGAATTCATCTTTCCGCTGTCCGAGCTTCTCTTTCCCTTCTTCAGCCAGGCCCTTTAAGCTAAGATTCCTTTGTTGTGAGCCCCCTCCCCCCCATCCTCGACGTGGAATAGGTAATCCCCCTCCCCCCCCCCAGCAGACAGGGACCTTCTTTATCATGTCTCCGGGCCAAAGTGTTCTGGACCCCCCCACTGATCCCTATGAGTCTCCACACGAACAACATCGCGTTCAATAAAAACACCTCATCTATTCCGAACTGACCTAGAACTCGACAGGCTAACCCTCCCCCCCAAAATCCATGCCCACTTTCTTCCCCAATAACCAACACAACCCAAATCTAACACACAAACCCAAAAGGACATTGTTCCCGTCCTTTTTTTTCCCCCTGAAAGAGGCTAGTCCCTCTCCCTCCCGCTTCTGTCCAAATGGCAGAATTCCGACCCTTTTTTTCGCCTGGTTTAGTCTTACGAAATCTTCTTCTCCCTCTTTTTCTGTCACCTAAGTTGCTCCCCAGCGGGTTTTCCAAGACAACTTTGTTATCTGACACGCTGCGGTTTCGCGCTCCTTACAACCTAGTCTTCCTTTTTACTGCGCCAATCCCTCAGGCCTTTCCCAGATAACAGGTCCCGGGCACTTGCCTCTTCAGTTAACACCTTTTGCCCATGTTTTTCCTGCTGCCACGTCATCGTCAAGGAAGTTACACCCCCCGTCTTGATACGAGGTGTTGCTCATCTCCTCCTCCGCAAAGCTTTTCCCCGAATTTGATGCAATTCTCCTTCCCCCCCCCCCCCCACTATCCCCCCTGCTATACTTCTAGACAATAGCTCCGCTTTGCAGATCGGATTCGTTAGGTGATTCCTTGGGAATGCTACACGCCCCCGCTTGCTTCTTTTTTACAGACCCTTTCCCGTGTTTACTGCCCAATTTTCTGCGGCCCCCCAGGTCTTATGCTGGTTGTCCCAGACACCCTTGCACAGCAGCAAGTTTTTCTTCCGTCACCTTCATGTCAGGATCGATCCCCCCTCCGAATGCCGGCCGTTAACTCTTCCCCTCCTCTCCCTAGTCAACAAAAAATTGTTCTCAATTTGTGAAGGATACTGCACCTCCTTGACTTCCTTCTTCTTCCCAAGCCGACTTTTTTACAAGCTACTCCTTTTACTTGCGCTGGTGCCGTAGAAAGCCACTTCACTTCTCCCCCTCTTTTCCTCCGCGCCACTGAGAACGCTTTAGCCTTACCTTTCCCTGCTTTTGCCACCCCCCTTATGAGAAGTGCTCCTAGCTACGATGTCCGATTTGCTTTTTCTCTTTTTATCGTTCTCCTCTAGATATGAATTCGCTCGACCCCCAGTCTTTTTTCCGCTTGTCATTTTTTTCCTCACGGAT
>Ga0179593_1423645_pt1 | contig 18097 bp, 21 predicted proteins | sample CZODoug2_1_08_16_FD_185931 | JGI IMG/M metagenome (GOLD analysis project Ga0179593, IMG submission 185931) | Vadose zone soil fungal communities from Angelo Coast Range Reserve, California, USA - CZODoug2_1_08_16fungal (PacBio error correction) | ecosystem: Environmental > Terrestrial > Soil >... | reverse complement strand
TCACCCCCCCACATCTGGTGGTCATCTTCCAGCACGTCCCCCCATGCCAGTTTTTTCCCCATAATTTGCTCCGACTGAGCCTTTCCCGCTTCTTTGGAGTTCGATTGCGAGAGGTTGGATTTCAATTCGTATATCCGTTTTTCCCATTTTAATTTCTTCTTTTTTCGATTTCCCTCAAGCGTCTCCCTCAAAAGTTACTTTTTCCAAGCCCCGTTGGCATGATTTCCCCGTCCGCCAACTCTCGATTCTCGGACAATTTGTAGATCCCCAGCTAACCGTGCATTCACCCTTCCCCTCACCTTCCTCCCCCAATGTAGGTTCCCTTTCTTTTTTTCTCTGTTTGTGTTGAATGAAGATGCAAGAGCCGTACGGCTTGCTATCCCGGCAACTTTTGGACTTGACACCCCATTCCCCTGCATTGATAGGCATGACCCGTTTATGTCTTCCTCCGGGCCTTTTTTCCAGTTGCGATGTCTACCCTAGTCCTCTCAAATTTCCCCCAGCCGGGAAGTCCTTTGCTCCGGTCTTAGGTGATCTTCCCCCCTTTTCGCGATCTAGTTGATTTCGGTGAGTGGGACTTTACAACCTGCCTTGACCAATTTTTTATCACGTTCTTTTTTCACCCCCGCGGTCCGGGAGCCTTTTTTTCCCCAGCTTGAATTTCGCCCGCCTCTCTTTCGGTGTTCAAAGCAGACCGTGGCCTTCCTGACCTGCTCTACACGTTCCCTTTTTCTTGTTCTCATATCGTCTCTGAAGGGCGCTCGTTTTCCGTCTCGGCTTGCCCTCTTGATTTCGAATATCCCCCTTTGGTGCAGCCCCTCAGGTGAGCAGTCCCGTTTTTTCGTTTCCACAGCGCCCCCCCTTTCTTCCCCAAGGTTTTTCAAGCCCGCGAACGGAGGGCCAAATTCCCACCCTTTCCCCCAGGCTGGGCCTTCTCCCCCCCCAATCATGGCACTGCCTTCCCTCCTAGAATCGGCCTCCCGGCGGTGGTTACGCCCACCCCTGTTTTATCCTTACGGGATCTTCCTATTCCCTGGTAGTGTTTAGCCCACGCCCTGACCGATCTTCTCCGCCAACTTTTTTTCATTTTTTGAGCCGGCGTTTGCTCTTTTATCCATCACGTCCTTTTTCTACTTCTTTTTCAATCGACTCTCTTACCCGGGCGCGTTTGTCATCCACCGCTCAAAACACACTTCGAATTTCCCGTTTTCCCCCCGAGTTTTTCTCGGGCGAGAATTTCCGGCCCCACAGTTCCTCCGACGGCCCTTCCCCTTCCAGTGGAGGGATAATCGGGCTGTCCTCTCTCTTGGACACACCACACATTTTTTTTTTTTTTAAACCCTCGGCTTTCCCCCTTACACTCCCTCCCTCTACTCCTGCCACTTCGTGTCGTTTTTGGCACCCCCCCCTTTTTTCCTTCAGCCCTCCGCTCTTCCCCCCCCCACGTTTTTCTTCCAGGGTACTCGGACCCCCGTTTACTTTCAGGGTCCAGAATGCTACCAGCCACTTGACTTCGCCGGCTTGGCCTTTCCCCAACTATTTGGGTGGTTTTGACTTCTTTTTTAACGGTTGGTGAGTCCCCTCCTGATTCCCCCCTCTGTCAGTCGAGTATAACCTTTTTTAAGCCCATGCCCCACAACTCCTTGGTCGCTGAACCCCCGTTTTCAGGGGATTGAACCCCCTTGGTGATCACTTTACGCGTTTCGGTCGTTAAAAACCAGTTCTTGGTTCGGAATTCACTGAAGAAACCCGCATTGAAGTCACCACCCCTTCTATGCCCCTTCCCTGAGTCCCCCCCCTCTCCCCCTTCGTTACTTGCGACTTTGTCCCCCCCCCCCCCCAAAACCTCCATGAAATTTGCAGGTCCTCCCCCTCCCCCCCACCCCTTTTTTCCAAACCTGAGGTTGGCACTTTACATTTGGTCGTGTCCCTGTGAATCTTTCCCAACCCGTTTGTGAAAACCAGCAGAGTGCGACCCCTTTTTTGGTTTATGGAGGAACTAACGCCCCCCCTCTTCCTTTTTTCCGGTTCCCCCCCAAACCTAGCCCCTCCTTGTCGCTTTCCAAATTGTTTTTTTCTCTGTGGTTCAAGGTAAAAAAGGTCTTCCCCCCTTTTTTTTTTTCTTTTTTCTTCCTCCCCTTCCTCCTCCTCGCTCCAGGCTTCTTTGTGTAACTCCTTAAATTTCGCCGTCCCACCCTTCGTCCGGCGCTGGTTTGACCTTTTTCTCCCCGAAGCTCCTATGTAGTTCCTGCTGTATTTCTCCCTTCAGAGGCGGAACAGAGCATGACCAGCAGATAGGCATCTTTAGTCTGCCCGTTTTCCCCCTCGTTCCCCATTAAGCAACCAGAACTTCAGTTTTTTGTTTATTTCTCCCAGTTTTCCGTTTTCCTTTACTCTCTTTCTTCACGAGACTATAGAGGATTTCCTTCACTTGGTTGGCGTAATTTGTTTGGTTGTTGTGCGCGCTTGGTGTTGCGCTCGGGCCTTCTTTTATTGATGTATAAGAAGTTCGCGGGGGTTTTGTTTTTACTCTTCTTCCCTTCCCCGATTTCGGAGTGTTGCGTTCCCCCGATATTCTAAATACTAGCTTTTGAACTTCCGAGGGCCAATAGGACATGTACTTATGCTCCTCCCTCAATCGCGTATGTGTGAGTGGTTAGATCTAAAGACGGAGATCGCTTTCGCTTTTCTTTGCGGTACTCCTTAAGTAGTTGTTCTCATCCGTTCGCGGAGTTTGAGCCTTGTTCTCTAGGAGTGTCTATTGCTGACTTCCTTCTGGACCCCATCAGAGACCGGCGTCCCGTTTTCGATGGTTCTCCTTTGCTAGACCTTTTTTTCTTTGTTTTTCCACCCCCCCCCGCTCCAGTTTTCTTCCCCCCCTCCCCCCCCACTTATTCCACCACCATAAGAACAGACCCAACTTTCTTTGCCCGCAGCTCATTTTCCAATTCCCTCCCATACTTGCAGGTGGAGTAACCTTATCACTCGGCCCCCTCCCGCGTGTTCAGAACCGGGCGGCGCCTCTCCAAACTTTTCGAGAAGGGCAGTAATGAGTGCAAGGCCTGACCCACTTCCTTCCTGTCAATCCTCCCAACTTTAAGTGGCAATTTCACAGCCCGCCTTTTTTTTCATCTTTTTATATTTTTACCAGCCTGCGCTCTAAGGATTGTTTTTTTATCTCTTTGATTAATTGGATCTCTCCCTGATTTTCTCAACCAAAGAAATTCTCACCTTGGGGTTTTTTTTTGTTGTATAGAGCAAACGGTTTGGGCGGCCCAGTTAAGTTTCTTTCCTTCCCTCTTGAATTTCTATCAATTTATTGGAGATTTTTCAATTCATTGGGCATTCTGATCCTCCAAAGGTCTAATCGCATTAGTTATGAGTTTCCGCCATTGTTCTCTGGCCCGAGAAGAGGATGAAATTTCCCCCCCCCCCCCGTACATCCGTTCCATCATTGGTACACACACACCGCCGCCACCAGCCCCCCCCTCCCCCCCCCCCCCCCCCCCCCCCCCCCCCCCCTCTAGTAAGTTATGCTCTTCCGATCCTCTGTTCCTTTTCCTACCTCCTAAGGAGAGATTGTTGTTTCTTGGTCCGCCGTACGTCCTGACAAGATCCACCTTTTACGCTTATCTGACTTGAACACGATCCTCCCGATCTCTCGAAGTGAAGAAGGTTTCTTTCCCCCCCCGTCAATGTACTTCCTCCTTTCCCCCCCCTGAAGAGCCACTTTAGCGACATTCTTTCCTGCCCTGAATCGTATTGCTCTTATGGCCTCTTACATATTCTTCCCGCCTCATCGCTTGTTTTCCCAGTTGAGTAGTCCGCTCTGTCCACCTGCCTCCCTCCTTTTATAGGTCGTCAATTCCGTCCCTTTCCTGCACATTTTCCTCGGATATTTTTTCCCCCACTTTTTTGGTCTCAGTCTTCGAGCGTCGGAGTTTCCTCTCCAGCCTCATGACAATTTCCCGGTCTGTCTTCCTGAACCCTCGGCTTTCATTTCTTCCCCTTTCTTTTTCAGGTTTGGACTCGGACCTTTCCTTTTCACCAGTTAGCTGTATTTCTGGAGTTTGTCTTGAACCCTTCCCCCCCTTATTCAACCATTTTGCCGAGTCTGTCCCTAGACCATTTTCCTTCTCCAAAGCTCCGATATCTGGCGCTTTTCTTAGTTATTTCCTTTCCTCTACCTTCTTTTCCCCGACTTTGTTGATGTTTTTAGAAATCCGCCGTCACCTTGTTTTTCCTCTCTTCACAGTCTTGCCGACTTCGCCGCGAACCCCATTTGTCATGAAGGGAAGTGGTCTTCTTCCCTCTCTTTTTAATTTCTCTTCTCTGCTTTCAAGGCCAGAGTCGCGTCTTGGCGTCTTTCCTGTTTTCCTCCTGCCTTCTTTTCCTTCGAGTATCCGTCTTCCGGGTTCGGCCCCCTCTTTTTTTTTTCCTACGTTGTGTTTCGAGCTTCCCTTTCCCGCTTCCTCCCCCCCTATTCTTGCGAGTCAATACGGGAAACTCTCCCTCTCGTCTGTTTTCTCCCTGCCTGCCCCCTAGCGTTTCAATACTCTCCGCCAAGATCGCTACTCATCCAAACCACGTCACCTGATTCCCTTGGGTTTTCGGAAGTCTTTCTTTGATCGATCATTGGAGTTTAGTCTCCCACCCGGGGCCCCTTTCTGAGCCGACTTCCTTCCTCTTTCCGTCGTAATTCTCTAACCCATGCGCCTCTTTCTTTCCTTCCACTCGCTGTGCGATTGTGAAATGGTTAGAAAAGACGCGCCTACCCCGCGTTTTCCTCTCCCTTTTCCACCTGAGCAGCGTCTGTTTTTCTTCCCCTTTTCCGCCCAGGTTCCCCCTCGACCACAAAAGCCCTCCGGTGACGCCCTGAAAGAGAGGTTAGTCTCCCTCCCGCTCGCCCTTTTCTGCGGTTATGCTCCCTTCCCTCCGCGCGCAGAAAAGGGCGAACCATGGAGACGATCCCCATTCTTTCCCCTTCCGCTTCCAAGTGGGAAACCCAAAAGAGGGAACCTTGTTTCTCCCTCAGGAGAGCACGGCGTTCTTGTTCCTCTTTTCTGAACACGAGCCCGATCTGAGTCGTCCGCCGCACGGCCTCCTCCGCTTCTATGTCCAGGTGAGCCAGAAGTATCCGCTTCTCCTTTTCTGTTTGAAAGTTTGGTCTAGACCAGTCCTTTACCCCGCGCCTTTGCGGAGATTTGTCTCTCTTCCCGTCCTATGCTTCCGGTCCGCTTGGGTAAGGCGCATTTCCAGCCCGTTATACCCGCTTTCCTATGCCCCCTCCCGAATATCTTATGGAGTGAAGTGAATCCTCCTCTTCCTATAGGAAACCAAAGCCTCCACCCTCATTTAACAACACTTAGATGTACCCGGAGCGCCTTTCAATGAACACTTGCGTGCCCTTCCCGACCTGTTGCGATCCTCATGATGCCCCCCCTCTGCCTGGGTCCTTTTTCAGGCTCGCACTCAACCCTCCCCCCCTTTCTCAAGAACCAAATACTTTCTTAACATGGACTCAAACATGGTTTTCCTTTTCCTTTTTCCAACCCCCCCCCCCCAAAAGCCGTTTTCCCATGGGTCGGGTTGTTTTTTTACTCTTTCCTCTTAGCGGCAGCCCCCCCCTGCCTCCCTTTCGGCTTGACATAATTGAATAAGGATAAGGAGCGGGTCGTTTTCCGGGGCCGGGTCCCCCCTGGAAGGGTGCGAGGTTATGATTCCATTTGTGCCTGGTTAAGGCCGGTCCTCGACCCTTCCCTCTCCCATTCTTTACCAGTTTTTCTTTGTCGCCGCCAGCTTTTCTTCTTTCAAATCTTCTTCCTTTTTATCTGGTACTTTTCCCCTCCTCCTTTCCCGAGATTCTTTCCTTTGGCAATTTTACGATTGTTGTATTCTTCGCTGTTCGCGGGTTTGACCTTCCCCCTTAACCAATTGATTGGGTTTTAACCACCGACCCAGACGTCTCTCCGACCTGACCTCCCTTCAAACCTCCTCCCCTTTTTTTTTGACTTGGGAGTAAAGTAGTTCTTCCTCCTATCCCGTCCATCCTTTAGATCCCGTCCCGCGGGCCCCTTCCTACGCACCATCGTCCTCAGGGTCTTTAAATAAAGCCGAAACGACTGCCCCTCCCTTTTCAATCCCCTCCAATCCCCTCCCCCCGAAAAGAGATGCAGCTGATCACGTACTGTCTACATTGCACCTGCCTTCTCCCCCCACCTCTTTTATGCGCTATCTGGATCGATCTCCACCTCAGCCCTGTCTACTGTTTGGTACTCGAGGTGGACCCCAAAAAGAGTCTCCCATGGTAGTTATACCGAGTTCCCCACCTCCCTTCAAAGCCCACGAGATGCTCGTTAAACCTCCCCCCATTCTCCCCCCCCAAAGATTTCATACTCAGTAGCTGAATATCCTCCGTCCTCCACAAATTGTGTTGGGGTGTGTTTTTTTTTTGGTTGGTTTGTGGGCCGAGTGGATTGTTTGTTTGTTTTTTTTGGTTGTTTTTTTTTTTTTTTTTTTTTTTGTGTGGGGTGGTTTGGTGTTGCTGTTGTTTTTTTTGTTGGGTGTTTGTTTGGTTTTCGGTTTGTTGTTTTTTTGAGAAAAGCCCTGTCTTGTCCCTTCAGTTTGATGGTCGAGGCCTTGTGCTCCTCCCTCTCCCCTTCTGGGTATTTTTGATCTTGAATCATCATTTCACTTCCCTATGGTTCGCTAGATCTTGTATTCTAAACTCCCGTTCCTACACCATGCCTCCTTCTTTTCTCCAGTCTTTAAAGCGAGCTATTGTCGCTCCTGACAGGCCCTGGGAACCTTTCCCTTCGCCACAGCCCCCCCCCATTTTTAAAGATGGTGAAGGTTACAGTACCTAACTTCTTTCCAACTACGCAATCGTGTGTCCACTTTTTCCTAGCCCGCCCCACCTTTTCCTTGCCTCTTTTTCCCCCCCCCTGAGTTGAGAACGTTTTTCCCCTCCCCCCATTTTTCTACTTTCCCCAGCTTTTGTGGCAAGGTCTGGCTCAGCGATGTCCCCTTCTTGTTTGTTGACCCCTGCAAGATACTCAGTGCCAGCGGTGACGGGTGGAATCCGAGTTATCATCCCTTTTTGTCATTATTTTATCGACCCCGGTAACAAAAATCTGCGTTTTTTTCCGTGGCTGCCAGCCCTAAGAGACTCCCTCCCCAATTCCCCCCTCAAATTGGGCCTTACACATCGGGGTTTTCTTGCTTGGTCCCACTCTATGCGGTGTAAGACCTTTCCCTCTTTGTCTTCCATCTTTTAGCCCCCCCCCCACCACCAAAACCCGTTTTCGCGTTTGGGTCGAAAGTCCCTCCTTTCAAGTCATTGCTGTACTTATTCTTCCTTTCCCTGACGTAAAAAGTTTCGATCCTTTATCCCCAGTCCCCAAGTGTTGGCCTTTTCTCTGACTTGCTCGCGGATTGAGGACGTTCCTTGCCCCCTTTTCCCACTTTGGTTCACGGGCACCGAATGTTGCGCGGGATCTTCGCGGTGTGCTTTTTCGTTGTACATGCCTCCCCTCTTGTTTAGAATTTGTTTTTGGTTTCGTTTCTCGGCCAGCCATTCACAGGCCGTTACAGTTAAGTCACCTTCCCCTCCTATTTTTTCCCTGTCGGCTTTCTCGCACTCCCCCAACTGTCCTGTTTCCTCCGACGCATTATTTACCTGCTTTCGTCGGTATGAAACACTCATCTGCAGTTTTCGGTCTGCTCAGATTTCATCAGTCCCTTCCTTTTTATGTTTTTATATAGCATTGCTGTAGGCCGTATTTTGTTTATTTTATTATCCTTTCCCTGGCTCCATTATCTTATGTGTTGGTTGGATAGTTGTTAGATTTGTTGTCGTTTTTGGTTTGGTTTCGTGACTTAAGCTTCCTGTGTAACGGTTTGATTTGCTTCTTTTTCCCCCAACCGGACCGAGTTTCCTCGACCTTGTGCATCCGTGTGATGCACAAAGCAGGGGACAGTGTTGGCTTTCTTTGAGTTGATACTTTCTCTTGTTGACCCCTTAAGACTTTTTGGGAAGACTGGCTCTTTTTTTTGGCAACGCGGATGCTCCCCGGTTGATTTTCTGCCCTCAGGGTTATGCGAACGTTCCCCCTGACACTCCCAGATCCTGTTTTGGTTCTGCGACCCTTCCCCCTCCCTTTTAACCCGATATATCGAACCTGACCACATGGGACTTTATCTCTCCCCTACTCTTGCTTGTTTGGCGCCCAGCCCATCATTCTTTGGCCCCCGACTGTTCCCCGCTTGCCGATTTACTTTTGTTTTTCCCGCAATATTTGCCCGTCCCTCTGACCCTTGCTTCCTCTTTTTTTCCTTTTTTGTCGCGTTTAACCATTTTTGTCCACGCCCTCCTAATTTAGATTTCCCGCTTAGTGTTTTTTTTTTTTTGATAAACAATCTTTCCCCTCGGCAACAACCCTCCTGTCTTCCTGCTCTTATTGACGTCGTGCCCCTTTTCCCCCGAAATAGACAGTTGCTTCGTGTTCCCAGCACTTGTCAAGATTCTCTCCTGCCTTGTTTTAGTACCCTTTGTTTCTGGACGGAGAGCGATTGGCCGTACCCCTCCTCCCTTGCATATGCTCACACCTCCCCCCTCATCCCCTTCCCATCCCCCTCAACAACCGGTTTTTGTTATGGACGGTGTACTGACGAATGATCTGATTCTGCGAAATTGTCAATCTAGATGTGGGACGAGGACTTTTTTTTTTGCACGATTTCCGCAGAAACCCTGGTGGGAAACTGACCCTTTTTTTTGACGGCCCTGTCGGTTCATAGCCTCAGAAGACAACGGGACTCCCCGCAGTACGAATTAATGCCAATTTGGATCTCGTCCCCCCTCCTCCGGGAAGTGTTCCCCCGTCAGTACTCCCCTCTTACGTCCGTTTGGCTGCAAGTTTCACACCCCTTCTGTTGTGGCTACCTCCCATCTCTTTGGGTAATCCACTTTCCTTTTTTTCTTGTATTTTGATTCGATGGAAGTACCCCCTACTGTTTTTTACTCTTTGCCCACCCCAGCTGAGGCGAACCCAAGGTCAGGAAGTTTCGTAAGTTTATTCTTTCCCTTTCTTGGTCGCTTTTTTCTTTTACCCCGCTTGTGATTCACTTAGCATTTTTCTCCGGTAAAATTTTGATGCTTTTTCCGCCAGGGCCGTCCACATGTTAAGTTTTCCAGCACAGTTTTTTCCCCTGTGTTTCCCTTGTCCCCCAATGCCCAAAGTTGATAGAGTGCGCAGATCTAAATCTTCCTCCTTGCATTTCAACGTGGCCAGAACCGGGACACCAGGTCGGGTAGGTGGTTTACTTTTCCCTCTCAGTTGGTTTTGTCGCGACTTTGCACTGTCTCTTGTACCCCGGCTTCGGCTTTCCTACTGGACGACCGAACACATTCCCCCCTTCCTTCGAGGAATCGACCCGTTCTTTTCGCCTCCCCCCTTTTTCTAGTTGGGACAAGTTCTTTTTTTTACCCCAGCTTCCGAGCCCCTTTCCCCCTATTTCGTCTTGGCCGTTTTCCTCCTTCAGGTCTTTCCCCCAACCCCTTCTTCCCGCTTTGATTTTTTTTCGGGCGTGAATGTCCTTTTTCCCAATTGGTCCCTTGACATCTCGTAAGCACGTTCATCCCCCCGGCTTTTCACCCCCCCTTCTCCTAAATAGTTTACAAGGTAAGCCTCTGAAATGCTTCAAGCGGTCTTCCTATTTTGGAGAGGGTGTCCCCCGCAGACCGGCTTGATCCCAATAGGGCAACTGACCACCCCCTTCCCATTCCTTTCTTTTTCTCATATCTTTTTTTTCCGCGTTGGTGGGTCGCTCCCTTCCTATACGGAGTCTTACGCTGACCTTGGCCCTTCGCAAGATCACCTTAGGGTTGCACTCACATGGGCGCAGTCTTCCTTTTTTTTTTTTCCTGCGGTCCCCCTTTCGGTTCAACCCTGGCCTTGAGGGACAGTTTCCCATTCACACGACAACACCTGTCCCCGGCTTTGGGAACCCGCCCAAGCTATGCAGCATTTCTCCTTCTCTCGTCGATTGTTTTTTTTTCCTCAAATCAAACGTGCGTATTCAGGGTTCTTCAAGCCACCCCTGTTCAGTGTTTTTTTCGCACCGCCCGCGACCTCTCTTCGCTCCACCCTGTTTTACGGTTCCTTTCTTGGTCGGCGTGCTTCTTATGCTATCTGAATCGCTTTTCCCGACCCGTGCGACGGATTTTTTTTCATTCCCCCCTCCTGAATACCCAACTGAAGATTTGGCTTCTTCCACGGCCCCCAGTTTTTCTTGCGAGTTTATTACTCCCAGGGCCAACCAGCCTACCTTTCCCCTGGACAATGCCGGCCGTGACGGTGTATTTTCTTCGTTCTGCTCGATCTTTTCCCCAGCAACCCCCCCTCTTCGCCCCCCCCCCGAAACCCCTATGCGTAAGGTGTACCACCGAGAGCCAACGCGAACGCCAATCTGCCTTCCCCTTTCTTTTCTGCCCGTGTGCGAAAAACTCTGACCGCTACATCACGTCCTTCTCCCCCCCCCGTCGAGAATTTGACCCACGGTTTTTTACCAGTTCCTCAGAAACCCTTTTCCTTTTCCCTCTGTCCTGCGAACAGTGTTGTTTTCCAATTGGGCGGGACTTTCCCCCCCCCAACATATTCCCGTTTTTGGGGTATTCCCTAAACCCTTTTGTGTGAAGACCACTGCTGTTTGTCCTCCCCGGGATACAGGTCGCTATGGGTTCTCACCCCGCTGTTGCTTCCCAGCACGGGCACACAGACAGATGTCTCTTCCCCCCTGTGAAGTATATTTTAAACGTTTGCGCTTGAATTACATGTGAAGGTATTGACGGTTCTTCCCACATCCTGTTCAAAGTCCCGGCTTGTGAACACGTTTACTCGCGGAATCGTCTCGGCTAAATAAATACCCCTGGTATATGCCCTCCCAAACGCGGCTGCTTCCCTCGGATTCCTCACAGAGTGCAAAGATTAGTCAGCCCTTCGTGGCTCGTATGTAAACACAACATGCTTTAAGTGGTTAGATTGAGCCGAGTGCCTCCACAAAATTCTTTTTACCCAAGAGGTGGGCGGCTTCCCGTGGGTGGAGGTCAAGCTTGCGTGCCTTAGCACCTGTCCCAGCACCACGCGTTTTTATGACACGTCCCTCTTTTCGTTTTCTTAGATGCCCGTTGATTTTCTTTATTTATTATCGGGAAAGGCTATTTGCTTCTTTTCCAGAAGATATTAAGGTAACATTATTCTTCGGTATTTCACCCCCGGGATATTTAGAGGCGTGGCATTTAAGGTTCCAGCCCACTTCCTTCCTTTTTCTGTCTGGAATTCCTTTCATCGAGCACGCGGTTTGGTGTCAATTCCTTAAAATAGCCCGCCCTTTTCCTGGAGATGCTATCAATTCTGACTGTTATACACTTCTGTAGATGATTTGATGATCCCACCTTCCTCCAACTAATCCTTTTACAGCGGCGTCGCCCCCCTTTCCCCCTCAAAACTTCGGCCCCCTTCAAGGCCAATTTTTTCCCCCCCTTTCTCCCTTCGGTCTCTTTAGTAGTATTTTGAAGAGCACCCGTATAGTCTGTTTCTGATTTCTTAAATCGGGTTGGCTCCTTTTCTTTTGGGGTCCTCTCGCTGCTTTGCTTTTATAGGGAGCTGGCTTAGCGTTATTATTCCTACCAGTTGTCGCGCGGTTTTCCATTTCTTTCCCATTTTCTGACCAACCGACTAGTTCGGGGATATTTTCTTTTTCTACCATCTTTCCCTCATCTTTCCAGAAGTCCCCGGGGTAAAGTATGTCTCCTCTTTCCCTCCTCTGTTATGGGGTTTTATGTTAGCTTTACACCCCCGCTCTCGGCCTTTTCTTTTTTCTATTTTCTCCGTACTGCGGCAGTAGTTTTTTCGCGCCTTCTTGCGTCCGTCGATGGTCTGGAGATAATTTACTCCCTAGTTGGCCGACCCGTCTCCCTTCCTCATACCTTAGACGGTGCCGATTTTCCTCTTGATATTCGGGCGAGTGTCGTTTCAAACCTACTTCCTTTTGCCCTGTTTTCACCACCCTCAGAATAGAAACAAACAGAACGTCCCACCCCTACTTTCCCTCCCGCAGGGGATAAGCGTAGGAAGTCTCCCATTCTTGACTTGTAGGACACCTAAAGAGGAACCGAACTATAGGCCCCGTAGGTTTTCCCTATGAGAACCCCTTGCGATCCCGAGAAGGGTCTTTTTCCTGTTTATCGCCCGGACTTACCCCCAGCCTCGAGGACTTCCCTCCTACCCCGCCCCCCCTCGTACTGGCACCTGCCCTGTCTCTCCTGGTCTGGTCAGCAGATTGATGGCCGCTTTCCCTTAGAGGGTTGTGTGAGCCCCTCCCCTTTTCGGCAGTGCGCCACCGGGACTGACCAACCCCCGCCATTTGAACCTTTCTGTTTTTTTTTCTCCTGCCGTTATAAACGGTTGGGTCGCCTTATTCCCACGGTCTCTTGCATGGGCCGTTGCAGCTTGGTCTGGTCGCCTCTTTACTTACTTCCCCCTTTAGACCGGCCCCTCATCGTTCCAAGAAAAGGGGGCGCTCATCATTCGATTCTTATGGTAATAATTTGTCTATTCGCTCCTTACCTGGCAATTGTGGTTCACAATTCGTTTGCTTGTTGGATCTACCGTCGTCTTTCCGATTCTTTGTTCCTTTTTCTCCTTCCTTCCCCGTCTAATTCGGGCCGCAGAAATAAGCATGATAGCTCTTTTGTGCCTGGGATTTTCTCCCAACCGATATTTACCCCTCCCGGTCCCTCCCTTTAGCCCCCCCTGAAAATACGCGCCGATCTCTCAGCCGAACGAGGCTGCGTCAAAACTCACGGGAGAGGCCTTCAGCGCCAAGCGACACAAGCTGAGACTTAGTTTTATCCTTTTGATTCAATTAATCCCCTTTGACTTTTTTTTCCCCGTGAGATATGGCGCTACTTTTCGACTTTGCCATAGTTAAGAGTCCTGCTCTTCACTCAGAATTACATCCTTATCAGTTTTCGGTACCCCTTTCCACTTTCCCCATTGCGAGATCCCCCCTCACTCAGTTATTCTCAAATGGTTTGGTCTCCGTTTTTCGCTACGGAGGGTCTATAAGAAAATAATGATTCGCGCTTAGTATTAGTTGTTAAGAGTACTAGTTTCTTTTTTCCCCAAAAGATGTCTATAGGATTTTCTCAACAGTTCGTGTTGAGCTCATCTTTCTCTGAGTTTTTAAAGGAGCTTTTTGAGCGTCTGTTCCCCCCATCCCCCCCTAGTTGGAACATCGCAAATTTCAAGGTCCTTCCTTTTTCCTTTTATATCGAATGCTTTTCTCTTAAGAGAAGAGCTTCTCCGCCTCTGGTTGAGAGAGCTCTCCTCCAGGTTCGTCGCTTCAACGCGCCCTTCTTGATGAACCATTGTATTTTCGTTTACCTTTGCGGGATCTTTCTGGCTTTTAGGTATTTCGTATTTTCGGGCGCCCTGTATAGCTACCCCCCCCCCCTCCTCTGAGGGCTTTTTTTCATTTTCCCTTGACGAGTTCGCATGACTCTTGTTCTCTGGTAGATTTTTCTTCCTCCCTTCTCCTCCTCTTCTTTTCCTCCCCCCGTTGTTTTTGTTCTTCTTCTATTTGCCTCCGCCGCGACGTCTCGTCTTGGCAGTCATGTCCCCCTCCTAGGCAGCAACCCGCGGCTTGAGATGCTCCCCTTTTGCTGCCCGGCAAAATACGCTTTCAATCAAATACGCCCCCCAGTGTTCTCTTCCCCCCCACGTCCCCCCTTCCTCCCCCAATTGTGTCTTTTTAGTCGTGCGCGTGGCTCGTCGACAAAACTTTGAGGCTTTTTCTATCTCACCAGGGATTTTTTTTGAGGATCTCCCCGCTTGTCCGTCGTCCTGCAATTCTCTATTTAAAGGAGGTCCCTTCTCTATTTTTTCTTTTTTCCCCCCGCTGCTTTACGTCACCCGATGTCAGCTCTTTTTTTTTCAAGAAACATCCCTCCGGCCCTGCTCCCGAATGTTGCAGCCGTTCCCCCTCTATCCCCTCTCTTTGTGATCCTGAAAGCGATGTGATTTCCTCCGAATTGCCGTTATTTCTTGAGAGGCTTTTTTTTCCGATCGTCCCTCAAGGCGACCAAACCCCTGCTGTCCCCTTCCCTTCTGTCCGGCCAAGTTTGTCAGGGTTCAAGGGGACCGACCCTTCAGGAGCAATTTACTTCTTCTGTGAAAGGATTCCTATTCCCCGAGGCCAATCTACTTTTTTCGAATCTAATTTTCCTCCTTTCGCTGTCTTTGACAAGTGCATTTTCGATCAAGGCGCTCCCGTTCGGATGGAGCTTTCCCCTCTTAAGGATGCAGAGAAATTGCCAGGTTACGCAGCCGCGGTTTCGGATCTCTCTTTCTCGGGGAAGTCTATTCTGACCCTTTCTCTTGCGACTCCTTTGATGCCCACCCCAAGATCTCCTGTCGCTCTTATTTAGGTCGTTTTCCCCCCTTTTTTGTACTCTGCAGAACTTATTCTCGCCCCCGAAGAATCCCGAACCTTTCTCTCCAACCACCCGTCTTGAACCCCTGTTACGGTAGGCGAGCCCGTCCCCCCCCCCTGAGACACTGGCTTTTTTCATCCCCGTCTCTTATTCTCCTCCCGTTCGGTTGGAATGCTTCGAGCCTTGGAGCAGTGCCTTACGAGTTAGCAAAAACCAAGCCCTCGGCAAAGGCCCAGGAAGCAGGAAGTGGGCCGGCCCCCCCAAACCGTTAGCGGGTTAATACAAAAACACCGGTTTCTACTGCCTTTTTTTTTTTTCCTGAGGTCCTTTTTTCCATGTAATAAACGCGCGGACCACCCAAGTCCTCTTGAGACCTTTTTTTTCTGCTTCCCATATCTTCGCGGTTGTTTGCGGTTCAGGGGCCAATGACTTCTGGATGGTGATGACCAGGTTCCTGCGCTGGGTCCGGCCGTTTGTTTCCCCCCTACAGTCGGACCCCTTTTCTCCTCTCCACTTTTCTCGTCGCCGCGCAGTCTAGGATCTTTCCCCTCTTTAGGGCCGCGGGTGTCCCCCCCTTTAAGAATGGGCGATGATCTTCTTTCTGGACCCTTTGTTGGGGCACTTCTCGAGGGCGTTCTTCTTTTTTTTACCTCTTTTTTTGAACTTTTTAGTCCCCATGTTCGGGTGACCACAACCGACCGGCTCCTAAATCTCCAATCTGACCACCGCACATTTTCTCCCCCCCCTCTCCTTTTTTTAGGCCCGAGTTCGCGCCATCCCTATTCCAGATCTCCGGCCCGCATAGCTGCTGAAGAACTCCCAACGCTCTTTTCACCGCAATAAAGCCGAAAGGGGCCTTTCCCTCTTTAAGACGTCCCTCCCCCAACAACTACATCTCTTGCAGGTATCCCTCAAGCTGTCATTTTGAACCTGAATTCTTCCCCAGCTGGAGTATTTTGCGAACTTTTTTTCTCCTGAGCCCTCAAGACGCCCTCCGAAGTTTTTGGTCATTAAATTTTCCTCGTCTTTTAAAAAAACCGCTGCTACATGGTCGGATCCTCAACAAGATGCTTTCCCTCTCTCAAGACGAACGCGCATTGGCTGCGCCACGTAATCCCCCCATTCGCCAACCGATTTGACCTTCCCCCTCTAGACGTGAGCCTATTTTTTTTTTTTCTTCCTATACAGTCTGTCGCTTCAGCAGTACGACCCCCCCTTCTTTTTCAAATCCGTCCGTGCCTGCGGTGCTGAAGGTTTTTGGCTCTTCTCCCTTGTGCCCGAACCCCCTCTTCTTTTCCCTTTTCATCTCTGTTTCCATTACCGCTATACTGCGCACTCATCGGGAGCTTTTCCTTTACCAACATGCGCCGGACTGAAACCTTGCGGAATATTTAATTCTTGCCACCATTTCCCTCGCCTTCTTGCTATGCCTGAAATGACCACCGTTGTGACCCCTCCACCTTCTAAACCCGGTTTTTCCCCATAGCTAAGGGTACAGTCACCGCCTTTTTTAACTCCGCCAGCTTTCGTGCCTATTTCTATGTTACCCAATCATCGGCGGGGATTTTCTTTTGTTCCAATCGTGATGAACCGAGTTCTATTAACAACACAGTTCACGCCCACTGTTTTTACCCTTTTGTAAATGCCTGTGTTTTTGGAGTTGAGTAGTCCTGCACCTTCTTGATTGTTCCACCCTCTCCATCTCTCTACGGAAGAGGTTGTTTCTGACGAGTCGGGCTCAGCGGCATGGTTGTACCTTTCAAGGCTTTTTTCCGCCCCCCGATTTTCCTCACCTTCGGCCCAACATCCGGTTTTTGTGACGGCGCACCCGTTTCAACTCCCTGACCCCCCTTTCCCCACACTTCAAGTTTTTCTTGGGCCCATGGCTGTTGATTGGTTTCCCCCAGGCGGTTTTTTTCTCTACGTTTGACGGGGCCTCGCTGTTAACAAACTTTTCTACCCAAACAGGTCCTTTTTTTGTGGGGCAAATCCAACTCCCTTTCCCAGTAAAGCTTTCTTAGTCCCTTCTGGCTGAAATACAAGTTCCCGAATCCCTGTACTCAGCCCACGTTTTTCAAATTTCGCGGATCTGATCTCTTCTTTCGCGCATTCTTCAACTTTTTTGTCCAGGCACACGAAAGTTGGTCGACGTCACAGCTTTTCTTCTTTTGGTTTCTTTTAGCTGGGGCCCTCAGCGTGTTCTTTTTCGCCATATTTTGTTTTTGTGCGTTACTCTCCGAGCCGCCTCATTATAGCCCTCCATGTTCAGTCAAATGGACCTCACGTCGCTATGTTGGACCTTGGAGTGCATTCTTCCCCTCCCTTTCTTTTTCAGAAGCGACGTCCTTGCCGCGTTTGATTTTCGAGTTGATTTCCACACGATCCTTCCTCCCCCCGTCGGTCCCCTAAGCCGTCGCCGTCGAAGCACGCCGCGTAAAGAACTCACCGGCTAAAACTTGGTCTGACAGATCGGTCGCGTTCTTTCTCACCCCACTGTGGTTTCCTTGTTCCTTCCGCTCCCTGACTGGCTTTGCACCGTTGATTGCGTGCAACTGCACCGGACCGAGGCCAGATTCTATCCTGAATGCGGCATAGTTTTTTTTAAGTGAAACGATGGGGGAACTTTTTTTCCGTTGAGAATGAACCTTTTCAGTCCCTCTTTGAATCCAGTCGTGGGCGGAGGTCTTGGAGCACGCTAAGACTTCCCGACGTGAGTGGATGACCCCCGCCAGGGTATCTTGCCGTCCCCCGTTTCCCCGCTTGACGCCGCTCTCCTGTAGGAGCGCCCGCCCGCCTTCTTCACCGACTTCATCCCGTGAGAAATGGGCCGGTTTTCTCTCTCCTTCCATTGAAGGTCTTTCCTTGAGAACCTTTTGACAATTAATATACGGCGGGTATCCCCTTCACGCGGGGGGGGGTGCTGGGGGGGGGGGGTTGTTGGATTGTGGTGGGTGGGGGTGGTCAGATCATTCCCCTCCTCTTTGATTTCTCTGTGTTCAGCCGATCCCAATTTCTTCACGGCTCATTCAATCAGGGGCATTTGGTTAAAGTCCACCGCAATACCTCCCCTTTTTTTTTGCACGCCGTGGTTTCCGTATCACCCCCGATCCCTCCCCCGGCAACAGTTACCCTTCTTTTCCTGTGGCCGTGAGACTTCCGAACTAGACAGTTGCGTGGGTCGACCGAGCCCTCTTCAAAGTCCCTTTCCTCCCGGTTCTTTCACGTCGCCCTATGTCGGTTCAGCGCAAGCAGTAAAGCTCCCGTTCATCTTCGCGTTTTCACAGCAACCCGACTCAGAAATCATCCCCCCGACCCGTCTGCGGTTTCCCTAGGTCTGTCCGGTTTCATCCCCCGAGGTTTACTGACTGCGCAATTGCCCTTTCAACTGGGGGCCGTTATTCCCCTTTTTTCGATACCAGCCTGTCCCCCCCTGGTTGGTGAATTTCTTTCCGTCCTGTTTTAAGTCACCACGACTTATGAACCTTTCCGAGAACGACAAGGAATCCCCGGCTTGGAGCTTCCCTTTCAATCGCGTCCCGGTGTGCACCGCGCACTTTTTCTGGCCTGTTGCGTTTTGTCCCTATTTCACACCCTGCGTTTTGT
>Ga0179593_1444994_pt1 | contig 18098 bp, 21 predicted proteins | sample CZODoug2_1_08_16_FD_185931 | JGI IMG/M metagenome (GOLD analysis project Ga0179593, IMG submission 185931) | Vadose zone soil fungal communities from Angelo Coast Range Reserve, California, USA - CZODoug2_1_08_16fungal (PacBio error correction) | ecosystem: Environmental > Terrestrial > Soil >... | reverse complement strand
TCTTGCGCCTTGTTTTTCTTTAATTTTTGATCGCGCTTCAGTGTTTCTACCAGCGGATTCCTCTTACTCCCAATCCCCCCCCGGGTCCGGACGGACTTTTCTATTGAATCAACGGCTGGCTTTTCCTCCCGCCCCCCTTCCTTCTCCGTCCACATCCCAACCCCCCCCAGTTTGACGCTCGTGAGGATCGTTTCATGTCCCTCTATCACCAATGAAGCGGCCAGTGAGGACCTCCTTCCCCTAACCATTGGGGCCGGCCCTTTTCCCCTTCCGCTCTGCCAACGTGTAGAAGGACAGAGGTTCTTTTTAGGGCCCCGAGATTAGTGTCAGGCGGCCGGCGTGCGATTTTGACCTCCCCAGTAGGCGTGCAACGTCACTCATAGGGATCCCGGGACGGGAATAACCGGGATTTTTTGCACTTACCCAGGCGCAAGACTTTCTCCCCCCTCCTCCTCTTTATATAACGGCCCTCTTCCTTAATTGGCAATCCATTGAGTAGTCACCCGTTTTTCATTTCTACCTTCCCTTAACGGTCGGGTACCGTAACTGCCTCCCTCTTGGCCGTCTGCCCCTTCCCCCTTGTCTCCTCACCGGATACCTGGGCCATCCCACCCTGGCTCCATTCCGTTTTAGGCGGTAAACCGGCCTGTTAGTTTGAAAATTCCTTCCCCTGTCATGACCTCCTGCCTTTGCCTTATTTTTTTCACCGGGTCCTGGTTTTCCATCTATTTACTCTTCTCGTCAACAATTCTTGGTGAAACCCCAACCCAGCATCCTTACTATTAATGAGCCATATACTGTCCCTCTCTTTTACTTGGGGCTCCCTCCCCCTTTTTTTACTGGGTCACCCCACGGGACCATAGGTGAATCCCCCCCCCTTCCGGCACCCTCGCCCTCTATAGATGTCACTCTCGCTATAGTAGAGGCCGTTGTCAAAGTTTCTTCTCTCTAGTCCTTCCCTCTGATTTTTGTTTTTAAATATCTCTGTCTTTGTAGTCTAGGCTTTCGTTCCGGTCCTGTCTCGGTCTTGGAATCCCTCTTTTTCAAAGCCCCCCTCTCGAAAACTTTAAGTAGATTTTTGTTTCTTCCTAATATCTCTTCGACACGTGACTTTTCCTCCTGTCTTAGAGGATGCCCACCTTTTCTCGGCGTTCAAATACCTTCGAACGAGCCCACGGAAACTTAGCCCTGGAATTCGATCTTACGGACATTGAATAGTGGAGCCTTTCACTTGTTTCCATCGATATCCCTCCTATCTCCTTTCCTCCTCATGTTTTGATCCTTTTGAGATGTTCGCAATTCTAACTTTCCTCCCCGGGGAACCCGTTAGGCCCCCCCCCCACGACCGTTTTGGCGGACCTGGGAATCGCCACTTTTAACTGACGGTTCAGTGATCCTTCAATGGGAGTTTTCTTAACGTCAAGGTTGGATCCTTTTTTAAATCCCCTAGATCACACCTTCACGCCGGATATGGTCCCCCCTCTTATCTTTGCGGAGATCTTTTGATTCCCCCCCCCGCCAGGATTCCTCAGAATTTCGACGACGACTCTACCTTCCAAACTCGAGATTCTTTCTCGGCCCCAAGACTTTCCAATTCCCCCAGCAGAATTGTCCCCCTGAGTCCCACCTTTACGACCGCGGAACGTCGGTTCAAAGTGGCCTTTTTGTGGATGGTTTCCCACCAGGGTTTGCCGGCCTTTGGCCGCTGTTTTGGCTTTGTTCTCACAATTAAACCCCTCCCTTGCTCCCTCAAGTAGTCACTGGACATTAATATGGTCAATCGCGTCCCTTGAGGATTTTTCAACGCCCCCCAACACCATGTCGGGTAGGAGTAGTCTGACTACTTCTCGGTTTGCGTGTCTCCATTCCCTTTCTCATTGGTAGTCCCTGACCAAGGACTTGGTCTTTTCTCCCGATTCGCTAACAAGGTTTGGTAATTTTGGGATGGCCCTGAGATTACGTGGCTGTGCTCAGGGCGCGTAGCTCTTGCCAAATTTCCATTTCCCCCTTACCGATTCCCTCCTGTCAGAACTTAAACCCTCAGCCACCGAGGGCCCCGCTGAAACTTGCTTTTTCATCTGAGAAAGTGATATCTTTTAAGTGACAGTTTTTAAGTGACCACCCCCCCCCTTTTCTCCCCCTTCACGTCCCGTAGCTCATGCGTTCCTTTCTCTGACCTCGTGCTGGTCCTTGCCCGGTACGAATTCCCCCAGAATGCCTATCTCGGGAATTAATTCCCCCTTCTTGCTTTCTACCCTTTTTGGATGCTCGCTGACTTTTGCCCTTCTGGCACCCCCCCTCTTCTCCCCTTTCCTAGACGGTCAGGTGGGGTTCTGATGGAGATCTCTAGTATCCACCCCCTTTTGAAGGATACTTCCCCTTTGTTGGAGGGACCGGCAAGAGGAACCCCAGAGTCCATTTCTCGTCGCCTGTCTTCCCCTCCCCTTTGTCACACTGACACGCGTCACCGTTCCTTCAACCGGTTTTTTTTCTCATCTGTCTTTTTTTGAGACCATTTCCAGTCATGTCTATCCCGTCTCGGACGCTTCTCTCCTTCCGTCATCCCCTTCACGAACGTGGAGCAAGATCTTCTATCCTATCCTGTGTGTTGTTTCGATAGATCTTAGCCAGGCCTTCTTTGCCCCCTATACTCCGCATGCGTCCGGTTCTCTCCAGTGGAACGGGACTTTACCTGCCACAATGCTCCAAATACCGGTCAGTTCCACGGGCGGGCCCATCCCTTCCCTGTTTCCTTCCCCCACTTCCCTCCACCTCGACCCCCTCACTTAGCTTTAGAGTTTTCACAGGGATTGACTCCCCTTTCTTTCCCGACCCTCTGACCTGGACGCTTGGCCTTTCTTCCCCCCCCTTTTCCACCCCGGAAGCGATGTTTTGTGAATGAATTGCCTCTCCCCTCGTTTCCCCCACATGAAGTGTGCCAGTTCCTTGGAAGTCCCCCCTTAATTAGTTTTGGTATTTTGGAATCCTTTCCCTCGAGACAGCATCTGCTCTCATTACAGCTGTGAAATGAAGTCGATTTCTTCGATAGGTATCTGGTGAAAGGCGGCCGGCGTGTCCCCGATGTAACTACTGCTCAATTACGCCTTCCATCCTATCCGCTAACGTTCAATGGCCGTTTTTTCCCTGGTTCTTCCTTACCTTGGCGCATTGTAATCCCCGCCGACGGATGATGGCGGACATTCCCCCCCTCAGTTGAAATTTCACACCCAGCACGTTCCGTAGTACATAGTTCTGTTTCAGGACTGAACCTCTTTCTACGTTTTCCTCCCTTTCCCGTTTGCGCTCCGCGCCCTTTTCAACAATGCACACCCCCCGGATCGCCCAGGTCTCAACAAAACCGGACCGCCAAGCCCCTTTAGGAGGAATCCCCCCCCTGTTCCGCTTGCCATCCCGGGTCATTTCCTCGTTTCTCTGTTTACCCATCGATTTGTGAACACGCCCCCCCACTTTTTTTGTAATTCGTTCCATACGAGCTCCTGAAATTTTTGTTTTTTTTGATTCTTTCCCCAAATAACCCCTTCTGCCCCCGCTCCCTTCTCCCGAGGTACGATAGGGGAATTGCTTGATCCCCCGTTCGAGGTGGTAAAGAATAACCACACGTCCGTCTTCCTCTCCACTGAGGCCCCCTTTTCGCAATACCCCCCCCGAGACCTGTGAAAATACGTAAGACTTTTCTCGCCCCTCGGTTGCTTTTTATCATTATATTTTTTCTCAGTGTGGACGACTCTTGTTCTAGTTTCAGTTTAGGGTGTCGGTCGTTTCTTCCAACTTTTCTTCACCATTATCTATCCCTCGTCGAGCGTTTTTTACCTCTCGCTTACTCGTGAACTCTCTCTCTGCGCTGTGAGTCCTCCACCAGTTTTCGAATCCCTTCACCGAGATAACTTTTACCAAAACTTTCCCCAACGCTTACTTCCCTTCCTTGACCTGTTTTTATGGCTTTTTGCCCCTTTACTTCGCGACTTCATTGTCGAACCTCTCTATTTTTTTGTTTTTGTGAGATGTCCCGACATAAGCTCATCCGTCACCTTCTCCCCAGTTTGCCCCCTCCCTTTTGGATTCGGGAGAGACTCGGCCCTGCGGTTAGTCTTTGATCCTTTTTTAGAAGTGAGGTTAGAGTTCCTCCCGTCCCTCAATCTCAGCACTCCTTCACTGGCCCCGGTCCTCTTACCCCCCATCGACTGAGCTTTTTATCCAGGTGTGAGGAGTTCCCCACTCCTCAATGTTCCACGGCCAGAGCGCCCTCCTCAAAACCTGAAATCCGCTTTTTTTCTTCCACCGCGTCCCCTAGTCAGCCCCCCCCCTTGTTCAAACTGGCCCCCTGACGAGTCGGACGACACATCTGAGTGAATGATTTTTAAGGTTGCTGCACTTTCTTTGGCTATCCCGTTTTTTCTTTTTTCACCCTCTTTCAACAATTCCCCTTTTTTGATCAGCCCACCTCCCCCCCTCTTCCGACACGGTCAGGAATATTTTCTTTTTTCACCTAATTGGTTCCCTTGATCCGTGGCATCGCGATAGTATGGTCCTCACCTTACCGCCGTTTTTCGTTTATCAAATCCTCGGATTTTCCTTTCGGTAGGTTTCCACTTGGAATGAGCAAGCGTCCTGCTGTGACTAAAGGCCTTTTTCGGTAAGGGTTTTGACTGCTTTCACATTTTAGGGTTTCTGCTCAGGGCGCTTATTCCTGTGGCGATGTTTTTCTACAGGTCATACTTCCTTCTGGTATCTCCCACTCAGGCAAACGCCTACGTCACCCCTGGGTTTGCATTCCTGATTGCCCTGTACTAATATAGAGTCGCCGGCCTTATACTCGCTGGGCACCTTCCCCCCCCCTATTCGGCCCTTTTGTCCCCCTTTCGTGAGGAACGTTTTCTCTGACCTTGATTTCTGGAATTTTTCCGCCTTCCAATACCTGCCGATATTTTACGTAAGGTACGTCTTTTACTACCCTTTTTATGGATTTTCTCCCTTTTAGGCGTCAGTTTCCCCCCCCCTCAGTTAGGACCTTCCACTTCTCTCTACTTCCTTTTATGTGGGTTTGTGATTTTAACACTCAACTCGGAAGAGTTCCTTGTGATGGTGAGAAGCGTCCACTGGTCCAAAGTCTTTCCCTTTCGCTTCGCCATTTCCCCCCTCTTGATCAAATCTGAAAAGTTCTCAGACCGGAGATACATACGTTTTGGATTCGGGGAGACGAGCCCTTCTCGCTGAGTTTAGAGAAAGGTGCTTCGCTTTTCCTGAAGTGCACATTCCCGACGACCGTTCTCCCTCCCTCTCTTTTTCCACTCCTCCGGTGAGAGGCCTTTTCTGAGAAATGGGAATTAGTGTTTCCCTTCACGGTAGGTATCTCTAACCAGTCCAAATTTCAAATTGCCCTTCGTATCCCCATCTCCAACAGAAAAACTATTTAATCCGTCCCCTTTTCCGTACTATCTTTTCTCCATAGGAGACCCCGACTTTTTAATCTTAATCCCAACCCGTGTTTCAGTAGAGATATTCCTAGTAATTTTTTTAATGACTTGCTCCCCCCCTCACACCAACTTCCTCTTTGAGGGCCCATTGAAGGCCAACTCCCTTTGGGTGCGCCTCCCTACTTTCCTTCCGGTTAGTCCAGTCCACCTTGAGTGAAATCTCCGTTTTATTACTTGTTGAAGTCGCCCTTTCCCTCTCTGCACATCCGTCGCCAATGGCCCGCATGAGCCTAACGATAAGCCTGAGCACACGGCCGCGAATCATGGATCCCAACTTTTCGATGTTGAATTTCCCTCTCGATCTTATATTTCACGGTTCCTTTTTTTTTTTTTCAATTCAAACCCAGGTCGGTCGTCCTCGGGGATGGTGACTTGAGCCCTTCCGGAATGGAATTTTACCGTCTTGTCGTTTATGCGCTCCTCCCCTGAGCCCTGCCAAACTTCACATTGACTTCGGGCACCCCTTTAACCTCAGCCCCCCCCCCGTTTTCGGAAAAGCGGTTCCTTTTCCCTTCGGTGTCTTTCCCTCAGTCGTCCCATTGGCCAAACCTTAGAAGGTCCTTTTGAGCCCCCCTCCCCACGCGGATGGTCTTTCCTAACTATTTGCCCTGCTTTTTTTTTGTGAGCGGTTTTAAAAATCCAAGAGTGATGAATCCATTCTTGTACCCCACTTCCTTCCAGATCGGTCCTTTTTGATCCCACTCCCTGTTGAGAGGACCTCTCTCTCCACAACGGCCCTGAGAAAGATGCCACCCCTTCACCATTGCGCCCTCATCCTCCGCATAGCCAATGCTGAAATTTCGTATCTCTGCCCCTCTTCCCCTGTGTACCCCCCCCCTTTCCCCCCGATCTCTTTCTTTATTTCCCGCTGCGTGGTCTCAATATAAATAGAGGAGTTCGTTTCTTCCCTCGTATCCTTAGTTAATAACTTTATTGGTGTCAAAAAAAAACAAACCTCCACCATGATTTCCCTCTCAGGTCGATGGCGGGGGTGCTTCGATGGCATAACTTGCTTATCGCGCTTGTTCTTCCCCTTACAACAAGTTATATACTTCCCTCCCATTCCTCCTCTTCCAGGACCGTCCAATTTCGATTCCGAATTTCCATAAGTCCCCTGGAATCGTTTTTGGCGCTTTCCAAAGGTCCCTCCTTGTGAATCTTCTAATCCTATATAGGTCCCCATCATCCTGGTTTGTTCTCTTCTGAGTTCTCCCCACGCTCGTCGCGTTTCGCCCCAAAAAAGCCCCCTCTGCGGATGGACCCTCCTTTTGGAATTTAAATTTTTTCACCCTGAGTTTTTCGTTATCCTTTTTTTCTGTTTCTGGCCCCGATAGAAAATTGTTTTGATGTTATTCCATCCCCCCGCTGACTCCGCCCCTCCCAGTTCCGTATCCAGGCCGAGATTGCATCGTCTACCATTCCCTTCATGAGCTCTGCTCAAGTTTGGGAGTTCCCAACACCTATTTCCCAGGGGTCCCCACTCAGGCCTCTCCCTAATACGAGACCCCTTCCCTCTCGATTGAGATGCCACACTGCAGCGTCGTACAGCCTTCGATCTTCATTTAACCAGATTCCTATACCCCCCAAGATCTTAAGAGTTTCCACTGCGATGCTTTTTAAGGGAATGGATTCTCTAGCAACGGGTAAGCTCCTTATCTGGCTGCTCCCTTGGGTTCATTCTTTAAAACCCATTCTTAACCCCCTGCGTTGATTCCTGCCCAAATCCGATCGCCCCGTTTGGCGGTCCCTTTGTAATTATTGGATGTTAACCCGATCAAACCCTGAACTTTCTTTGCATCGTCGTAGTTCTTAGTCCCTCCTTCCCCCTCTTTGGTCCTTTCTCAATCCTGCGCTGGCCCCAGTACGAGGATTTATTGCCTCCCAACGGGTGTTTTCCCACCGCGTTCAGTCCCAAGAATGTTTTTCCTGGTCCGTGGTGTGGGATGGCCCTTTCCTCCCCTGTCCTGGTGCGCGGATCCGAGGCGCCCCGGCGGAATAACCGGTTCTGTAATTGATCACAACGTCCATCCAAGAGGACTTAGCTCCCCTGTTTGTTTTTTGTTTCCCTCTTTCTGATCCTTTCCTCTCTTCTTGAAGTCTTAATGCTACTTCGTGACGAATACTTGGCACCCCCAGGCTTCCTTCCCGAGGATGTGAGAGTCCTTCTTTTAGCCTCCTATATCTTTTATTTACTCTCTTCCCTCACCCCAAGAAAACTGACGATTTTTAGTCTGTCTTACCGTTTTTTTTCGGCCTGTTTTCAGCTTCCACCCAACGATTTCGTGACCTCTCCCCCCCCACTCCTCACGATTATGTGTTGTTCCCCTCTTCGCTAGCCTGTCTTCCCCCTCTTTTCACCGGAAGAGTACAAGTTGGATGGTGTACGAGGACCTCGGCTAAGTCCCATCTGTAGATGCATTTCTGCCAGCAAGTTGATCCACCGAACGCCCTTTCCCCCTTTTCCCGGATTACTCCTTTTTTGCCGTACTGGTTCTGCCTGGCAAGTTAAGGCTGGTATCAGTTGATCGATTCTTCAGTTTTCTTTGATGAAGACTTGGCGCAAGATTCTCTTATTTAATACCTCTTGTTGTTCGATAGTTCGCACGAGTTCTTTTTCCCTTTCTCTCCTAAGCATCGCCTCTCAGGTCTACCCGAAGGAACGGGCATCTACACTCTCTACCCAGAAACGTAGTACGTTTTTGAAATGCCGTGTAGCTGTTTCTCCCCCGGGTTTTTCCGCCCTTGCGTTCCCCTCGGAACCACTTCTTTGCCTCTTTCCCTTCCAAAATCAACACGTCGGCCTCTCCGGAGTTGAGTAATGAAAGATCCCCCCCTCAAGCCTTAACTCTTCCATCCGGTCCCCTCCCTTCATTGCCCTTTTCCCCGTGTCCCCTTACAGTCTCCTTATGTGAATCGATATCCTTATTTCTTTTGACTGCGACGACTTTCTCTTTGACAGCATCGTAGCATCCTCCTATTCTCATGAGCTGGAAGGGCAATGATGTGGAGTAACCACTTTCATGTGCCCGCAATTACGTCGAACCTTATTCTGGTATTTTTCCGGACCCCCTCTCCTCCGTCCCCAAAACACGGTTCTTTAGTAGTCCATGGGATGTAACTTGGACGTTCCCCTTTTGAGGTTATAATTACTTTTCCATTTTCCTGCTCCCATGCGCCCGCTTCTCACAGCCCACCGACCGAGCGCAGGGAACATAAAAACCCCTGAATTGTTCGGCGCGACTTGAAACGTTTTCGATGTTAAGACCCCTCGGTCCCCCCCCTCAGGATTTCGCCGACTGTAGAAGTACCAGACACGTCCGACCCCCTATCAAGGTTTTCCTTGGCCTGGGTGACACCCCCCCGTCCCCCTTCCGCGATCTTCTCCCCTTCTTTTTTTAGGTCATTCTTTCCTTTTGGATCCAAAGACAGGGGTTGAGGGTTTTCTTGACTGCAAAGAAAAGTCGACCTTTCACAAACAGTTTCGTACACCCTTCCCTCCCCTCTCCCTTCCCGCTCGCCGCCTTTCGTATTTTCTTCCTTTGCCCACAATTTATGCTCTTGTTTGGGTTTACCAAGATGATTTCTCAAATCTACCTCGGAGGAGTTTAGAGTGCTCTTTCTTCAGGTCTCCCCTGTTTTTTAGCCATTTTTCTTTTTTTCCACCCCCCATTCTCTTTCCACCAGATTCTCCTTTCTTTTCGGGCCTCTTTTCCCCCTGCCTTGAACTTGCTGATCTCGTCTTGCCCTGCGAACCTTCATTTCTTCCCTGAACTCTGCTACGGAACCGGTCATTAAAACCTTCTGCTCTAAAGCTACCCTCTCTATTACTCTTTGCGCTTCCTACCTGTAAGGGTCCTTCTTCTGGATGTATCCTTCTCTCACATTCTCTATTTGCCAATCCCCATTTGTTTTTGGAGAGAGTTCTCCAGATCTTCATTCTCCGTCGCGCACCCTCCTTCCCAAAGCAGCCCACCCCCTAGTAAAGGGGTCCGACCTTGTCTATATCACAATTGGGGAAACTCGCAGGATTTACGTCTCTCGTTTTCCTCCTGGTCTTTTCCCACTGAATTTCGCTTTATTCTCCCGTCCTCGTACGACTGTCCCTTCATTCCCCCATCGGAGCTTAGTGAGAGCTAACCCCCGCCCCATTATTTCGGCTTTCGTTTGTTTCGATAAAGTTGTGGGATTTCCCCCCCACAAGCCTTCCCGGATTCTAAAGACCCTCTCCCGATGACCCGACGACGCTCGCCCATGAAACTCTGAGATGTCCACAAGTCCGCACCGATGTCATCCCCCTCGCGCCCCTTGTCCCCCTATTCATCGTAAACTTTCTTTTTTCCTCTTCCCCCAGGTGCTGGAGGAAATTTTTCTTTGTTATGTCCTGTTTTGTTTTTTCTCTGACCCTCTCACCCCCCTGTGTTGCCGCCCCCTCCCCCTCTTTGGACCTTCATCTGGCATACTTCTCCCGGGCATCTTGGGATTTTCACTCTCAACCCCCCCCCCCGACTTTCCCTATACGGAATCGATGTCTTTTCTTCTTCCTCCCTTTTTTTTTTCAAATCATGAGAATATTCTTGTTCAGTACGTGATGTACTACCTCACCGGGAATGCACCAGCGGACCGCGGGTTGCCCAACCATTGAATGGTTCTGATTATTCTTTCTGGGTTTCTTTCCTGCCTTCACCTTTCCTTTTGATCAGGTGGGACTGAGATGGGGCGCCGCCCCAATGTCCGGCTTAACTTCCGTTCCCTGAGACCGGACCCCTTTATCCGCCACTTCCCCTCGAACCCCTTTTTTTGCATGTCATGATGGTCTTTCGGCGTCTCTGGAAGTTATTACATGTTGTATGGGTATGACCATTGGACTTGCCCTTGATCAGTTGATAGCTTTCGTCGCCTTTCTTGATTTTCCGTTTTCTTTCCGCTCGCCCCGTGAGGCAGAATTCACCAACCCCAATCCCGATCCTGGCAGTTGTACTTCGAGTGGTTCCGGAAGGGGAGGCGTCCCCTTTCCCCAATTGAGTCTTAGACTCTTCCTCGGCCGGGCTTACCTTTTTTTTTCTGAGATCTTAGTCATTAAAAACTTCAACCCCCCCCTCCTCTCCTATTTTACATTTCGGTGCATCTGCCCAGAATCAGGTCCGCGTCTGCTCTTTTTCTTGCAAGCCCGTTTGAACCTCGACCCGTCACGTAAACGGACGGGATTCCCACGTTTTTCTGTTGGCAGTCGAGCAGACTTTTCCTTTTGTGATCTCTCCCTTCCCCCGGCTCGATTCTTTCTCTGCAACTTCCCCGGACCTTTCCCCTCATTCTTTTTTGCCTTGTGAGAGACCAATGCCCTCTTATTTCGCTCCTGCCCTATCGGGTCCCTTCCAGGTTACGCTGATCAAGATCTTCTCCCCCCCAGAAAACACGTCGAATACCCCCTTCCCCCTTTTCTTGACTTTTTCTGACGGTGAGTTGGCCTTGAACCCGACGCGACCTCCTCATTTTCCAACCCCACCCGTGTCAGGGACCCTCCTTGGAGTTTTTCATTGGAATACTTTCTTCCCTCTCTCCATATTTCCCCACAGCTCCTTCGGACATTGTCCGGTACATAACTATGTGTCCCCCCATCTGCGCATACCCGCTTACCCACCTAGACTTCCCCGTTCCCCTTGTCCCTGACTCCTCTCCTTCCCTTCTTTTTTCCGGCGCTCTTCTGAGGACCCCCTCTTCCTCGCTCAATTACCTCGCGCTAACCTCTCCCCCCTGTAGCCACCGCTTTTCTAATTTGCTTGTGTCGTCAATTACCCCCCGGCCCTTCACAATTTCTCCGTTGCTCTTCGGTCCCAGAGCAGAAATGACAAACCCCCAATTCGTCCGTAGTCCGTGGTTTTTCTACCTTAAAGGAAACTGGTCTGATACCCCTTCCACCCCCCCCCTCTCTGCGCCCTCCCGAGAAATGAGTTTTCCGTTACAATTGCAGCTCAGGTGGACCCCCACCAAAAGCGGAACGAAGCCACATTACATAGCTTTTACAATGAAATTCACGTTTGGAGCCCCCTCCTCTGATTAAGGGAGTTCACGCACACAAACGAGGAGCCTTCATGTCCAGCTGTAGACAATTGCAACTTTGCGTGAGCGGTCTTGACCCCCTTTCATTTCTTTTTCCAAGTGATTCCAGAAGGGAAAGCTCGGATTCTGCTCCTTCAACCATTGGATTTTTCCCTGAATCCAAAACGGTCCCTGCTCCCTTTGCCCACCCCCCCTTGCCCGCACCTTTGCAGAAGACCTTCGCCCCAATGTGAAATTCTTCGTGACCCCAGTTAGTTTCCGACTTCTTTTTACTTTCTTGGAAATCCACCTCTTTGTCCCGGTGAGTATCTTCTAGTCGCTTTTCTTTTTGTGGAATCATGTTGGAACCCCAACTCTGACCAATTCAGGTCGATTTCCGTGGGTCCAGCTCGCTTTTCTCTTCGGAATTTACTGATGACCTTCTCGCTCCCCTTCCCAGTTCTCCTTTTCCACCCTGTCTACCTCGAGAAAGGCAACGTACCCAATGGCGCTTGTTCATGGCCTTTCTCCCCCCCCCCTTTTTTTTCCCCTTTTTCCCCCCCCCCCCCCCCACCCCCCTCTTTTCCTAAATTTCGCCTTTGTCAGCAAATTTTCTTGAAACTATTGGTTGTTGTTGTCTCTATTGTTCGCCCCCCCCTCATCTAATGTCCCCTCCTTCCCCGTAGCCACCTCCACTACCCAGGGTAGGCACCATTCGGGAAGTCGCCCCCCCCCCATTGGGGAAGGTTGCTCGTTACTCATTTTAGGAGTTGGCCCTCCCCTCTCCCTTTCAGTCGCTTCCTCCCCCCCTCTCAGTATCAAGTTCAAGTGCCCCGGAAGCTGATGCTCCATAGCCCCCTGAGCTTTTTTCGGAGAGATCCATTTGGGATCTCCCCCCCACAACGTTCCCCCCATGTCCTCCCTAACCCACGAGAACGACGCGAGTTTCCTTCAAGAGTCCACAAGACATCTCCCACGACAGTCCCTCGTTAGCTCAGCATCCCCCATTTTCATCGCTTTTTTTGACAGTTTCACTTCTCTGGAATGGTGCGGTCTCGTGTACGTTTGGCCATGTCTCTGTTCGTTTTTCATGTAAAAATCCACCCCCCTGGTTTTGCCGCACCTCCAGATATGTACTTCACCTTTCCCCCCTTCCCCCTGCTACGTCCTCTTTGCCCAATTCATAAAAAAAACACTCCCTTCCCCCCCTTGTATGGGCACTATTCTTCTTTTTTGAACCTCCTTTACTCTTTTTTAGGGTGTACAATCCTGCCGAATATGGCTCAGTTTTGACCCGAACCACAGTTGAATTCCAGGCCCTTCCCCCTCGTGCCTTCAAAATTCAATTTTTTGGTGCGAGTAAGTTGGTTTTTTTCAATGAGATTCACATTGCCTGGTCGCGTCAACTTCTGAAAATAATGAATCACGGTCTTCCCCTTTCCCTGTCGGAGACCCTTTATAAGAAAACGAAACTTTGAAACCCTTTGAGGTGTTTGCCTTTACCCTTGTCCTCCTCATCGCTCTGAGTTTTTCTAAGAGAAGGGGGTAGTGACGCCACCATCTTCACAGTTGAAAGTGGTCTTCGCATTCGTTTGACGCATTTTCTCCCGCCTGACAGTTGTCCTCTCCTGACTGCCGACTTCACCTCACCCTTTCGACTCTTGGCCTTCCCTTTTTCCTTCCCTCTCTGTCACTGATAGAGGAATGGTGCGTCTCTGGCCCAAATGGACCCTTTCCATGTTACATATACTTTCCGCGGGTCTTCTTTTTATCTGATGAGACCGAGTGCAGTCTCATCAACACCTCACTCCTCTGCCACGTTTTGGATGGTGGACGGTTACAGGCCCCCCAAGATCAATGGTTTAATTTTCTGACAGACTTTGACCCAAATCGTACCCTCCGTCCTTTCAGATCCCCCTTTTTCCTGTGGCCTCTCTTTTAGACTCAATTCCGTTCTTGATGTCTTTGGCCCGACGTCCGGACTCCTGACTTTCCCCCCCCCCGCGACACTTTTGCTCCCAATCTCCCTTTCCCCCCCCCCCTTTTTTTGATTATATTGCGTCTTGGCTTGGTCATTTTCTCTTCCTAAGCATCGCCGGCTTCCCATCCCCAGCTTTCTCCCCAATATACTGTCCCCCCTCCAAAACCCCTTCCATCCTCCCTTACTGTCAGTTGATAAAAGGGCTTGAAGACTTGACTCTGACTCTCTCACGTCCACCACCCTTCAGACATTAAGGTCTTGGAGGTGTGAAATTTCTCTGCCCCTCTCCTTATCACACATTTCCTCCTTGCCCTGTATATTACATGAATCCTACCCAAGTCATTGGTAACTCTCCCCTCCTTCGCAGACCCGAGTTATTCAGGTCCCTATTTGAGTTCATGAGGCAAGCTGATCTTAGGTTCTTTCCTCGGCGGTTGCACGTCCACCCCCGCTGACAGGAGAAGGAACGTCTGATAACTCCATCTACCCGGGGTGCTCCCATTCTTACCTTTCATCCTTTTCATTTTTCACATTAAACAGTTACCCCGAACAAGAGAAGATCTGATTTCTCCTTTGACCAGATTCAGTTCAATCGAGGTTGCTCTTTCCCCTCTTGGTGCTTACTGGTTCTTCCCAGGCCTTCCCTTCCGTTTCCCCCCCTTTAATTCCTGCACTTTTCCCCTGCCCAGCGCCGCGCCTCTCACAGCCTACCATTTAAGAGAAGGGAAAGCCCCATGACCGCCATCCCCCCCATTACGTAGATTTTTCACCTTTCCCCTTATGTTCGGTCAGCACCTCCCGATCCCATATGATCGATTTTCGATCCACCCGAGGAGGACCGGTCCCTACTACTACTATGCCGAGCTAGTGGTTTTTGTTTCTGGAGGGTGTGAACCAATCCCCCCCACTCTTCCCCTTTTTGTTTTGTTGTTTTCCCCCTCTAGGAGCTTATTTTCTTTCATTGTGAGGATCCCCCCCTTTTGTTGAGAGGTTTGAATTCCAAACGGACAATCGCCACGTCCCCCCTTTCCCAAAGTGCCGTGAAATCCTGCCTAAACATACCTGAATCGCCCTGGATTCTAGTTTTATTTTCGTTGACCTCCTTTTGTCCCTTCTGCGATAGACTCTGGTATTTTTTTTTTGGAACCTCCCCCCCCCTCTCTAGTTAAGATTTTCCTTGTCTTCTCTTTCCGTTTTTTTACTCCTTCTTTTTTTCAACTACCAAAACTTTCAATCTCCCCTTTTTCGATGGTTGGCTCGATTTTGACGTTGAAACTTTCGATCTTTTGATTCTCTTGATTCCGCTCCCCTTCAACCTTCACCAATTCCTCCCTTTTTTAGGAAAATTTCATTTCCCCAATCTATTCAACACCCCCCCAAAACACTGTTTCATTGTCCCCTTTTCTTTTTTAAAAAATTTTCCCGTCCTAAGATTCGTCTGGCTCCCCCCTTCCTTTCTTATCTACCCCCCTCCCCTTTGGTTGAGATATGTTTCATCGTTAGAGGACTAACAAGCGCCCACTTTTTTTTGTGCTTTTCACCTTTTCACGCTCATGGGAACTGTTATATCGTATTTTTCTTTTGCCTCCCGTTTAGAGAATAATTCTCAGTCGCGACTTCACGTCCAGTTCCTCGTCTGAGGGTAACCCCTCCCAAGAACCTTATCTTTCCTTGAGATCAAGTTGTTTATTTTCTCAACCCACCCCCTTTTCTTCCTAACCGATACCGAGACCTACTCCTACGAGGGACAACTCCCTAATTTATATGTCCCAATCATAGTCACTCAAGCAGAATAGACAGCCCCTTTTTTTTAACAGATGCCTCGTCCGCCTCTCTGCGGGCCCCTTCCTTGCCTTCTTTCAGGCGGAGCAATTGTGAGTTTTCTTGCTGGATTGGTCTGCCCCCTTCCACCTGGTTCTCGCATTTTCACCCGATATGGATTCTTCTTTCTCCTGGCCTCCCTCCCTTATTTTCCCGCTCCCCCACCAACCACATCTCCGTTTTCCTCTCTTAGTATGGACAGACTCCGCTTTTTCCTTTAAACGATTTAAGTTACTCTTTTGATTATGGTTGGCCCGTCCACCCTTATGGCCCAGTCCCCGAGTTCCCATAACATTAAGGGGATGGCTTTTACTGTGTGTCGCTTTTTTTTTTCCCATTTTCATGTGTTTTGTGCCTTCTTTATCTCTTTTCTGCCTTCCATGAGGGTTGTATCCCCTTAAGAGTCATGTACTGGAGAACCCCAGCTTCCTGACTACGAGCCCCCCATTGATTTCCTATCTGACTATATTCTCATCGCTTCTCGTTTTCTAATGGCATTCTGGGTAATTACACATCCCATTGTGCCCGGCACGTTTTATGATATGGTTGAATCGCTTGAGTTCCGTGACCCCTTCGGTCGCTGAACTCCCTCACCACTAACCTGCGATCTCGTGTTCAGTCACGCCTCTGTCCCTATGCTCGCTCTGTTCGGCGCATTGTTCCCCCATTTGTACTTCATCTTGTCTTAATTTGGGACCTATGGTCCTAGTCCCCCCCCAAAACATAAAATCTTCCGCTTCCTGACACTTTTTGGTGTCCGTTTCAAACAAGCAGTAGTTTCTCCTTGCATATCCAAGCCGTTTCAACTGCCACTTCTGTTCAAAGTCCTTATGTGTCTATTTTTTTGAGTTGCCTTCGTGCTGGTAGAGAGCCCGGACCGCGGCTCTTATTTTCGGAAAGGATCCCCCCCATCTCCTTCGCAGATCTCTCCTTTTTTTGTCTGAGAGATCTTTTGGAACGTCTTGGTTAGAATTCTCTCCGAAGTTCCGCGCTTCCTCATTATCCCTATCACAGACGTCTACCAAAGATACTGCCACCATTTGAATCTTTCCTCGTTTTGGACTTCCCTCTTATCCCTTTGGCAGGTCATGCAGCGAAGCTTTCCTTTTGGCATATTTACGCACCATCCCCCGCCCCGCTACTTGGTCTTTTTTGTCATTTCTTCTTTTCTCAATCTGTTACTTTTTCGACCCACATTCTTCCTAAGAGGAAATGCCAGAACTCTTTGGTTGCCCTGAGTCCATTTATCCACCGGTAGACTTCCTTCGGCGTTACCATGCAGGCCCCCTCTCGCGGCACGGTTTCTCTTCAGGCGTCGGCCCTTCGTTTCTTGCCCCCAGAAAAGAGGGTTTTAACGAATGACTTCACTGGTTTCTAAGGGAGGCATTTATGTTGATTTTCGTTCCCCTTCCCCATTCTCATGACTTTCGACTCGATTATTTCTTTCCTTCCTACGAAATGTCACTCAGAGGTTAAGTGTCCTTTTTTCAGAAGTTCTCGCCTGCCCTTAACGGTCCTCATCCACTTTCATTCCGTGCCTTTTCCGGCTTTTTTCACCTTTCCCCCGCGCTGATACCAATCTAAAAATGGAAGCGCGTCCATCCCCACCCCACCCCCCCCCCCACCCCCCCCCCCTAACCCTTCTCCCTACCCGTTAGGAGTTAAACTTTTCTGCTTAATTCCCGTTGGGTTCCCTACCATATACATTGCGTCCCACTTATTCTAACAACTCCCCCCCAACGTTTGAGTCCAGGGCCGAATACTACTCTTCCTTTTCTTTCTGCGTGGTTGTTGTCAGTTTTCAACATCGTTAATGCTCTCCAGTGGAATTCCAGATCGGTGACGCGCCCCTTCCATTGGGCGGTGTTTTGTTCGCCTTCCCCCAAAGGCCCTACGCCACCGTGCAACGTGCCCCCTCTCCCACACTTCCCCTGCCATTTGTGCAAATAGTAAGAATAGTAGTTCTCCTCACAAATTTCTTATTTTTCTTTTTTTCAATAGGCTTTTTTTCCATAACCGTCTAGTTCATGTATTCTCTTTGTCGTTCCCCGGCTTTTTGTGTACTTTTGCCTGTCCGTTGGTCACTCCCCTATCTACTCCCAGCTCAGGTACTCGGGTAGCCTCCTCTGCTTCCGAGAACTCCCCTTGTATTTTAATTGACTTTCGAAAAAAAGTTATCGTGCCGTTCCCCTCCCGAGCTTTGGTCCCTTCCCAATGGCCGCTCTCCCCTCCCTCTACCTGGAATATGCGCTTTTGCCTTTCCGAAGGCGTATCTGATGAACACTATCGTTCCGCCTCCTCCTTTTTTGTGTCTCGAGTATGTTCGCACAGAAGTTAGTTTTGCTTAATTTTTTTGGCCCCCGCGAAAATTATTTTTCTTAACTGTAGGTTTCCGGACCTTTCAATTTTTACTGATCGTGAACTTTCTTTTCACGTTTCTCGACTCCTTTTTTGACGTCCCTGTCACGGCAGATCGTTTCTCTAAAGAAATAGGGAGCGATGCCCATCTGATCTCTTCGGTGATAAAGTTGTGAGTTCCCCCAAGCCTCACCTGATCCCTTACGTTTTTGACCTCCTACCTCCGGATTACCTTGAAATCTATCTTCAAAGCAGCGTCCCCACTTACCCGAGTTAATTGTTCACCCTCGGCTCTCACGAAGATTCGACGATTTTCAAAGTTTTCTGCTCCGTTAGCAAGGCTTGGCTGTTTGCTGATTCTTTCACCATAAAACCCCATGGATGTTTCTCCGTCAATCCCCTATAGG
>Ga0179593_1363721_pt1 | contig 18098 bp, 15 predicted proteins | sample CZODoug2_1_08_16_FD_185931 | JGI IMG/M metagenome (GOLD analysis project Ga0179593, IMG submission 185931) | Vadose zone soil fungal communities from Angelo Coast Range Reserve, California, USA - CZODoug2_1_08_16fungal (PacBio error correction) | ecosystem: Environmental > Terrestrial > Soil >... | reverse complement strand
AAGTCGACTCTTGCTTGCCGACGACCTTGACCCTCTGCTTTCAGAGGCTTCAGATGTCGTTTGAGCCGGACTACCTGGTTGCTCCTTTTTTTTTTTTTTTTGAGTATCTTTTCCTTTCCTCGAGCGTCGGAGCGTCTGCTGGTTCCTTTTTCCTGCGGACGCTTTTTCAATCTACGTTTTTCAGGTCATGTCCAGTCCCTTTTCGGCTCTTTTCTCCTCGGGGGAAGGCTGCAGTTCTAGTGTATATTTCTTTCTCCGTAGTGGCATGGCTCCTTTGTCTTGTAGAGCGCTTCTCTCGAAATCCTCGACTATCCGGGGGAGGCTCCAGGTCCTTCACCCTTTTTGGATTGTTATCTTTTTAGCCGTTTCTCGAGTTTCCTTGAGGTTTCTCCGTGGTCTGCGGTTCTTCAGACTACGAGACTTCCTCCTTGAACTATAGATCGTGGGTCGGAGTTCCCGCAATGAGTAGTTCTCTTCCCTCGAGTCTGTGCGCAATCTCCTACCCCCTTCCCTTGGCCGGTTTTCCCCGTCCCGCCCTCAAGCTTTACCCCTAGGTTCTGCAAGAGGCTTTGATTGGTTGAAACTTTTTCGTTCTTATAGACACCCGGAGAGATATTCACGGCTTCACCGCTGCTGAGGCATTTCCTTGAGGCTCTCGTCGCTGATCGGGTTGTTTTCCGTTGCTTCCGTATGTCCTTCCTTGCTGTACATTTTTGAGACTTTTTTTGACGTGACCCCTGAGTGCTTTTTTTCTAAATTCCCCTGTCTTCTCGTGTTCTCGTCGAGGCGTGAATGATCTCTTTTCTGTGTCTTTTTGGCTTTTTCCCTCGCCCTCCCTTCGAATTTTATATATTTTTTTACCCAGATTCCTTCCCGGATTCCTTTCTTTTTCTTGGAATCGTCAGTTGTCTCTGCCCGGATTCCCGGTTTATATCGAGATCACTTCCTTTTTTCTTATTGTCCTCATTACATCTTGAGGTTCGATCTAGCCCTTCGAAACTTAGCGTTTCCCTTTCTCTGCTTTGTTTCTCTGTCATTTATCGGCGCTTTCTTCTTCGGGATCCCAATCCCCTTCTTTCCGAGCGACCTCGTCGGCCTCCCGCGCCGCCCTGTTAAGCTCTTTCGCTACTATTTTGAAGTTTCAAGGATCGATCCTTTTGTAGGATCTAGTTTTTCATCGAAGTTTTTTGCGTCGTTACCTTGCATTCTCGGCTTGTTACCTCTTTTTTGGGTGCGGCCTCTCCATCCCAGTCTTCGCCTGTTGTCCCCTTTTTTCTTAGTTACTTGTTTCCCTATTCGTTATTTTCCCCCTTCGATTCCTTCTCTCTCACTACCAAGCCTATGTGTGAGACAGCTAACCTTTTAATGTGCCTTCCTATCCCCTGACCACCTCCTTCTTCCTTTTTTGTTGGCTATCCTTTTTTTGCTTTCCTCCTTCGCGCCTCAGGAGGTGACTATAATTACTTGTTTGCATATCGCCTGCCCCGGTTCGCCGCGTCATTCTTTGTTGTTTCGTCGGATTTTTCGGAGGCATTTCCTTTTTCTTGAAAGGCTGTCGTTCTCCTCGGCTTTCTCGCCCGGCCTCTGCCCTTTGAGGCTTTATTTTAGCTTTCCCTGGACGCACCCTTTTTCCCGACTGACTCCCCAGTTGAACTGGGTCTGTTCTTCCTTTTTTCCGTCGGTCTTGTTCAGAATGCCTTTTCTCCCCCGTCTTTCGTGTTTTGGTGTTTGGTGTGCGAAAGAACTCGCCGACATTATGTTCGTCCTTTAAGAAATTTTTTTTTCGGATTTTCCTCCATGAATTCTTGCTCTCTTTGTCCCGATTGAACGCGATCCCCCTTTGGTTACAAGTTCTCTTAATTCCGAGGCCGTCGAGGTTTCCGCGCGACGTAACCTTTTTTTTCTGATCTTTTCCGCCCTAGTTGACCTTTTTTCCTTAGCGCAGTTCTTCCTCGATGATTCGGTTTTTTCTTCCTGGTCGATTTTCTTTCTGGATGCACACTCTCCTGATTTGAGATTTCGAGACTTTTTGCCCCCTGGTGGTTGGGGTGGGTGGGGGGGTTTTTTGTTTTTTTTTTTTTTTAGGGCGCTTTTTTATTACCCTTTGATTATTTCAGTTTGGACTGGATAGTCTGGAACTTTCAGAGTTCATCCGGGAAAACAGATCGTAGCTGAGTTTTTTTTGTTTTCATCCCTCTTTTCTTTCCCTTTTATGCAACCGCCAGGCCTTCTTTTCCCCCCGCCGAAAACCTTTGACCCTTGACGTTTTTTCCCCCGTCTTTGTCCTATTTAAGCCCTGGTTATCGCGATTCTCTGACTTCGCTTTTTTTGATCGGGGAACCCCACTCCTCTTGTACAATTGTTTCAATGGCCCAGACCCCAGACTTGAGTTCTCGCCTTTTGAGGCTTTTTTTTTAATGTCCTTTGAGTATCGTCAGTCATCCTTTGCCGGGTCCCCCATATCGCCGTCTTCTTCTGCGTCCCTGCTCGCTTCTAATCCTCATGTTTCTCTATGAGGAGTTCTTGAGCTCTTTCGTCTTCCTTTCTTCGATCACCGACTTTCTTTGCAGACTGCTATTTTTCACCGGCCAGGGGTTTTGCGTCTGGCACTTTTCTTTTCGCGTTTTGGTGAACCTACCGGATTAAGGTTTATTCTCGTTATCGCCCGGCTCGTTAAGTCTCTTACGCTAGACGCCTGTAACTACGCTTGACGTCCTTCACCCCTGTCGCTTCTCGGCAGTTTCGGGCAGATACTTTGGCTTAGCCTTTTTGCGTTTCTTTTCTTTGGTCCTTAGTCTTGAAACGAGCCTCGCTCTTCGTTTTTCCGTTGATTGCCGGCCTTTTTCAACTCCAGGTAATTTCCCAAGTTTACGCCTGACATCCGAGCGTCGCGTCAATCTTCTTACTCGGCTTTCCCCCTGTTCTACTTTTTCTCTCCTACCCATTTTTTTCCCCCCCATTTTTCAGATATTCCCCTCCCCCTCTTTGTGGCTCGTTAGCTGGCTTCCGAGACCCCGATCGGAACAAGACTTTCAGTCCCCCCTTTCTTCCCATCCTCTCGGAAGTGGGACGACTTAACTTTTACCTACCATCTTTAAGAGTGATGGTCGTCTTCCCCCGATCATCAATCGGGACCCTGTTCCAACCCTTTCGGAGAGGTTCCTACCAATCCTTTAGGTGTCTTTTGATTTTCTTTTTATCCACCCCATTCCACTGACGGTTTTTCTCGGGTGGCGGAACCCACTGAACGCCTCCCCAGACAGTTCTCGGACTTTTTTTTTACCATCCGGTCTTCGTTTTTTTTGGATCTTCTAGGCCATTTTCCGCCTCGTTCCGCGCCATCTCAAGCAAGGTCCAGATTGAGTTCTCTCCCTTCACCGATTTCCCCTTGATATCACAACCCCCGCCTCCCTTTTACTCCGACGACTATCATGGCTGTGACCGATCGACCACGGCTGCTTTCATCCTGTAGGTCGAGTGCGTAATTCGGGTTCGTCCTCTCTCTTTTCCAGTGTGCTTCCCTCCGTCATTCCGAGATCCTCTTGAGCCAGATTTCTCATTCTTGATCTTCGAGTGTCTTGGTCTTCCTGAGGTCCTGCAGGGTTCACAGTCCGTTTCTTCCTTGCGCCATAACGCAGTCTTTTCTGGTGCCGGATCCCGTCGGATCCGCTTGTTTTGGTTCACCCTTTCCCCTTTCCTATGATCTGTCTGTGCTCCCCTTGATTTCGAGGCTCTTCTGATCTTTCGCGACCGCCGTACTTTTGCAAGGGGACCCTCCCGAATTCCATTTCCGAGTTAGTGTCCTTTGATCTCTAATCGGTCGGCGATTTCCGGATTCTTCTTTCGTCAGGCTTTGCTTCTTGCTCTTCCTGACCTCTGTCTTTCGGGCGAGACTTTAGTTTTTCCTCTGAGACCAGACCTATAATGTCTGTTTTTTCTCCGAGTTTTACGATTGTCCTTCGAGGCACTCGTGTTCTCTTGTACCTCTTCCGAGTACTGCCCGCTGGGCCCCTTCGACAATTCTCTGACTTTGATCTTGAGGTTAGACAGACCTCGGACTCTGTTCCCAATTACTTTTTCGAACGCAGGCCCTTTGTGCTCTCAACACTCCCTCTCCTGAATGGTCTTTTCTTCGAGGTTTTTTTATCGCTTTACTGCTCCCGTACCATAAGTCCTCTCTGTCCCCCGTTCCTTCCAGCCTACTGCAAGTTCTTTTATTTTCGTGCATTTTCCTTTCCCCCCCCCAATTTTTTCATTGTCCCAACGATCATCTCCCCAGTAATTTTGATCACCCCGATTCCTATGACTTTCTTGCACCCCCAGATAGCGCGGATTGATTTTTGTGACCGCCTCCCTCCGCCTTTTTCATTTCATCCTCTCACAAATGGTTCCCCCAAGTTTCCGCCTCTTCGCCGTCCTACTTTTCAGGAGATTCCTCACTTTCTGGACGTTTACTCTCTCTTTTTCTCTGCCGAAGTTGAGAGATGATCGTGGCGGGTTAAGCTTTTTCTTTGACCTTCCCGAGAAGAAATTTTTCGGGATTTTTCCCACGACCCTTAATGCGTTCACCCGTCTCTGGCCTGATTTCTTGAACCTTTCGTCACCTTCTCCCAGGTCGAACATCTACTTTTTCCTTGTCATCTCCTAGTTACTGTGACATGCTTTCGGTTTTGTTTTTTTTTTGTTCTCTTCACTTCCGGTTGTATCTCGGTGCCTCGCTAGACTGCCCCGGCATGTCCCGGCCACGACGCTCTTCTTTACGTCGTTTCGAGAGACTGCCTCAATAGGAGCTTTTCCTTTGGCCCTTCCCTTTCCCCGCTAGCGATTTCCCGACGCCGCCGGCCACTAGTTTTTTCCGCGGTTTTCAAGTGACCCCCTGCTCCCGCTCGATCACCGGCATTTTGTTGTTCTTCCCAAATCCTTTCATTTCCTTCAGTTTACGGGTTCCCTCTCTTGACCAGGTAGGCAATCCCCTTGACGGTCTTTTTCATACCGTTGTTGAGAGAGCTGACTTCTTGTCGATTCCTCTCCCTGCCCTCTTTTTTTCATAATTACGGATGTTTTTGCTGGAGCTCTTTTTCTTTCCCCTGACAGCCGTTGACTCGCTTTTTCTTTTTTTAGGTGAGTTTAGTTTAGGTTCCTATAAAGTGGTCATTCGTGGCTCTCTGCTTGATCTCGTGCGAGGAATTTTCATGAGACATTGCTTCCCATCCATTCGTTTCTTCCAGTCTCCCCGCGGAGTACAGTTATCTTAGTCCTTCTTTATTGAAGGTTCTTTCCTTTCTTTTGTATGGCTCCGCCCTGCTTCCCATATTCTTTGCTGATATTTTTTCCTTGAAGTTTTTTTTCACCCTTTGAGCGGATCGTGATCGCGCCCGTTCCTCCGGCGCGCGGATTTTCTTTTATTTACCCTTTTCATCTTTTGCGACTTTCGTACCCTTCCGATTTTGTCCTTTTGGTGTGGGTTGGTTTTCTCCTTTTTTGTTTGCTTTTGGTGTTGTTTTTTGGGGTTTTGGGTGGTTGTGGTTGTTTTTTTGTGTTTTGTTGTGGGGTGGGGGGAGTGAGGTTTTTCTTAAGATCCCTTACGTTGAGGAGCGTCGTCTTGCCGAGCCGTTTCCTTCGAGAAGGATTTTCCTTCTTTTTCCCCGTTTTTTTTCAGGCCAAATGTCTCGCCCTCTCTCTTCCCGTTTGTTTCCCCTTTTAAACGGATTTTACTCTGGCCCGAGGTCTAGGTCGTTATCCCCCCCCGTCCGTTCCACGGGCGCCCTCTTTAGGATGCGCGTCGACGATTCGGTCTTTTAAGGCTTTCTTTTGCATGGACAGGCGGAATGCTTTGGGACCTTTCCGATCTTTTTACGTAACTCCTCTTTGTTCACACATTTTCGTCTCTTCTCCTCTATTATTTTCGAGTGTTTTCATAGTTGATTTTTTTCTGTTCATTCTCGAGCGGCCCCCCGCCTGCCCTAGAGTATTCGAGGACCTCAGTTCAGAGTAGGTGTCTTTACGCTAGGGTAGTGGCCCGAAGTTTGTAGTCTCTGTTCACTCCTCCCTCCTTAGGTTTCGCGCCTGTTCTTTGGTATTTTTTTCGTTCATATGAGAATTTTTCCTTGAAACCGAGGCGCCTTGTGCTCGTGAGTTTGTTCGATTTCGACTTTTTTTAGTTAATCCAGTGGTGCCCGTCTTCCTTCTTTCTTCCTGGCCTCTGTTACGATGCCCTTCTTTCTTTCCTCAGTCACGCGACCCTCTACGCGATTCGGCCTTCCTTCTTGCATCAGCGTTTTTTAGTAACTGGGCTTGCCTAGGAGATGTCTGGACGTTGGACCCCGATGTTGAGCTCCTTTTTGTGCTCCTAGCCTTTTTTTTCTTGGAGCACGATTTTTTACTCGTCGATATTCTAGCTGCGGTTCTTTTTTCTCCATCAGCTGCGGGATTTTTGCTGCAATCCTACTGTTTTTTTCGTTGCTCTGCTACTTCCTCCCGCCCCCTCTCGAAGGACTTTCGAGAGTCTCTGGGAAGGCTCGTCCCCCACTTACGCGCTGAGCCCGGAGTTTTTCTCACTTGCCGGGAGTGATAATAGCCCGGTGTCGAATCTTAAGCCCTTTTCTTTCTGCGTGATGTGGCTCGTTCTGTAGATTGAAGGCGTGTCGACGTCTTTCCGTTTTCTGAGTTCGCCCTATTTTGACCTTATTTGTTAGTGGTGCCGAGTCACGCGCAGTTCCGATCGCGTCACTTGCCCCGTCGCACCGTTCCCTTGGTCTTATGCCTCATTGTCTTTTTCTCCCTCTTGTTTAAGCCTTGCCATGAGATTCCCCCACTTCAGGTTGCTGCCGTTTCTGGCAGTCCCCTAAAGAAATCGCGGGTCTTATGCTCTCTTGCCCTTTTTTAGTTTTTTGGAAGACCTGTCCGTCTGATCTTTGGAGTTCCTGCACCTTATTAGACCGATGACCAGAGTGTGCCCTTCGAGGCCTTCTGTGCCGCGCGCTGAAATTTGTGTTTTCTTTCGGTGACTCCCCCCCTGGTCCTTGAATTCTTTCGCGCCCTGACGGTTTCAGAGCTTAATTTTCTTACTTTGCCTTCCTTATCCCCCTGATGAGTCTCTCGAGCAGGATTTCCGAGGGGTCTCTTTCCTTCTGATGGTGAGTTCACATTTCATTTCTCATGGTCCCTACCCCCCCCCACCCCCCCCCCCCCAGCGGAAGCCGGTGCCTCATTTTTCAACACAGGCTTTAGCTAGGCGAGGTTGTCTCTTTTTGTACATTTCCCTCGAAGCCTTTGGCCCAATCGTGCTCGTAAATTTTCACATTTCCCTTCCTGACTGCTATTGTTTTTTTACCAATTCCTTCACCCTTTCTTCGCCGCTCGGACACGTTGACGTAACCGCGCCTCCCTTTCCGAGTCAATACCCCCTACCTGTCCTTTCGTGGAACGACATTTTTTTCGGGATTCAAGTGCCTTTTGATCCTTTTCCTGGCAGCTTCCTTCTCCTTTTTGTCACCTAAGGTAGAGCGTTAAACTCGTTGAGTCTCCTATCGACTATTTTTTCTTCGCTCGTACTTCAGAATGTTTTTTTTTATTGGTGATCTTCTTTGAGCTGCTCTCTTTGCTTCTCTATTTGTTCGTTTCCCCTTACGTCATCTGCAGACCCGAGTCGACTCCTTGCCAGTAAGCCCTTCGAGCGGACTGGTTCTTCGTTTTTCGTCCTCGCGGTCAGTTCGTCTCGCCCTCCCTCCGTTCCAGTTTTTTACGTTTTTTTTAACGTCGCTCTCCGCTGACCACTTGCCTTGCCGCTGCTAGGGGCTCCGGTTCGCTTTCGCGGTTTCACTGTTTTTGTCAGTGAAAGCTGTTTGGACGGCTTCTCGGGAGGTTATTACCTTCACTACTTCTCTCAGTCGTCCTTTCACGAGTTTTTTCAGATCTTCTTCCGGATTCACAAACGGGGACCTTTTCAATGTCTCTTTTATTTCGTCCTTATTTTTTTCTTTTCGACCCGGGAATTTCCTATTCGAATGACCTTTTTCCGTCCCCCTGACCCCCGCCTTTCCGATTCCTCCCGGTCCCTTTTTTTTTTTTTTTTGTCTCTTTTCCTAACACGCTATCGTCACTCTAAGACACCTACGTTCGAGTCGCTCGTTTCCTCGCCTTCCCCCGTACCCTACTGCTTCCCGCCGGTCCCGAGTTCCTAAGGTGATTTTTTTTAAGCAGCTTTTTTCTTCTTCAGTTACCCTTCTCTGGTGAAGATTAATCCCCCCGTGATTTTCTTTCGAGACCTGCTCCACTCACCACTTTTTCCTGCAGTTTGAAAAGAATCCTCGTTTGTTCGTCATCGTAAGTCTGCCCCCGTTCAACTTGTCGCGGCGCCTATCGCTCGGCCCTTCCTGTGGCTTGCCCCTCCGTGCAACCCTCCTTAGTCGATACTTTTCCTCTCTACGAGGTACCTCCGTACCCGTTTTCGGTCTCCGGCGAAGCACAAGCTACTGCTGTACGCACCTTTGAATGATTTACACCGGTCCTCCATTGCCCCCCCCCCTTCCTAGCCGCTCTTTTAGTTTATTTTTGCGGATTGTCTTTCATCAGCCTTCGTACCCGTCCCCGCACTCTTCTCTTCTTTTCGGGGCTTTTCTTGCACTTAGAGCGAAGTTCATGAAGTATTTGTCATTTTTTTTCGACTCCTCATCTTGGTTTGAAGGAGATCAGGACTCTTTCTATACGGTATATTCTTGCGTTTCATAAGCTTTGCCTCCCTTGCTATTCAAGGCGTTTACTTCTTTTCTCTCTCCTCCGATCCAGAAATATTCATATCTCATAGGGCAAGCTTCCTTCATCTCGCAAGAACGGATAGGCTTCTTTCCTCCGAAGCGCGCGGACTGTCCCTGATTTTCCTCCATTTCTCCCCCATCTCGCAGGAACAATGGCGGCCTTACTCTCTTACCTACCTGTCGGTTCTGGCATTCCTCTCCCATTTTTGCTCGGGGGAGCCTCTTTATAACTTAAAAGGATTATTCTAGGTACTAGTTTCTCACCTCCTGCCAAGGCGGGCGCCTCTTAACTGAACCTTTTGTTTCTGACTTCCCCTAGGGTCGACTTTGACACCCCGATCTCCGACGAGGGTTTCCTGCCGCTTTTTTTTTGCAGATATCCTTCTCTTCGAGAACCCGTTTTTTATAGGGGACTATACACCGCCCTCCTTCTTGCAGTGTGAGGTCTGGAGTTTTTTGGACTCTTTCCTCTACACCATTAACGTTAAAGACCCTCGCCCCCATCGCCTCCTCCTGAGATCTTGCCTTGTCTATAGGACCCAATGCAGTTTCAAGTCCACGAGCCGTCGTCCACGTCCCTCCCCCTTGGATACCCTTGCCCCTGATAGGACCGACGACTAGCAGATTACCAGATAGTACGCTCTCCCCTTGATTATCGCTCTTGCACTTCCGCACGATATTTAGATTGGCCGTCCTCACATCATAAATTCCCCAAGTCTTTCTACGAATATTTATTCCGGCTTTTTGAATAGGCCACTTTCCCCCCCTCCATCCCCCCGTCAAGGAGCGACGACCCAGTCTTTTTTTTCCCGTTTTGGTTTTCCCTTTTTACATCCTTTTCTAGATCAATCCTCCCTGTTTGATCGTCACATGTCGAGTCATGTAGGACTTGACTATGGCCCCGTCGTCACCGCCCCCCTCTTCGAACATCTCTTTCCGGGGCTGATCACTATCTTCCCTTTTGTGAATACCCCTTCTACTTCTTCTATTCCTCATCGTCTATTTTCTCTCTTTAGAGTTCTGAAATTCCCGGATCCCCGGCCCCCCCTCCTCTTATGAAGGACCTAAACCCTAGTTCAACTCGTAAGAGGACTCTTCGCCGAGACGACTTCCACGGGAACTTTGTAATGAATGCCGTCATCGCCCTATTCCTCATAAGTTCTCTTGTGCGCAAGCACGCTCTCTCTGGAAGGACGTTCTTCGTTCCCGATGATTTTTCCCACGCTCAAGATTGCAAAATTTCCTTAAGGATTACGCATTTGGGGTTCAAAGTTTCGTTCCCTGCCTCTCTCTTTCAAACCATTTTCTTTTACCTTTGTTGTGTTAGAGCTCCTGGTCTACTCACTTCGACGTTCTTGCCCTCGGAGTGCAGCCGGCTTTTTTACCTGTCAAGATGTGAGCTTCTTTTTATGCAGAGCGCTTTTCCCTTCCACCCCTTCCTCGCCGCGGGGATTTTTTTCTGCTTCCTCTGGACTTATCCTCCGTCTCGAGCTAGTCTTCACTCAGGATTCTTTCCGCGTCTCTCCTGTTTGGCTCGGCTTTGTTTTCGCGTTATTCTTTTTTTTTTATTGTGGCAGTCTAAGAGTCGTATCTTCTCCCCCCCCCTGTCTGCCTCCCTCTCCGCTGATGATCGGTTTCAAGTTCCCGATACGCAGGTTTTTTTCCCAGGTCGCGGATTTTCGCGCCTTTTTTGATTACGGCTGCTTTTTTCGAGTTTTCTCCAGTGTTCCTTGCGCTTCAGCTTCGACCGTTTCTTTCTCGTTTCGTTGGTGGGTTCTCTGAATGCCCATCTTGATGAGCGTAGTCCTTTGCCCCGATTCTTTCCAGGTCCCTATCCGTGATTTCCTTTATTTCTTGACGCTGCAGAGGTCAATCTTTCTTCCCACAGCCTTTCATTCGATTCTCTTTTTTACCCCCTCCAGCTTTGACTTGTTTTCTCGGATGTCCAGTTTCAGAGCTTTTCTCACTCCGTTTTTCACTCTCTCTGCCATCATGGAGGCGTAGACGTATCTTTTTCTTGAAGGCTTTAGGTTCCAGATCGGCGAATTTGACCTTTTGCTTTTTGAAGTTCTTCTGCTTTGAGCTCTTTCTTTCTCGCTGTCTTTTTTAGCGCTTGACCATCTCTCTTTGTTGTCTCCCCAATCGGTTTAGGCTCTTCTTGGTCGAGTCAGTTTTTTTGAACCCCAGTTCTTGAGTGAGGTGCTTTTCTTTGATCCGTAAGTCATTCGTTTCTCCTACTTCGAAGGCAGGTCTTATATCGGATCTTTCTTGTTTTCTTTTCGGAGCTTTTCCTCCTTTTCCCGTTAGGTCATTCGACTCGTTTCCCAAAGCTTTTCCTTTCCCCGCTGGCGAGACTTGTTTTTTTCTTTAGTGTCCTTCTTCGGCTCGTTCCATTTCTTCTCTTTCTCCAGTTCTCCTTTTGCCCGATGACCGAGTTTACTTCCCCCCTTAGTACCTTTGGTCGCTTTCCTATGCTGTTGATTTGATCGTTGCTGACAGTTTTGAGACGTTCTCGTCGTCGCTTGCTCGTCTTCTCTTTTGGTCGAGGTCAACGCCTGCTTTCGGGCTATTTTTTGTTGACCTACCCTTTTTCGTGCGTTTCGCTTGCACGCAGTGCTCCTTCTTCAAGACTGATGATGGGCTTGTCCCAACCCCTCTCTAACGTCTTTGACCCCAGACCGAGTCCTGCTATCCTTCCCCGACTCTGCCTAGGAACCCCGCTTTGCAAACTCACGGCATGGCCTACTCTTCTTTGCCCGCCCTCAAAATATCAGTCATTCTGCCCCCTTTTTTATCATCTCGTTTCTCTAATTACACCGTCGCGGCCTCGACCGGCTTCCGACCTCCCTTTTTTCTCTCCTTACGGAGGATGTGAATGACGTTTGGAGACTTCGTCAGCAGCGTTTTTTTCTTCGTTTTCTTTTCCTTTTTTCTTAGTCTCCTGGTTAGCTTGGTTGCTGTTCCTCGGCCCTTTTTTCGTAGAGGATATGGACCTTAGTGATGTCGGGTGCGTTTTTCAGGCCTTGCTCTTAGATCACCTGAACATTAATAGTCATTACTCTTTCTCCTGAGTTAGATTCGGTTTTTACATCCGGATTCGGTTGTTTCCTTTTTTATGCAGGCGCCCCCTCCCTCTCCAAGCTTTCGTATTTTCCCCGTCCCCCCTCCCTGAATTGTGTCATTGGAAGACCTGTTCCCTTCCGGGGACCTTTTCGCCCTCCGATCCTTTTTTTCATCGGAGAAACGATGTCATTCTTGACGCGATCCCCTTGAACCTTTTCGCCTGGTGTTCTCTTTACCTGACTCCATGAGCTGCGCTTCGCGAGGCCGCGTCCCGTTATTTGAGACTGGTGTCTGTTTTTGGATTCTTCGACGTATGTTTTTCAAAGTCTCAAAGAGGACTGAGCTCCCCGTTTCTTTTTTGATGACTCCCTCTTTCTCTTCGGTTCGTCACGTGCTTTCACCCCTTCTTCTCTCAGCGGGTCTTCCCTTACTTCCGGCAATACAGACCATCGACGTAGCGGTCTCAGGTTGGCCCGCAGGAATACCTTCTCCGACCTCCCTTCCCCCACTCTCCTTCCTTTCACTAATTTTTTAACTTGAACGCAGGATTTATTGTCTGGTCCCTTCCGTCTTCCGCTCCTCTGCGTAACGGCCTTTCCCTTTTTCGTCCTTTCAGGTACGAGTATTTCCCCCTAAAATTCTTCCGTGCCCTGGCCCGACCACCACCGTTGGGAAACCCCGTTGCTCGCAAAGCTCTTTTTTTTATGAACTTTCTTGCGTCTATCTTCTTCCCCTTTCGTTTCGTCCAAACTTCTTTTTTTGAGTAGACTCTTCTCTATCCTTGTCTCTGATCGATACTCTCTCTTCCCTCAATCATTCCTTCTGTTGTTGGTTCTATGACCCTCTCCGATCTTCTCCTTTTCTGCTCTTGTCTCGTTTCATTCTCCCGATCTTTTGCACTGTCCGTCCCTCCCCCTCCGTAGGGTTGAGTTTCCCTTTTCTTCTCCGTTTTCCCCCTTTTTCTTTCCGGTACACGTTCTCTCCACCTTGGTATTCCCCCCCTCTTCGCGACGCTCTTTTAGGAAGTACCTGTGATACATCGCCCGTTACTCTGGACTGCGCGAAGAGTGTATCTTTCCTTTCCGAATTTTTCGCGGCAGTCTTATTTTTTAAAAGTGCGCTGCGCAGTTTTTCATTTCTTTTTCGGAAAGATTGGGTTGTCCTAGACCCGTTCCCCTCTCGTCGTTCCTTTTGAGTTCGGAACTTTCCTCTTCCACGCTGGACCTCCCCAACTGTTGACCTTTCCCCCATGCACTTCCCCTCCCGTCATTAGAGACTCGTTCGATGTTTTCTTTTCAGATCCTCTTTGATTCTCGGTTCGTCGCGCCAAGACCCTTGTTTACCACACACTCCTCATAGCGTCCCAAGGGTTTTGATGATTTCGTTTTCCAGTCCACCCCTGCGCTGTTCCCCTCTCCATTCCCCATCGCTCCCCTCGCGATCATCTCCTGCCTCTTTCAACTTTCTACGACGACTTCCTTTTTCATTTGTGAGCATTTTGTCCCGCAGATCCCTCAGTTTCACCAGGTCTTCCCCATTTTCCAATGAAACACCCACCCCACCCCCTCTTCTTCACGTTTGAATCACCCGTGTCTTCGGCTTTCGATGCACAGCTCCGCAACTCTGGTTTCATCTGCATTTTTCTAAGACCTCAATTTTCCCCTTTGCCAGTACCAGTTCACGGTGTGTTGTTTGGAGCTTTCCGGCACTGGTCTGTGCTTGACTTACCTTGGCAACTCCTGGGTTTTCGAAGCCTTCCCCAGAAGTCGACTAACCATCAGGTACTACACATTTTTTTTTGACTTCTTTGATCACAGAAAGATTGCCCCCCGTCGATGAACCCCTGCCTCCCTCCCTCTCTAGAATTCACACCCAATTTTAGATGCGAAGTGAGGCGTCCCGCTTCCTCGAGCGCGACTTGGGATTTTTTTCGACCTACTTCGAGTATCTCTGGGTAGCTTTTCTGCTTGCTCTTTGTGGGGGAGGAGTAGAGGACTCCTTCCCCCCTTCTTTGATTGCCTTTCCCCACTTAGTGGCGGTTAAGTCCATCTTTATTCCTCCTTCGTTTCCTTCTAGTCCTCGCTTCTTTGGCGTCTTGGAACCTAGACGATCGCGAAAGGCTTCCTGCGGATCTCCGGACTAAATACCTTTCTTGTGGTAAGCGGGGCCCGTTTCCCTCGACGGCAAGAACGCGAGAGTTCCGCCTTCCTCTTATCGACGGGCTCTTAGTCTAGGATTAGCTTCTCCCCCCACTTTGGTGTCCGCGGTTTCCCCTTCGGATGTTGCACCTCCACATTTTGTTTAGGGTCGCTCTGTGACCACCGGCGCCTGCGGTTGTCCCGACGAGTCGCAGTATTTCTTTTGTCCTGCCTTTACCTGTGCCAGTTCTCTCTCCAAGAAGAGGAAGATCCACTATCTTTTTTTCGCGTCTCCCTGTCCCTCTCTCGCGTTAGCCTGAATTCCTATCGAGGCCGAGTCCTTGCCTTGCCGTTATCGACACTCAACTTTTCCTGGCAGGATGTTCCTTGAGGCTTTTGCTTTGTTATTCTTTTTTTCTTGTCTCTCCCCTCTTCACAACACCTCGAGCAATAATGGTCCCCTCCTTCCTACCCTCCCCTCCCATCGTTGAAGCTCTGCAGACTTGCCTGTGCTCGCGTGTCCTTCCCGTCACGCCATTTTGAGGTCCAACGTTTGGATTTTTACCGATCTTCGCCGTTGCTCATCGCCAGCCAGAACCGCTGTCCTAGTGTTGGCTCGCGTTTTTAATCTCCCCCGCCTAATTGGGCCCGTCCTTTTGGGCCCCTTCAGAAAGTTCCCCAGTTTCCGCTTTTCTTTTCCTACCGCGTGAAGTACGGTTCCGTTGAAGGGGATGCCAGAGTTTCGCCGTCAGGAGCGAAGTAAAACGCTTCTATGTTGGCCACGGCCAGGCCCCCTCTTGGCATCCTTCTTAACCGTAATGGATTTTTTTACATGACCCACGAGGTCCAGGTGGATTCGAGGACTTCTCTGATTTTTAATCTGCAGTCTTTCCAAAGTCGTCCCACCTCTTCTTTTTTTCCTCCTCGAAGCACTTGGCGCCCCGACTCCCTTTTGCGAATGGAGTCCGGCCCCTCCGGATCCTCATCAGGCGATTGTCTAAATTTTTTCCAGGACCGAACCGGCCTTTAAGGTCTTCTGCTGTGACGATCCGTCTCCGGCATCCCTCTTTTTTTTGGCTTGTCTCATGTCCCATGCTTTTCTCCTGTTCTAGATTCTGTTTCGGTTTCACTTGTCAGCTTTTTTGACTAAGACTTCTTTTTTTTTGATGATCCTCTTCTCCCCCGGCATGGAGTCGGTGATTCCTCCAACCTGACATACAACTCTACTTGGTTTTCGAGTTTTCCCCTTTCGTCGTCCAGCACGTTTTGGTCAACTCTCCCTCTCACTCTAAGGGTTTTTTTGGAGGTAGCTCTTCTTTCCCGGCGGACTTTTGCCCTCCTTGCTCTAGCCGTGTCCTTGACGTCGTTGAGATGATCGTTCGACTCCCGTCTTTTTCCTTTTTTTCAGGGTCTCCTGTCTGAGATTTCGTATGATGGAAGCTCCCTTTTTCCTTGCGCTGCGATCTCTTCGGAGCTAGGTACTTTCGGCCATGTGGACCATCCGACACTTGCGACGCAGCGCGCTTTTTTTTTCTCTTGATTCAGTTTCTCAATTAGTTTCGGTTTGTCCTTTGTCTTTCTCATGTTTCGCGCTCCTGCCCCGCCGATGATTCTTTTTGCGTTGCCCCCATCCTAGGCAGTTCTAACTTTCTCGGCTAGGTTTCCGTTACTCCTATGTTTCCGGTGCTGCTTGGCCCGAGGGTGATCCCAGTGGGGATGCGAGAAGTTCGACTTTTCCCAGTGGGTCGGTTAAACCTCCCCACCCCCAAACCCCCCCCCCCCCCCCCCCTTGAGGCGGTTTAAGTTTGCCGCCCGAGACGTCTCTGTCTTCTTCGCCGCGAGCCTTTGTCCTTTCCATGCCTCTTACCACCTCCCGTAATACTCTTTTTTTTTTAACTCCTAGCGGAACTTTTTTCAATCTCTCCCTTCGGGAGACGGTGCGGCCGGTCACGGTCTCTTAGCTCACCCCTTCTTTTTCTTTTTCTTAGAAGAAAGGGTTATTGTCGTGACCCCTTTTGATGGGCACCTTCCTTCCCTTCGAATGACGGGAAGTCCATCGTTGGACGGTCCCACTTCCCCGGAGATCAATGACCTCTTCTCGTGTCTGTTTTTTGTTGCTGATAGTTTTCTTTTTCTGCCCTTTTCGATTTTACTCTGCCCTATAGAGTTGAGTCCTTCGTTCGGGGCTTCTTTTCTTTTTCGGTCAGGCCTTTCATTTATCCTATGGGACTTCACTTACGACGAGCTCGTTCTTTCTTCTTCTTCCTCTCTCTAATCGAGTATGAGAATTCGACCTCTTGGGTCCTTTCCGTCTCGATGGGGTTCACGATTTTTTTACGCTCCCTTCGTCTATTTTCTTCTTAATGTCTTTCTTTGTAGCCGTCTTTCTTTCAGCTTTCATCGATCTTTTCTTTTCCCGTCGAGAGGAGTTCCTCGCCGCCTGGCCGCTTGTCCCCCCGTTTCTGAAGTAGGTTTTTTGTTCCTACTTTTCTCGATTTTTTTTTTTGAATCGATGGGTTATTGGCCGTCTCTCCCCTTTCCCCTGCCCGATTCTCTGGATCAAGATGAGAAATATCCTGCCTTTTATCTCCTCTGTGGATCTCGAGGGGAGCACCCCTGAGGATTACTTCAACGATGATTACCCGGTATCGTTCTTTCCCCCGCCCCTCTTGGTGAGTCGCTCCCAACACGATGTCATGCCCCTTCTTCGCTAATTTTTCCGAAAGTTTTGCTGACCTCTGGTCTCCTTTTCTTCTCTTCATTCATCCCCTTTAGAGAGAGGGCTCCAGTAGACTAGACCCTTAGGATGTGCTGACGCGCCTGGTTTCCCCCGACCCCGTCAGTCCTTTTTTTGTGCATGGGATTCTTTGTTGGTAGGTTTTTTTTAGACTTTCCCCCTTCGGTAGTTCTTGCCAGGTCTCTTCCTGGGGTGACCGCCCCCAGCTCGATCGCCGCTCCTTCCTCGTCGAGTCCCCTTTTACTGGGTCTTTGATTTCGAGACCGAGTTTTTTTTTCCTCTGCCTGAGATCCCGTCTTTTGTGATGTTCTTCTTTGGGGCCCTAACGCCGCTGTTTCCCCCTTTCTCCGCCGGAATTTTCCCTCCCATTTCTTTCTTTTGCTATTCTCCCCTCCGTTGACCTTCGAGCGCTGATTAGGGTGAGCTACGGCTTTCCTTCACCTGAGGCCGTTGGACTGTTTAGGATGCCTTTCTTTATCTTCTCTTTTCGAGCCAGCCCTCTATCCTCTCTGTGGGACCCGATTTCGCTGGTGTCTGGGTCTCTATAGCCGTGAACCTTCTCACGAGTATCGCGCCCCTCAAGTGACGATCGCCCGTTCCCCTCTTTCTATCTTTTCCTTTTCTGTTCCTTAGTTGAGCGCTGGAAAGGCTTCGCCCCTCAAGCGTTGCCCAGTACGACGCGCCCCTGCGGCGCCGAATTTCAGTCCCGCCCCCGGTCCCCCACCCTTCCCGAGTTTTCACTGCCCTGAACTCATGACTTTTTTCCTTTCTCCGGTCGCTGCAAAGCCCTTTTAGTCCCCTCCTTTTTCGTCGGCGAGTCTTTAACTGTCCTTCCGGCTTCTGCTGGCTTCCGTGTCCCTCTTTCTTTAGAACCAAAGACATCCCGGTTCCCGCTGTCCTCTTCTTCCCCTGGCTCTTCGTTTTTCAATTTTCTACGTTGAACGTTTATCGAGCGACTTCGAGATAGTATTCTTTCATCTTCCTCCGTGTTGTTTTTTTATATGCCCACTCTAGTATACTCTATGATCTGCGTCTGCGGCCTGTCTCTTTTTCCTGTTAAGCTTTTTTCTTCAAAGCTATACGCTTACATGGGAGTCCTCCCTCTCTAGGGCACCTGTGGCCATCGTTTTTTTCTTTTCCATGTGCCCTTGAGGTATTAGCAACGAGTATCCCTTTTTCGTCCCGTTTCACCTCTCCGCCCGTGAGCGCTTTCCATCGCCTGTTTCTCCCCTTAGAGGTGATTTTCGGTCAGATTTTTTGTTGGACCACTTTTTCTTAGCCCCTTTTTCTCCGCTGCCTCTGCTCTAAGTACGTTTGTGCGGCCCCCGTTCCCCGTCCCGAAGCAATCCTCACCGGAAAGGCCCGGTGCGAAAAACGCTCCGGCCACTTCCGTTCGTCCTCCAT
>Ga0179593_1630671_pt1 | contig 18100 bp, 18 predicted proteins | sample CZODoug2_1_08_16_FD_185931 | JGI IMG/M metagenome (GOLD analysis project Ga0179593, IMG submission 185931) | Vadose zone soil fungal communities from Angelo Coast Range Reserve, California, USA - CZODoug2_1_08_16fungal (PacBio error correction) | ecosystem: Environmental > Terrestrial > Soil >... | reverse complement strand
CCGATCGTGCTTCGCCGTCTTCTTTCCTCTTTCTGCGATCGCCAATCGTCCCGATTCGAAGTTCGGTTTGATATACAAGCTCGGGATTCTTCCCTTTTTAGAGTATGGTTCATCCAGATCGGCAGACAAACGTAGTTGCCAGCTGCGCCCGGTTTTTTCTTTTACCCTGTGATCGCGCGCTGCTACTCGTTGCATATCTTTCCCCTGTGGATCCTATTGTGGTTTCAGTTCCTTCGCGCGCATTGAAGTATTACACATCGTTCCGTTCGCTTGCAAGAAGTCTGACCCTTAGATTTTCGTCGCAGAGCTAGGGCGATTACGTACACATCAGGAGCTCCGCCTCCCGTCTTTTCTGTCCTTGTCAGTGCTTCTGTTTTCCGTTCCTGAAAAAGGTACATGCGCCTTTTCAACCGTGAGCTTTATTCTTTCGTTGGGGCCTGTAGGTCACTTCCTCTTCTGGACACCCGAACGACCCCCCCCCCCCCTTTTTAAAAAAAACCCCAATTTCGCAAACCAAGGCAAATCCTGTGCGAATTTTGCTGATTTCGTTGCGGTTCCTTTCGTGTGTAGGGTACTGGCGATTCACATACGCTTTCCGTGTTATATATTCCCAGTCTTATGCCATTCCCGGATATAGTTTCTCCGTTTCATCTCTACGTCGAGAGTGTGATAGATGCTCTCCGGTGCAGTGGGGGCCCGCCCCATTCATCCAGGATATTTATTTCCGATTTAGCGATGGCGGGGCTTCTCTTCAGATTGTCAGGTCCTTCCATCGACAGAAAGAGGACTTTGATAGACGGCCCCTGTGATCGAACATCCCTTCTTATAATCCTCAGAAGCTGACTCCCTTGTTGTGAAAGTCTTCTGTATCCTGTGTTATCATCCCTCACCTCTTTGATTACGAAGCGGCGACGAGTTTCCTCTGATCTACGTTCTTCGGGAGGACGGTTTGCAATGTCTTCCTTTTACGAAGAGACTAATTGAGGCTCTCTATTCGTGCCCGCTCCTCTTCCTCAATCAATCACTGTTCGGCAATGACCGGCTGCCTACATCGCCAGAGGCACGTAGTCGTTCCATTTCGTTCGACTTTTGCCCCTTGTGAACCTTGGTTTAGCGCTTTTCTTTCTACCTCCGTGACATCTCCAGCAAGTTATTCGGAGAACGGCTGACTATCTCTATTAATGGCGTAATGCGTGTTTCCCGTCGTGCGGCCTTTCCGACTCATCAGCTGCTCTGGACCAGTAGAGTTCATCAGCTTATCACGCTTTTTCTTCATACGCAGCAGTTTTCGTGTAATCGATACCCCCCTGGGTCCGTCTCTTTGCGAGCGACACTCCCTCGGTTGCGTTTGTATTTTTACTTTTTCTTTGAAAAAATGTCTCATCAGCGAGGACATTCCAGCCCTTACGATTAGATCCTGCCCTTATGTTGCAGAGCGTCATGGTTCTACAGAGAAACGTTTTCCTTGCCCTTTCTTGCGGTCTCCGCGGGTTTTCTTTTACTCTGATACGGACATTTCGATCCGATTTTTTTTCCAATGGATCCCTGTAGCTCCTCCCTTCCAAATCGGCCAGACCTTTCTCGTCTATCAGCTCCCCTCTTCATCGCACCAAACAAACCTATGGCAGACGCTGTTGAAGCACTTGATAGGCCGGTGTGAAGAGTTCATTGCGTCACTATGGTGTTTCTTTGAGTTGGTGCCAGAGTTTGGCTGCGGCTTGACTACTTAAGCTGACCGTAGCAAGTTCGGTGGGGTGGCGTTTTTTTTCTCTTTTTGGACTTCTGTTCCCTGCGTATCCAGGCCCAAAATGTTTTCCGGTCTTTAAGTGTTAATTGAGGAAGTTGCTCGATCCCATTTATTGAGATTACCCATTGATTTTTCCCCCTTTTTCTGAGACCCCCCCCCCCACGCCTTTTCGGGCTCTCCGGCGCGTCCCACTCTTCCTTCACGCTTAGACTTCTTGAGGGGAGCGTTTACCCTCCGGAGCAGAACCATGTAAACGTTTTTCCCGCGGTCCCGCTGATTCCTTTCTTTATTGTTTCTGTGATCCATCGATTTTGCCGTAGGCTTTTTGAGAATTGCCTTTTCCATCCGTATGAATTCTGTAGGATTGCTATGCATTTCGAGGAAGGACAACCCTTTGTTTTTTGGACTAAGCCCTCTCTCCCCTCCGCGATGTAGGGCCCTCCCTCAGGACGCTTGCTTTTTTTGAGTTTTTCTGAACTTTCCAGCTCTATTTTTTGAGGCGCCTTGCAGGCCTTGCGGGGTAGTTCGACGTTAAGTCCTGTATTCTTGTAACCCCCCCTCTTCCTGATGCTGAACGCGAGAGCACCGGGATGCCCCAGGACAGCTGTCCCCCCCCTTCCTCGTAGCCAACATTCTTTTTCTCGGATTATTGAATATGTCACCCCTAATTCTGTGACTTTTGAATGAAGGGTTCTTCCTTTCGCTTAGGAAGATGGCGGTGAGGGGACGTATTTTTTTAGGCCTCCTTGAGGGCGAAAGCGAAGAGATTCGCAGTTGCCGGCGATTGATTTTCCTTGCCTCCTTTTCATTCCACTCGTTCGTTTCTTCTGCGCGGTGCTTACGTAGGTGACATAGCTTATTTTTTCGAATCTCACCCTTGAGAGTCCTCTTCCTCACTCGTGTGAGGTTATTCCCTGGTATCTTACCCCCTTTCCTCCCTATTACCCAAGCTCCACTGCCCTAAGTATTCTCGGATAGGCATCTCCTCTAATATCTGCAGGGAGATATTAGTTACTCTTAAGACCCCCTGAGCCCCCCCATACGATCCCGGACCTCCAGTAATGTCCGCAACAAGGAATGACCTTTATTTCTACCTCGAACATTCCTTTTCTCCCTCCACTTTTCTCACCCCGGAAGATCAATGGTGGGCGTTAGGCCTCCGTTTTCCCGCTTGTAAATCAAGTGAGATACGAGTTTTCTCTTACCAGATTTTTCTTCCTTTCCCGCATCGAGATGATGAGACTCCCGCCATCGTCCCCCCCAGGCGGTGCATCGTTTTCGTATATCTATGGAATGGCTGAGGAGTAATGGATTCCTGCGTTTGCTACACGTCGATGGCGCCCCCCCTCTCTAGAGGGACCCCTTGGCAGGAAGCTTTTTCATTTAATCGACCCCCCTACCACATCGGAATTTTTTTCATTGTAAATCAAGGCCTCTAGGAATCCCGCCATGTCCCGACCCTTCACTCCCCCTCCCCTCCTTAGGCAAGCTAAGAGTGTTTCGTCTTTCATTTTCTTGAGGCCCCTGAGTACTTTAGCGACCTCTGCGGAACGGCCGCGTTTTGTACTTGAGCAGTCCTTTCCTTTTCGGAGTTAGATATTCGCAGCCAAAATGTGATTCCCCATGGGATTTTCCCCTTTGAATGGGCTTCGCGCCCTTCCCTATTCACCCTTCCAACAATGAAACATTCCAAATTCAACATTTTGCTTTAAGATGTCCCCCCCGTTACCTCATCCCACCAACTGAACCCCCCCCACCTTCCAGTTGCCTTCTTCCTTCCCCTCGCCAGAAATTACAGCTCCTCTCGGTCACACTCTTTGGTAATCAAACAACCCCCTTCGTTGGGCATTTTTTTTCCCCCCCTGCGGATCTTCTTAAATGGGGAGGATGATCACCGTTCGACAGAAAGGTTCCCGGTTTTTTTTGGGTCCTCTTTCGATAGTCGGTCTGATAAGTCGAGGAGTTCCATGGCAGCCGTGCGGAATAAGCGTGTTTAATATCCCCCCCCCTTTCCTCTAGGATCTGAACAATTCCTAGATATCCGTCCCCTTTCCACAAGCGTCGCACCCTACAGGTCTGTCCTGTTGCCTTCTTCCTCCCCCCCTTGTCCGATCGTTAACTCAGATAGTACGGATCATCCGCTTTTTGCGCAATATTTTCCGGCTGATCGATCCGTTACAATAAAACCGTCCCCCCCTGTTATTCCCTCCCCCTCCTCTTTGCGCGGCACTGATTATTCTCTCCAAACCACCCTCTCTTGGATTGGCTTTCTTCGACCTGCAATGAGAAGCGTTCATTTCTTCCGAGCCGCCCCCTCCGTTTCCGGAGCACTATTTTGTTGACATTTTACTGTCCCGGTGAGTTCCATGTGTCCCTCTCTTGGACCCATCCCTCCCCGCAAGATCCTCAACATCCATCCCCGATGAGCTCGGGCGCCTGTTAGTCTCCACTTTTTTTTTTCTTCCCTCCCGCTGGAAGGACCCTCCCCTAGCTCACCACTGTGCCGTTTTACTTTGCCGCAGCAAATATGGAAACTCTTTTTCCTTTCCCCCTCTCGCTGCTAGTCTCCGTCATCCGTCCGAACTACAGATCGCGTGCAGCATTTGAATACTTTATGTCTCCATCCTTATTCTCTTCCGGAAGAATTCCTCTCGTCCCGCCGTTGCCTTACTATCTTGGAGGAAATTTCGCTCTTTCCTGATTCAATGTTTTGTTTTCCCATAGAGCTTCTGCAGGGCAAGTTTAAGGGACCCAAGAAGCTTACTCTTATGTATCTGCTTTTCCTTCCTCCCCTTTCATAAAATGACAGATAGACCTCTACTTCCCTCAGCTTTTCTCCCTTGCCCCAGCAGAGTCGCATCGCAGACCCGCTACCGTCGTACGGGAAAGAAATCCTTTCCTGGCCTTGCGCCTTCTCCCCTCCAAAACCATTCATGCCATCAGCTACCCCTCACAAGTCCCTATTTATGATTACGTATCCGGGAGTCCCAGTCCTTCCCTAGTTTTCCTTCCTATAGAAATTAGCTCCTCAAGTGATGGTAACCGACTCGTACCCGATTTAAGACTAGCTGGTCCTCTCGTCTCAAACACAATTCTCCCGTGATTAGTTTTGGGGAACCTGCTTTGCAACGGTGTCGGTTTGGTTGTAGGTTTTTGAGCTGTTTTTCCTTCCCTTTGTTCTCTGAACCACGACACCGCACCTAAAGGACTAACTCGTCACCCTGCGTTCCGTTCAAAAGACGCCATTGAATGCCCCTAGGACCCTGACCTAAACCTACTTCCTATTCCCCCTATCGCCGAGAGTGTGACGTCTTTCTGCATATCTTTCTCAGTTTTAATTCATGCTTCTTGCCACGCCGATTGGAAGTACTCCTTTCCCTCCCCTGAGTTAGTCCCTTCCTTAGGAGAGATTATGAACATTCCTAGCTTTCTGATTCTTGCGCCCTGAGGTGATCAAGAGTAGAAGATTCCAGTTATTCACCCCTTCTCGAGTTTGTCTCCTCTTTTTCCCCCGATAATAAGCCACCGGGTGAAGCCTAAGAGTCATTTCCGACAGACAACAAGACTTTTTAGCCGAGCGATGGCTCTTATATCCCGTCTCCTCTTACCCTACGTCAGAAGCAGTCTCCTCTGATCATCCCTTATCTTCTTTTTCGTACGGTTGTTGTGTTGGGAGAGAGCAGCCCTATCTTCTTCGCTTGGTTTCCTCTTTCTCCTTACATCGCATTCGACGATCCCCCCGACTCTACAGTTCGTAGGCTCAGTCGGGATTCTTATTCTTACTGACTCTGTAATAGCCCAAGGTCCTCTAGAAGAAACCCCAGCCTTTAGTCGCTTTATGACTGGACGCTTTTTACGCTGATCGACGTCGCCCCCCTCCTCCGTGCCAGACGTGCTCTCGTCGGGCGGACGATCGCGGAGGCTTTGAGTGTAGTCAGGACCTCCCTCCTTTTCCTTCTTGCAAGAATGATTCTTCTCCTGGCCTTTCAGTTTTCAGAGTGATACCAAAGACTCGCAGTTACTCCCCCCAGGCGAGCGACTATGTGCTTAGTATAGGGGGCGTAATTGTGCTTGTTCCCGTCAAGGCTCCTGAGCCTGTCCCCCAGCGGAGACGGCGGAGTTGTTTCTTTTGCCCCCCTAAAGTTCACACCAGTTCCACTTTCCACACCCGAAACCACCCCCGACACCCATAGGCAAAATCCATCCACCCAGCGGCATCCCCTTTGCGCATTGGCTCTGCGTTCCTCCCCCCTGGGCATCCTCGTGTGATCTGGCTATAGGAGATGACCCTCCTAACTCTCTCTTTAGATGATGAAATACACTCTTTTTCGAATTGGACGCTCGGGAGACGGGACGACGTCGGGAGTGTTTCAGACGGTCCTGATGTTGTTAGACACCCCTGCTAAGTATCACTCCGAGAGATTTGAGGTCGTCCTGTGCACCTCCTTTGGCATTACTCGAATCGGAAGATTCGGCGTTTCAGTTCCGATAGGGGGGGTTTTTGTTTTGTGTTGGGAAACTGATAGAAAGCGGCTCTCGGGGCTCTAACGACGCTACTGCTTTTTGCCCCCGCGGGAAATGTCGAAGAGTGCTTGCAAGCTATGGACTACGCAACTTCTCTAAGATAGCTTCCCATATTATTCCTTTTCCGGTGACCCGGAGGGGGTGGATGAATCTTTTTTACGTCTCTTTCCTTTGCCTCCGGAGGAGAGAGCCCTTCGAGGGAGTTACTAGACATAGTTGAAATGCATTTTATATTCGAGCCCCGAGCCCCCGATGCCGCATTTCAAGTGCTTTCCTGCGATGTGCCCTTAAAGTAGGGCACTCTTTTGAGCTCTTCTATTCCAGGCTGAAATTAAAGTGATCGTAGCCGACCGGAGCAGCTCCGTCCTCGTAATCTTGGAAGAGGAATGCCGAGGTATTCCCACCCTTTTAGCGGAGGAGTGCGGTCGTACCAGTAGTTCCTTTGAAGTGTGGTCATCTTGACGGAACACTGGTTTCTTCCAGAGAGTGATGACGAGATTTCCTTTCCGTATCCCCCGAAAGAGGTCGTTTTGTTAGGATCCGTTTCAGGAGATAACGTCCCCTCCTTGTTTTCCTCTCTGGGATAGTTGTCTTGAAACCAAGCGGACAATAGCGCATGAATCGAATTTTGCGGCATCTACCGCAGATAGGCCGATCCCTAGGAGTGCTTTCAGATCCCCCCCCTTTGTAAAGAGAACCCCTCCTCTTCAGGGCGTGCTTACTGGGGCGTTTCCGACTGTTCCTTCTATCGGAGTACGAACCCGAGTTCCCCCCGTAAAACAGGATCTACGAGAGTTTCGCACACGATTCCCCCCCGTTTACCTTTCCCCCTCCTGGTAGAGCTATCCTCGACTAATTTCAGGCCAACCACTAAAAAACACCCCATGGCTTGGTTCTTCGACGGAGTGTTAAGTACTATTTGAATGACGGCCGAAATGTTCTCCTCCTACCCCATCTTCCCAGAGAGCCCCCTTGCTTTACCGCCGAGGTGGTTCTCTTCGGTTTTTCCGATTAATTCCCCCCCCCCAAATGCACTTTCTGTTTTTTTGTAGGTGTGGCTTACTTTGGGACGTTTTTTGAGAGTCTCCCCCCCTCCCCCCCCAAAATGTTGATGTTGAATGTCAGTGTTTGACGTTCAATCGAATTCGCGCATCAACATTCACCCTTTCCCCTTCCAAATTGCCCTTTTTTCCCATTCTTTCGAAGCACCAACTCGTATACTTCGGGTCTCCACTTTTCTCCCCTCCCTGGGGCCGCTATGTTTAGCAGAGTGATTAGACTTTACTCCCCGTCGTGCGGACATTTTTAACAATTCCGACCCCCTCTCCGGGGAAGACAGGGCTTATTTTGGTTACGATGCCTTCAAGAAGGCCCCTTGGCGCGTCCTTCTTAATTTAAAGGTCGAATATCCTATGGGATTCGTTCTGTCAGACTGGCCTAGGACCACATTTTTTCCTCACGTTTTTTCTTCCGCCGATATCCCTCCAGGAGGAGGCTACGTCCCGGAAATACCGTCATGGGCGCAGTTCCAGAGCTATCGCGCGAAGTATGACTCCAGTTCCGTTTCCTCGCGGGGATCGCCAGACGGCGCTCTGCGGAGTACATACACGCGTTAACATTATCAAAATCCGCTTGAGTGACTTCTTTTTTTCAGAAAAATGGGATCCTTCTCCTTCAATGCCGGGATTGTCTGATTTGAGTAGTTTCCCTCTCTTCGAGGTATACGTCTAACCCCTTTTAATTTCGAGAATCCTTTGTTTGAAGATTGTGTCGTTGAGTCGGGGTCTTTCTCCAAATTCCTAATTGTGCCTCCCGAACCGGGCCGGCCTCCCGACGCTTCTCAGTAAACCCCTGGGCGCTGTCTACGGTGATGCATGGAGTTAATTCCCTCTGCTTTTCTCCCGAAGAAGTGATTTCTCGGGACTCCGACTCTTCTTTGTGCGTGGTCGACCCGGCTCTTTCTCCACCCCTCCCCCCTGACCCAGACATCATCCCTCCCACTGACGCAGCGTAGTCTAGGATTCCTCTTTTTCTCTGCCCTCTGGCAAGAGATAGTCTGCCCAGAGTTCGGACTTTAGGTCCATCCCCGCTCGCGAACAGATGTCACCCGCCTCCCCCTTATTTGATTTCACCCCCAGGCTGGACCCAGTGCTTCTTCTAGACTCGCCCGAATTGCCCCTTACCATAAGCAGAACTTTTTTCATGTTTTATCCGCATCCCCTCCCCGATTAATGGACGCCAAGGTCGGCTTTCTCATGCTGGAACCGCTTGTTGGACTATGCCGCGACGTCCTTCCCCCCACAGAGACGCTTCCCCTTTGAAAAAGGAGTGAATCAATGTCTGCTATATCGATGAAGGCGTGCTCGGCCCTTCCTCCCATGATTTTCCCTGTCTTTCCGGCAAGGCCCAGTTCCCCCTGAGCGCTCTATCTCGGATTCGGCGGCCCCCCCCAATTTTTTAAGGGGCCCCCTCCCGGTAGTGAAGACCGGAGAAATTAACTTCTTTCCGTTTTTACCCCTCAAGGAGAAATGTTTCCCACAAGCTCTTCCTGGCAGCAGAATCAGAAGCACTATACGATCTTCGGAAAGTTACGCGGGAGGACCCTTTCCCCCTATGCCCATCCCTTCCCCCTCCTTTCGTAACTCCCCTTTAATCCATTTTCCCCCCTGGCAGCGATTTTCGCGCCGGGACGAGCATAGGGGTCACTTTCTTTAGGTTTGAGCGGACCTGGGAAGTTCGACACCGAAAATTGGGAAGGGGAAGGTTAATTCCTCCCCCCCATGGGGAATTTTCTCTTGGCCTCATTCACCCCCTCAAATGAACATTCAAATTCAAAAAATTTTTTGCCTTTATGCCCTCTTCCCCAAATCCCCCCCCCCTCATCCAACACACTCTAAAACCCATACGGTGCGACGTTCTATCCCCCTTCAATACCCCAAGAACACAGCCATCGCGCACAAATCGGGCTTCAAGCCGCCGCCCCCCCCCAAACCCTATCCCTTGTATAGGAGATGTTCTATCGTGAATCAGTTTTGCTTGAGGCGTCCCCCATCCCCCCCATATCCCTTTCCCCCCCCAGCCTTCTGTTGGTGCCAGATGGCATGTAGTCTCTGGTCTGACTCGTTCCTTCGGCGCTGCCTGGCCTCCCTCGGCACCGCGTTTTGTTCCGATAGTTCCAGCCTTGCTCCCCCTCAACCTGTTGTACTCAGAGAATTAGAAACCCTGACCCCCCCAGGACCCTCCTTCACGTCCAGGGATTTTTTAGGTTAGCTTCCTTCAATCGTATCTTGTAAGCTCGCAGGCCCATTTCCCGCTTTTTTTCAGCGCAACGCAGAAAGAACAGTACAATCTCGCTGAACACCCCTTCCCCGAGCGAGAACTCGCCCTTCTGACTCCAGCCTAGCTTTCAGACGTTATATCTTTTTCCCCCCCAAGGCTTTCCCAACACCATTAAAGACCTTCAGCAAAGCTTGGTCGCTGATGACGTCCCCTAAGAAAAAAACAAGAGTGTGATCTTAAATCCTAATTACTATGACATGTCAATTTCAGGACTCGTTTTTAAATATTCTATTTTAGACCCTTTCTTCCCTAGTAAAGCGCGAGTCTAGCCCCCTATGATTATCAAAAGACCGCGTGCCTCCTGAAAGTTTAAGCTTTTACTCGCGTCCGGCTTTTTCCATTTTTCGATGAAGCGGCTTTTTCCCTGCATCCCCACTCTATAAAAGAGACAAGATTTTGACGGTTTTTCCGTCTCCCCGAATAAGTAGGACCCCCCGGAGTTTTCGGTAAGACAGGAAAGAATGTGCTCCGAGAATGCAGCATACTCATGGCCTTTGACCAGTTCTTAGCCTAGACCCGTCTGAGAACTCATAGCTTTCCCTTTCGTCTTCCCATAGTACAGACCTCCCCCCTGACGAGAGTAAGACTCAACGCCAGCCCGAAGCAGAGGAATTTGCCCGATTTAAGAGGTCGCCCCCACCCCCGATACTATAATCCTTGGGAGTTCCATATGTCGCTCTTTTTCTAGTACTTGTTCTACCCCTGGGTTTACACAAGCCTAAAATGCTCCCCCCTCTGAATTCCGATGCATCTGCACTCTCCCCTCTCCCTTTGTTTTTCCCTTTAAGACGCCTCGGTCTTGTAATGACTACTCGTTCTCTTACAGAAGCCTCTTTTCGACGCTTCAATCCCCTGACATCCTTACGGGTGTATGCATTTTCGTCGTTACAACTAGCCCTTCCGATCAACGCGTGTCCGCGATACCGTCTCATTCTTTTCCCTCCCCCCCCCCCTTCTTCGAGGGGCTTATTTCCCCCGAAATTCCGGGAATTATTAGCGGAATTTCATTTTTCACTTTCCTACCCAGGCCCCCAGAATCCTGCAGCGCGGCACTTTCCTGGCAAATTTTGGTGAACATTCTCCCGCGGTTGGGGTCTTTCAGACATCTGTCTCTTTGGGTTCGGGTTTTTGGATCTTACTTGGGACCCCCTTTGTATAAGGAACACAATCCGACTAACTTCCCTTTTTTACACTTTTAAGTTTAGTCAACTTCTACCGGCCCTTTTTCTTACGGCCCCTTTCGTCATTTCGTCGCTTTCGGATATGGACGGGGGTTAACGTTCTCTCGGCTTACTTTGGGCGAGCCAAAACGGTCCGACGCTGATGAACTCACCGGACATAGCTTCGCTCCTTAACAATGCATTCGATAGTTCGCCATTCCGGTGCATATATCATTCTTCAGTTACCCTTCCCCTTCACAGAGTGATTCTGCGTTTAGTCGATCCGATCCTGACCCATTTCCTAGGAAAACTCCCCAGCCGCGGTTTTCCCCCCCTTTCCCCCCCCGTCTGACTCGGTTTCCCGCGAGACCCCGGCGAATAAAGAGCTTCTTAGACAACGACCCTTTTCGACGATTTTTCCGGCGATTTCTCCTTTCTCAGAAGGAGACCGACTCTGTACTAAGAATTCTCCCCGACATATCGAGGAGACTATATATTTCCCTCCTTGAATGTTTTTCTTTATGAGGGAAGAAGCGTCCTCTTTTTTCTTTTTTCTTCTGTAATAAATATCCCATCTCTATTCGAATGTTTCTGACTTTCCCCTTTTTCAAGTGATTGCACTATCGTATAATTCAAGCTATGTCTTTCCAACCCGCGAGGTTCATGAACTTTTCCCTATCCATTTTCTTTTCCGAACCCCAGATGCTAGATGACCTTTCCGAGTTCTTCAGATGAAATCTTTCCTGAATAGTGGATTTTTCACTGCCCTGTTCCTGGAGGAGTCGTACATCCGTTCCTTTTGTACGGAGTTTTTTCACTACTTGATTCTGTGGAGTAGACCGAACTCTGATCTTCCCCATCCGTACCACGAGATGCGTCGCCGTTCCTCGTTTTGTTTTCTCGAGGGGAAGTTTTCTGTTGGCGTTTTTCCCCAGTGGACTTGTGAACAGGGCTTTCTTCGGTTTAGTTTTTTATGGAACACTTTCCCCCAAACATATCATACCCAAGAAACCGACCTCACAATGCAATCATTTCCCCACCTCCTACAATCAACTAGAAGTTGCTTTGTGTTGTGAGCTATCTTTTACTTTTCTTTTTGCTCGCGGTACTGCGGAGTGAGCCCCCTTCAAGTCTACTTTGGCTATTTAGCTGCTGATACAGCGTTCTCTCTGCCCTTAATCGACCGTAAGGTTTGATTCGATGACGGTAGTAATTCGGCTACGCAATTTACATCCCTTCCTCTTGAATTTACCGATCCTGCCGTCTTTTCTTCCTGTGGATCCTAGGGCGCTCCTTGAAACGCCTGACGTCAGGACTTCCTTCTCCATTTCCCTCAACTTCTTTATAATTCTTTTAGGCGTTCTGTCCCGGTACGACCCTGCTAGCCATTCCCCTCAAACAAACTCCTTCCAGAAAAGAATTGTGTATTCCACTGTGTTACAAGAGTCTCCCTCGTACATGTCCCACCAGGGGAGTAGGTATGCTTGGCCTTACAATCCGTAAGGGTACCGAGTCCTCATGAGGGTTTCTAGCATTCTATTTGTCACCACCACTCAAGAGACTTTCCCGTAACCTTCCCACTCCGTTAGGAACTGACGCGAGAGTTTCCAACTATTCAGCCCCGTAACGGTAGAGTCCCCCCTTTTTGGTTGGTCAAATCCGGACAAAATACTACTTTGTTATTTTCCTCCCTCGATTAAGCGGAGGACCCAAAGCCCCCAATTCTTCGAAGAACCAGAGCTATCCCATCTATCATTCTAAGAGCCTCCCGAGTGTAGGTCGCTTTCGAGTTGTCCCCCCAGCAGAGTTTTTCCGAGACCCTTCCCTTACTACTCGGGAAGCGGTTAGACAATCATTAGCGACGTGAGAATGTGACCCAGATATTCATGGTGGTAGCTAGAAATTCTGAGGCTCTTGAGGCACGTTCCGACCCTCCCTTCGCCAACCAACCCATAGAGGTTGTCATGCGTACTTTTTTGAGTGGCCCCCTGCTTCGCCAACGCGAGGCCGCCCCCTATCTTCATAATCTACGATAACATTTACATTTAGCTTTCTCCCTTAGTCGGAACCTCCTTCGATTCTAAAGACCACACCTGACCCATGAGGAGTGTTCGGACTTGCTTTTCCCGAACGTCAGTTTCTGATATGAGGAGGCAGTGGATCTGCAACAGTCTAAGGTCCACCAACCACATGTGCTCTCCCCCCCCCCCCCGCGTCTTTCTACTTAGATGTGCCCCCCACCCCTAACATTAGATCCCCTAGAGAGATCAATAGCTAAACCAACAACCATTGTCTGAGACGGTTGACGTTCATACCTCCTTAGCTTCCGGCGAGTTTCCCCCTGCCTCCCCCGACTTAATCTGATCTGATATTTTCTTACGTTGCGTTAGCGTTCCCCCCAGGGTTTTTTCATGATTGTCCCGTTATTGTCCCATCTCCCTTTCCTCTCCCGTAGCACGTTCGGGGGCGTTTTGTTTTTTTCTCCGTTTTGAAGTGGGTGTTTTGATGTGTTTTCCACCCAGTCAAAATTGTAATTTTTCCCTTTAAGTGTGTCAACATCTATGATCAATAACATCTTCACCTGCCACATTCCCCACCGTTCTCGAAATTACCCCCCTCCCGGTAGAGGCTATAGCTCCGACCGCGGCTATTGCCTTGAGGTCGGTAGCAGTTAATTCTAAGCACTTCTCTCTCCCCAAGAACGTTCACCAGATCTTGGCATGACCTAGTAGATGCGGACCCCGCTGCTTTTCATACTGGCCCGTGAGTAAGTGAGGGCTATTTTTCAAGCTACGCGCTGACGATGGAGATGGCGATGAAGACGCACCGTTCCCCCTTTTTTTTTTCCCCCCGAGATAAGCTATAGCGCCAGTTGCGAGTTTAGGCAGCCAGGAAGATTTCGATCCCGACCATTTCTGTACGGCTTTCTTCCCAGTGCTGTCTTCTTTTGTTTTAGTGGCAGGGAGCGGAGGAGGAGCACCCACCCAAACGACAGCGTGTAATAGTCAAGGATCTCCTGATGGCCCCCCCTTCCCCGTTTTGGGGCCCTGATTCCGTTGACGCCCATTCTTGTTTTTTTGATCGTGATTGACGCTGTCGTTTGAAGTTCCTGGAATATTCCCTGTACGGCCTGTCTTTTTCGGACGAGGTTGAGGTTCGATGGCGGACGTTGTGTTTTTGAGCGTTGGGGTGTTTTTTCTCTATTTTTGTCGAGTCCCGACCGGAGGAATATCCCAGAGCCCCCCGAAGCCATCCACCTCCTTTTATGCCTTTACGGATTGAATAACTTTTCCTAATTTCACGCTGTGAGTCCCCTTGCTGTGAGTGGCGGTCCCGAGGATGTTCTGTTAATCATCCCCTTCCTCCATCTCATTCCTCCCGTTGTTTTGTTTCTCGATTCACTTTATGTAACCCCTCCGATGTCCCCCGTAAGAAAGAGCAACTGAACGAACATAGCTTCTTGAAACTAGGAGGTCATTTTCCCTCGAACCATATTTTTCTTTTCGGTATAGATATTAGTTCTATCTAGCCAAATAATCGCCTTAGTCCACCGACCATTCTCTTAACATTCTTCACCGGCTAGCTTACGCCATAAAACCATAAGAATGGACTCAACCGAATGGTTTCAGGTCTTAAAGTCCAGACTTTCCTTGGTCGATCGTAGCCTCTCTCGATGATCGGTTTACACCCATCTTTTATTCCTCTAAGCCCCGCTGCCTTCGGCGACCGCCTCCTGTCCCTGCACAGGTTTTTCTCCTTATTTCCGTTTTACGGAGATAGCAACTCGCCAGGCGTCCTGGGGGCCTGTCCGGCCCTAATAGGATTGCGCAATCTTTGCTGCCTTGCGAAAACTTGGTGCCGCCTGTCCCCTTCATCATTCTCTCCGCTGGTCCAAAGCGATACTACACGGCATTTCGATCCGTTTTAACTACTGCTGGCTGCATGCCATATGTACGCGGGGTCTGAGCTAGCCTTCCTTTAGCTTATCTCCATTCCCCTTCTAATAGACTGCCGCTTCGCTTTCTGCCCTTGTACCAGCTTTTCGGTTTTCTATTGAGAGTTTCGTCAGCCCTTTTGCATGTTCACCTTGTGTGCCTGTGTCTACAATGTTTTTTTTCGTTTGCTGGGGCTCTCAAATAAAACACGAACATCCCCCTCCCCGGTGTTGCTTCTTAATCGAGCCAGTCCAACGAGACCAACACCCACCTAGTAGAATCCCCCTCCCTATAACCCCAACTCCCCTAAGACATAGGCACCGCGTTAGATTATTTTTGAAGACGTAACCGGCAAGTGAAAACATGATACACATTCCCTGCCCCCTTTACGAACTCCAAATTCGAACAATTCCCCGACTTCAAACCCCCGATGGCCCCCACTCCTATACTCCCAGTATCCAACAGCGATACCTTAACCAAGCAAGAACAGGTATCCAGTTGCCTTCACCCCTGGATAAGAGAGGAGACAAGAGCGTCGATCCTGGAGAGGAGGTAGGGTCTTTGGACAAACAAGCCGAGACGTCATCGGAAGCGTTCGGCGCCAGAGTCACAGACTTGTTAGGAGAGTCCCTGATCGGATCGAGTGCAGATATATCGCAGTCTCTAGACTCAGCGGACCTAGGGCGCCAGCTCTGATATAAACGCGCATATAAAGAGAAACAAGCTCTAAAGCAACCGTGGAATTCCGGGAGAGTTGATCGGTGTAGTAGGAGCCGTATATCCCCTAGATTCCTTTAAGTTCCCGGCCCAGAGCCCCTTCCCTTAGCCGGATCCTTATAGTAATTTTCCTTGCCAACGATAGAATGTAAGAATTTGATGAAGTATCTGTTATCCAACAAGTCCCTTTAATAGACACCTATTTGGGAGGCGCACGAGACACAACACCCCCCCCTCCTCTGTTTTTCTTGATCTTCCCTCCCCGTCGTCATTCATCAGGTGTCAGTCTCCGGCGTTCATATGAAACCCTTTCGGAACCGATTGCCTGTAGACACCTCCCGCGCTCACCAAGCCTCGGCCCCATCCCAAACTATAGCGTCCTGGCGCCGGGACCTATACTTTTTTATTGCGCCGTGACTCCGTTCGAATGCCCGAAACTACTTGAGTTTTGCGAGCGAAAATTGAAGAGAAGTTTCCTGTGGATAGGATTTGTTGTAGTCTTATAGACGAACTTTTTAAATGGGCCTTTAATTGACTCTTTTTCTTATCCTTTTTCGCGACTTTACGGTCACCGTTTATCGGAACGGCTTCCCTTCCCCTTCACTAGTCCTCTTGCTATTCAGATCCGAGGTAAAGCCGATTTGAACTTCCGTCACCCCTTTGGAGAAAGAGCCCCCCCCCCTGTAGCGTGGCACCTTTTCCCACCCACTATTCGCAGATCAAGACGCAGTTTCCGCTTCAAATTTTTAGATAGAAGTACCTCACTTCGGTAACTTGGAAATATACCTCTTTTCATTGAAACGTCATTTCAGTTAGCGAGGTTGTTTTTCCGAATAGTTCCTTTCCGAATTGGGCGCCGCTTTCCCCATTTCAATTAGCTTCCCCCCGCTCACACAGGACGTTCTTTTTTACCGCGAGCGTAGCAAGTTCTCGGTTTTTCCATGGACCTATACCATATTCCTACTCACAGTAATTATGATCCTCGCTTCAACGAGCACCAACCCTTTCCGCCCGATCCCGAAACGACCCCCCCTTCTTTCTCCTCGGTGGGCCTCGAGTTTCTCATGGGTCGTTTTGTCGGTTTGTGGATTTTTGCGTAGATCTGTGTGAAATTCCAGGTTTCTCGACTCACTCCATCTAACCCCCTTTTTAAACTGCGCTCTCATTTAATTCACCATCCCGCCAATGCCCGGCACCCCCCCAGACAGATTTTATGATCCTGCCTTGTGTAAGAGTTCAGGTTTCTCGTTCCCCAGGGGGGGGGGTCCGTCCCTCCTTCTTTCAAGGAGGTCCCTTTATGGTCGGACTGCCGCGACAGATAATCCACTATGGGCGGATATATTTAATACGAAGAAAGTCCTTTAACGATGCGCAGAGAGCTATTTCTGACTTTTTAACCCTTCCAGGACCAATTCTCCCCACACCCTTTGGTTATTCTTTCGCCGATCTTATTACATCCCGTCTATACCCAACTCCTGGAGTCCTCCAGTCGATTGACTTTTTCCTACACCCCCCCCCGACCACCCATAGTAGCCTGGACTTGAGAATCAAGACGGCGAAGGAGTCCTACTCAGCCGATTAGTCTTTATCTAATATTCATAAGACCCTTTTGTTTTTTGAGATTCTCCTTCTCAGATTCTCGGCGGAAGGTCTTTTCTTTTTTTTCTGCCATAGGGACATAGACCATTCTCCTCTGCCCCTATTCAGTCTTTTCGTTAGGGCAAGTTTTCTGATGTGGCCTCCGTCCCTTCCTCCCCGCAAATTACTCTCCACCCCTGATTCTCTTATTCCGGGGAAACCTTCATTTTAAGAGGATTAGCGCTGCGACAGACAGTGTTTCTTTTATTTCTGTCGATTATTTCCTTCTCTTTCCGAAGTGGAGCGATCGCATGGCAAGCTGAAGTCTTCCATCAGCGACTGTCCCCGGTTTCACGCCTTTTTTCGCTCATGTTTGTCTCCCTAAGAGCCCACGCGATCATACACGATCGCTTCATCATTGCCGTCGCGCAGAGTTCCAGGGGTTTTGTCATTTCCCTTCTTCCTTGAAAAGGAGACTTTCTCTGGCCACCCTGGGTTCGCCATTCCTTTTCTTGATTGGAGAAAACGCGAACCAAGGCCCCATCACCCCCCTTACCCAAGCATTTTACCCCTTCTCAATCCTGTCCACAAACAGCTTGACATCATACAGTGATGGGAGTGCAAGCACCTGGCATCGAGCTTTAGGGATTTTAGTCGTTGCCCTAAGATTCCTTTTTATGCTTTTCGATTATGTCCAAAAACTTACAAGCGTTATTTCAGTGTCTATTATCTCGACTTCCCCCGTTGTCCCTGTGTCGGCGCTTATTGATGTGATGGAGAAATTAAGTGCTGTTTCTTCCTGTAGGATGCTGGTCGGTTCGTCCCGCGGCATCTTCTTACGGAAGTGCGGCGCCCCCCCTAGCCCTGGGATCCCCTCGGCTCCCGATCTTAGCTACGGGTTTCCCCGGCTACCCTGCCGAGGATCAGCCGTTCCCCCTTTCATGACTTCCGGCGATCTCGGCTTATGCTCTCAGGAAGCGCGGGGCGGGGGGTGGATGAGATCGTTTCCCGCGGACGCTTTTTAGCGATCCAGTCGCAGCTGCAGAGCCCTTTCCCCATAAATAGCGTCCAAGGACCCTCGCCCCACATCTAGAGTCCCC